>Ga0209221_1000299_pt1 | contig 24542 bp, 20 predicted proteins | sample BlaSpr_A8_Ref_O2_FD_187989 | JGI IMG/M metagenome (GOLD analysis project Ga0209221, IMG submission 187989) | Forest soil microbial communities from Thunder Bay, Ontario, Canada - Black Spruce, Ontario site 2_A8_Ref_O2 (SPAdes) (version 2) | ecosystem: Environmental > Terrestrial > Soil > Boreal...
CGGGTGTCACGCACGCTGACCAGGGCAAACTCCGCGGCGGCGAAAAACGCATTCGCCGCCACCAGGAGAAGGATGAGCAGCACCCGGAGCAGCACGAAGGCGAGCATGGATGGGCCATTTTAGCATTGGAAAACTCTTGCCAGAATGTCTATAAATTGACAGCCGCCCCACGGCTGTCCGTCGAGCGTTGGTACGGTCATCCCGAGCCGAAGCGAGGGACCTTGGTTTTTGCCTTCGCTACCCAAATTGCAGCTAAGCTCGACTTTTTATTCCAAATTGCATCATCGCCCGAAAACCTGATGAATTCCCTCGGGATGCGCTACCATTTTAGGTTGAGAAAGGTCTAATCGCTCGTAATCCGAGCTTTGGGAAGAATCCGGAGCCTGAAATCTCTGGAACAAACAGAACTCAGGGCGCGTACCAGAGAGTGCATAGGTCCTTCGGCCCAAAAACCCCGGGACCTCAGGATGAGAACTCAGGGCGATCCATACACCTTTTTAAGGTAAGGCATTCCCAGCGGTCATTTTCAGGAGGTAATTGTGAACGGAAGCGCAACCCACAAGAAGAAGCGTCGGAAACTGATTATCTGGGTGAGCATCGTGGTAGTCCTTGTCCTGCTTATTGTGGGCGGAGTTTTTGCGGCCACTCGTGGCGGGACGAAGATCGATCCGACGAAGTTGGCCAAGGTGGAAAAGGGCGACCTGGCGAAGAGCGTGGTGGCCACTGGCAAGGTAACGCCGATCACGAAGGTTGAAGTGAAGTCGAAGGCCAGCGGCATTGTGAAAAAGTTGCTGGTGGATTACGGCGACAACGTGAAGAAGGGGCAACTGCTGGCTCAACTCGACAAAGTGGAGATTGAGGCGCAGGTGGCGCAGTCGCGCGCGGCGCTGGATGCGGCCGAGGCCAATCTGAGCAGTTCGGAGGCCGACTTCGAGCGCGCCAAGGTGGATGCCGAAGGTCCGGATGTGCCGCTGCTGAAGCGCGCCTATGATCGGGCCGAGGGGATGGCGAAGGATGGCGTGGTTTCGGCGTCGGCTCTGGACGATGCGGAAAAAAACTATGAGATGTCTCTGAACAAGCAAAATGTCGCCAAGGCTCAGGTGACGGTGCTGAAAGCAAAGATCGCACAGTCGCGGGCGCAGGTGGCGGAGGATCAGGCGAACTTAAAACAGTTGGAGGAGCAGCTTAGCTATACCGACATCGTTTCACCGATCGATGGTATTGTGCTGTCCCGCGATGTGGAGATGGGCGATGCGGTGAGTTCGATTCTGGTCTTGGGATCCTCGGCCACGCTGGTGATGACGCTGGGCGATACCAGCGAGGTTTATGTAAAGGGCAAAGTAGATGAAAGCGATATCGGCAAGGTGTATCTGGGACAACCGGCGCGAATCAAGGTGGAATCGTTCAAAGATAAAACCTTTAATGGCAAGGTGACCAAGATTTCTCCGATGGGCGTGGAGAAAGATAATGTCACCACATTTGAGGTACGGGTTTCGATTCAGAATCCAGGTGGCGAGTTAAAGGCGGAGATGACCGCCAATGCGGAGATCATTCTGGAAGAGCACAAAAACGTCTTACAGATTCCCGAAGGCGCGATTATTTACGACAAGGATAAGAAGGCATCGGTGGATGTACCCGATCCCAAGGCCAAAGATGGCGAGCGGAAGGTTGCGGTTAACATTGGAATCTCGAATGGCGCAAAGACCGAAGTGTTGAGCGGCCTGAAAGAGGGCGAAGACGTCGTGCTGCAGTAGCAGTATTAGATTCGGGCGTTCAGCTTCTACTTGTATCGGAGACCTTACATGAGCGATTGGCAGGCTTCAAGATCACGGCGATTAGCGCAAGTTTCGCTCGTAGTCCGTAGATTAACTCTGGTATCGTTTTTACTTTCCGGCGCAGCGTTCGCTTCGAACCCGCAAGGGACGTTCGATAAAACATTTTCGGTGAGCGGTGCCGTCGATCTGGAGGTACAAACCAGATCCGGCGACGTCATTGTGCGGAACGGGCCAGCGGGGTCTGTTTCGATTCACGGAAAGATTTTTGTTGGAGACCATTGGCTATTTGGAAACCGGCAATCGGACGTAAAGGATATCGAGGAGCATCCTCCCTTGCGGCAGGATGGGAACAGCATTCGCATTGATTATGTGAGCGCGCACGACATCTCGGTCGACTACGAGATCGTCGTGCCCGCGGAAACTACGGTTCGCGCCCATAGCGGATCGGGCGATGTGACCATCGCCGGCACGCACGGCAACCTCGATGTGCAGAGTGGATCCGGGGACTTAAAGCTCTCTCAGATCGCGGGAGAGATTCGGCTGCAAACCGGATCGGGGAATGTTCGCGCACACGAGATTGCAGGACCGGTACGCGGCGAGGCTGGCAGCGGCGATATTGAGGTGACTGAGACAGGACCAGGCGACATCGATCTGCATACCGGTTCCGGCAATATTACGGTCCACGGCATGAATGGAGGATTACATGCCGAAGCGGGCAGCGGAGACATTACTGCTGAAGGGACACAGTCCAGTGGATGGGAGATTCGGACGGGATCGGGCAATGTGCACGTCCGTTTGCCGCAGGATGCGGCGTTCGATGCGAATCTTTCCACTAGTTCGGGATCGATGGATATAAGCCCCGCGATCACGACGACCGTGCAAGGGAGGGTGCAGGAGACTCGCAAGCAAATCGAAGGCAAAGTGCGCGGGGGTGGGCCAATGCTCACGGTGCATACCAGCTCGGGCGATATTCACGTTGAGTAGTTAATGCTGGACCAGTCTGTTGTTCTAAGTTAGTTGTAATTTTCAACTACAAGCTACCGCCGTACGCAGTTTGAAAGAGATTCGTATCAGGACATGCCTTCAGGCATGCCGCCCGTAGCGCCCGGACTAGCCCGCCGCACCGCACCCCGCATGCCTGGCGGATTAAAGCCGATCGGACTCGGGAACTTTGCGGCATCGCGGAAGTGCGCCCTGATTAGTCGTCTCTCACCCTGCACCGCCGCCAATTACCGACGTACCTTGACTCCGCACTTACGACCAAGTAAGTTCAAGGTTTCGGGATACTCCGCGTCCCAATAACCGCGAGGGAACCTTGGCCCACCGTCCGATCATTACGCTCACCACCGACTTCGGCAGCAACGACCACTTTGTTGGAACTATGAAGGGCGTCATTCTGGACATTGTTCCGGATGCGGAGATTGTCGATATCTGCCATTCCGTGCAGGCCTTCGATGTGCTGGATGGCGCACTCACCATTTCCCAGGCTTACTCTTACTTCCCCACCCGGACTGTCCATATCGTCGTGATCGATCCGGGAGTGGGCACTGCGCGGCGTCCGATTCTGGCCTCGAGCGACAAACATCACTTTGTCGCACCCGATAACGGCGTACTTTCAATGGTCTATGCCAAGGAAAGCCGCATGCACGTGCGGCACATCACCTCCGACCATTATTTCTTGCAGCCCGTGAGCAATACATTTCATGCCCGGGATATTTTTGCGCCGGTTGCAGCCTACCTGGCCAAGGATGTCGACGCGCTAAAGTTCGGCGATGAGATTGCGGATTTTGTTCGATTCAACGCGCCGAAGCCGAAGGCCGTAGACGAGAACCGGTTGCGCGGCGTCGTGCTGAAAGTCGACCGCTTTGGAAACTTGGTTACCAACATCACTCCCGCTGATGCGCCTATGCTTTTTGGAGCCGCAGCCGGCGGATTCAAGATCGTTGTCGGCAGCAAAGAGATTACTGAGATTCACAACGCCTATGCTGAGGGAGCTCCGGGCCAGGTCATCGGCATCCTTGGTAGCATGGGATATCTGGAGATCGCGGCGAATCGTGGCGCCGCAGCGCAACTAACGGGTGTGGGCAAGGGCGGAGAGGTGAGCATTCTCCTAGGTAGCGCAGTTGCTGCGGGCAAGGGTGCGTAGCGCTGAGGCTATTGAAGCTTCGGCTTGGGATGGGCGTATCGATCCATCTCGGCAGTCCATTTCAGAAATCGCCATAGGCTGGCGCGTTCGCGCCATAGAAATTCCCAGAACTCGATAAATCCGATCTGCGTCATCTTGACGCCGCAATAGGTCTCAATGCGCCACAGAAGATAAGGACTGCGCCAGGGAGCGAGTCGGTGTCCTTTCGTTGCGTTCCACAGAAAGCGGAGGGAATGGCGCATGGAAGAATATTAAACCAGTTATTACAAAATGAACCTGTCATCCCCAGCGGAGCGAGGGACCTTGGTTTTTGCATCACAACCGGGAATTCACCACTTTCGGCGGAGGGCTCCGTGTTAAAATCCTGACTCCGCCAGGAAACTTCCTCTCATGTCCAATGCAGAGATTCGCCAACAGGCCGAAGACCGCTACTATGCCGCGCTTGATCTGATGGCGGATGGAAAGCTGGAAGAAGCGGTCGCGGCTTACCGGCAATCAATCGACATCGATCCCACTTTTACCGAGGCCATGCACGGACTAGCACGGGCTTTGCAGGATTTGCAGCGCTACGATGAGGCGATTGCCGTGGCGAACAAGATTACGGAACTAGATCCGGATGACGTGCTAGCGCACACCAGCTTATCGGTGCTGTATCAGAAAAAGGGAATGATTCCGGAGGCCGAAGCCGAGGGCGCAAAGGCGCGAGTGTTAGGGTGGAAGCAGCAATTGAAGAAGGGCTAGTTTCCAGATTCCCGGTATCGGTACTCAACTCGCGGTACTCAGGATATTTTATTCGATGTGGTTTCGCGCGGTTTAAGCCTACAGCTCGTACTTCTTCATCAGATGCCGGAACGAACGGTAGGAGATACCGAGCAGATCGGCGGCTTTGGTCTGCACGCCGTTCGAGCGGTCGAGAGCGCTTTGCAGCAGCGTCCGTTCGATACCCGCGACGTAAACTTCCATGCCCACGCCTTGCGGCAGCACCGCACCGGGTGCGATTTCCGATGTGCCCGCACCGACCCCTGCGGCCGCGGCACGCGCTTTAGGGCGTTCCTCCGGAAGCACCACGTGAAGTTCCTCGGTCATTTCCAAGGCAACCGCGCGCTCGACGGTATTCTCCAGCTGTCGCACGTTACCCGGCCACTCGTAATGGCAAAGCGCGTCAAGCGAATCTTTATTCATTCTCAGAATGCCGCGCTTGGCCGCAGCCGCATATTTTTTTAGAAAATGATTTGCCAGCAAGGGAATGTCCTCGCGGCGCTCCCGCAAATTCGGCACCCGAATGGGAATCACGCTGAGGCGGTAGTAAAGATCTTCGCGGAATAGGTTTTCGGCGACCGCTTTGTCGAGATCGCGATTGGTAGCTGCGATGACGCGCACGTCGATGGGAATCTCGCTGGTGCCGCCGACGGGGCGAACAGAGCGTTCCTGCAACACGCGAAGCAGCTTTACCTGCATGGCAAGCGTCATCTCGCTGATTTCATCGAGAAAGATCGTTCCGCCGCCGGCCACTTCGAACAGTCCGCGCTTATTCTGATTGGCCCCGGTGAAAGCTCCCTTGAGATAGCCGAAGAGTTCACTTTCGAGCAGAGTCTCGGGGAATGCGCCGCAGTTTACGGAGACGAATGGGTCAGTGGCGCGGGGCGAACAGATATGAACCGCGCGGGCAACCAACTCTTTACCGGTGCCGCTTTCACCGTGAATCAGCACGGTGCTGGCAGTGGAAGCGACTGTGCGCACAGTCTGCTTCAGCTTCTCCATCGTTGGGCTCGATCCAATAATATTATCCAGAGAGTTGTGCGAGGCAGCGTCGCGGCGCAAGGCGAAGTTCTGCTTGCTCAGAGTCAGGTTCTCCAGCACGCGGCGAATGGCAATCTTGATTTCATCCACCAGACCAGGACTCTTACGAATATAGTCGGAGGCTCCGCCGGCTTTGACGGCCTCTACCGCAGCCTCGTAGTCGTCGACGGCCGTGATCAGAATCACGGGTGAGTCGGGCGAGACGCGATGCGCGTGCTTGAGGACTTCGATGCCGTCAATATTTGGCATCTTGATATCGGTAATAATCAGATCGTAAAGCGCGCCGTCAATTTTGCTTTTGGCTGCCTGGCCGGACTGGACGGTCTCCACCCGATGGCCATCCCTGCGCAAAGCGATGTCGAGCATCTCGCAGATGGAGCGTTCGTCGTCACAAACCAGGATATTAGCCACGCGCGCTCCCTTCTGCTGCGAGCTGGGCGTGGGATAATTCTTCCGTCGAGAGCTGCGACAGGTTCCGAGTCACGGCCGTGAACCTCTCGGCATCAACCCGGCGAAGTCTCAATACGAACGTTGTTCCCTGCCCGGGCTTCGATCGCGCCCAGACTTTGCCTTCGTGCGCCTGCACAATCTGGTAGACGACGGCGAGGCCGAGACCAGTGCCGCCTTCAAAGCTCGATTGGAAGGGTTCGAAAATCTTTTCCGTTTGCTGCGGAGTCATCCCTGTGCCGGTGTCGGCAAAGCTCACCTGCCAGTCGTCTCCCTGCAATTCAATGCTGACCAGTAGCGTTCCCCCGCTTGGCATGGCGCGGACCGCGTTCTCGCCGAAATTCCAGAACACCTGCTTGATCCGGTCGCCATCTGCGAGCGTGCAGGCTTCCCTGACAGTCGATCGGCTTTCGATCTGGATGCCAGTGTTCTCGGTCAACATTCGGTTCCGCATTAAAGTGAGCGTGTCTTCCAGTAATGCCACCAGATCCACTTTTTCGAAGCGGTAGCGCTTACCACGGGAGTAAGCCAGAAAATCCGTGATGATGCCATTGAGCCGCTGAGATTCGCGGGTAACGATGTCGAGCAACTGACGGTGCTCCGCGCTCATTTCCGGGACTGCGGAAAGCATGCTGACCGAGCCGGCGATGGAAGTGAGAGGGTTGCGAATTTCGTGCGCGATGGCCGCAGCCAGACGGCCTACTGCGGCTAAGCGGTCCTGCACCCGAACTTCGCGCTCCAGGCGGCGGATCTCGGTGAGATCGTCGAAAGCGTAGAGATAACCGATTGGACCGCGCTCGGGCACACGCAGCGAAGCGGCTCGCACCCGCAATGTTTTGCGGAATGACTTGGCGGCATCGAAGCGCACTTCCGCGTACGACTGCTGAGACTCAGCGCTGGGCAGCGGATCGAGAAAAAGTTTAGTGACCTGTGTTCCCAGCAACTCGTCCGGCATACGCTCCAGCAATTTCTGCGCAGCGGTATTAATCAGAGTGATGTGACCGTCGAGGCTCGTGGTGATCAGGCCGCTGCCAATGGATTGAATGATGTTTTCATGAAGAATTTGCAGGTCTTCCAGTGCTCCGCTGGCGTCCTTCAACTGCACGTGCGCCTGCCGCAGCTTCGCATTCAACAGCCCGGCGAGATAGGCGATCGCGATGTAGGCAAAAAGATTGATGAAGACGATCGCCTGCAGCGACTTCCATGCGGGATGGCTTGTGCAGTAGGAGCGAACGAATCCGAAATAATTGAGTTCGAGAACCGCTCCGTACAGAATGAAAGCCAAAGCTGCGATCAGGCGCGCCCATACCCCAGGGAGCAAAATAGCGGCAACGATAATCACCAGCGGGTAGAGGAAGTTCAGCGAACTATCCCAGCTACCCGTTTGATGCACAATGAAGCTGACGAATACCAGGTCGGTGAGAACCTGCAAGGTCGATTGCAGCCTATGCTCCTGCCAGAATGACAGCAATAGAGCATAAAAAATTGAGATTACAAACCATAAGAGGATCGTACCGACGAAAAGGCGCACCGGAAGTGGCGTGGGAGTCAAGTATGCCACCGCCAACTCGGTGGCCAACAGGAAGATTAGGATGAGTATCCGTACTTTAACCAGCCATGCCAGCCAAGTCCGCTCATCGAAGGTCGATTGCATCGCTATCTCGGGTCTTAGGTCTTATAGGTCTCAGGTCTTAAGTGTTCGGCATTCGGACGTAAGGCGCTGGGGTCTTAGGCATGAAGACCTAACGCCCAAGACCCAAGACCTGTTCTTTCTAGCCAGCCAGCTTGGCGATCATGGCGAATAGCGGCATGTAGAGCGCGATAACAATTCCACCGATTGTTACGCCCAGAATTCCGATGATTGCCGGCTCCAGCAAAGCCAGCATGTCCTTGGTGGCTGCATCTACCTCTTCCTCGTAAAAATCGGCGATCTTCTGCAGCATGTTGTCCATGGCGCCCGTAGCTTCCCCGACGCCGATCATCTGCGTAACCATGTTGGGGAAGACACCGCATTCCCGGAGAGGATCTACAATCGTTCTACCTTCTTCAATCGCTTTTCGCACTTTCATCAATGCTTCTTCAAGAACAGCATTACCGGAAGTCTTAGCTGTGATCGCCAATCCTTCCAGAATGGGCACACCCGAGGTGATTAGTGTTCCCAAAGTTCGCGTGAATCGGCCCACAGCAATCTTGCGCAATAAAGAACCTATGACCGGCATATTTAGCAGAAACTTGTCAAAGTAGTACTTGCCTCGAGGATGCTTGCGGATTTGCTTGATCCCAAAGACGAGACCCGCTACGGCTGCGATCATGACCCACCAGAAACCTTGCACGAAAGCGCTTAAGCCCATCACGATGCGAGTCGGCAGGGGCAAGGTGACGCCCAGGCCATTAAAGAGATTGGAGAAGATGGGCACCACAAATTTGAGCAGCGCACCCACAATCAAGGTCGCGATGCCGACCACGGCGACGGGATAAATCATTGCCGACTTCACTGCGGCGCGCAGTCTTACCGCCTTTTCCACATAGGTTGCGAGCCGTTGCAGAATGACGTCCAAAATACCGCCGGTTTCGCCAGCTTCAATCATGTTCGTGGTGAGGTCATCGAACACGAGAGGATACTGGCGCATCGCATTAGCCAGGGTCGCGCCGCCTTCCACCGTGGTACGCACGCCGTTTAGGGTTTTCTGAAAGCTTTGGTTTTCTTGATTCGCCGCCAAAATTTCCAGACACTGCACCAGCGGCAATCCGGCGTCAATCATCACCGAGAATTGGCGGAAGAAGATGGCAATGTCTTTGGTCTTTACCTTGCTCGATCCAAATGTGGGCATGGCGAATTCTTTGCCCTTCTCTCGAATCGCGCCCGGCACGATGCGCTCGCGCCGGAGCTGTTGACCCAGCGCCTGCTTATTGGGTGCATTGCGTTCTCCGGAAATTTTTTGTCCGGAGGCGTCTTTGCCGGAAAACGTGAAAACTGGCATGGCTAATCTCCTGTGAACGACTCGTCAGTACTCTACAGAGCTATACTTCCAGCGGCAGCCCCGGATATCGGCGCTGCCGTAGTCAATTTGAATGCTCACCCTTTAGTTTGGCCTGCGCCACGGGCCATGGTCGATCCGCCGCGGTTGGTCAAACTAGCTCCCCGATTGATCATTTCCTGCAACTCTTCCGGATTACTTGAGCGCTGCAAGGCCACTTCCAGAGAAACCAGCTTCTGGAGATAAGCCGTGGCTAAAGCTTGATTGAACGTTTGCATGCCGTACTTATCCTGGCCGGACTGCATGGCCGAATAGACCTGATGGATCTTGTCTTCACGGATCAGGTTGCGTACGGCGGGATTGGGAACGAGGATTTCCATGATCATCGCGCGCCCCTTGCCGCTAATGGTTGGCAGCAGCGTTTGACACATTACGCCTTCCAGTACCAGCGAAAGTTGGGCGCGAATTTGCGGCTGCTGGTGAGCGGGAAAGACATCGATAATTCTGTTGATCGTGGAAGTTGCGGAGTTGGTGTGCAGCGTGCCGAAGGTTAAGTGACCGGTTTCGGCGATTCGCAGAGCCGACTCAATGGTTTCCAGATCGCGCATTTCGCCGATCAGCACGACGTCCGGGTCTTCACGAAGCGCGGCGCGCAAGGCGTCAGTAAAGCTTTTGGTATCGGCATGGAGTTCGCGCTGGTTCACCAGGCAGTTTTTGTTCATGTGCACAAACTCGATGGGATCCTCAATGGTCAGGATGTGATCGTGGCGCTCGCTGTTGATTTTGTCGATCATGGCGGCGAGGGTGGTGGATTTTCCGGAACCGGTCGGCCCCGTCACCAGCACCAAACCACGCGGCTTGTCGCAAAGCTTGCTGACGACCGCGGGCAACCCCAGCTGATTGAAGGATTTGATTTCGAATGGAATAAGACGAAACACGGCAGCGGTTGCGCCACGCTGATTAAATACGTTGGCGCGGAAGCGGGCCAGACCTTTCAACCCGAAGGAGAAGTCGAGCTCCAGGCTTTCTTCGAAGCGATGCTTCTGCGAATCCGTCATAACGCTATAGGCAAGCTGCTTGGTCTCGGCCGGCGTCATCTGGGGCAGATCGAGTGGCACTAGATGCCCGTGCACGCGGATTTGCGGAGGCGAATTGGTAGTCACGTGGAGATCGCTGCCGTTCATTTCCAGCATTCTTTTCAGAAGATCGCTTAAGGACAGGCCCATAATTATTTTTTCCTTCCGTTGCTTTCTTAAAAAGTCTTTGCCATCCCGGCCGTTCTCCGCCCTCCGTAATCGCTGGCTGTCGTGATTCTGGCTAAGGACTGACTACCAACGACCTGACGACCGGGTTCTCAGTGAATCGTTTCGCGTGCAACTTCTTCCAGGGTGGTCATTCCCGCTGCAACCTTGATCAAACCACTGCGGCGGAGTGTGATCATTCCTTGTTCAATCGCTTTCTTTTTCAGTTCAACCGCCGAAGCTCCGACGAGAACCAGCTCTCTAATCTCATCGTCGACTTCCATTACCTCATACAAACCACAGCGGCCTTTGTAGCCGGTGTTGTTGCAAACGCCGCAGCCTTTGCCCTTTTGAATCCTCACCGTCTTTGCTTCCTCAGGCGTGAAGCCTTCTTCGATCAGCGCAGGTATTGGAACCTCAACGGTCTCGATGCAGTCTTTGCAAATGCGCCGGATCAGGCGCTGGGCGCAGATCAAATGGACGGAAGTCGCAACCAGGAACGGTTCAATTCCCATGTTCATCAAGCGGGTAATGGTTTCCGGCGCGCCATTGGTATGCAGCGTGGAGAGCACAAGGTGACCTGTGAGTGCGGCCTTGATGGCAATCTCCGCCGTTTCAAAATCTCGAATTTCGCCGACCAGAATGATGTTGGGATCTTGACGGAGAAAGGAGCGAAGAGCGGCGGCAAAATTCAAGCCGATCTGCTCCTTCATCTGCACCTGATTGACGCCGGCCAACTGGAATTCGACCGGATCTTCGGCGGTCATAATGTTCGTATCGGGCTGGTTCAGACGCGAGATTGACGAATACAAGGTGTTGGTTTTTCCAGAACCCGTGGGGCCTGTCACCAGCACCATGCCATAAGGCTTGAGAATTGCTTTTTCGAACTTGACCAAAGACTCAGGTTCAAAGCCCAGCTTGGTCATGTCGAGACGCAGGTTCTCTTTGTCGAGCAAGCGAAGCACAATCTTTTCGCCCCAGAGCACAGGAAGAGTGCTGACGCGAAAATCGAGTTGCTTTTTCCGCCCGCCGATATTCATCTTCAGCATGATGCGGCCGTCTTGCGGCAAACGCTTCTCACTGATGTCCAGCTTCGCCATGATTTTGAGACGCGAAGTGATTGCGTCTTTCAGCTTCATGGGCGGCGACATGATCGATTGCAGAACGCCGTCAATACGGAAGCGCACGCGAAATTCTTTTTCGTAAGGCTCGATGTGAATATCGCTGGCCCCCCGCTTCACCGCGTCTCCGAGGACGATATTGACCAGCTTGACGACGGGTGCTTCGTCCGCAGCTTTCTCCAGCTGCGAAAGCTCCATCTGCTGTTCTTCCGCCTGCAGCTCGACGTCGCTATCGTTCATCTCCGACATCGACTGCATTACGGTTTCAAGGTCTTCTTCTTTTTCTTTCGGGCCGCCGTAGGATTTTTCGATACCCGCGAGAATGGAGCTTTCCGACGCCACCACCGGCTCGATGTTGAAGCCAGTCATGAACTTGATGTCGTCCATGGCGAAGACGTTTGTCGGATCGACCATGGCAATAGTCAGAGACGCACCCACGCGGCTTAACGGAAGAATCTGATAGCGTTTCGCGGTTTCAAAAGGAATCAGCTTGACGACTGCCGGGTCGATTTCAAAATACGAAAGATTGATCGCCGGGACGCCATACTGGCGAGAAAGGAAGTTCGTGACGTCCTCGTCGCTGAGGAAGCCGAGCTTGACTAAGGCGGAGCCCAGGCGGCAGTTTTGCTCCTTCTGGGCTTTAGTCGCTTGTTCCAACTGCTCTGGGGTAATAATCTTCTCTTTGACGAGAAGGTCACCCAGCCGTTGAGACATACGTCGATCTCCTATCCACTGATTGAACGATGCCTGGCGATTTCACCGGCATTTGCACGCAGCCGCCACCAGTTCTCTTTGGAGAAAGTAGAAGCTTTTGTGTTGACACAAATTGTCAACGCAAGCTGATTACTGCACCAGTTACCGTAGTACTTTGAACTTTTTTCGCTGTGTCGCACGACGGATGTGACAACACGGAACCCGCGCCAAATGAAGGGTTTTCCCTATCCCGCGCGAATTTGCCCGCAGTGGTACATGCACTTCGGTAAGCGGGAGGATCGACTGGCTCGGCGCGGAACTCCACTTCCAACCGGCCATACACTACTATTTCGAAAGGAACTAAGCTTTGCAGGTCGAAGAAAAACAGAATTCAATCCGCACCTACTACCGCACGTTGTATGAAGCGTGGGGACCGCAGAACTGGTGGCCCGCAAGCTCCCGTTTTGAAGTCATCGCGGGCGCTTATCTGACGCAGAACACGGCGTGGACCAATGTGGAGAAGGCGATGGCGAATCTCCGGGCGGCACATGTGCTCAGCGTGAAAGGCATTCGCGAGTTGCCGCTCTCTGAACTTGAGCGGATGATTCGGCCATCCGGTTATTTTCGACAGAAGGCGCAGCGGTTAAAAGTTTTTATCGGCTTCCTCGACCAGCGGTACAACGGGTCGCTTGCGCGCTTGTTTTCGAAGCCTACCGCAGACCTACGAGAAGAGTTGCTTCACTTGAATGGCGTGGGCCCGGAGACCGCCGATTCGATTCTGCTCTACGCCGGCAATCATCCGGTGTTTGTGGTTGACGCTTATACGCGGCGAATTCTGGATCGACATAAAATTCTTCCCCTCGCAGCAACTGATGAAGCAGTAACTTATGAACAGGTTCGGCGATTGTTCGAAGCAGCACTCGCGCCGTTGGCAGAGTCTGCGAGCCGGACAGCCGAAGGTTTGATCCAACCCGTAGCTACGGGTTTTCCGGACCCTCCGCACCTTCCCTCCAGAATGAGTTCAGCCCGACGCACTGCTCTGACGCAGATTTATAACGAGATGCACGGGCTGATTGTCGGGGTGGGGAAAAACTACTGCAAAAAATCACAGCCCCTGTGTGACGGATGTCCTTTACAACCCTTCCTGCCTCATCTGTAGTGAGCACTTCAGCAAAGTGACGAACGGGAGTGAGAATAGGGTGAAGAATGAAGACGCTTCGTCTCACCGCGGGAGTGTTGTGCTGTCTTGTGGGAGCAACGTGCTGCGCTCAAACCCTGCGACTTGAAGCCGACAAGGATGGATTGCTGGTGGGCACCGCCGTGCGCTGGGCTCAACTCTCGGAGCCGGCTTATGCTTCGACGCTGGCACATGAATTCAACATGCTGGAACCGGAAGATGCCATGAAGTGGGCGGCTTTGCGCCCAGACGAGGCCACTTACGATTTTCGCCAGGGCGACGATTTAGTGCGCTTTGCACAAGAACACCGGATGAAAATCCGCGGGCACTGCCTGGTCTGGGACCACAATAACCCGGACTGGCTGTCAACAGGTCATTTCACTTCCAATGAGTTATCGCGGTTGTTGCGTGAACATATCACTCGCGTCATGCGGCATTACGCGGGGCAAGTCTTCGCGTGGGATGTAATCAACGAAGCTCTCGACGAGAACGGGAAGGTGCGCGATTCGATCTGGTACAACCGGCCCGGCATTGGATTCTCTGGACAAGGCACTGCTTACATCGAACAAGTATTCCGCTGGGCGCATGCTGCCGATCCAAAAGCGTTGCTCTTCTATAACGAAGCTGAAGGCGAAGGGATCAATCGAAAGTCAGACGCGATTTATTCGGTGATTAAGGGATTCAAGCAACGCGGAGTCCCGATCGATGGAATTGGCCTCCAGATGCACGTCCCCTCGCTCGAATTTGACGGTCCCGGCACCACCGCCAATATCGCACGCCTCACTAACCTTGGTTTGCAGGTGCATATTACCGAGCTCGACGTTTCCCTCCCGCTGGATTCCAACGGCTCGGTTTGGGCCGAAGACCTGGCCCGGCAAGCTGAGATCTATCGCGGGATCGTGAGAGCTTGTTTGAACAGCCCGGGCTGCACCGCGATCCAGACCTGGGGATTCACCGATAAATACTCGTGGATTGGATCGCATTCCCGCGGCACGCGCGGCCAGCCTCTTCCGTTCGACCGAACCTACCGGCCTAAAGCCGCATATTGGGCAATCTTGCAGGAGCTCTCTGCGGGACGCGCCAGCCCTCGCTAAGCCTTCACCTTTACCTGCTCGGGCCTCTGTGCCGGCCGATTCAGCATCTATAATGAATTCCGTTCAAGATACCGGCTCGCTAGGCTGCGGTATCGAGCTCTGAATTCAGATGGCAGGAAGCGCTCCAATCCGTGCTGTTACAACCTCCCGGCGTCAACGGGCTCTGGTGCCGCTCGCGATCGCTGTGTTCTTTTTGTTTGCAATTCTTGTTTCCCAAACAGCCTTCAATCAGACCATCCTGCGCCCGGATACCAATCAGCAGGCAGTCGTTTTTTACGCTCTCTCGCTCTTGATTTCGCTTCTCTTCATAGCCTTGTCGTTCGTGCTCGTGCGCAACCTCCTGAAGCTGTTCGCCGAACGTCGCTTGGGAGTTTTAGGATCGAAATTTCGCACTCGAATGGTAGTAGGAGCGTTGCTGCTTTCATTTGTTCCCGTCGTCGTGATGTACTTTTTTTCTTACGGCCTCATGAACCGTTCCATTTTTATATGGTTTTCCACCCCCGTGGAAGAGGTTCGCGCCGATACCGGCGCGATGGCTTCCTTGCTGGCTAGCTATGCGGCACAGAACGCCAGGGCAGAAGCCAATGCCATCGCCACCGCTCCAGAGACCGAACAAGCCTTCGAAGATCACAATTCTGCCGCGATCTTGCAGGAGCTTCGCAGACACGAGCTCACGCTGCAGGGTGGATTTGCTATCGCGCTGCAGAACGGCCTGCCTGAAGCGAGCCTGGGCGCGCCTGCTCCGTGGTCGGAGCTGCAAACGAAATTACCATTAGCCAAAGCTGCCTCCAAAGATCCAGCGCCTTTCACCTGGGGCAACACTGAATACACGTTAGGCAGCGCCCCAGTCAGTGATACAGCCGCCATTCTGGTGGCCATGCCGCTGCCTCCTGAATTTTCCAAGACCGTCAAGCAGATTGAAGCCAGCCAGTTGCGCTATCTGCAATTGAGCCGTGAGCGCAGGCACGTGCGGCAAACCTACATGGGGTTGCTGCTGCTGCTCACCATGATGGTACTTTTTGTGACCACGTGGCTTGCGTTGTTTCTCTCTAAACTGGTCACGCGACCATTGGCGGCGCTTGCGGAAGCAACCCAGGAGATTTCTCGTGGACGCCTGGATTACAGGATTGACGTCAGTGCCGCGGACGAAATCGGTGATCTGGTTCGCTCCTTCAACCGCATGGCGGAAGAACTGGAAAACAGCCGCCGGCAGATCGAGGCATCCAGCCGTGATGTGAGCTCTGCCAACGCCGAACTGGACCAGCGTCGGCGGCAGATGGAAACAATTCTCGAAAGCATTCCCACCGGAGTTTTGTCCCTGGATGCGGAAAGAAACGTTACCCACGCCAACCAGGCATTGCAGCGCATGTTCAACCCTGACGGACACGCGGATGGAAACCTCGTGCTGCGCGGTGGGCGACTCGAGAATGTCTTTCCGCCGGAAGTTCTTCAGGATCTGGAGCCGCTTCTGCGTCGTGCCGACCGCATGGGGATGACTACCAGCCAGATGGAGATGCCACTCCATCGCACCTCTTTGAACGTGGCGGTCACGGTGGCTACACTCCGGCGCCAGAATGAGCGGTCGGGATATGTGATCGTTCTCGAAGATTTGTCGGATCTGCTGAAGGCCCAGAAACAGACGGCGTGGCGGGAAGTTGCCCGGCGTGTGGCGCATGAAATCAAGAATCCGCTTACCCCAATCGCTCTATCGGCAGAGCGCATTCAGCGGCATTTGGAGCGCGTCGCTGCGCCCGACAAAGCCTCCCTTGAAATCGTGCGCTCTTGCGCCGCCACCATCGCTGGTGCGGTTGAAACCGTGCGTCGGCTCGTGGATGAGTTCTCCAGCTTGGCACGCTTTCCGGCGTCGAATCCCCATCCTGCCGACATCAATGAAGTTGTGGAAAGCGCACTCTCCATGTTCAACGGAAGGATGGACGGAATCGGATTGCAAAAATCCCTGGCTCCAGAGTTGCCCAGGGTCATGGCCGATGCGGAGGCAATTAAGCGCGCTGTTGCCAACCTGGTGGATAATGCAGCCGAAGCTATGCAGGATTCCGTGGTGCGCGAAATTTATATTTCCACTTCGCTGGTGGCCAGTCGTGATGCGGTGGAGATTATCATCGCGGATACGGGGCACGGAGTGACTCGCGAACTTAAAGAAAAACTTTTTCTTCCCTACTTCTCCACGCGAAAGCGCGGCACCGGACTTGGGCTGGCGATTGTAAGCCGGGTGATCGAAGAACATCATGGATCGATTCGTGTGGAAGAAAATAAGCCAGTCGGAGCTCGTTTTATAGTCGAATTGCCGGTCGTTCTCGAGCCTGCGCTTACTCCCCAAACGGTTCAGCATGCATAAAATCCTGGTGGTCGATGACGAAACTGGCATTCGCGAATCCCTGCAGGGAGTGCTGGCGGACGAGGGGTATGAAACCGCCACGGTGGAAAGCGGCGAAGAATGCCTGAAGCTGCTTCGCCGCGAGCATGTTTTTGAGGTAGTGTTGCTGGATATCTGGCTGCCTGGAATCGACGGTCTAGAGACGCTGGAAAGAATTCGAGAACTCGACGATGCCCCGGAAGTCGTTATGATCTCAGGACACGGCACCATCGAAACGGCCGTGCGCGCCACCAAACTCGGCGCTTACGACTTTCTGGAGAAACCCCTCTCGATCGACAAGACATTGATCGTGTTGAAAAACGCCATCGAATCCAAAAAGTTGCGCCACGAAAATGTCGATCTGAAGAAACAGTTGCACGCCAAGAGTGTGATCGTCGGCAACAGCATTCCAATGAAGGCGCTGCGGCAACAGATCGGGCTCATGGCGCCCACCAACGGTCGCGTGCTGATCTATGGCGAGTCCGGCACGGGCAAGGAATTAGTTGCGCACGCCATCCATGCGCAGAGTTTGCGAAAGGACGAAACCTTCGTCGAGGTGAACTGTGCGGCAATTCCTGAAGACTTAATCGAAAGCGAATTGTTCGGTCACTATAAGGGATCGTTCCCTGGGGCGGCTGTGGATAAAGAAGGCAAGTTTCAAAAAGCCAGCGGAGGAACGCTATTTCTCGATGAAGTCGGCGACATGAGCCTGAAAACTCAGTCGAAAGTGCTGCGCACGTTGGAGGAGCAGCGGGTCGCACCGCTAGGCAGTGACGCGACGATTGTTGTGGATGCACGTGTCATCGCGTCCACCAATAAGGATCTTGAAGAAGAAATTTCAGTAGGAAATTTTCGCGAGGATTTGTTTTACCGTCTCAACGTGATTCCCTTCTTTGTGCCTCCTTTACGCGATCGTAAGGAAGACATTCCTTCGCTGGCGCGGCATTTCTTGAAAGATCTGGCGGCCACTTACGGCCGCCGGCCACGGGAAATTACCGACGATGCGATTGAGGGATTGATGCGTTACTCGTGGCCGGGCAACGTGCGCGAGTTGCGCAATGTGATCGAACGGATTGTGATCATGAACCCCATGACGTCACGGTTGGACCGCAAGCATCTGCCGCCGCTGGTCTATCGCGACGGCCATCGCCGCTCAACCCGCAACGAATTCTCGACCCTGCATGAGGCTCGGGACGCTTACGAACGTGACTTCATTTTGAAGAAACTGGACGAAAATCATGGCAACGTGACTCGTACTGCGGAGGTGCTGGGACTGGAACGCAGCCATCTTTATCGGAAGATGAAAAACCTTGGCATTGTGGCAAAAGAATAGTCTGCCAGGTCGGAGGTTAGCGCTTCACCATGTGGATTTCGGTGCCGTTTTTTCGGAACTCGACCTTGTCCATGAGTTGATTGATCAGAAAAATTCCGCGCCCGTGATTGGAATAGACGTTCTCACCCACCGTGCAGCCGGGAATGGTATCAGGAGTGAATCCCTTGCCCGGATCGCGAACCACGATCAATATGCCGCGCTCTGCATCGTTGCTCACCAGGCACTCCACAATTTGGGTCGGGTCTTCTTTCGCGCCATGAATCACGGCATTCGCCAGCGCTTCCTGCAACGCCAATTCGATCGAATCCTCTTTGCCGTCCACCCCCTGCATTTGACGCACGATATCCATGACCTCTTGCACCACCGGGTCCACGGCCTTTCGGTCGGCGGCGAGAGTTACGCGCAAAATCAAGGTTAATCGATCTGGATCGAAATCTTTTTCTGGTAGGGGCAAGTCCGAAGCATCCGGCGATGGCATGGTTAGGTTCTCGTGTGTACTTGCGTGTTATTGCTTCCGGTGATCTCAACGGAACCTTGATTGTATCTGCGGAGTGCAAAGAGGGCAATTGACTAAGGCCGGTGTCGGCTATGCCACTATTTGATTTTGGACGATCTCGGCGGTTCAACTTGGCCATGAGTAAGATTCTCCAACTGCCTGCGCCAGTCCAGTTCTTCCACGAAGGCGCGCGACTCTCGCCAATTGGGTTCCACCTTGACGTACAGTTCCAGAAACACTTTAGTCCCCAGCATGCGCTCCATTTGCATTCGTGCCGAGGTCCCGATGCGTTTCAGCATCTGTCCTTTCTTACCGATCAGAATGCCTTTCTGCCCTTCGCGCTCGCAGTAAATCGTGGCGGCGATACGCGTCAGTTTGGCCCCCTCTTCGAAGCTGTCAACGATCACAGTGGTTGCGTAGGGAAGTTCTTCCTGAGTTTCGAGCAGAACGCGCTCGCGGATAATCTCGCCGGCCATAAAGCGAGCGGGTTGGTCGGTAACATGGTCGTCTGGGAACAGCGGAGGACCAGCCGGTAGAGCGGATACCAGGATTTTTATCAATATCTCGAGTCCGTCGCGCTTCAGCGCGGAGATCGGAATGATCTCGTGGAAGGGATAGAGCTTCTTGTACTGTTCAATCAGCGGCAGAAGCTGCGCCTTGCCTCCGCGCAGCAGATCGACCTTGTTGAGAATGAGGCAAACTTTAGCCGCGGAATGCTTCAACATCTGGATGGCGAACTCATCGCGCTGATCGAGTTTGCGGGTCGCATCCATGATCAGCAAAACCACGTCGCACCCTTCCAGCGCTTCGCGCACTTCGACCATCATCTTTCGGCCGAGTGAACTGTCCGGCTTGTGTACGCCGGGAGTGTCAATTAATACGATCTGCGCGCCGCTCCGACCCTTGCTCTTGGGAATGTTGACTATGCCTTGAATGCGGTTGCGCGTGGTTTGCGGTTTAGGCGAAATGATAGCCAGTTTTTCGCCGACCAGTGCATTTAACAATGTCGATTTGCCGGCGTTGGGGCGGCCGAGAATACAAACAAAACCGGATCGGAAGGGCATAGGAGTGCAGGTCTCGGGTCTCAGGGGTCAGGTCTTAGCCAAAAAACATCCCGGAGGTCGCGATCGAAGCCTAACACCTATCGCCCAGGACCTGACACCTGTTATATCAGCTTCAACTGTCGCGGCTGCACTGCGGTGATTCTCACCCGTTCCACCTTGCGGTCGGTCGATTCCAACACCTCAAAGTGCAGACCACCGTCGTCCACGGTTTCGCCTTTGAGTGGGATATGTCCGGCAAGCTCACTCAGCAATCCCGCAACGGTGGCGGATTCCCTTTCCTCGATCTTGGTTCCGAAGAGTTCGGCAAGACCATCTACGTCCATCCCCCCGGAGACGATATACGAGTGATCGTTCTCGCGGATCACTTGCGCTTTTTCGTGCTCGTCTCGAATTTCACCGACGATTTCCTCGACCAGATCTTCGATGGTGACCAATCCGGCGACTCCACCGTATTCGTCCACGACGATTGCCATGCGGATATTGTTCTTCTGCATTTCGCGCAGAAGGTCGCTGCCCAGCTTGCTTTCCGGAACAAAATAAACGTCGCGGCGCATGAGCGTCTCGAGAGTGCGGTGCGAGGCTTCGCTATCGGGCACCTGCAAAACATCCTGTGCGTAAACGATTCCTTTAATCTTGTGGATGGTTTCTGAATAGACCGGAACCCGCGAGTAATGCTTGCTTCGCAGCATTTCGATGAAGCGCTCGACTGTGGTCTCCATGGGAACGGTGAACATCTCCGGACGCGGTTTCATCGCTTCCCGCACCGTTTTTCCGCTGAATTCGACTACCGATTGAATCAGGTCGCGGTCCCCCTCCTGAATAATGCCTTCTTCCTGCCCGGCTTCGATCAACGCGTCCACGGCCTCGGCAGCGGTTTCCGGCTCTTCGCGCGTGTTTTCGCGAGTCAATGACGCCACCGATTGCAGGAAGCCGAGAACGATAGTGATGGGCAAGACGAGATAAATTAGAGACCGTAGAAGCCAGACCCAGCGAATAAGCCAGGTTCCATTGGTGCGGGAAAAGAATACAAAGGGCAGAAACTGGTTGAACAAGATGACCATCACAATCAAGCTGATGGCGGCTTGCAGGATTTCATACCCGGTCCAGGACTGGTCGGTAAAAATGGCGAAGCCGATCAAAAGCGAGATAGTAGCCGTGGTGAGTTGCTTGAGCACCGCCATGGAGAGCGCGGCACGCGCACGGCTCACATGCAGAGCAGGTTCAACTTTCTGCTCGAACACATCGATGTTGTCCTGAAATTCCCTGGAAAGAAATTTCCCTATCTCCTGGTAGACGCGGTCAACATAGGAGGCCAGGGCCAGTAGGCCAAGCAGAGGGATCAGCGAAACTACGACCGTCCAGTTCACCTTTTACTCCGCGCCACGGCGGCTAACCGGGGATTGCGCACGTTGCGCTTTGCCGGCTGACCGCGCGCATGACCGCGTCGTAGTTGTGTGCGCTCGATCAGTCCAGCCTCTAACTTCAACTGCCGCCGTAAACGGATTTCTTCCGTGGCCATCTCGCCATTATCATGCTCGTGATCGAAGCCCGCCAGATGCAAAATTCCATGCAGCGCCAGAATTTTTATCTCTTCCGCCACCGGATGCCCTAATTTTCTGGCATTAATTTTGCCGATGTCCAGCGAAATAGCGAGTTCGCCTGCCAGCTTTTTTTCGGAATCAACCTTCATGGAAGACGGGAATGACAACACGTCCGTGGGCTTGTCTTTTCCACGGAATCGGCGGTTCAGCGCGCGCAACTCGCGACTGCCCGTCACCACCACATTTACCGTACCGCGCAGGCGAACCGCTCGCCTCGCTCGCAACACAAAACGTTCGAGCGATGCCGTACTCAAACCTGCGATCTTTTTTCTGGCAATAACCAACTTGTTTCTAGAGGTAACTACTTTTTCGCTGGGTTCAGCTAATTTAGTAAGCTAATTTAGGCTAAGCTAATGCCCAGAAATCTTCCTCGGACCATCCTCTTCATCCGCCAGGCTCGTGCCTCTCACTCCAGCTTCGCCGCTCTTTCCACCGGAAAGCAACAGCATCTGTTGCTCGGCGACCTGGGTGCGATGTTCATCGTAGGCACGAATGATCCGCTGCACTAGATGATGCCGCACCACATCGGATTCATCGAAGTGAACGAAGGTCAGACCCTCCACTCGCTTCAGGATGTCGATGGCTTCCAGCAATCCGCTGCGGCGCGCATTCGGCAAGTCGATCTGGGTCACATCTCCGGTGATCACCGCCTTTGAGTTGAACCCCAGGCGGGTGACGAACATCTTCATCTGCTCCGACGTCGTGTTCTGCGCCTCGTCGAGGATCACGAAAGAATCGTTCAGGGTGCGTCCGCGCATGAATGCGATGGGCGCAATCTCAATGACGTTCTTTTCCAGATAGCGATCCACCTTCTCCGGATCAAGCATGTCGTAGAGCGCGTCGTACAAGGGACGAAGATACGGATCGATCTTGTCTTGCAGCGTACCGGGTAGAAAGCCGAGTCGCTCGCCCGCCTCCACCGCCGGACGCGCCAAAATAATTCGATTCACGCGTTTGGCCAGCAGGGCGGAAATTGCCATGGCCACCGCGAGATATGTCTTACCGGTTCCAGCCGGACCAATGCCGAAGACCATGTCGTGCTTCTCGATGGCCTCAACATAGCGGCGCTGGTTCACGCTCTTCGGTTGGACCATGCGGCGACCCAGCGAACGCTGGCGGCCGGCGTCGGCCAGCCCCCGCAAAGTTGCTGTGGGATCGGCCACCAATACGCGCAACATGCTATTCAAGTCGCCGTTGTTGAAGGTATATCCCGAACGCCGCAGTCCTTCATAGTCGGCAAATACTTGTTCCGCGCGGGCCACGTCGCGCGCGGCGCCTTCTAATTCCACGGCGTTGGCGCGCAGGTCGATGGTCACATTCAGGCCATCCTCCAGCACGCGTACGTTTTCATCCCGCGTGCCAAATAGAGTCTCGATGTTAGGACTAATACCGATACTTTTCTTCATTCAGTCTCTTTGGTGAAGACTTGCGAAATAAAGCTGTATAAGCCACGTGGGGGACTTAGAGAAGATATAGGCCAATGAGCACACGTTACCCCGCTTGCGGACAAAAACAGGATCATGCGCGGAGACGGATGCTGCGGGATGGTCATGCCCACGGGGCAGGTCACTACCATTGGCTTAAAGCCTACCCCGAGCCGCGATGGGAGTCAATGGCGAGGTAATGGATAGGAAAGGCCCACCTTTTCACTACCGCGTTTAGCGCCGCAGCAAGTAGGCGGCGGCTACGACAACAACGGCCGCTCCCATCAACCAAGCGCGCGCTAGACCCAACTTTTTCATCCAATCGCTTCTCATTTTAACTGCCCCTCTCACACAGTATAGCCCCGGCCAGAGACGATACGCGCGTGGGTTTGTCGAAGCATAATCCCGCAAGGACAAGACAAGCGGTTGACCCTTCGGGAGTTAGTACCGTAGAATCTTCTATTCGGTTCTCACCGGAATATTCTGCGGTAAATACAAAGGGTTCAGACCAGATGGCAAATCATTTTTCGGCGCTTAAGCGCGCCCGTCAGACTACGAAGCGCACCGCCACCAACCGCGCCAACGCCTCCCGCCTGCGCACCACGCTGCGTGGCCTGCGCGAGACCATTGAGAAGGGCGACAAAACCGCCGCCGAGAAGACTTATCGCGAGACCGTTTCCGCGCTCGACAAAGCCATCCAGAAGGGCACGCTGCACGCCAATACTGCTGCCCGGTATAAGTCCCGGCTGGGCGCGCGCGTTACTGCGATGAAGTAGGCTTTTGGTCTTTGGCCCGCAGGCGAGGAAGCAAAAATCCCGTGTACCGGAGATGCTCCTGGAAATCGGCTCCAAATTGCCCGGCTAGTAGAGCCTCTTCTCTTTTCGCTTTAATCCAAAAACCCACCATGATGACGCAGAGGCCCACGACGCACCGCCATCGGTCGATAGCGATGGTGGTGCCGATGACGGCAAGTTCCAGTCCCGTATAGATCGGATGGCGGAGCCACGTGTAAGGCCCGGTGCGAATCAGCTTGTGATCTTCTTTGAGCGTAATGCGCCCGCTCCAATACTGGCCCAGATGCCAACGCGCCCAAATCGCCAGTAGGATTCCTATCCAGGCTACCACTACTCCCGCGATGCCAACCGCGTAAGGGACGGCAACAATTTTGTGGTTTAGAACGCCTAGCCCGGCGTCATCCGCGAGAACCAGATAGAAGCCGAGCGCCTCCAGAAATACGATCCCATACCGTGCCGCAAAGGACTCCCTTTTCGTGGTTAGCTTCGTCTTAAAGGCGCTGATCAACCAGTAGAGGGCGAAGACGACCCACGGGAGTTCAATTGGATGCTTCCAGGTCATTTTCAACCACGCTCCCGCCAGATCTCCACAGCCATTCGATGGTCGTTCGTCACATCTTTGAGTTGTCGCCAAGGATAAACTGTCAGGAACTATCGCTCCGGCTTAGGCCTGAGGAATTCTTAAATTCTTTGAAAATTTCGCTGGAAGAACGTTCCTTTGTGTACCTTCGTGGTCAACGGTTTTGCAGGATGCCGGTGATTTTCTGGTCCTCCTGGGATGAAGTCCTTGCAGTTCAATACTTTATCTGGACTCTCACCAAGTCAACGCTGATTCAAAAGGACTTACAGCTTCCAATTCCACTTGCTGCCGAGCTAAAGCATTTGGAGTCAGGATTTTGCCGGCAAGTCATTTGAATACAGGATTTTAGCCGGATCGCGTCGAGATCCGAGCACATAACTGCTTTAGTCACTATAATTTAGCTA
>Ga0209221_1000302_pt1 | contig 24356 bp, 23 predicted proteins | sample BlaSpr_A8_Ref_O2_FD_187989 | JGI IMG/M metagenome (GOLD analysis project Ga0209221, IMG submission 187989) | Forest soil microbial communities from Thunder Bay, Ontario, Canada - Black Spruce, Ontario site 2_A8_Ref_O2 (SPAdes) (version 2) | ecosystem: Environmental > Terrestrial > Soil > Boreal...
CCCGTCCGGCGCCACGCGAAGGTATTGTACCGGCCACGGAACCGCAAATCCCAGATCGCGAGCGGTTTGCAGAGGCCAATAAGGCTGCCGCAGAAATTCGCGAGCCAGCAGCACGATATCCGCGTTTTCTTCCCGCAGAATTGTGTCCGCTTGATTCGCCGACGTGATCAGCCCGACCGCGCCGGTCATGATCTTGGTTTCGTAACGAATTTCCCGCGCGAACGGAACCTGGTATCCCGCCTTGATGGGAATTTTTGCTCCCGGCGCGATACCGCCAGAAGAGCAGTCAATCAAGTCCACGCCGAGCGGCGCAATTTTTTTGGCTAGCTCGACGGACTGATCCACGTCCCAGCCTCCCTCAATCCAATCCGTAGCGGAGATTCGAACGAAGAGCGGGTAGCCCGCGGGCCAGACGCCGCGAACCGCGGAAACGACTTCGCACAGCAGCCGGCAGCGGTTTTCCAGCGAGCCACCGTAGGAATCTGTGCGCTTGTTTGAAATCGGCGAAAGGAATTCGTGAAGCAGGTAGCCATGCGCGGAATGGATTTCGATTACCTGAAAGCCGGCTTCGAGCGCGCGGCGAGCCGCATTCGCGAAAGATTTCACCACGCCCCGAATTCCGTTTTCGTCCAGTGCAGTCGGATTCGGATAGGTCTCGGAAAAAGGCACGGCGCTTGGCGCCACGGGCTTCCAACCGCCCTTCGATTCCGGAATCGCTCCATTGCCTTCCCACGGACGCAGCGTGCTGCCTTTGCGCCCCGCGTGCGCCAGTTGGATTCCAGGAATACTTCCTTGTTCGCGAAGGAATCGGGTAATTCGTGAGAGCTGCTCGATGTGACCGTCCTTGTAAATTCCCAAGTCCTGCGGGCTGATGCGCCCTTCGGCCGACACCGCCGTCGCTTCCGTGAACACGAGCGACGCGCCACCCACAGCCCGGCTCCCCAGATGCACCAGATGCCAATCGGTGGCAAAGCCGTCTTCGCTCGAATACTGGCACATGGGAGAAACGACAATGCGATTTCGCAGAGTCAGCTCGCGGATTCTTAGCTCGTCAAATAGCATAGATCTCCTCTTTCGGACTTTGGGATCAAGCTAGCGGCCTGTGGCGATGTCGCTCAATCGTTGCGGCGATGAGTTTTCATGTGCTTATGATCGGCCACTGGGTCCAGCAGGCGGAAAATGTGCACTCCCGTATCTGAATCGAAGCGATAAGCCAAAGTCGCGTCCGCCGCTTCTTGGTCTTGCGCTAATTCGAGCTCCGGGTTGTCAACAATGATGTCACCCTTGTTGTTGATTCGCAGCTCCGTTCCAACTTGCAAAACTATTTTTGTTTCATTTTTCTCTGATTTCATTTTTCTTTCCTTGGGCGGCAAATAATCGCGCAGCCTCGTGATTCTCGGCAGGCTAGTAGACGTAAGGTTGGATGAAAAAACGTGGAGAAAGTTGCCGGTTATTATTTCGAAGACCCGCCGGCGCTCTTTTCTTTTTTCTTATCTTTCTTTTCGGGCTTGGGATCCCACGCCGGAGCATCACTGGCAGGAAAAGACTCGCGGGAAGCCTCGTCAACCGGATCGGCTGGATCGATTGGGTTCGCCTCCGGACGTTTTGAATCCGGCGCTTTATTCTTGTCCATTTGCGATTCCTTGCTGCGAAATTCGCGAAACTAGAACTTAAATACCACACCCACCGAAACTTTTGGGCTGTATTGGTACGTGCTGAAGTAACGTGTCCCCACCATGTCGGCTTCGACTCGGTATGACAGCCGCCCACGATGTGCAGCTATGTCCACGCCACCGCCAACTTCAAACGCGGGCGCGTGGTCGGCGCCAAATGCCGTTTCCGGCTTGAAGTGAGAGTATCCGCCCATGACGTGTCCCCATACTTCCAGCCCTCGCGGAGCCGACCATCTGAACCGCGGTCCGCCTGCTCCCAGCAAAAACCATCCGCCGGTATTGTATTGGCTTAAGTGCGTGGCGTTTAACTCGCCATCTAGCCCGATCCAATCTTTAAGGTAGTACACCATGCTGTACATAAAGCCATTCGAATTCTTCGTAATGGCAGGCACTTCGTAAAAGCGCAGGTATTCATAGCCCACGTAAGCCTGCCAACGATAGGTCTCATAAACGCTCTGGACGTACTGCGGCGGATCCGCCTCCACGTTGGTCAGCGCCGGCGGTGTGGCTGTAATTAAACCCTCAGGCGCCGGAAGAGCGGGAAAGTTGAAGGAGCTCCCCGCTGGCGTCAAAAGGGATACTTGCGGAAAGGGGTCGGCCGGTGCCGTATTTGCAGCATTTATTTGTGCGCCTGCATTCATCGCGATAAAAAGGATGGACCCTATTAGAAAACCAGCGTGTCGCATCGCCTAACCCCCTCAGCCTTCCCGAGACTTCGACCCTGCACTTACAATTTGACCGAGAATGGGTAGCCATGTCTAGCCTAAATTCAGCAAGCGTGCGCACCTCCAAACGATACGTGCAGGCTGTCTGGAACAGTCGTTGATCCGCGTGCTGCCGACTCGAACCTCGGCCATGCTCCCGCCGCTCTGTGATCGCAACAACGCGAATTCTCCCGGGATTAGCACGCCTGCCATCAATGGTAGTGTAGCTATGCAAAAATAAAGTTAGACTCACTCTTCGCTTCTGAAGCGGCATAAGTTGGAGAACGTAAGCTGAATACCAAGACGCTCTTTTTCGTTGGATTCATTCTGTGCGCCAGCGGCGTTATTTCTCCGGCACTGGCTCTCGCGCTCGGTTTGCTCTACGGATTATGTTTCATCCATCCTTACCAGGCCGATAGCCGCAACCTTTCCAGATTCCTGTTGCAGGCCTCCGTTGTTGGCCTGGGCTTCGGCATGAACTTGCACGAAGTCTTGCGCGTTGGCCGTAGCGGCTTCCTCTATACCGCCGCCAGCATCTCCTTTGCGCTAATTTTCGGGCTTCTGCTCGGCCGCCTGTTGCGCGTGAACAAAACCGCATCGATCCTGATCTCCACGGGCACCGCTATCTGCGGAGGCAGCGCCATTGCCGCTGTCGCTCCCATTATCGAGGCCAGCGATGAAGAAATGGCGATTTCGCTCGGAACCATCTTTATTTTGAATTCCATCGCGCTCCTGATCTTTCCTCCGCTCGGCTGGTTCCTGCACTTGACGCAAACGCAATTTGGATTGTGGGCGGCCCTGGCCATCCACGATACGAGCTCGGTCGTAGGCGCTGCGGCGCGATACGGCCCAGTGGCGCTGGTAGTCGGCACCACCGTGAAACTCACGCGCGCGCTGTGGATTGTGCCGGTTGCTATCGGCGCAGCCGCTCTGAAACGTTCGAAGAGCCGCATTCGCTGGCCTTGGTTCATTTTGTTTTTTTGTTTTGCCGCTGTGGCCAACACGTACATTCCTGCCTTCACAAATTTTTGGCATGTGTTGAGCAGTTTAGGAAGGTTGGGCCTCACCGCGACACTTTATCTGATAGGAACCGGAATCTCGCGCGCCACTTTGCGCCAAGTGGGAGTGCGTCCTTTGTTGCAGGGCGTAATTCTATGGATTCTGGTCGGCGTCACGTCCCTGTGGCTAATCAGCGCAGGATGGATTTCGCTGTAACGACGAAATTTTCGCCCCAAGCAATCCTGTTTTTCCCCCCGGTCGAAGCTCAAGCAAAGCACAGGATCCGCAACGGGTGTACAATTCCAACCGTTTTCGAACTCAAAAAAGAGAATACTCGGAACCATGCGGTTTCTGCACCGATGCCGGTCCGCACTCCTGCGATTTCTGAAGTCTCCCCGCGTCCTGATCTATCTTTTGATTGCCGTCTTTGCCGTTACATTCGAAATGCGCGAAGACCTCCTTTCAAATCTCGGTTTTGGAGAGTGCGACCGCATTGACACCGCCGCTACGGCGCTGTACCAGCGGTATGCCACTACGGAGTTTCGTAAACCAAGAACGCATTACGTTCGTCTGGCAGTCCTTTCTCCGCAGACCGTGCCGGCTGATGTGTTGAAAAATGCTTGCAAGAAACGAGAGTATGTTGCGAAGCTGCTCAGAACCCTCGCCAAATTAGGTCCTTCCGTAATCGCCATCGATTTCGCCTACCCGCGGGATTTGTGCCAGGACAAAGACGATGAGTCGAAGTCGGCCCTGTTGCACGATGCCATCAGAGATGTTTCGGAAACGATTCCCATCGTAATGGTCGCGGGTTCGAAGAGTGAAGCGGAACTGATCAAGGATCCCGATCTGGACCAGCTCCGCAAAGGTGGCTTGACGAACCGGTCTCTAATCGCCGACCAGCATTTTCCATTCGACGGAACCCAGCTTACCTACGGAATGGCCAAGGTAGGATGCGATAAGAGGCGGGTGCCCCTGTTCTGGTGGGTATATACGAACAAAAAAGCCGTCCTGAACAAGACAGCCGCGGTCGAACCACATGCTGAGCCGTCTTTCGCCTACGAAACCGCTCTTACTTACGATAGCGAACTGCAAAACACGCTCGCCAATCTTATATCCGGAAATCGGCATCCTTTCATCAGCTTCATACCCGAGGAGGGCTTTCGGCAAATCCATCTCCCATTGCTGGACTGCCCTGCCCATAGGGACGAGCTGCAAAAAATGGTGCGGGGGAGAATCGTTCTGATTGCCGAAAACTCAGATCGCGAGGATCAATATAACACCGTGATCGGATTAGTCCCCGGATATTTGTTGCACGCCAATTACATCGAGGCGTTGCTAGATGACAGGTACTTCAGCCCCACTTCCCCTTATGTGGAGTTGCCGCTTGCTATTCTCGGGATTTTTTTCATAGTGGTCATATTTGAAGTATCCGACGAACTTAAATCGGTACCTGTAACCCTGCGCCCCGTCGTCGGTTTCGGTTTTGCATTCGTGTTTGTTGCCGCCGTCTTTATTCTTTGTAGCGCGTGGCGCATTTATTTCGGTCGGGAATTGATCTTCTGGGTGCCATTGATTCCCCTACCGATCATCGAGGCTATCTATAGCTGGCGAGTCCAAGCGAGGGTAAGACCCCGCGATTGACCACCGAACACCTTGACGCGTAGCATCGCTTAGTGTGTTTCGAGATCAGTCATGCGTAACATGAACCGCATCAGCTTTGGTGTTCTTGCCCTTTCGCTTCTGCTCGTAGGTTGTTCGGGACAGAAGAAGGACGATGTAAATCCGTCGCCTCAGAGCAAAGGATCGGAGCCGCGGCCAGGACCCGATGCCGTAGTGGTTTCATCTCCCGCACGACCGTCGGCACAAATTCTGAAGTCCGGTGCACTTACCGGTTGCCTGACCCAGGACGACCACAACGGATTCATGTTGCATAACCGCGAACACCTGAAAGGCGTCAATATTGAGTCTGACGACGTTAGTTATGACCGCCTGATTGCTCTCGTTTCGCACGAAATAAAAGTCACTGGCAATTGGGAAAAATTTCCAGACAAGCCTGCGTTTTTCGAGGCTGCCCAGGCTGAAGACATCGCAAACAACTGCGCATCCGTTCACAATGACGCCGCAGCCGATCCGCCGCGCGCGGGCGAGAATGGATATGGAACGCCCGTTTGCCTCTATTGCCCGCAACCTGGATTTTCCGAAGAAGCCATCAAGGCGAAACACTTTGACGCGATTGTTGTCCTGGAAGCGCTAGTCACAGCGGAGGGCCGAGCTACCAACGTTCACGTACTCAAAGCCGTTGGATTGGGGTTGGACATAAAGGCTCTCGAGATCATTCCGACCTGGCGCTTCAAACCGGCATTAGGTCCTGATGGCCGCGCCGCATCTGTGGTTACTCGCATCGAATGTAAGTTTCACTCGGATTCAACAGCCAGCGTGATGCCCCGGTGATTCGACCTTGCCGAACTCTGGCGAGGCCAGGATTCAGTCCCGCCAAGTGAATTAATCTTTCTTCTCTTTATTCTTCTTAACAAACATCGCGGATTGTTCGTTGGCTTCCTGCGAATACTGCCACGCCTTTGCGGCGTGCTCCATGGCCTGCCTGGAGTGCTCGTGTCCGGAAAGGTGCTCGCCCTTGCCGTGCTGCGCTGCAGCGGCTCGGTGCGCGTGCGCGGCCATCTCGTGAAACTCCGCTGCTCTTTGGTGCGAATCATAGGTCATGTTTATCCCCTCGTACTTCCTCTTCAACGTTAGCGCGTCACGCGCACTCTGTCCATCCAACCCAGCATGCTTAAGAGATAGGTTCCGCAACCCGAGCCAATCAGGAGTTACCGTTCCTTCGTGTAAAATGCCCTAGCGATTACGTAGGAAGACATCTCTGAGTGAGAGTGACCTTGCATGCCAGAATCCAAATTTCGCACGATTGAACCCAAGATCCTCTATTTTGGAACGCCCGTAGCATTGATCAGTTCGCTGAACGAAGACGGCACCACCAATCTTGCGCCGATGTCATCATTCTGGGCACTGGGTTGGACCCTTGTGCTGGGCTTGCTGGACGAGACCAAGACAGCGGAAAACTTGGCACGACATCCCGAATGCGTGGTCAATCTCCCTGAGCCGAACATGTGGCGAGAAGTCGAAAGGCTGGCGCCACTCACCGGCAAGAATCCCGTTCCGCAAATCAAGGCCAAGCAGTTTCGCTTCGAGAAAGACAAGTTCGGCGTATCTGGCCTGACGCCGATTGGGAGTGAGCTCGTCCAGCCGGCGCGGGCCGAGCAATGCCCCGTTCACATGGAAGCCCGCGTCACTAAACTTCACCGCATGGGCGGCGAAAAACTGCAGAAACTCGGTGGCGGTTTGGCCGCTGAGGTCGAAATCATCCGTGTGCATGTGGCTGCCGATCTGGTTGTCGGTGAAAGCTACATTGACCCGGCAAAGTGGTCCCCTCTAATTTACAATTTTCGACACTATTTCCGCTTGGCGGACAAAGAGCTGGGAAAGACGTTTCGCGCGGAAAAGTAATGCGAATTCGGCATCCACTTCTTCACGGGTACATCTAAGAAGCGGAGCTACCCACACATGACCACCCACGACCATGACTTGTCCAAACACCCCGAAGCTGCCGGCATGAGCGGCAAGGAACTCCTACAAGCAATGATAGACGGTCGTGTCCCCGGGCCGGCGATCGCGAAGACGTTGTCGTTCCGCCTCGTCGAAGTCGGCGATGGCTTCGCCGTGTTCGAAGGCGAACCCGGCCCGCACGTCTTGAATCCGACTGGCACGGTTCACGGCGGTTGGGCTCTCACACTGATCGATAGCGCAACCGGATGCGCTGCGCACTCGCTGCTGCCGGCAGGCTCTCGCTACGCCACCATCGAGACCAAAGGAAACCTCTCGCGGCCGATCACGCTGGAAACCGGCGTCGTGCGAGCCGAGGGCCGCGTCGTGTCCCAGGGCCGCCAGATCATTTCCACCGAAGCAAAACTGCTCTCGCGCGATGGCCGCATCCTCGCGCATGGCACCTCGACCATCATGGTCCTCACTCCCAGGCCCGCTTAAGCTTCCGCAGTTACCCAGGAATGGAAATAGCTTCTTCAGCGTCCCACCCCATTCGACAAACAACTTATAGTAATATCTCGGCTTACGAAGGCGAGTGAGATGCGCAGCCGCAACATTAGACTTCTCGTTTTCTGTCTCGGATGTATCGCTGTTCATACAGCGATATCAAGCAGTCCATCCGCGCTATCGCAATCGGTTGATCCTGCGTCGGTTACCCCATCGGCTGGGCAAAATCCGAAGATCTGGAAGAAAACAACATTCACGAATATCGGAATGGGCGAATTGGAAGATCAAGATGGGGTCGGCTTCGGATTTACGCAATTCAAGGCATCCGATGGCGTCGGACTGATAGTTTTGGACAAGGATTTTGCCGACTCGACAAAGGCTGAAGAATATTTTAAGAAGCGGTTAGCGGAGGCGGCAAAGGTGATTGAGCAAGGAAATAAACTAAATGACGTGGGGGAAGTTGTGGGTGTCCGAGCACAGATTCTATTGCGCATTGATTCCTCTAAGACATCGCCCGCACTTCTTTGGACGGACGGTGTAAGGCTTCAGGAGATTTATTCCTCGTCACTGAAAGATATCCTTAAACTAGAAAAAGTGTACTGACTCTAACTAAAAGCCGTTGTCAAATGAATATTCGTTGTCAGCGCCCGACGCTGTCCTGAATCACCGCATTCAACGGCCCAGGCAATATTCCAAGATTCACGTAGATCGGCCGAATTAATTTCCGAATCGATTTCAGCCGCGAGGCGAACCAGATCGCGCCCAAGATGCAGCACGCCCCGCTCAACATCACCGTGCGCGGAGCACCCACCGCATGCGCCATGGCCCCCGCAAGCAAACTCCCAAACGGAGCCATGCCCACAAACGCCACGGTGTAAAAACTCATCACGCGTCCGCGCTTGTCCTCATCAACAATCGTTTGGATGATCGTGTTGCTGGCCGCCATTTGCTGCATCATTCCAAAGCCACAGAACAGCATCATCACCAGCGAAAGCCAAATGTTTCGCGACAACCCGAAAAATATCAAACTCACTCCGAACACCGCCGTCGAAATATAAATCATCCGCCCCAGCCCCAGCACATTCTTTCGTACCGCGAGCGACAGCGCTGAAATCAGCGCGCCGATGCCTACCGCTCCCATCAGAAATCCCAACGTGTGCGCGCCACCCTTCAAAATCTTCGAAGCAAAAATGGGCATCAACACGGTGAACGGCCAGCCCATCAAACTCACCGTGGCAAACAAAGTTAGAATCGTTCGAATCGGCGCAAAACCCGCCACGTAATCCCATCCTTCTCGCAGTTGCACCAACATGGAAGTCGCCACACGCTTCACTGCCGCAGGCTTCAGCCGCATGGCGAACAACGACGCGATCACCGCCAGATAACTGATCCCGTCGATCAAGAAACACGAACCCTCCCCGGAGACTGCAATTACCACCCCCGCCAGCGAAGGCCCCACCAGCCGCGCCATATTCACCATCGACGAATTCAGCGCAATCGCATTGCCCAGATCCTGTCGATCTTCCACCATCTCCACCAGGAACGCCTGCCTCCCCGGCATGTCGAACGCATTGATCATTCCCTGCATAGCGCTAAGCAAAATGATTTCGTGGATTGTGATGTGTTTCGTCAGAGTAAGAAACGCCAGAGCAAACGATTGCAGCATCGCCAGCACCTGCGTCACGATCAATACGTGCCGCCGGTTCAGCCGGTCCACCCACACTCCCGCAAACGGCGCCAGCAAGAATGTCGGTATTTGCCCGGAAAATCCCACGATGCCCAGCAGAAACGCCGAGCCGGTCAGCCGGTAAACCAGCCAACTGGTCGCCAGCCGCGTCATCCAAGTCCCGATCAGCGAGATGCTCTGCCCGCCGAAGAACAACCGGAAATTCCGGTGTCGCAACGCGCGCCACGCATGCGAGATTCCGCCGGCCGGATCGCTCACAGCCGCCGCCGAATTGGAGTCCCCGTTCAATTCACCAGGCTCGAACTCTTAATTGTACGATTAATTTAAGGAGCAGGCGTCTCTTGCCGATATCACTCTTAGACATTCACCATCAGAGATAAACCAGGTGAGGGAACCCGATTGTGAGCCAATTCAGCAGTGAACAATATAAAGTCTTTCGTTATGATATTCTTTTAGTGGAGCCATCGCCAAGCCATCTGGGGGTCGAATATGATCTCCTCCGCCGCTGTGGTCGATCTCATTCTAACTTCCACAAAACGTGCACCGCTGGACCTGTGAACCGCTGTTTTCGGGATATTTGAAAGGGAACGATGCGATCGGTTGCTGGCGACGAATTTCGCGACTTACTCACCCTCGTTCGGCAGAGCGGACTATTGGCCAAGCAGCCCGCGTATTACGGCCGAAAGATGCTTCTCAACCTGGTTTTGCTCGTTAGCGCATTCCTGCTGATAAAAAGGTTTCAAAATCCGTGGGCCGAACTTCTCAACGCCGCTTTTCTGGCTTTTGTCTTCGCTCAGCTCGGTTTTATCGTTCACGACGCAGGCCATCAGGAAATTTTCAGCGCGCCCGCTGGCAATGAGGTCCTTGGCCTCATTCATTCAAATCTCTTGCTCGGTTTTAGCTACAGTTGGTGGCTCCACAAGCACCATCATCATCATTGCTCCCCAAATCACGTGACCGCCGATCCCGATGTCGATATACCTCTGTTCGCATTTACCAAGGACCAGGCAGCTACAAAGCGCGGGTTCGCACGGCTCACGGTGAAATACCAGCACTTCTGTTTCTTCCCTTTGTCTTTGCTCGAAGCATTTGTGCTGAAAGTTGACAGTGTTAAATTCCTGTTGCGCCACAAGGTCGCGCATCCCGTCATTGAAGTCAGTTTTCTCATTCTGCACGCGTGCTGGTTTCTGGGCCTCCTCTATTTTCTTCTCGGCTGGCCACATGCCATCCTGTTCTTCGTGGCGCAACAGATGTTCCTGGGACTGTATTTGACTCTGATATTCGCCCCTAATCATCAGGGCATGCCCCTGCTGCAAGGCGCCTCGGCGGTGAACTTTTTGCGTGAGCAAGTGCTCACCAGCCGGAACATTAAGAAGCATCCGGGAATCGATTACTGCACCGGAGGCCTCACCTGCCAGATCGAACACCACCTCTTCCCGACTATGCCTACGAACAAACTTCGACAGGTTCAAAAAATAGTTAAGTCCTACTGCATGTCGCACGGCGTTCCCTACCATGAGACTTCATTGTTCCAGTCCTATCGCGAGGTCTATCAGGATTTGCGTAAGAACAGTTTCATTTTGAGCAGACGTTCCGATGGCAACACAATCACAAATCGAACGGACCTCGATTCAAGGATCGCTCCACGCTTCTGAAATAGCACAAAAAGCTAATCTGTTTTTCTTGACCTGCATTTCGCGAAATGTTATTAGCCTGCCAAGCTTAAGACCCGAACGAATTGACCACATCATTAGTTGCCGCGGACGTGACCCCGCCGCGCGGCTAGGGCGGTCGCCCGTGCGCGTTCTTGTGGGATTGCGCCCGGGCTACGGTCTAAAGCTCTTTGGGAAGAGGGACTGTGGGCGGCCTAGGAGGACCAATGAAAAGAGTGAGTTTGGTGCAGGTCTTGGCTTTGTTGGCAGTTGTGTTGTTCAGTGGTACAGCTTTCGCCCAGACTGATCCAGGCGTTCGCACTGGAGCGATCAACGGTCAGACGGGTGCCACCACCACAAACCCGCTCCCTCTCACTTCCGTTACCGCCGAGAGCCCGCAGGGAATCTTGGAGTTTTTCCAGGACGGTCTCACCCGCTTTCAGGAGGTCGAGGTAGTCAGCAATGGCGCAAACAATGGTCTGGGACCGCGCTTTAACTTTAACCAGTGTTCCGGCTGTCACTCGCAGCCTACGATCGGCGGCTCAAGCCCCAGCGCCAACATATACCCCGACATCGGGCCCAATCCCGAGAGCCAAGTGATTACCAAAGGCATTGCCAGCAGCAGAGACAATACGCTCCCGTCGTTCATTACCGCCACCGGCCCGACGCGCGAAGCCCGCTTCCCGTTCTTCTTTAACGCCAACGGCAGCGTGAATACCAATTCCCCGAATGGCGGTGTCGAAGACCTGTTTACCGTTTCCGGCCGTTCAGACGCCGGAAGCTGCAACATTCCGCAGCCCAGTTTTGCTACCGCTCAGCAGGAGAACGACATCATCTTCCGCATTCCCACTCCGATCTTTGGAGCAGGCTTGGTCGAAAACATTGACGACTCAACCCTGCTGGCCATTCAAACGGCCAATGCCAACAATGGATTCGGAATTAGCGGGACGTTCAACCACAACGGTAACGATGGCACCATCAGCCGGTTCGGCTGGAAGGCGCAGAATAAGTCGCTCGAGATCTTCGCGGGTGAAGCCTACAACGTGGAAATGGGCATCAGCAACGAGCTCTTTCCGCAGGACCGTCCACTCCCGGGCGAGGACATCACCACCGGCCTTCCCGCCAATTGTCTGAACCTTAGCGGAAGCGGCTATCCGGAGGACACCACTAACTTCTCGTTCCAAAACTCAAGCTCGGACCAGTTCACTGAGAACGCTTCAATTCCCAGTGATGTGGTCGCGTTTGCAATGTTCATGCGGCTGACCGCTCCGCCCATAGCATCCACAACTGTTCCGGGAGGCGCGTCCTCAATCGCAAGCGGAAAGTCGCTTTTCAGCTCCATTGGCTGCGCGACCTGCCACACTGTCACCATCAACTCCACTCAGAATTCCAATTTCACTTCCTCGTTGGCCAACCAACCCGTGAATCCGCTTTCGGATATTGAGATCCATCACATGGGCACGGGCTTGGCGGACAACGTCTCGCAGGGCAGCGCTGGCGGAGATCAGTTCCGAAGCGCACCTTTGTGGGGAGTGGGGCAAAGGATCTTCTTCCTGCACGATGGCCGCACCAGCAATCTTCTCTCGGCCATTGGGGATCATTCCGGGAACGGCTCCGAAGCCAACACTGTAATTTCGAACTTCGATTCCCTGTCACCCACACAGCAACAGAACATTTTGAATTACTTGCGCTCGCTGTAGTTCCTGGGCGGGATATTCCGGGCGAGACATTAACGTGTCTCGCCCGATTTTTTTACCGCGTATCGCGTGGACTACCACTTTCGTGATTGGAGGGTGCGCCCCAGGCAGATTCACTCAGTTTGTCACTGTCGTCTTCGCCGGCGCTTGGGGTGAATGTCCAAACATGATGCCGGTCTCTACTTCCACGGGCTGTCCGTTCTGCAGATAAGGCTTAAACTTCCATTGCAATAGGGCGTCTTGAATAGTCTTGGATTGCTCCGGGAAAGCGCTGAGGAAGTGAATGTTCTTTACGTTGCCGCTTTTGTCGATGATGATTCTCACCGGGATCGGATTGAATCTGCGCTCGGCAAGAACCGGATCAACCCTGTTAACCACGTTTTCTGGTGTGGCGTAATCCTTGATGCACACCGGTGAATCCCCTCCGCCGGTCCCCGAGACGGGGTCGGCTTCCATCGGCAATTTCATTTTGTTCATATCCTGGACCAGATTCTTCAGCAATTGAGTATCGCTGCTGGTGAAGATAAATTGCACCATGTGGCACCGGATTTCCGTGGCCAATACGTACCAGTGCAAATCTGCCGCGGGCGCAACATACTCAAAACTGACGAACGAGCGATCCGCGATCTTCACCTCTGTAGGTTCCTCTTCCACTTTATAGTCCGGCTTTAGGTTGTCTTTCGTGTATTTGATCAATTCCTTTGCATTGGCGGCCGGCACCAGTGCAAAAAACAGATCCTGAGCCGCTACCAAAATTGACCCTTTAATAGGCCCCTTCCCCGTTTCCGTGGGCCTAAGTTGAGCCAGGACGTAATAACCGGAATCGGATGGCGGCGGGCCTTTATACTTCTCGTACCAGTCGGACGAGAGCGGATACGAAAGACCAAAGTATTGGTTTGTATAGATGCCGTGGGCTACGCTCCCGCCTTCCGGCAGCGGAGTGGCCGAATCACTGGAACTCGACCACGCCCCCTTTACAAGAATCACCCCCGAAGGCACCTTTTGCGGCGCCGGGCTCTGCGCATGAGGCGTAACCCCCGGCGAATTCGGAGCCTCGGACTGTGCCGGCAGCGATGGGGATAAGCCAATAAGAAGTACAAGACTAAAGAATTTTAAATTCAACAGCTCCCTCCGTCGAAAAGAACCAAGAACCGCCGCTATCTTATCAAGAAGTACAGCCGCAAAAGTACCCTTGCTCAGAAAACGAACAAATATCTTCGCCCGACGGTTATTCCGCCAGGTGTTTTGCCCGCCTCCTGCCGGCCGGCAGAAAATGAAGTAGAATCGCGTTCGTTTGGCAATTACCGACGTACAACGGGAATGCCTCGCGCACGCCAGGAGAATCGTGGAGAGCGCAACGACGAAGAGACCCATTTGGCAATCGCTGCCGGCGATTACGCTGGTTGCCCTGGCCGTGCGGATTGTCGCTATCCACTTCCTCTATACCGACACCTGGAACAACTTTAGAGAGCATCTGTTGTTCGGTTTTGAGGTTGGGCGTATTGCGCGTTCCATCGCAGCGGGACACGGTTATGGCAATCCTATGTATTTCGAAACCGGGCCCACCGCCTGGATGACGCCCGTATATCCCTACTTGCTCGCTACGGTCTTTAGATTATTCGGGATTTACAGTCGGAACTCGGCATTCGTGATCCTGGGCCTCAACTCCTTATTCTCAGCGCTGATTTGCATCCCCGTTTTCTTCATTGCCCAGCGCAGTTTTGGACGCAGCGTCGCGATCGTTGCGTGCTGGATGTGGGCGCTGTGGCCCTACTCCATCTACATCGCCAGCGCCTTCGTTTGGGAAACTTGCCTCAGCGCTCTGCTGCTCGCGATTCTTTTTCTCTGGGCGCTCAAGCTGAAAGGGCAGGCGGGCGGATGGAGCTGGCTCGGCTTCGGTTTGCTGTGGGGCTTCTCGGCGCTAACGAACGCATCGCTCCTCGCCGTATTCCCTTTTTTTGCCGGCTGGGCGCTCTATCCTTTGTGGCGAAATAGGCGAGGATGGCTCAAGCCCGCCGCGCTCGTGGCGTTCGGCCTGTTTATCTCCCTGCTCCCCTGGCAGGTGCGCAATTACCGCACGTTTCACCGGCCCATTCCGCTGCGCGATAATTTCTGGCTCGAAGTTTGGGTCGGCAATAACGGTCACACCGCAAGCTGGGTCGATATCATGGCTCATCCCTCCATAAACGATAAAGAACTCGCTGAATTCGTGCGCCTCGGAGAAATTCCCTACATGCAGGAAAAGCGGCGCGAGGCGCTCGATTTTATTGCCCGGCATCCCGCGCAGTATTTTGTAATGTGCTTGCGAAGATTTGGTTATATGTGGACCGCGTTCTGGAATCTTGACCCCGAAAATCTGGACATTGAATTCCACAACCCCGCCAACGTTTACCTCACCGTATCCTTGACCGTGGTGATGCTCATCGGCCTTTGGCAAGCTCTTCGAAACGCTCGCGAGGCAGCCCTTCCGTTCGTGTTGCTCCTGCTTTTTTATCCCTTGGTCTTTTACCTCACCCATCCGGAGATGCGTTACCGGCACATCATTGAACCCGAGATGCTCATCCTGGCGGCATTGGGCCTGAAGTTTATGCTTTCGGAATTATTGAGAAATTTTCCAGAGCTCGCGCGCTTGGTTCGCAGACCGGCGTAAGAATCCGGGAAACAGAAGCACTGATTTCAACAAAGCGAGCGCAGCTTTGCCGCTTCTCATTCATAGCGCAGCGCAACCAGCGGATCGACTTTCGCCGCTCGTCTCGCGGGAAAATAGCAGGCCGCCACCGCCACCGCGGCAAGCCCCAGGACCACGCTCGTTAACGTAATAGGATCGATCGGCCTCACCCCGAACAGCTCCGTTTCCAGGTAGCGCGCGGTCGCAACCGACCCGGCAATTCCCAGCGCCAAGCCGATTCCTGCCAGCCGCATCCCATCGCGCACCATTAGCCTCAAAACGTCGCCAGGCTCGGCGCCCAGCGCCATTCGAACGCCGATTTCGTGCGTGCGTTGCGCCACGCTATAGGCCATCACTCCGTAAATCCCCAAACCCGCCAGGCCCGTAGCCACCGCTGCAAAGATGCCGAGAAGGACCATGCTCAGCCGGCGTTGCACCACGGATGCGTCGATCAAATCATCCATCGTGCGGACTTCCGTCACCGGTTGATTCGGATCCGCGCTCTCCACGCTTTGCCGCACGGCCGAGGCCATCGCTGTGGGATCACCCTGTGTGCGCACCACCAGATGCATGATCCGTGAAGGATTCTGGTCCAGTAACAAATATAATTGTCCACCCTTTGGCTCGCTCCACGGCCCGTCGCGTACGTCGCTTGCCACTCCCACAATCGTCAGCCACGCACTGCTTGGCTCGGGCTCCCACGGACCCCTCGTTGCCGGAAATTCCAGCCGTATCTGTTGGCCAACCGGCTCCTGATCTGGCCAGTACCGATGAGCAAGCACCTCGTTGACGATCGCCACGCCTCCCGTACTCGGTCCATCGGAAGCCGCGAAATCGCGTCCCGCCTTCAACGCCACTCCCATAGTCCGCAGATACCGCCAGTCCACAACGCGATATTGCGAAGTGAATCGCTGGCCTGATGGAGGCGTCGCGCGTCCCTGAATATCGAAATCGCACAGGCCGTTCCAGCCGCTCAGAGGCGGAAAATTCACAGCGCTTGCCGACTTCACTCCGGGCAGCGCATTCACTCGTTCGATCGCTTGCTGATAATAGTTCACCACTTGGCGGCCGGAGGAAACGTGCGTCTCGCGCAGCCACACTTGCATCGTCAGCACGTTCGTGGGATTGAACCCGAGGTTCTCCGACATCAGCAGGAAAAAACTGCGAATCAGAAGGCCCGCTCCAGTCAACAACATCACGGAAAGCGCAACCTCGGAGACAACGAGCGCCGAGCGCATCCAATTGCTGCGCCGCCCCTCCGTCGAGCCCCGGCCACCCTCCTTGAGCGATTCGTACAACTCCGAACGCCAGGTCTGAATCGAGGGCGCCAGCCCAAGAAGGATGCCCGTCAGCGCGGAGATGCCCACCGTGAAGTACAGCACCGCAGCATTGATTCCGATCGAGTCCGCGCGCGGGATTTCGCCCCTGCTGCTCCCTCCCGTCACTGGCAGAAAGGCGCGCAAAAGGTGCAGCCCTCCATAGGCCACCAGAACGCCCAGTGCTCCTCCGATCAGCGCCAGCACAACGCTTTCCGTCATCAGCTGCCGCAGCACGCGATTGCGATTGGCCCCCAGCGCGGTGCGCAGCGCGATTTCGCGCTCTCGCGTGGCCCCGCGCGCCAGCGTCAGATTCGCCACGTTGGCGCACGAAATCAACAGCACGAATGCAACCGCCGCAAACAGGATCATCAGCATCGGCTTTAAGCCGCTCACTATATCGTCATGGAATCCGACCACCACGATGCCGTTCTTTTGATCGATGGCCGGATATTCTTTCTTAAGCTGCGACTGGATCGTTTCCATCTCGGCCTGCGCTCGCGCCGTCGCCACGCCGTCTCGCAGCCTGCCGAACACGATCACCTCATGTACTTCGCGATCGAGCTTCGCGCGATCGAATCCGAACGGTACCCACACGTCAAACTGCTGGCTGGTTCCAAAAAGGCTGAAATCCCGCGGAAGCACTCCGATGATTGTGTAGGGCTCGTCGTCGAGCGTGATAGTTCTTCCCAGAATGCTCGGGTCCCCGCCGTAGCGCCGCTGCCACAATCCGTAACCGAGCATTACCACCCGTTCGTGACCCGGCTTTTCCTCTTCCGCCAGGAAATCGCGCCCCAGGACCGGCGTTACCCGAAACAAGCGAAAAAAATTCGCGCTCACTTGCGCGCCCCAGCTTTGCTCCGGCTCGCCATTCCCCGTCACGGTAAAAAACAATTCACGCCAGGCAGCCAACTCCTCGAACGAACGGTTCCGGTCGCGCCAATCGAGAAATTCCGCCTGCGACGCGGTTCCGCGACGCACGTTGCGGTTTTCGTCGGTTTCCCAAACCCAGTCGATGCGCTGCGAGTCCGGAAAAGGCAGCGGACGCAGTATCACCGTATTAATGACGCTGAAAATCGCAGTGTTCGCCCCGATTCCGATCGCCAACGTCAACACCGCTATGATGGCGAAGCCAGGGCTCCGCCTCAGCGTTCTCCAGGCAAAACGCAAATCCTGCCAAAGTACTTCCACCCTCAACGCACCTCGTATTGTTAGTCGGAGTTCCAGGAACGGCGTAGTCTACCACCTATACCGCGCCGCCTAGGTACCATTACATCAATTGACTCGGACTCTGTGCCCAACAAAAACACGCAACGATAACTCCTGCTATCGCATGTTAATATTCGCCATGCCTCGCCTTGCAAAAATCGCGGACAAAAAGACGCTCTCCATGAAGCCGGTTCTGGCATTTCTGTGCTTGATGTTGGCTTTCTCCATCGCGACAGGAAACTCGGCATCCCGCGCGGACGTTCCACCCGACCGCCAGGTCGCCATCACCATCGACGATTTGCCCTCCGCCGCCGCGAATACCATGTCCGCCACTGCCATTACCGAAATGACTGCCAAGCTTCTCGCCGCCCTCACCCAAAATAAAGTTCCTGCCGTGGGTTTTGTCAATGAGAAAGAGCTCTACTACCACTGGGGCGAGGTGGACCAAAGAATCAAAGCTCTCAACATGTGGCTCGACGCCGGTTTGGAATTGGGAAACCACACCTTCAGCCATACCTCGCTCAATCTCGCGGGACTTCAGGAATTTGAAGACTCCGTGATCCAGGGCGAGTCGGTTACTCGGCTCTTGCTCGAGCAGCACAACAAGAAGCTCCGTTATTTTCGCTATCCTTATCTGGACACCGGCCGCGATCTCCAAACCCGCCGCGAAGCCGAAGCCTTCCTCGTCGCGCGCGGCTATCGCATCGCCCCTGTCACGCTGGACGCTTGGGATTGGAATTTCGCGCCCGTTTATGAGGACGCCTTGCACCGGGGAGATACCGCGCTCCAGCAGGAAGTCGTCAACTCCTATCTTTCCTATCACGCCGAAATGTTCGCCTATGAAGAAAAGCTCTCGAAAGACCTCATCGGCTACGAGCCCAAGCAGATTCTCCTGCTTCACGCTAATCAACTCGAAGCCGACCACATAGGTGAACTTCTGGACATGATGCGCAAGCGCGGCTACCGCTTCATCACGCTTGAAGACGCGCTCAGCGATTCTGCCTACAGCCTGCCCGACACTTTCGTCGGTGAAGGAGGTTCCGGCTGGATCGAGCACTGGGCCATCACGCGCGGCCAGCCTCCCCAAGGCTCCCCCGTCTTCCCTCCGTCCATCGACGAGCGCGCCAAAGCCCTTCCGCATCCACAATTCTAGTTGGGTTCTGGCTCGACATCCCGGCTGGCCGATCTCGCATCTGCTTTAATTCAGCGCCAGGTCGCAAGACGCGCCGTTAGTTTCTGAAGGTCGTTAGCTTCCGTGCATCGGCTTTCGCGATTTTTTAGTGAGAGAATGGGAACCATGTGGGAATGTCGGAGTGAACGAACGCCGAAGTCGCTTCGACGACTAACCTTTGTCGCCTTGCTATTCTCCGCGTCCGCGCTATTTCCTCAACAAATGCCTTCGCCGCAATCACCGGCACAGCCGCCTACAATGCGCGCCACCACTCACCTCGTGCTGGTCGATGTCGTGGTCTACGACAAACACGGCAACCATGTCACCAACCTCACCGCAGACGACTTCACCATTCGCGATCGCGGCGAGCCGCAAAAAATCACGGTATTTTCTGACGATCACGCCGGCGAATCTCTCGCCGCAAAAGCTCCTCCCCCTCCACCTCCGCCGCTTCCCCCGGGCGTCTTCACCAACCGCCCGGAATTTCACCGCCCGGAAGGCCCGCCAACCATCTTGCTTATCGACGGTTTGAATACCGCCATCGGTGATCAGCTCTCTTCGCACGACGGAATGATGCGATACCTGCGAACACAACTGAAAGAGGGCCAAAAAATCGCGATTCTCGCCCTCAACGAATCCCTTGGGCTCCTCCAGGATTTTACGACCGACCCCCGCTTATTGATGGCCGCACTGGACAAGATCAATCCCAATACGTCCAGTGAATTGTCCGGCACAGCAATTCAAACGCTCACTCCAATTGAAGCCGCAAATCTTCCACCAGCGATGCTGCGTATCATTGACCGAAACAATCAGTCGCGCGCCGCTGAATCTACCGACAATCGCGTGCGCATCACCCTCGCAGCGTTGCGCTCCATTGCCCGAGGCGTTGCTGGCTTCCCCGGACGCAAGAATCTAATCTGGGTCTCTTCCGTTTTTCCTTTCAGCCTTCAGCCGGGCTCGGGCGAGTATCCCAACGCGCAAAGGAATTACGGAGGAGAGATTCTGCGCACAGCCGCGCTGCTGGCTTCCGCCCGCGTCGCCGTCTATACGGTTGATGCTCGAGGCCTCATTGTCGGCGATGTGTACCAGCAGACCTTGAACCCTTCCACCGACCCGCCGGTCCAGACCGTGCAGACGCTGGACAATCCGCAAACCGTTTCAGACGAGCTTGCCAATTCCCATGACGCCACCGTCGAATCGCATCAAACCATGGAGGACCTCGCCAAGGAAACCGGCGGCCTGGCGCTTTACAACAACAATGACATCATGCGGGCTGTAGCCCTGAGTTCTGCCGACGGCGGCCGCTACTACACCCTCGGCTATTATCCCGAAGCCGCTCGTTGGGACGGCAAATTCCATAGCATCGACGTAAAGATCAACCGCGATGGCGTCAAGTCCCGGCATCGTACCGGCTACTATGCTTTAGACGCCGCGCAATCTTCCGCATCGGAAACTCCGCAGCAGCGTGACCGCCGCGCATACGACGAACTTCGCTCCGCGCTCTCCGACCCTCTTCCCGCCACTCAGGTCACCTTCCGCGTGTATATCCCAGTTCCCGAACTTGCGGCGCATCCGCAAGTGCAGATTCAGTTTCTAGTTGATGCTTCAGCCATTTCCTTCGACCCAATCGAAAACGACCTGCATCATTGCAACTTGGACTTCATGGTTGCCGCCGTCTCGCCGGAGGGCAAAGTCATCGCCTCCGATGCCCACACCGTGGATGCGCGTCTCAAGCCCGATCAATTCGCCCAGGCAAATCAAAACGGCTTGCCTTTCTCCATGCAGCTCCCCCTGGCTCCCGGAACATATTCTCTCCGCCTCGCCGTCCGCGACAACCGAACAGCCCTGATTGGCACCTTAACTCTGCCGCTCGTTGTGCAAGCTCGCTAAACTCGAACCTCCGTGAGAAAACTCGCGACTTCCAAGGGGGGCCGGGGCAGGCGGTGTCGAGCGTGGGTGTCACCTGCCCCGGTATCTGAAGAAGTAAAGGAGGACGACATTAGCCGCCGTAGGAGCCCAGAGGTTCGGCTTTCGCTGGCTGCTTGGCTTGCACTACCCACAGTCCTTCCCCGTTCGACAAATAAATCAGACCGCGGGCATCATCGGCTACAACACTCGTAACGTCGGCGAACGTCTGGATCTGTTGTGGATTCGCCGGGTCACTCATGTTCAGAATTGTCACCGAGCGGGGCGGCACATTAGACGAGATTGCCGCTGCTTCTCCGGCGCGAGAAGTCACCGCCAGTGTATCGCCAACAAGTTGGAAATCCGCCGCCTGCGCCGCTCCTGCAAACTTTTCCACCTTGCGCGGGTCCGCCGGTTTCGTAACGTCAAATATGCAAACGCCCGATGACGAGCTGAGCCCAACGTACAAATATTCCTTCCCGTCCTTCTGCACCAAGAGCATCCGGGTCGCCGTTCCACCGTCGAGCTGTAAGTGCGCGATCACGCCCAAATTCGAGACGACAGCCTTCTTCGCCTTCGGCTTGGCAAAGATGGATGGCGCCGCAGCAATTCCAATCGCGAGAAACACCACCGCCGCTCGCGCCACTGACTTAAGTCCCTTACCGTACATTTTGCCCTGCAATTCGCTTTTCATTGGTCGATCCTCCTGACTGCTCGTGCGATTTTTAATTGCTCTCTGCTCTGCAGTCACTTATCCAGACACACGAAGGACCGAAAATATTCCCGAAGAAGTGCGGTATCTCAGGGTTCAATCTCCTGATTCGGCGGAGACACTATGTGGCCAGCCAAATAAGTACGTGATCCGGACGGGCAACAATCCTCCGGGCTGTTCGCCGATTTCCCATCGGTAGCCGCCGGACGCAAGTCCTCGTGTCATCTCCTGGAGTTCGCCCAGCGAGTACGCTCGCAAGCAAGAAATCAAGCCGTCGAAGAAAAGAACGAAAGGAATCACTGGAACTAAATAGGTCCAAAGGAGCCGCGACCAACGGAAGGGGCGCCGGAACGGGACAAATAGCCACGCGGCGATGGGTATCAACAATAAAGACAACAACGTTAACGTGTGACGTGCGGGCGCCTCAAAAATACCGATGGCCTGCCGCTTGTTAACGCTATCCTGCAAAAGGTTGCGGGCCTCGTCGGGATTCAAATGGTGGAAACTGGAAAAGAGCGTCCTGAATCCTTGCAGATTTCCGGGGACTTGCGTTGCGTCGATCGAGTACCGGAGGAAATGAATGCGATTCGCTGCCGGAAACTCCCCATCGTGAAGTTTCCTCGTGCACGGATACTTGTCAGTCAGGAAAACTTCGGGTGGCGTGGCTCCGTTCATTTTGAACTGGCGCACCAAGGATGGCCACGGTCCTCCGGCGCCCGAGCACAGATCCACTACGCGGTCAGAACCGCAGTCTTCTAGGCGTTCTCGTAGCAGTTGCGCGATCGGGTGATAGGTGTTCGTGACCTCTAGAATCATCTGGAGCCCGTCGACGAATTGATCCCGGAGAAATTGCGGGAACCATGGCTGTTCGTGAATCTCAAATAGTCGCAAAGGCATATTTAGGCGTCCCCACCGAACATCCGAGCATCCCCGCGATCTCGTTGTGCTTGTATCCCTGTATATCGTGAAGAATGAACATAGCCTTGTATCCTGGCGCCAACTCCTCGATAGCCGCTTGAAGAGTGATGCGGTCAATGACTCCATTTAGACGCAAGTCGGGGCCACCGAGTTCCTTGAAGGGTCTCGGGTTCATTCGTTGAACCGAGACCCTTGATCAAACTTGCGTGGATTACAGACAGCTTGCCGTATCGCTAGAGGCATCTTCCGAGCGACATGCATGCGCGTCCCAAGGCATCGCCTGCTCCGGCGCGTGCTTCAAGATCCACAGTCCGTCGCTGTTCGTGATGTAAACCAAGTTCCGTGCGTCATCCGCCAGAGTGCTCGTTACGCCGGAGAAAGTTAGGATTGTCCGCGGATTTGCCGGATCACTCAGATCGAGCACCTTCAGTGTCTCGGTGCGAGAAATAGTTTCTGCCGTCGCCGTGTCTGGGGCTTCGGCAAGAGCCAGCCGCCCCCCAACCATTTGCAACCTTCCGGTGGATGGCTCGTTCGGCCACACCTCGCTCCTGATGACATTTGGCTGGTCAGGCTTTGTGACGTCCACGACCGCGAAACCGTCCCTGGAACCCTGCTCGACGTACAAGTATTGTTTGCTGCCGTGTTGCTGCAGCGCCAATTGACTCACCGAGGCTCCCGGCAGCGGCAGGTGCGCGACCACAGACGCCTGTTGCGGGGCGGCCTTGACGGCTCGATGTTTCGCACTGGCACCGGGGGACATCGCCACGAAGAATGCGAGAAGCGCTGCACCAGCGATCGCGTGTTTTTGTACCATTGACTTGGAAACGACTTTCATTTTTCTCTCCTTCCATCCTCAAATGCGTTCATCCCTTAAGACCGATGAACCCCTTTTGTTATTCCCGCGATTCGCTCCGTCAGTTACCGGGGTGCCGAATTCTCAGAAATGCCCCTGTGCGGAAAAGGTGCGGGTTTTGACCTTGCGCCCGGAGAACCGTAGACTCATCCCATGTCTCGCCCTTTCCATGCTCCTGTAGAAGTGCCCATCCTCGAATCAGAGCGGCTCAAACTCCGAGGCCATGGTCTGGACGATTTCATTCATTCGGCGGCGATGTGGGCGGACCCCGAAGTCACTCGCTATATCGGCGGCAAGCCTCTCAGCGAAGAGGAATCTTGGGCCAGATTGCTGCGTTACGTTGGCCACTGGTCGCTGCTAGGCTTCGGTTACTGGGTGGTTGAGGAAAAGACGACCGGCAATTTTATCGGAGAGGTTGGATTCGCCGACTACAAACGCGACCTGCCAGCGCTCAAAGGCCTGCCCGAAGTCGGTTGGGTCTTCTCCTCCCAGGTACGGGGCAAAGGCTACGCAACCGAAGCCGTTCGCGTGGCTATCGCTTGGGGTGACACGCGTTTCCCCTCCGCGCGAACTGCCTGCATCATCAACCCTGACAATCTCGCGTCCATTCGCGTCGCCGAAAAATGCGGCTATCGCCAGTCCCAGCTCACAACCTACAAGTCTCGACCAACCGCAATGTTCGTGCGCGACCCGCGCCCGCCAAGTCCAAATCCGCGACCATAGAATTTGCCAGCTACCTTTTCTTATCTTCTGCCAGTTCGGGATTGCTGTGCGCTCTCCTTTCGAACTCTCACTCGCCCGCTATCTAAGGTGCCCTCAGCTTTCGGTGCAACGCAAAACCGAAACGTGTGATTTAATCGGATCTATTGGATATGTTGAACGCCTCTAAATTGATTGTCCCGACTTTCGTTTTTCTCCTCCTGGCGTTCCCTCATTGCGCGTTTCCACAAAATCAACCTCCGACAACCACCGAAACCTTAGAGGAATTGGCGGATCGGCTCGCGGAAAAGTTGCGAGGCAAACATCTGCAGATTGTCGTCTTAGATTTCAGCGCTCCTGACGATCGTTCATTGCCGTTCGGTGCATCCCTCCCTGATGAATTTTCTGCGGCGCTGATGAAACATGGC
>Ga0209221_1000303_pt1 | contig 24178 bp, 22 predicted proteins | sample BlaSpr_A8_Ref_O2_FD_187989 | JGI IMG/M metagenome (GOLD analysis project Ga0209221, IMG submission 187989) | Forest soil microbial communities from Thunder Bay, Ontario, Canada - Black Spruce, Ontario site 2_A8_Ref_O2 (SPAdes) (version 2) | ecosystem: Environmental > Terrestrial > Soil > Boreal...
CTCCGGTAATCGATTTGTGACTGCCCGCTTCTTCCCGCGACCGATAGAGTTGCTTGGCGAGCGCGCGGTACAAAATGTCGTTGACCAGGGTCGATTTGCCGGAGCCCGAGACGCCCGTCACAACCGTCATCACTCCGAGCGGAAAAACTACGTCGAGATTCTTGAGATTATTCTCACGCGCGCCGAGCACAGTGATAGCCTTGCCGTTCGGGCTGCGCCGCAGGGGCAGCATGGCAATCTGCTGGCGTCCGGAGATGTAAGCGCCGGTGAGCGACGCAGTCGAAGCCATAATTTCCGCAGGCGTTCCGCTTGCAACCAGTTCACCGCCGTGACGGCCTGCCCCGGGGCCGAGGTCGATTACGTAGTCCGCGCGGCGAATGGTTTCCTCATCATGTTCGACAACCAGAACGGTGTTGCCAAGATCGCGCAAATTTTCTAACGCCGCCAGAAGACGTCCGTTGTCGCGATGGTGCAGTCCGATGGAGGGCTCATCCAGCACATAGAGAACGCCGCGCAGCTTCGATCCGATCTGCGTGGCGAGTCGGATGCGCTGGCCTTCTCCTCCTGAGAGTGTGGCAGCCGAGCGGCCGAGCGATAGATAACCGAGTCCTACATCGTGCAGAAATTGCAAGCGTTCGGTAATTTCGTGGGCTAGGCGCCCGGCGATGGCCAGTTCCCTGCCCGTCAGTTTGATCTTTCGCGCCGCCTCGAGCGCGCGCGCAATGGGAAGGCTGGTGAAATCGGCAATGGACATACCATTGACTTTGACGGCCAGACTTTCCGGCCGTAGGCGCTTGCCGCGACACACCGGACATTCCGTGGCGGACATGAAATCGAGCAAGTATTCGCGATAGGTATCGGACGTGGAGGATTCGAGATTCTGCTTGAGGTATCCAAGAATCCCAAGAAAACCTGTTTTGCCGCCGCGCTGAGGCTCGCCGTAGAGCAGCAGGTTCTGAATCTTTTCGGGAAATTTCTCGAATGGCGTCGCCAGGCTGAAACCGTAGGCTTGGACAAGCAACTGAATGCTGCGCACTAAATTCTGCGATGCCGAACCGGGACCAAGACCCCCGTCTAAGATTGGCTTCGACCAGTCGACCACCACTTTGGCCGGATCCAGATCGTAACGGTTTCCCAGTCCGTGGCATTCGGGGCAAGCTCCATAGGAACTGTTGAACGAAAACGATCGCGGTTCAAGTTGTGGAACGCTGACGCCGCAATCGGGACAGGCAAGACGCGAGGAATAGAGCGTCTCGTCTCCGTTGACGACGGCAACAAGCACGAGACCGCCGCCCAATTTCATGGCTAGCCCTACGGATTGTTCGAGGCGGGTTTCGATTCCAGGCTTGACCAGCAGGCGATCGATGACGACTTCTATCGTGTGATTCTTGCGCTGATCGAGCGCCAGATCGTCCTCGAGATTCACCAGTTCGCCATCGACGCGTGCGCGGGAAAAGCCGTGCTGGATCAGCTTTTCCATTTCTTTTTTGAACTCCCCTTTGCGGCCGCGAACAATGGGCGCCATGATCATGACGCGGTCATCCGGCGTGAGCGCCATGACGCGCTGCACGATCTGCTCGGCAGATTGGCGGGTAATGGGCTTACCGCAAGTTGGACAATGGGGCACGCCGATCGAAGAGTAGAGCAAGCGCAGATAATCGTAAATCTCGGTGATGGTGCCAACCGTCGAGCGCGGACTGCGGCTGGTGGTCTTTTGCTCAATGGAAATCGATGGACTGAGGCCGTCGATGGAATCGACGTCAGGGCGCTCCATCTGGTCAAGAAATTGGCGGGCGTAGGCAGAGAGCGTTTCGACGTATCTTCGCTGCCCTTCGGCATAAATCGTATCGAAAGCGAGCGAGGATTTGCCGGATCCGCTCAGACCGGTAATGACCGTCAAGGTATTGCGAGGAATCTCGACGTCAATATTCTTCAGGTTGTGTTGGCGCGCGCCGCGCACCGAAATCCTGGTGATGGCCATTTACGCAATACTTAATGGACTTCCGTAACGTGGACGGGTCCTAAGAAATGTTGGAGAGTGGAGATACGCAGTCCGATTCCCGTATCTTAGTTGTTAACAGCGGCGGGGGTCAAATGCGGATACAGTCAAATATTCGCAGCCGCGCAGTTCATGGGGCGGCTGTTAGCAAGGGCCGTCAAAGTGAACGCACTTTTCGTAGTCTTCCTGGTTAGCAGCACCGCAATCTTAAGCGTAATTTTGGGTGTGCTGGGAGCATATTGCGCAATTAACGGTGTCTTGGCCGTGTTTAACCCCTCTCGACCCTCGAATTCTTTGCAAACCTTAGTGCCCAATCAGATCCAGGCGAGCGGCGACTAATCGTCTCTCTGCAATACCAAACAACCTCGCGATTGAGTGTTTTTAGCTCAACCGCGTGAACCTACTGTTGCGGTGGTTGCAGCGGAGTATCCGTCGGCGCCGGCGCGGGAGCCGCTGCTCCAGGCTGCTGTGGTCGGCGGAGCATCTCCAGAATCTGTTCAGGAGTCTTGGGCCCTGCATTGGGTTGGTTTGCATCCGGCTGATCCTGGCCATTCGCGGCGTTCGCATCGGGCTGGGCCTGCCCCTGATCATCGGCACTGTCGTCGCTATCGGCATCGTCATCCTTATCATCGCCGTCAGCGTTCGCCGGTTGTCCGGCGACACGTGGTCCGTGTTCCGGCTGCAGGGCGATTATCGGCGAATTGAATGGCTGAGGATGAGGGAAGTTATTTGCGGGCGGCACTTCCGGAGTGCTCTGATACACGTTGGCGGCAGTCTGAGTCTCTCCCGGCGCCGATGGCTTCGCCATCAACATAACGCTTGAAACCGCCCCGGGATCCGAGTTGGAACCGACCATTACGTAATCAAACGAAGAACCATTGAGCAGCCGGGCCAGAACATCCCGGGGAGCTCCCGGGCCGAGGGACACAATCACTCGCTCGTTTGCACCCGAGCCCGGAGGGATATCGATGGCAGCGCCCGTGAGCTTGCGAACATCACGCAGGATTTCACCTAACGTGGAGTTCTGCGCCGAGATGGTAAGCAGACCGCCTTGAAAATTAACTTTCGCGGGCGTCGGTGGAATTTGGTCCATGGGTAACTGACTGAGCGGACCGCTTGGCAGCGGTGGAAGCACAAGCGGCTTTTGAGTCTTATGGACTTTGTGACGTGGGTGCGAGTGCGCCGGGGCGTTGGCCTGAACTTTTGTCTGGTCAGCGGCTTTCGGAGCAGCCGTTTGAGGGACTGCGGTTTGGGCGGGCACGGATTGCGCAAGAAGGACGGGAGACGCCAGCCAGAATCCCAAAAACAGCGTTCTGCACGTGCGCGGCATCACAAAGTTGCCTCGTTTCCTCAAGCGCCTCGCTGAGCCCATTGGCAATTTTACCACCCCTTATAGAACGCCGGATGGCCTTATTCTTGCGTCTGCACAGCTGATTTGATGACGAAAGACCATGCCAGATATGGCCCGTGCGGACATAGCACTGGGTTTGGCCCCGATGAACGCGTAAAATGCCAGCGGAGGCTTTCTGCTTGAGTACTCCTTCGGAGATCTCTGCCCAGAATCGATCGCAGTGCAATCAATGGCGCCGCCACCCTTGGCTATGGCTTCTGCTGCTGGGAACATCCTTATGTGCAGTGGCGGCCTCCGCGCAGACCTGCCAGAGCGCGACGGACATGAGTGCCGATGTGCAATCCGCGCTCAGAGCCACTGCGGGGCGCTACTTCGAAATGGCGGCGCATGGCGACACGGCGACTCTGAGGCAGAATTCCATTCCCGCCGTGGCCGCAAATTTCGCCGCGATCGAAGCGGTGGTCAAAGAAAACCAGACCACGTTCGCCGGCGCAAAGGCCACGGTTCGACCGCCATTCCTGCTGATTGCCAATGGCCCAGAACCGTTGACGCGCGCCGAATTTCTCTGTGGCGTTTTCGGGCGAACCGGTCAGACGGAAAATAGCGCCGTATTTGTGTTGCCCAATCTTCCGCCCGGGAAGTACGGTGTCACCATTCTCGATGTGAACTCCGCCCAGACTGCCGCCACTCTGACTTTCATCCTGCAACAAGACGGCACCGAGTGGAAACTGGGAGGTTTATACGTCAGATCCTCGCAAGCCTCAGGACACGACGCCACGTGGTTCATCCAGCACGCCCGTGATTTCAAAGCTAAGTCGAAGAATCGCGACGCCTGGTTGTACTACCGTGAAGCAATTGCCCTTTCGATTCCTGTGGATTTCATGAGTACGCTTTCTACCGACAAACTCTATGAAGAGGCGCAGTCGACACAACCGGCCGATCTGCCCGCAAATGGAAATGTTGTGGATCTGAATGCCGGCGGCAAGATCTATCATTTGACGGAGATCTTTCCCTTGGCCGTGGGGAATGATCTTGACGTGGTTGTAAAGTACCAATGCCCCGACGTGTCGGACACAGCGCACACGTTTCAGGAAAATATGGTGGTGATCAAGGCCCTGGTAGCGAAGTTTCCGGAACTTCGCGAGGCCATGGCGGGAGTCGTGGCGCGGGCGGTTGAACCCTCGGGCCGGGACTACGGTTCCCTGCTGGCGATGAAGGATATTAAGTAGTGCGGGGCGGTTGCCATCACCGTCCCGCAGGACTAGTATTTTTTTAGCCATTCCTTCAAATGAACCTGTCTCACCCAACATCGTTTTAAGGAGGATTTATGGGAATCGCAATTTCCCCGATACAAATTGATTCGCGTGTCACCGACTTCATTGGCAAGCCGCGCAAAATGCTGATCGACGGCAAGTGGGTAAACGCTGCGTCGAACAAGACCTTCCCGACCTACAACCCCGCTACCGGCGAAATTTTGGCGCAAGTCGCGGAAGGCGACCGCCAGGATATTGACGCCGCCGTTCGAGCTGCACGCAAGGCGTTTGACAGCGGCCCGTGGTCGCGTCTGACGGCCGCCGAACGCGGCAAACTCGTATGGAAGCTGGCCGACTTACTGGAAGAACACCTTGAAGAATTCGCGACACTGGAGACACTCGATAACGGCAAGCCCCTCACCGTGTCGCGGGCTGCCGATGTTCCGCTTGCCGTAGACATGTTTCGCTACATGGCGGGATGGGCGACAAAACTCGAAGGCACAACCATCCCGCTTTCCGTGCCGTATACTCCGGGCGCGAACTATCACGCCTACACACTGCGTGAGCCGGTCGGGGTCGTGGGGCAGATTATCCCGTGGAATTTCCCCCTGCTGATGGCAGCTTGGAAGCTGGCGCCGGCGCTGGCCACGGGATGCACGGTGGTGTTGAAGCCCGCCGAGCAGACACCGCTCTCCGCACTGCGTTTGGGCGAACTCGTCATGGAAGCCGGGTTTCCCGATGGTGTCGTGAACGTCGTTCCCGGATTCGGTGAGACAGCGGGCGCAGCGCTCGCGGCGCACGATCTGGTCGACAAAATTGCGTTCACCGGCTCCACGGAAGTGGGCAAGCTGATTGTCCACGCAGCCACCGGAAATCTGAAGAAGGTTTCGCTCGAACTCGGAGGCAAGTCGCCGAACGTGGTGTTCAAGGACGCTGATTTGGATGTGGCGATCGGCGGCGCCGCGAGCGCCATTTTCTTCAATCACGGACAATGTTGTTGCGCCGGATCACGTCTTTTTGTGGAACGACCGGTGTTTGATCGCGTGGTGGAAGGGGTGGCGGCGAAAGCCAAGAAGATCCGAGTGGGATCGGGCATGGAGCCAGACACGGCGATGGGACCGCTCGTCTCCGAAGAGCAGTTGCAACGGGTGTGCAATTATCTCGAGATTGGCTTGTCCGAAGGCGCCACCGCGGTGGCCGGCGGAAAGAAAATTGATAACAAGGGATATTTTGTCGAACCGACCGTGCTGGTGAACACGAAAGATAACATGCGGGTGGTGCAAGAAGAGATCTTTGGACCTGTGGTCGTGGCAATTCCGTTCGATGATCCGGAGGAGCTTGCATCGCGGGCAAATGACTCTATGTACGGTCTGGCGGCAGGAATCTGGACTAAGGATATTTCAAAGGCGCACCGGCTGGCAGCGTTGCTGCGCGCCGGAACGGTGTGGATCAACTGCTACAACATTTTCGATGCCGGGCTGCCATTTGGCGGTTACAAGCAGTCCGGATGGGGACGCGAGATGGGTAAAGATGTGCTCTCACTCTATACGCAGACCAAATCGGTGTGCACGCGGCTTTAGTACCCGGACCGCATAAATCAGGAGAAGGGTGTCTCGGCTGCGAAGCACCCTTCTTTCCACTTTTTTATGGGAAGAAATTTTGGAGGCGCGGATCAGAATCGAACTGGACCGCGTATTGCAAACAAAGTAACTTCCTGATTTAGGCTCTTGCTCTAGGGTCTTCCGGTCGCGCTCGCGCGTGCTGCATGTTCTCTCAGCCAAACGAGGTCGAGGTGACAAGCACTGCATCCGTAGTCATACGGGCAGGGGAGAGTTCCGGGCGTTCACGAACAAGCGTTACGGTTGGAATTGGACGCGCACACGGGGCCGCGCACGACGTCAATATGAAAATCCGAGTTAAACTGATGAGGCGATGACGGAGTATAAGATAGGCACTCAGGCACTGACGCTTATTGAAGTCGTCAACTGTCCGAAATGCGGCACGCTCAACCGGGCTCCGGATTTTGCTCCAGCTTCTCTGAAATCACAATTGTCGTGTCGCGCCTGTTTTGCGAAACCCGTAGTCATGCAATCCTACACGTTTCTCATGCCCATTCATTTCTACTTGGCAGTTGAATGCAAACAGTGCAGCTTCGTGATTACTCTCGCAGTTACACCTGATCGACTGCAGATTGAGAACGCGAGAGCTGCATTGCCGGGATTTAAAGCATTCTGTCCGGCCTGCCAGACAGAACTGGAATACCAGCCTGCCGATGTTGTCGTGTGGTCAGGGCCGCAGCCGACACCGGCCTTCGTCGCGCATCCCACCTTCGTCGAAATTCACAAAACCTAAAAACCCTGTGGCGATCCATAGCAGCCGGCGCCAGTCTTGGCGAATCCTTCGCACTCCCCGTGTCACGGGTGGAGGTACTTACTGCGGAGACAGAGAAACCCGAACCTAGGTAATGCCACTGTTATCAGTACCGCGTACTCTTTTGCCGGCCCCCCACGCATCGTAGAATTGGGCTTTTCCGAGAGACTAAGGGGCTAAATGATCTCATGGAAAGCGCTTGGTGTTGCCTTACTTCTCGTTGGCTTGTTGGGCGGGATCAAGCTCCTGTTTGATTTGGTCGAGAAAAACAGACGGCGTCAACGCTAAACCCTCGCCCCACTGCGCCTTCGCTCGGAACAGCAGTCGGCAGCTCCGTTTCGATGACTCCACCACGCGAATGCCACACGATCACAAATCGATGGCGCCTTGACTTGTCGGCACTCGAAGCGTGGCAGTGAAACGGAGTGGCTGAGTACGCGGGCCTGCACAACAGAGATTGGTGGTGCGGGAAGCCGGGAATGCCGCCCCATCATGATCAGCAGGCCTCCGAGAATGGTGATCCAGCACAGTAAGGCAAGAAGATTTCCTCTCCTTTTGCTAAGCTTTGCTTCCATTCAATTGCCAATCACCATGACTGTTTCGACGCCCACGCCTGTCACTGCAGTCAGGACCAATCGCTTCAGTTCGGAGTAGAATCTGTTGCTTTGAAGCATCCTAGGCCATGAAGCTATGAAATTCCGATTCTTCGCGGTGTCCGTTTTGGCTGTTCTTCCTGTTCTCGTTGCCACAGTCGCTCTCAACGCACAAACACAACCCTTATCCGACTCCGAAATCCGCAGCCGCGCCGACGCATTGCTCAGGCAGATGACCGTCGAAGAGAAAGTCGGCCAGCTCAACCAGGAGTCCGGGATCGTCATTAAGGGCTTGGCTGACCAAAAACCCGATGACGATATTCGGGAGGGCCGGGTGGGATCCATCCTCTGGTTGTTTGAGGTGAAGGAGATCAACCGGTTGCAGCACATCGCGGTGGACCAGTCGCGCCTGCATATTCCTTTGCTGGCGGGCTTCGACGTCATTCACGGCTACCGCACGGTTTTCCCGGTTCCGCTAGCGATGGCTTCTTCATGGGATCCGGCGGTGGAAGAGCAAGCGCAGCGCGTGGCCGCTGAGGACGCACGCGCTGCCGGCATTCAGTGGACTTTTGCGCCCATGGTGGATATAGCGCGCGACGCCCGCTGGGGACGCATTGTGGAAGGCGCGGGCGAAGATCCGTATCTGGGGTCAGCGATGGCGCGGGCGCAGGTGCGCGGCTTCCAGGGCGCAAACTGGGGAGACACGAGTATCTTAGCTTGCGCGAAGCACTTTGCTGGCTACGGTGCAGCCGAGGGCGGACGTGACTACGATTCTTCTTATATTCCTGAAGTTCTGCTGCGCAATCTTTACCTCGAGCCTTTTCATGCAGCGGTGAAGCAGGGCGTGGCGAGCCTGATGAGCGCATACATGGACCTGAACGATGTACCCGCTTCAGGGAATCATTGGCTGCTGCATGACGTGCTGCGGCAGGAATGGGGATTTCAAGGCTTCGTGGTCTCTGACGCCCTCGCCGTAGGCAAACTGGTGACGCACGGATTCGCCCGTGACCGAGAAGACGCAGCCTATCGCGCCATCACCGCTGGCTTGAACATGGACATGGCCAGCAAGACTCTGATCGAGAATGTGTCGAAGCTCGTGGCGGACGGGAGGGTTACGCAGGACCAGCTGGACGGCGCGGTGCGGCCGATTCTCGAGGCGAAAATACGCCTCGGACTGTTCGAACATCCCTTCGTGGACGAGACGAAGGTAGAGGCTGTGTTGGAGCGCCAGTCGAGTCGGGATCTGGAGCGCAAGCTGGCTGGGAGGTCCATGGTTTTGTTGCGCAACGAAAACCATGTTCTGCCGCTGTCGAGAAGCGTCAAGAAAATCGCGGTCATTGGCCCACTGGCTGATGCCGCGGACGAAATGGAAGGTGGCTGGACGGTGGAAGGACTGTTCGGAGGCGAAAGCAAAGGGCATCCGGTTTCGTTGGTTGCGGGAATTCGGAACAAGCTGGGGACGGGCGCGCAGATCGAAGTGGTCTCAGGGGCGGCGTTGCAGCGCAAGTATCCGTCAATGATCGATCAGTTGATTGGGAAAAAATATCCTCCACCAGCGACCGGGGCGGAAGTGAAACAGTGGAGAGACCAGGCCGTAGCCGCTGCGAAGCGGGCTGATGTGGTGATCGCCGCTATGGGCGAGGCGACCAACATGAGCGGAGAAGCAGCTTCGCGGGCTTCGCTCGCGTTGCCCGGCGATCAGCAGGAGATGCTTGAGGCCGTCGCCGCAACCGGCAAGCCGGTTGTGCTCGTGCTGCTGAGTGGCAGGCCGCTCGATATTGTGTGGGCTTCGGAGCACGTACCATCAATTCTTGAGTCATGGTATCCGGGAACCGAAGGCGGGAATGCCTTGGCGGACGTGCTGTTTGGCGATGTCAACCCAGGTGGAAAGCTTCCGGTGAGTTGGCCGCGCGCCGCCGGTCAGGAGCCGATCTATTACAACCATAATCTCACGCACGATCCCGAAGACGCGCCAGACTTTACCTCTCGTTATTGGGATCTTCCCACCAAGCCTCTTTACCCCTTTGGCTACGGGTTGAGCTACTCCAGTTTCAAGTTCAGCAATCTGCGGTTGAGCAAGAATCGCTTTCTGCCGGGCACCGGCACCGAGGTCTCGGTGGATGTGACCAACATCAGCCTGACTGCAGGCGACGAAGTTGCCCAGATTTATATTCATCAGCGGGCTGGATCGGCCTCCCGTCCCGTGAGGCAACTGAAGGGTTTCCGCCGCGTCACGCTCAAGCCGGGCGAAACTCAAACCCTTACGTTTCCTCTCGGCTTTGACGAACTCAGTTTCTGGAGCCCGCAAACCAAGGTTTGGGTCGCTGAGCCTGGAATGTTTGACGTCTGGGCGGGAGAAGATTCGACTGCGCCAATGCACGCCGAGTTCGAGCTGACGGCGAATTAGGAAATGAGATGGTTCGAGTCGTTTTGGGAGAGATTATGGCAGGCTGCATGGAAGCCGAATTGGTGCAAGGGGACGAGCGGTCGGCGGATGGCAGTTTCGTGGAGGCCAATGCCCGCAAGGAGACTCGCAGGCACCATAGGTGTGCTCATTTGGTCCTTCCCTTTGCTGGGCGTGTCAGCTTCGCGCGGCTGCCACCCATCGCCTGACTTTTGGGCACCACAGGAGGCACAGACCAGAATGTCCGGGCCAAATTCGTATTGGGCTTCGCGGCCGCAAATCCCGCATGTTTTCCACGTATGTAAACATTAGAACTGGGTCCACTTCTGGATGGAGAAGCGCGTTTTCACGACAACGCCGGAGCACGACCGTGCAGGTGAGGCTTTAAGGTTGGAGGCGCGGGTGAGAATCGAACTCACGATAGAGGTTTTGCAGACCTCGGCCTTACCACTTGGCTACCGCGCCAGACACCATGTTCAGACGAAAAGCACATGCGGGGGCTGGGCTGCAAGAAACTGGAGCGGGAGACGGGATTTGAACCCGCGACTTCGACCTTGGCAAGGTCGCACTCTACCACTGAGTTACTCCCGCCCGTTCTCTCATTCTACAGCACTTGCTATTTTGCTGACAATTCACTGCACCCGCACTGGCACCCGCTTTTCGTCATTCGGCTCTTCGGCATCAGCCGCAGTACCGCCGTTCGGCAGGAAACGCTCGATGAACTGTGCTTGGGCGTTCCTTGCCTTGTGACTGTTGTGGACGTAGTGCATCGTCATGTCAACATGCGACTGGCGAAGCACACGCTGCACCACCACAGGGTCGTGTCCGTTTTCGATCAGGAAGGTGGAAAGCCCGTGCCTCAGGTGAAACCCGAATCTTGGGCAATCCTCGGGGATTACTCCAGCAGCGCGGTGGTGTGATCCGGAGACCCAGTCGCAGTGTCAGTATGCCCTCCAATAGTCTCTGTCGGAGGGCTGACGTTTTAAACGGGTAGCCGTCGTAAATCGATAAGTGCGCCCGGCGCGGAGCATCGGCGGGAAGACCTAACACGCGGCAGCGTCCGCTGCGGCGGCGGCTTCGTACAAATCTCTACGGCGCTCACCGACCCTGCGACGGGGATTCGCCCATTCTCAATTTATGCTATCTGTTTGCTTCAGTTGAGCGAGTTGAGCGGTTTCCCGCATCTTCCAGAGATGCGGACGGCGGTGCTAGTTTCGGAATCAATGAGGCTCACGGGTTTCCACAGTCACGTTGTTCTCCACGTAATCTCGGAGCCAACCGAGGGATGCGCACCAACCTTGATGGTGTCCCCTGACCTGATCGGCATGACCGGCAAAACCGGAGTGCTGCACTCGTAGCAAAGTGCCCGTTCCCATTCGATGCGTGCCTCTGCTGTACAGACCATGCACGTCACGAGGCTCCAATTCCCAGCGCACGATGGTTTCAAAATTTCCCACGAAGTCGGCGGTCCTCGTGTGCACAAGAAGCCGGGGAGGGTCTATTTCCAAGTACTTGCCCTCGATCCGAAACGGAGTTCCGTCCCCACGGACGCCGTCGTTTGACCATTTGCCACCAACACGAAGATCGGATTGAGCATCGGTAACGCGGAACTTTACAACGCCCTGCGGAGTTGAGTCTTTCACTCCCCACCACTGAGCGCGTTGCTTGGGATCGGTGATCGCTTCGAAGACGCGGGCCGGAGGTGCGGCGACGAAGATTTCCGCGATGACGCCATTCTGATCGGGAGTGATAGTTGCGGTCGCCATAAGTCTCCTTGGACATTCTAGTCCATCTATTTGCCAGAACCGCACGGACAGAGATCGGCTCGTCCGAGCTTTTCCTGAAGCTGTTTGTCTCCGTGGACGATCCTATGTCCGCGCTTGACTTGTGTTTCTGAGGGATATCCTCGGCGGCGCTCACGGCTGCGCGTGAAAGGAGGATTGGTTGGCAATTTCGTCTTCGTATTTCATGGCGTGCCTCCTGAGGAGTTTCGAGCGTACCACATTTTCGTGGAGCGGATGCGTTGTTACTCGGCGGGGAATAGTTCGTCAAAGAGGCGGACAAGCAATTGTGCGTATGCCACTGAGCCATGCTCTTGGATATAACGTTGCTCTGCGGGGCGAATAGGATTCGAGTCCGTGTGCACTTCAAGGCGGGCGGTGCTGTGTGGCCGGGGGGGGTGAGTCTTTTGCCCGCTTCTCGATCTCTTCGGACGGCACAATACCCCTCTGGAGTCGGTCTCGTGCTCCGCGCAGGTTTTGGAACAGATCGTCAAGATCTTGAATCACACGAATCGCTTCAAGGGCTCGGCAACCGTCGGCCACCTTGCCGTTAGACTGGAGCGCGTACACGTTTGGCATCGTCCAAATGTTTTGAATTCCCCGTGCCCACATCAAGTGGGCAACTGTGTACGACCCATCGCGCATGTTGTGAATCTCGGCGACGAAAACAATCGCTTCGTCAGGTGCTCCGATTTCTCGGACGTACTGATTCCAGACATCGACAATGCGCTGCTCGGGGATGAGTTTTGGGGGTTCGCGAACCGCATCATACTCGGCGCGAGCAATTCTCTGGCGGATACCCTTGCTAGTCCAAGCCGGAGGCAGTTCTTTCGAAAAGAGATTCGCGATTTCAGAGACGATGGCACTGGCGTCGGCCTCAGAGTGAATTCGCCCCGCAAGCTCGTTAATGCGGATCGCCGCTTCCTTGTGTCGTTCGTACACACCGTTAGCGGGTTGCTGCACACTCGTCTGCGATTCAGTGGAATCGTTCTGCTGGGGAACCGCCACGGTCAACGCAAAGATTAGTCCGAGGGCAATCATAAAGGATGCTCAGCCGCCGTTGCACGAAACGAGGGTAATAATAAACCAACTTCGGCCATGGAGCACGACTGCGTGATGTTTAGACCGTTCGATGTCTCAAGAGGCTAGACCTAGTCCGTGAGGCATGGCGTTTTGTGCGGATAGCGAACAGGAGTAGCGTGGAACAGGATAACAATCGCGAGGAAACGTCATTGCGCACACTTAGTCGCCTCCAAATTCTGCAAGAAGTCGCCTTTTCACTTAACTTGGTGACCGCCGCCGGATATGCATTACTGGTGTACATTTACAAGAATGATTTGGACTACTATTTGCGGCGAACCGCCATCAAAGTTGACGATCTTCTGCATCTTTCTCAAACGAATGCGGTCACGACCGAGGCGCTACGCCGAAACAGTCAAAATCTCTGGAGCCTGCAAGCGGGCATCGAATTCACGGTTTTGATCTCGGTTTTCGCTGCGCTGATGATAGTTCTTCTGATCCTCAGGCTCAGTGGAACGACCCGAATGTACCGCCTGATTATGGGTAATCGCTTTTCTGGGTTGGCAGCGCTTTTCGCGGTCCCGTTCTCATACCTCAGCCTATGGAAAATCGTTTGGCAGCCCGACTCGAACCCGGCTGCGCAATCTCTATCGGGTCATCCGTTATTCGGGCAGATGTTTACGGCAGACATTCTGTGCGTTTGCGCCCTCTTCCTCATCAACCAATCGCGTCCTTTCTCAACGTGGACAATCGGTATTCTCCTGATTCTGCATTATGTATTTTGGCTTCCTGTTCTATTGCCACCCCTATTCACGAGCTTTCAGATCGTGAGTGTTTTAGCCCCGCTGCTCCTAGTAGCGGTGTTCCCTTTCTCGGGAATAGTCTGGCTGCTTCATATGAAGGCGAAAAATGAAAATCCCGCTGAAACAAGCAATGCCAGAACGCCCGGCAAATGGACTCTTGCGTGCGTTGTCGTCAGCCTCGCCATGTGTCTGGTCATCTGGCTTCCGGGGAGGGCATATCCTCTGACGCATCCACGGGACATGGAGTCCGTCACTGTGCAGATGTGGCGTGGGGTGTGCTTCGGCACTTGCCCTTCTTACAGCATCGCACTTCATGGAAGCGGGCTTGTCGAGTACCATGGCACTCGATTCGTAGGGGCTGACGGACAACAGACCGCAACCATCAACAGCGAAAAACTTATGCAGGTATTGCGCGACCTCGACCGCCTCCATTTCTTCACACTTGAAGACCGGGCATTCGGGTGGTGCTATGACTCAGCCAGTATCAGTATTGCCGTGTCGATTGATGGGAGGACAAAACGGGTCACAAGTGATACTTGCGGCGGCGGAAAATCTGGACCTCAGGCGCGATTGGTTCAGGTCGCCGATGAGATTGATACTATTTCGGATTCCAAACGATGGGTGACGTGCGGCGGGAATTGTCCAAAGTAAGCGGGATGAAAGGCGCCCTGAACTGATCGCCAATTTCTGCTGATACTAGCGTTCTGGCTCATTCAAAAGCTGCGGATTGGCTCCCTTTTAAATCGGCGGTAACACCGTCTCAGTGGATATACCCGTGGGCCAGCCGAAAATCCGGAAATTTCGCGTTGATAAGAAACCAGTTTGGCGTTCCTGAGGCGCACCCCTTCCGTACCACCGGGGCGAGACCGACGGAAATCCGCAAAATCCGTGATTTTTGGTTGCGGGGTCCGGGAGTTTCACCCCGCTAGAGTCCAGCGCCTTCACGGCGCACTGTGGCGCACTGTTATGCGACACGCACTGTTATGCGAATTGACACAACGATTCCGAAGCGTAAGCTTCTAAGCGGCTGCTGACATAGCCCGGAGGAGCAAACGGCATCGCATGATTTACCTCAAGAGCATAGTGGCGGGACTTGCTGCTGTATTTTCGTTCGCAGTCTTGTTCTTGCTCGGTGTTGTGATCTATCTGGTCGTGTCGGCCCCTAAAGAGCGAGGCGAAGGGGCAATCGGATGGGACCCGATTGCTCTCATTCGGCCCGGTCCTATGCTGATCATCTTGGCAGTATTTGTGGCCGGTTTTCTTTGGGAGTTTCGGCATGCTTCAAAGTAAACGGGTTCTGAGTGTGATCGGGATATTTCAACGGTCAATGCGGAAAGCCGATTTGAATGGGGCCTATTCTTGCTGCGGGATTACCTTCCACCTAGTGACTGCAATACGGCGAACGCAGATGTAAACCGTTACAGCGAGAGCGAGCAGCCCTGTCACCGGCCATGTGCGCCAGTGAAACCCCGGAACTGGCTGAACCTTGAACTCATGCCCGCGTGCTAAAACTTGAGCGAACGGGACTGGAGCAATAAAGAATAAATACAGCGGCAAACAGAGCAGTGACGAAGCAAGCCCTATTGCAGCAGCAATTCGCGGAAACATAAACGTCAGGACAACCGCACGATGAAAAGAGTAATTCCGGTGTCCTCCATTGAGAACAGCGGACCTGTTAGCCAACCTCCGGCAAATTCCCCTCCTTCATCAAGACCGGGTTGGATTTGTAATGCCAGAAAGACACAGAGGAGGAAGCTGCCAACCTGATATACGTGCTGGATGTCGGGCTTCTTCACACCCAAAGCTCCTCCACGTACGGAAAACCGAAGGGTGAGTGCCCTCCAATCAGCGATATCTTTCGCGAGCAGCCAATACAACGAGTCCCGCGGCAACCAGCAGGAGCGAGATTACGGCTAATGTTCGGGTCAATCCCTTGTTGTGAGACTGTCTTTGGACGAGCGGCAGATTCACCAATGCGCTGGCGATTGACGCAAAGACTGTTGCCACGCCAGCCACGTCCGGAGAAAGCTTGCCATGAATCGCCATGGTCGCAGCTGCAGCGGTAGTGCTGGCGCTGCTGACCATTCCACCGAGCAAACTCAATGCCAGAAAACCGAACCTGCCGAGGTACCGTGCGCCGATCGTGCCGATTATCTCCATCAGTACGAATAGAGCACCCAGATTAAGTACGTGCCGCAAAGAGACAGGAGAGTCGAGTCGCAGACTCTTAACCGGCTGTGTGCTACGATCACGTTCCCGCCAGGCGAAGATGGCCGCTCCGGCCGTCATGACTAATAGCGGCCATATCGCGATCGATACCGATGCAGGCGCGAAGATGGCTAGAATTACAAGATTGCGCACGAACATCGCAACCGACGTGAGCAGAATGAGAGCGACAGCTTTATTGCTCACCTCCGCGCCGTTTGACCCGGGTTCCGCGGCCAGGACTGTACGCGACAACTCCGCGGCCGTAGCCGTACTGTTTACCAAGCCACCGAGCACGGCTGTGTAATACAAGCCGCGACTGCTGAAGATCCGCAACAAGACGTAGTTGGCGAAGCCGAGGCCAGCTACGATAATCACGATCAACCACGATTGCCTTGGGTTCAGCAGATGCCAGCTATCGATGAACCGGTTTGGCAAAAGGGGATAGATTACAAATCCAATTAGTCCGAGCAGCACCGCGCCTCGGATTTCCGATAACTTCAAATCTCCCGCGAATCGCTGCAGCTCCGTTTTCCAAGCGAGCAACATGACCATCAGAATGGCGGAAGCGATGGGAGTAAAAAAGTGGCCGAGTCCGGCCAGCGTGCCCAAAATGAAGGTAACGATCAGGGCCACTGAGGTCGTCATCTCTAGCGAGCGATCAACCACCAGGCTTCGGCCGTTCATGAACGCAACAAGAACCACCACGCCCGCCAGACAGATCGCGGCCAGTTGCATGGAAATGAGAACAGAGAGACAACCGAGAAGAGCGGTGATCGAAAACGTCCGGACGCCGACGTCTTTTTGCGACCATTGACGTTCCAAACCGACTAACAGGCCAATGCCGAGTGCAATCGCAATTTTGGTTGCAACCTCGAACGGCGGGAAGATCATTTTAGCAATGTTACACCCGCCCGGCGGCGAAGAAGGCTCAAGATCTGGCACATACGACAGATCGTTAAGTCATCTCAACCCACGCGCTCAGTATTGGCTACCCGGCTGGAGTCTGGCTGGCGGTGATCTGGTTACGCACATCCCAGAGATCTTTGTAGAACCAGCTCTCCATGCGTTGCTGCAGAACCTCCACCGGCGTTCCCATGGTGCCGACGACGCGGCCTCCGATGACTCGTTCGGCGAGCTTAAGATGATGAAAGCGGAAGATCTGCATTCTTTCGTCGAAGTCGAGCAGGCGCTCGGCGACATCGTGTAGGCCGAAGAATTCTTCGTGACGACGGTAGAGCTCGCCAGCAGTAATACCGACAGTAGTGAGTTGCTCCTGAAAGGCTTTGCCCAGGCGAGGACCGATGTGGAGCAGCGAAAGGAATCCTGGAGAATCGAGTCCGCTGCCGTGCCCGAGGCCGGCGCGAATCAGGTGATAGTCGTACGGACTAATGGTCTCCAGGATGTGCAGCAGGCCGATGGGAGGTTCGAGCAGCGAGATTGCACGTCGAATCAGGCGCGTCGAGTTGCCATAATCGGCGTGCTCTAGCGCTTCAATCGAGCGGTCGAGTTCGAAGGCCGCTCCCTTCATCAGCAATTCTGAACTCTGGTGCACGACCAGAAAAGTCATTTCGTCTTTGTGCAACAGCACTTCGGAAGACTTTTGCAGGGCAAGCAACTCGTCGGTGCGCAGATATCGTTCGTAGTCGGTCGCTCCCTTGCCAGGAAGAATCGGTTTCGTGAAGTCGTCGCGATGTGCCATGTGAGAACGGTACGTATGCGCTGTCAGGACTGCTGGTGTTGGCTCGGGGGATGCGGCGACCACTGTGGATCTTCATCCGGCGATACGATCTGGCCGTCGCGCATATGGACGATGCGGTCCCCATACGACGCTGCCTCGGGATTGTGCGTAATCATGAGCACGGTCTGCCCCAAATCTTCGTTCGACTGGCGCAGCATGTCGAGAACGATCCCTGAGCTTTTCGAATCGAGGTTTCCGGTAGGCTCGTCGGCGAGCACAATGGCGGGCCGATTGACAAGAGCGCGAGCCAGCGCGACTCTCTGCTGCTCGCCACCAGAAAGCTCGTTTGGCCGATGCTCCAAGCGCTGCGCAATGCCAAGCATCCCAGTAATTTTATTCATGTATGCGGGATCGGGCCTGCCCAGACCGGCAATGTCGACTGCGATTTCTATATTCGAGCGCGCGCTAAGCGTTGGCAAAAGATTAAATTTTTGGAAGACGAATCCAATCTTGCTTTTGCGCAACCGCGTGCGTTCACCGTCGGAGAGCGTAGCGAAATTCACGCCGTCGATCGTGACGCTCCCCGAGTCGACACGCGTGAGCCCGCCGAGCATATAAAAGAGTGTGGACTTGCCGCTGCCCGACGGCCCAACCACCGTAACGAATTCGCCTTTTTGCACGCTGAAGGAGATTCCGCGCAGGGCGGGCACATCTACTTTGCCCACTCGATAAGTTTTGCGGACTTCCCTGGCCTCGATGAATGCCGACATCCAGAGAAAACCATATCACAGGAAGAAGCACGATGACTCAATGCTGCAAAACTCTCATGCCACGGTAGCGTGTTCTACATTCATCGCGCGGGAGCGGACTTCGGTCTGCCGCTTTGGTCCACGTTTGCGCACCAGGAGCAGGCGAATGCGCTCCAGCAGTTCCGCCGGCTCATACATCCCCTTGGGCAGAAAAAGATCGGCGAGCGTTTCGCGCTCGTAGATCTTGACTCGTCCGGAGATCAACACGACCGGGGTCTGCGGAGAAAGGTTTTTGATTTCTTCGATCAATCGCGAGCCGTCAACGCCCGGCATGATCAAATCGGTGAGCACCAGATCAATGCCGCCGCGGTGGAAAGCTTCGAGGGCTTGCTCCCCATTATTGCAGGCGAGCACGCGATAGCCCCGCGTTTCCAGCAGGATTTTACGGATGGAAAGTGCCTGTTCGTTATCGTCCACACACAGAATTGTTTTTTTGGGCTTCATTGATCTGACCGGGGGACTGGCGTCGCAAATGTTTTCTGAATTTGATACCTGATTTCTTTTTTGAGAACTGGAGCGAAGTGAATGCTAAACAGAATCATGGCATCGGTAAAGTAGCGCGCTCGCCAATGGCACTCTGGTGCGTGGCAAGATCGTGCCATCCGTCGGAGAGCCGCGCCTGTCGTGGTATTTTGCTTTATGAGATCGCGAGTGTAACTTCGCCGCGAAGAACTTCTACACAATTTCCACCGACACGCACATTGACGACATGGTTATCACGCCGGTTGTCGTGTCGAGCGCCCTGACTCGTCGCGCGCACAAAAATGTTGCTGGGACGGTGCGCTTCGAGTCCCTGCTCGATCAAAACCTGCTCGTCACCGGCAGCTACGCCGTGCGCGACCATCCAGGCAGCACAACATCCGGCGGCGGACCCTGTTGCGGGATCGTCTCCGTTGTAAAAAATCATACGGGCGTGAAGGCGGGCTTTGGGATCGATAGTTTCGCGGCAAACAAAGTAAAAGAATTTCCCGCTGCTGCGCGCAAGATATTGAGAAGCGCGATTGACATCGAGGCGAAGGCTCTGCAGCGTCTTTAGCGAACGCAGCGCGACGATGGTGAAAGGAACACCTGTGCAAACAGTTTGGATAGGCACGGAGACGTCAAAGTCAGGTGCGCTCAGCCCGAGAATGCGCGCGACCTCGTCCACATCATGAATCGCACCGAACTCAGGATTATTTTGCGTCATCTCTCCGAAGACGGGTTGCCCAGATTCCTGAGTGAAGCGCACCGGTACAGTGCCGACATTAAGATCGAGGCGGATTTCAGATGCCCCCGTCTGTCCGTACAGCACGAAAGCTGTGCCCAGCGTGGGATGTCCAGCGAAGGGCAGTTCTTCCTGCACGGTGAAGATGCGCGCGCGAACTCCGCGGGCGCTTTCTGTGGCGGCGTCCCCAGGAAGGATGAAAGTAGTTTCGGAGAGATTCGTTTCGCGCGCCAGTGCCTGCATCTGTTCGGCGCTAAGGCCGCGGCCGTCCGGGAACACGGCCAGCGCATTGCCGGTGAGAGCGCGGTCAGTAAACACATCGACCTGCAACATACTCAACCGGATCATACTTAGGCCGCCGACGGAAAGCTTTTGAGTTGAATGAGCCATGCCTGAGATTTTACCGTGCGCTCTCGTGTCACGACGGATTCCGAGGCGACCCCATAATCTTTGCCAACACCAGTCCCGCCCCGGGGTTGACGAGTGGGCTCGCCGCCGGATATTGTATTGTCTATCAATGTTATAGGGTTTTACTGCGACAGCCATCCATTTAGGAATTGCGGGAAGAAAGAAGAGGAAAGAACATGTCTTTACGCATCAACTCCGAAGCTCCAAATTTTACGGCCGAGACTACCCAGGGCACGATCAACTTTCACGAATGGATCGGCGACGGCTGGGCAATTCTGTTTTCGCATCCCAAGGATTTCACTCCGGTGTGCACGACCGAACTGGGCTACATGGCCGGCCTGCAGCCAGAATTCGCCAAGCGGAACACAAAAATCATCGGGTTGAGCGTGGATCCTGTGACCAGTCATGGCAAGTGGGCTGCCGATATCGAAGAAACGCAGGGTCACAAAGTGACCTACCCGATGATTGGCGATACGGAACTTAAGATCGCGAAGCTCTACGACATGCTGCCCGCGGAGGCGGGGACTACCAGTGAAGGCCGTACAGCGGCCGACAATGCCACAGTGCGTACGGTATTCGTCATTGGCCCGGACAAAAAGATCAAACTGATGCTGATTTACCCCATGAGCAGCGGCCGCAATTTCGACGAGGTTCTGCGGGTGCTGGATTCAATCCAGCTTTCCGCCAAACATACCGTTGCCACGCCAGTAAATTGGAAGCCCGGGGACGATGTGATTATTCCCACGTCGGTGTCGGAAGAGCAGGCGAAGCAGAAATATCCCGGTGGTTTTAAAACTCTGAAGCCCTATCTGCGAGTAGTGGCGCAACCGAAGTAGTTCGTGGTACGTTCGCAGGTGACCGGAGTCTGCCATGGACAAGAAGGTACCTGCCGGAACGCCGCTCTCGCTCGAGATAGGGAAATTTTTGTTTGTAATCGTCTTGGTCGTTCTCTTTCTTCTTCTCGCCCAAAGCATGGTGCACCACCGCTTTTTTAGAGGCGGCTGGCAAGAGCACAACGACGCGGTTAACCCATAGCGGTTGGATGGATTGACGGAATTTCTGCCCGGTCGGAGACCGTGACTTTTCCCGGACTAAGACTGAAAAGATCGGGCGATCGGGCGCTGTCTCTTCAGGGATTCAGTTCGAATATTTCTCATTGACGCAGAGTTCGGTTGACCTGAGGTTACCGTCACGATCTCGATACCGCAATGCCATGCACTGTTCCGGAGTCTGACAGAGCCTGCCCCACGTGCTCGCTTGCTTTTTCTCGCCTGCTTTTCTTGTATTTTCGCTTCTGTTCCGGTTGAATGGTTTGCGCAGCAGGTTTGACTATGATGTCCCCGAGCACATTGTCCGCTTGAAACGGACTCAAACGGACAAATCTTTGGTACCTCTTGAGGAAGCGTATGGTTGCGGGTGTAACTCCCGGTCTTCAAAACCGGCGGGCGGCATCTTCGATGTTGCCGGTGTGTTCGACTCACACACGCTTCCGCCATATTTAGTCTCGTGTTATCAATGTGTTCCGAGCTAGCAGGATATTTTGTGCTAAATTTGTGCTACACTTTTGCCCCGCCAAAGAGTTTGCGGCACAGGAACCGCAATGAGCACGCCCGTTGTCACGATCCTTTGTTCGACACACGAAAGACTGCCCTTACACGGGGGACGAGTTTTCCAAGCGTTGCCGCTGCAACAAGCATCTGCGCTTGAGCGCAAATGGCAAGCAGTATCGCAAATCCGCCAAAGCCCGCTCGTGGAACGAAGCGGAGGCAGCGAAGCGAAAAGTAGGGGAGCAATTCAGGCCCCCAAGCGAGCGCAAGCCGTCCGCCCCCGAGCACAAGACTCTCCAGCAGGCAATCGAGTTGTTTATAGATTTTAAGACTGCTGAGGGCTTGGACTCGAGCCTGCTGAAAACGTACACACGGGAACTGGAGCGATTGCGCCAGTTCATGGACAAGCGCATGGCTTTTCACGTCGCGGACATTTCACTTGAACATCTGACCAAATATCGTGCGACGTGGAACAACCAGTACTCCTCCTCGACCACCCGCCAGAAAGTCCAAGATCGTCTGAGAGCGTTCCTGCGTTTTTGCTATGAAGCTCGCTGGATCGACCGGGTGTCAATAAATCAAGGGTATGGTCAGTGTTTGACCTGCTGTTCCACGAATGGGTCGAGTCGGACTCTACCAAAGGCTTCTACACTCGGGTTGGCTGCGAGAAGCTAGTCGCCAAAATGAACGCCGAGGATAAGTCAAAAGGTCGCCATTACGTGCGGTTGCAGAACGGGTTTGTCGGTGTGGCGTCTGGATGGAATGTGGCTGACGGGTGGTGCGCAGATGCCCCGGTAAGGCATCAGTCCGGTGCGGACACGAAAGCCTCATGACCGAACAATATTGCCAGATGCGGCTCATCGGCCCCCGCATCCGCTGCCTGCTCTGCGGCTGGTCGCCACGCAAGGATGATCGTTGGATGTGTAGCTGCGGCCACCGTTGGAACACGTTCGATACTGGGGGAGTTTGCCCCCGCCTGTCTTCACCAGTGGACTACGACCCAGTGCCTCTCGTGTAAGCGGTGGTCGCCGCATTCGGAGTGGTATGCGCAATGATGAAGATTGGTGCGGCCTGCTGGAAGGAAGACTAATGGGCCGTCGGGTTGTCACTCGGCACACTCTGAAAGCGAATAGTATCAAGCGAACGAACAAGCCGATTGACGTTTTCTTCGCTGCCTGCTGAGAGAAAGAATCGCAATACTTTTCCCTTCCAAATTGTACAGACCGCTGATTGGAACACGACTGCCTTGCCCCGCTCAAAATCCGCCCTCAAAAACTTATGCCCACCGAATGTTTCGGGTATATCCTGCTGCAAAACCGTCCATCCCCTTTGAGACACCAGCTTAGTAAACGACCGCAGGCAGCCATCCTTATCCCAATTCGCTCCGTAGATAGAAACATCCTCAGTCGTAATCACGACACTTTCGCGGGCCTCACCCGGAGTTGGAGCCTCAAACGCTGAAAAGACAACCATGCCGTGCGCTGAGTCTTTCTGTTGCGGACTCATCTTGTCGATAACCTCGGCGGTGTTCGGGATAAGTTGCGGCGGGTAAATGTAGGAAAAGCCAAGAGCATCGTTCGTGTACGTTGGCGGAGGACTCGAACTCTCCTGTTTCGACTGAGCCGTGTGAGGGACAACGGTAGATGCTTTTGACCGTTGAGAAATAGCTAGTATAACGAGAGCGAATGTCGCCACAATGCGAAACATGAACAGATTTTGCCGTTGCACAGGTCGCCGATTCGCAGCCCGGAGGTCGCTTGCGCCGAGCGGCCTGATATCCGGTGTTTCGAACATCTCCTGTAGCCGCTCAATCTCGTCAATGATGCGTTCAACGTCCATGCCGTCCCAATATCCAACAGGAGCGTGGCAATCGTCAAACGGGAAAACCGCTGCATGAGATTTAGTACGTCGCATAGGGACACCAGCCACTCGGAGCCACTGGGTTTGACGTTCTGCACTTCCATTGATGTAATCGTACCGTTCAACCCGTCATGAGACTATTTGCTGCAATTTGTTTCTTGGGATTGTTGTGCTGGCCCCACAACGCCGGTTCGCAAAACGTCATGGAAACAGCCGAGCCCAGCGCCCGCACACAAAGACTCGAAATCATACGAATACAAAAACTTAAAATATGGATTTACGTTCTTGCTGCCTGCGACATGGAAAGGGTGCAAAATCGTCGAGGACACGTGGAGCGGCTACAAGGATGCGACGATAACAGTTGAACGCGGCCCTGCGATCAGGATTATCAATCCACGGTTGAAAGAATCTCATCAGTTTGAGGACATTTTCATCTTGATCTTCACTCACAAGCAGTGGAAGTCCGTTCAAGCGGGAGAGTTCGTTGTGAGTGCAGCCTCGATTGGCCCGGGAGAGCTTGATCGGAATACGAAGTACGTGTTCGCGGAACCTCCCCAGATGATCAATCCTGACTTGGAAGGAGCCAAGGAACTTGAAAACATCATGACAGCTAGACCTCTGCACGCATTCTGATTGCCTAAAACCCGAGTGGCTAAAAGCCGCAAGAACTAAATCGCGTCAGAATGCGCCATGAACGATTCTCCCGTATCGTCTCGACATTTCCCATCCCCCGAATTTTGGCCGTCTGGGACAAACAGCGAGTTTTTCAAAGGCCACGTTTGGTTACGTCAACTAGTATTCATGGACGAGGTTGCCGACGCCCTTGGAAACCACCAATACATCATTGGCATGTAGTAACTGGCGATGATCAGGGATGCGGCGATCCGCAA
>Ga0209221_1000304_pt1 | contig 24075 bp, 26 predicted proteins | sample BlaSpr_A8_Ref_O2_FD_187989 | JGI IMG/M metagenome (GOLD analysis project Ga0209221, IMG submission 187989) | Forest soil microbial communities from Thunder Bay, Ontario, Canada - Black Spruce, Ontario site 2_A8_Ref_O2 (SPAdes) (version 2) | ecosystem: Environmental > Terrestrial > Soil > Boreal...
GTTGGTTGGGGTTGACTGACAAAAAAGCCAAGAAAATGGACGATGGGGAAGAATGGTGGAACTAACGTCTTACGGACTTACAGGGTTGACTGCAATCCTGGTTATGGCGTTCTGTTTTGCCTACGGTGATGAGCTCCGACGGACTCGCGAGAAATCTTCGTACGGTCTAATCAACAACGCACATGTGAATAATTCTCCGCTGGTCGTGGCTGTGGCGAGAACCTTGCGGTTTCGGGGCCATGTAGGTGAGCAACAGCGACTTCGCCAGCATCCCAGCTGCAGAGACCATCGCGGGTTGAGACAGGCCACGGCGCAATCTACGCCTGTAGTTTTCGAAACGATTCGCGGGACACCAGAGGCCTTCCATGGCTGACGTGACTGCTTCCGCATTGTCGTTACAAATAAGGTCCATGCCACTACTGGCCCATCTGGAGGAGTTGAGAAAACGAATCATCTTTTCAATCCTCGGGGTACTCGTCGGATTTATCTCGTGCTGGTCCTTTGCAGATCGCATTTTCGGTTTAATGCAGCGACCTATTCTTGGGGCGCTGCGTCACCACGGCCTCGGCGGCGGGTTGGTGTACTTGAACCCAACTGAGCCCTTCAATCTCTATCTTGAGGTGGCGTCTGTAGGCGGATTATTTATAGCCTCTCCATTTGTGTTCTATCAGTTGTGGTTGTTCATCGCCCCCGGACTGTATCGCAAGGAAAAGCGCTATGTTCTGCCGTTCTTAGTAAGTACGGCCGGCCTGTTTATAGCCGGGGGACTCTTCGGCTACAAAATGGTTTACCCGGCGTCCCTAGATTTCTTAATCGGTTACGGTCAACGCTTCCAACCGATGATTACGATTGGAGAATATACGAGGCTGTTTGTGACGATAATCGTCGGTCTCGGGTTGATTTTCGAAATGCCAATTCTGGTGTTCTTCCTGGCCCTAATGCGAGTGATTACTGCCCGCTGGATGTTGCGGCATGTCCGATATTCGATCCTCGCCATTTTTGTTGTTGCGGCAATCATCACACCCAGTGCCGACATCCTGAACATGTGTCTTTTCGCGGCCCCAATGATAGCCCTTTACGCCCTCAGTATCGGAGTGGCATGGCTGGTGAATTCCGGCCGTAGGCGCGCCGCCGATGCCTTCTAGTCCGCAGTGCCGCTCTCCATTTGTGCATCTCCCAAAGGCAATCCCGAGGTCCAACGGCGCTGGTATAGGTGCACCTGTATATGAATGTGTCATTGACGTAGGAATAAAAGTCCGTTCCCCGAGTTTCGTGGATAGCAAGATCAAATCGCAAGCCAGGATGAAATGGAGATGAACACTCTCGGGTCACTTATCCGGTGCCTCTGTTTCAACTTTCGCGGAGACCGTCAACAGTTCTTCCAAGAGTTGACAATCAAATGACATCCGCAATGTATCTCGTCGTTGATCGTCGCGTCTAACGCACAGTACGGTCCGGAACAAAATCATGAGCAAAGGAATTGGAGCACGAACATGAAAAAAAAGCTTCACCCATACAGCATTAGTCGTCCGGTTGACCGCCGTTCTTTTCTGAAAGGTGGTCTTCTGGCAGGAGGCGCGGCAGTGGGCGCCGGTTTGTTAGCAACTGGACCTTTGGCCCTTGCACAAAGCGACAGACAATCAAGTGGTTCCCTCAATGCGGGCGATGTCGCTATCCTGCGTTTTTTGGCGGCGGCAGAACTGATCGAGTCGGACCTTTGGATACAGTATGCGGAACTCGGTGGTATCGGCAATAATCCACCCATTGAGGTAGACCAAAACCAACTGTTGAATCCCTACCAGGTAGCTTTGTCGAACCTTGATGGCGATGGCCCCCAATACATCACGAGCAACACGTTGGACGAAGTGAGCCACGCTACTTTCCTCAATGCCTACCTGCAGTCCAGAGGGGCCGAACCAGTCAACTTCGATGAGTTCGTAACCTTGCCGGGAAGTACAGCTCAGGGGTCCTCGGGCAGTTCACGCCTGACCAACCTCATGAACCTCAATGTTGACACCAGTTGGTTTGTCCGCTACCGAAGCGCAACCAATCCTGACCTGGGCGCCACTTTTCCCCAGGCGATCACTCTCAATGGAGTCACCGCGATTCCCAGAAGCGATGCCGATTATGAAGGCAGATCCAATCCCAACTTTCCAGGCAATGACCACATTCAGGCGATCGCCAATGTCGCGGGCTTTCACTTCGGATACATCGAGCAAGGCGGTTCGAGCCTGTACGCAGCCATGAGTCAGAAAGTGACGGATCCGGAAGTGCTCGCGATCACTCTCGGCATCGGCGGCGACGAGATCGCTCACTTTCTAGAATGGGTCGATTTTGCGGGCAACGGAGTGCAAGTTCCAGTGGCGCCATTCGCGGACCCGATCTCCGGCCTGAAATTCCCCAACTTTTTCAGTCCACTCAACCCGTTGATTCAGCCTAGCTTGATCTTCCCGGTCCCCGTCGAATTCAAGCCCAACCTTCCCCGTGTTTCGATCATTCGTCCGCTGACCGATAAATTCGGTGGAGCGGTCGCAACGATCAAGAGTTTCACTGAGGATGGACTCTTCATTGGACAAAGCCAGCAGTTCCTTAACGAACTGCGAGCGATGGCTGTCGCAGCTGATTCTGCCGTGCGGCAAGTGGCCTAACTTAACCCTAGCTTTCCCCTTTTGCGGATTGCTTGTTGTTCAACTGGGGGCGCCGCTCCGGAAACGGGTCGCGGCGCCTGCCTTTCACCAACCACGCATTGTTTACACATCTTTTCGACAAATTGAGGAGCATATATGTTAGAAGGTCTGTTTCAACCGATGCATCTGCTGATTATTTTCGGAATTGCTTTGTTAGTGTTCGGACCTAAGAAGCTTCCCGAGCTGGGCAAAGGAATTGGAGAGGGCATCCGCGGCTTCAAGTCAGCCATGAAAGCTGATGAGGAGAAGCCGGCCAGCACAACCGCGACCGTCACTAACGACCAAAACGTAACCAAGGGGTGAATTGTGGGTTTTGGCATGGAAATCCTGTTTGTGCTTATGCTCGGACTTTTGGTACTGGGACCGAAACGGCTGCAAACAATGCTGGTCTACGTGGCACGGGCTAAAGCTGAACTCGAGAATGCGACACGTGGCCTAAAATCTCAACTCGCCGCAGAACTCGATGCTGCGCCTCGAGCCGCCAGAACCGATTGCTCTCACGTATTGATTGGAGACTGTGACCTTTGTTCAACTTTCAAATCTGAATCGGAGTCTCGGGAGCCTGCGGAATCGTCTTGATAAGAAAAACCACAATGCTGAGTGAATCAAATCGTACCAATTCCGAGCGTCACCAGATCGGCTGATCCAATGAACTCTACTCCTACGCTGGGAAGAGTTCTTGTGGTCGAGGATGATCCTTCCATTCAAAAAGTACTGAAACGCCTGTTCGAGGCTGGTGGATACGCTGTGGAGATTCACGGCAATGGACAGTCTGCGCTGGAGAGCTTCCAGGCGTTTCCACCCGCCATCATCGTTCTCGATCTTCGATTGCCTAAGCTCTCCGGCCGCGATTTGTGTAAGGAGGTTAAGACTGAATCGCCCACCCTACCGATCGTTGTATTAAGCGCAGCCAGTGACATATCCGACAAAGTCTCGCTGCTGGAGTTAGGCGCCGACGACTACGTCACCAAACCCTTTAGCCCACGGGAGCTTCTGGCTCGAGTCCGGGCCGCACTTTGCCATACTTCGAGAACATCAAGTATCAGCCTGGTTCGTTTCGATAACATTTCCCTCGACTTGAAGAAAATGGAAGTGCTACGCGATGGCGAGGTTGTGATACTGACCGCGCAGGAATTCAAGACCTTGCTGTTTCTTGTGCAAAATCCGGATCGCGTCATTACCCGTGATGAACTGCTGAAAGAAGTGTGGGGATACCAGAAACCTCCTTCCACCCACACCGTGGACAATCATATTCTCAGACTTCGCCAGAAACTGGAGCGCGATTTCGAAGAGCCCGTACACTTCCGCACGGTGCATGGAACGGGGTATAAGTTTGTCCGCTAACGTCTTTGTCTTCCGGGCATGAGCGCCGGAAAGTTCTAACAAACGCATTAAACAACTCTCGTTCTCCCTGCATTCATCACCAGCAGTGCTATTAAGATAATCGGGTACTTTGCTTCTGTGGCGAATACCTCCGCAGATTACGACAAGAGCTGCGAAGGTTCCATGATACTTCTGTGCAAGATGCCATGCCCCGTAGCCTCCCATGGATAAGCCGGTGAGATAGATTCGATGAGTGTCCCCATGGAACTCTTTGGTCGCTTCTGCCAGTGCTTTCATTGCCAGTTCGTCCATTGGCGGCAATATCCACCAAAGATTACTTGCACATTGCGGCCGGATCAGAACTGCGAGTTCTTTGTTCGCAAGACCGACGGCGTTGCAAGGGTACAGGTCCTTGAGTCCGGCCGGCACCCGGGCGTTTCTTGCGGGGCTCAACGGCCAAATGACGGAACAAAAAGGCATTCAGCGTTCCCCAATTGGTTTGGTTTATCCTCGTCCTCCCATGCCCGTAGCACGTTGCCACAGATGCTGTGGCCTTACAAACGGCAAAGGATTGGTGATGATTCGGGCATTGTAGTGTGTTGCACTCATTTCCTTTCCCCATTAGTAACAAGTAGTTCTATATCCTTATCTTGTTTGAAAAGGGGAATGTGGTTCACGATTAACCGAACCCCTGTTTGACCGGTCAAAAAACTCCAGATCCATTGCAAGAAAACGATAAGACGCAGGCTACCAGTTGAGAGAAATTGGAGATGAACCCCTGCCCATGCGAGCCAGGCAAATATCCCGCTCAGCCGGACCCTACCTGCTTGAAGGATTGCGAAACCAGCTCCGATGACGGCCATGTTTCCTTTATCGAAGTATCGGAACGGCTCGGGGGAGGGCTTACCAAGCAGGCTTTGGGCGATTCTTCGCCCTGCATAGCGACCTTGTTGAATCGCCACTTGGGCGACACCCGGCAGTGGTTTCCCGTCCTGTTCAAGGGAAGCGGTATCTCCGACTACATATATGTCTGGAAATCCGCGAACAGTGAGGTTGTTTTGAATGCGGATGCGGCCGGCGCGGTCCGTCTCCACGTTCAGCCATTTACCAGCCGGCGAAGGAGCCACTCCTGCAGTCCAGATGACGACCTTGCTTGCGATGCGCTCTCCGCCGACGACAACCCCCTCCGCGTCAATTTGGTCAACGCTGTGCCCTAAGCGCACTTCTACACCAAGATTTTCCAACCGGCGTTTGGCTGCCTCTGAGAGCTCCGAAGCGAAACTCCCCAAGACCCGGGGCGCCATGTCTACCAGGACGATTCGTGTCGCGGCGAGGTTGATACGGCGGAACTCTGCTTTCAACTTGCTGCGAACAAGCACTGCAAGGGATGAGGCGAGTTCTACCCCAGTGGGACCGGCCCCCACCAAGATAAAGGTCAGCAAGTCCTGACGCCGACTCGGATCATCTTCCGTTTCCGCTTGTTCAAATGCATTTAACACCTTATTGCGAATGCGAACTGCGTCAGCCAATCCCTTCAGGCCAGGCGCAAACTCTGCGAACTCGTGGTGCCCAAAATAACTATGCGTGACCCCTGTTGCGATCACCAAGATGTCGTAACCGAGCTCAACGTCCTTATGATCCTCATTGCTGGCGTAGACAAACCTTGCGTCTTTATTAATTGCGCTGACTTCGCCAAGGATTACGGTCGTATTTCGCTGATTCTTCAGAAGTGCCCGGATTGGAGATGCGACTTGAGATGGCGAAAGCACCGTTGTCGCGACCTGATAGAGCAGAGGCTGAAAGAGATTGTGATTCGCTCGATCAATCACTAGGACATCCGCGTTTGCGTGCCTAAGAGCCTTGGCGGCAGCGAGCCCGGCAAAACCGGCGCCGACAATCACGATTCTCTTCATTGATTTCCTCATTTTGTGATTCGGTCACAAATCCTTGTCGAAATGTGATCAATCACCGAGCGCCAGCGCACGCGGGCATTTGCGACTTGACCATCGCTCGGATGTCTCGATTTTCGAAAACCAAGCCCTGCCGCTCCTGTGTCTCTCGAAGCCCGACATTCAACATTGCCCTGGCCAAGTCGTCAGCTCGAATGACCTGGTTCGGAAACAGCAATCGAAACACCGGGTGGACCGCACGTATCAGCCGGGAACCGAAGTTCGGCCCCTCTCGGGGCAGCACAGGTAGATGTACGCCGGTCGGAAAAGGTAAACGCGCGGGAAAACCGGCGGCGAGCAATGTCTTCTCAGCCATTCCTTGTAACGCGCGAAGGCGAGCCGGCGTCGTTCCGTTTGGTCGGCACGATTTCCGCTCAAGAACCAGAACGCGGCATTCGGACTGCTGTTACGAAAAACTCGCGCGACCTCAATCGTGTCGTCGGCGGTTATGACGCGAAGCTCCGCGTCTGACACTGACCCGGTGTACGTCCCCAGGCAATACACCCCCGCGTCTTGGCTCGAAAGTGCATCAGTGAGCGCTGACCAGTCCGCGAAGTTTTGATGCAAGACTTCTTTCAGCTTAGGATGCGAGATTCCAAGTTTCTTGCGGTCGATTGAAGTCACGCTTTTGACAGCGGGGCTATCGAGCGCGTAGCGGACGGCGTATCCGCCGATCATTCCAATTGCCCCCACAATGACGAGACGCTTTTGGCCGAGGGAGGAACTCATCGACGCGCCGGAACCCACTTTATTTGTCGCGGTCATGACAGAATGCGCTCTTCGATCCAGTCCACGTACAGCTTGCGCTCCGCGAACAACCATGCCCCGTCTTGCTTCGCGAAGGTATCGTTATAGCGGAGCGCCGCGATCATCAGCTGTCGCTTATTACCGTTGACAGTGAGGTGATGGGGCATGCAGTAGGTTTCGCCTGTGCCTCGGTCGTTGGCCAGCGTAAGGATTGTGGTTTGCCCGACAAAGTGCATGGTCGCGTTGTACTTGTTCAGATCTGCAAAGACCGGACCCAACGCCTCACGGGAGTTCATTTCCTGTGAAGGGTTCGGGTCCTGGGCGTTCATGTACACGACGAAGTGAGTGTCGGCGGTAAAGAGCGCCATCTGACCTTTCGCGTCGCGACGATCGGCGCAATGGGCGTAGGCCTCGACGAGCTCGCGTATAGCGAGTCGGTCGGCGGCCTCGATGGGAGAGATACTGACGTGCTTGCTCATGAACTTGTCCTCTCTGTGCTGTGCGCTTGGGATTACTCAAGGATCGCCTTTGGCTCAAGGAAGGCCTCAATCCCGTATTTGCCATATTCGCGACCGACACCTGAGTACTTGAATCCGCCCCAAGGTGCCTGAGGATCGTCCGTCATGTTGTTGATCACCACCCGCCCGGCCCGAAGCTGAGACGCAACACGACGTGCGCGCTCGAGATCAGTACCCATGACGGCTGCGTGAAGGCCGTATTTGGAGTCGTTCGCAATGCGGATCGCTTCATCCTCGGAGTCGTAGGCGATCACGCTGAGCACTGGACCAAAAATCTCTTCCTGGGCAATTGCCATGTCATTGTTCACATTGACAAACACAGTCGGCTTCACGAAATAACCCGCTTCGAGACCCTTCGGACGTCCTTCTCCGCCGACCAAAACTTCAGCACCCTCTTCAATTCCTTTGCGAATGTAGGCCTCCACCCGCTCATACTGCTTTTGTGACGCCATGGGTCCAACCATGATGTTGGGATCGGCGGGATCCCCGACCGTATAGGCACGCATTCCTTCCTGGATTGCTCGCTTCGCCTCATCGAGTCGACTCGTTGGCACGAGAAGTCGCGTCCCTGCGGCGCAAGCTTGACCACTATTCAAAAATGCCAATGTAAGTGCCGACGGGACGGCTTTGTCGAATGCGGCGTCATCCAGCACGATGGTGGGTGACTTTCCGCCCAACTCAAGCGTGACTCTCTTCATGGTGGCGGCACCATCCCGCATGATGGTTTCACCCACGGCCACCGAGCCTGTGAACGAAATCTTCGCGACATCCGGATTGCGAACCAGTTCAGCGCCGACTGTAGTCCCGAGGCCCGTAACCACGTTGTAGACGCCGTTTGGCAGCTCGGCTGCGTTCAGAGCCTCAACCATCATCCGCGTCTGCAGCGAACTCATCTCGCTGGGTTTAATAACGACCGTGCAACCGGCTGCTACGGCAGATGCCAGCTTGAGGCAAATGAACAGTGCGTTCGCGTTCCAAGCTGTAATCAAACCTGCAACGCCGACAGGTTCCAGCGTGACCGTCGTCTTGCCCCAGCTCTGTTTCAACGGAAGCTCTAGAAGCCCTTTTTCAGCCGATGCGAAAGCGTTGACACCCGACTCCACAATCAGCCGGGCGAATCGGGCGACACCGCCGTACTCCTCAATCATTACGTCTGTCAGATCGTCGATGCGCGCTGAGACCGCCTTATGTAGTTGGCGTAAGCAGTGCGAGCGCTCTTCCTTCGTTGTCCGGCTGAAACTCGCGAATGCGCGTTTGGCTGCGGCGATAGCGCGCCGAGTATCTTCCTCATCTCCTAGCGTGACGCGGCCGATCAATTGCCCATTGGTCGGTTTGAGAATGTCCATGACCTCGCGGCCGTGGGATTCAACGAACGCCCCATCAATGTAATGTGTCGTTATGGTTTTAATCGTGTGTGCCTGAGCGACGTTTGTCATGAAATCTCCTTGAACGAAAATCTACGATCAGAACGAGCGACGCGCCTTGTCGAGGCATCATCTAGTGCCGCGAAACTACTAATCACGTTGCGGCGAGATTGCTCATACGAGTTGGGCTGCACGCTTATTTCCGTGGCAACCGATGTTCGTTTTTCCCTAAGTAGCTGAATGCCTGCCACTTGCGCAACGGCAAACCCAGTAGGGTGTGGCGTGAAAGTGCCAGTGTCCATCCATTGACAGTGCATCTCGCTGAACAAACCTAGTCGATTCTGGCCAGCCTCTTGAGAGCGCGAGTGCACGCTTCCCGAACCTGGGAACGCAAAGAGCCAAGAAGAAGGGCACTCTCATTTTCTGGATAACCCTCCAGAACGCGAAGTACGAAAACAAAGCGGTCGAAGTCAGGAAGCCCTATCAGACGATCGGCGTCGAAGTATCCGGTTGGACCAGTTGACTCTTGGGTTCGAAGAGATGGCAGCGAGGACGAGTTCGAACGAGTCGGTCGCGGTGATAGGTCACGAATTGCGTTTTCCACCACGATGCGGATGGTCCAGGGCCGAGCCCATTCCGTGAATACATGATTCTCATCAGCACAGTCCTTAATACTGGCTACAAAACATCTTTCTGCCTTCTGTTGATCTGCCGTGAGCAAGAACGAAAGCTGATAAAGACGATCCAAGTCCTCATCGAGAATCTTGCGAAAATCCTCGCGAGTCGCGTACTGATCTTCAGCGTTTCCAAAAATTTGAGTCTGAGTTCGCTCGGCCATTTCTTAACTCCTCGGGATTTTTGCTCGGGCAGCTCCCAAGCTGCTTAGAACCACACTGTCAATGCAATTGGACAGCTCAGGTTCGGTGAAGGGTGGTCGACTTTGAGAGCTGGGGCCTTGAATCTCTCAATTCTCAGTTAGCCGCCGCCTTTGATACAGCGGTCAAAGTTCCCGGCACCGGAGTCAGCAGTTTCTCGATCGCTCGTTCCATCGTGTGGCTCATTTCTGAAACGACCGCCGGAACGTCGTGTTGGTTGACCTCTCCGACCTCGGAAACCGCTTTACTCCAAACAATCGTGCCGGTGTCAACTCTTGTCATCTGGGCGGAGACTGCGACCTCGACCTTCACGCCGCCCTCATAGTCAATTTCTTCGAGCTTCTCCAATCGTCCGCTGACCACATACCCAGCGTCGGGCTGACCGTCGTAATGCTTCACGTGGGAAAAGGTACCTGTAGCGCCAAGGCGGGCTATGATCGATTGGGTCACAAACTCACACGGGTCGATGGCCCAGCGATGGTAGGCATAGAAGCCGATTTGTTCTGGAGATGGCTTGTACACGATGGGTCCTTGCCTCAGATAGGCGGGCGCGCGGAATTCCCGGATCGCCACCGTAGCGTTTGCCTTTTCGGCGGCTGGCGGATCAGGCGGTGCAGGCAGGTTGAGAGTGTAGTAGTTCGCACGCCCCATTTTGCCCGAGCATCCTGACAAGACGGCGAGAGCCAAGAGTGTGACGACGGCCACAGCTAGATTTCTGTTCATGTGCATCTCCAATGAAAGTGGTAGGAAGCGAGGAAACTTAATCCCCGGTTCACCTCATTTATTTCGGCACCTTGCGTTCTGCCGGCTCTTTGATTCGAATGAGACTCCAAGGACGTTGTTTCACTGAGTCGGTTAACTCGTCCAAGTTTTCTGTCGCAGTTCGCAAATGCTCGATAGTGTCATCGATCTTGTAATCGTTTGCCCGTACTAACACTTGCATATCCGAGAGCAATTGCTTTGCTTGCAACAACGTGCTCTGCAGATTCGCCAGATCGTTGCCGATCGGTTCCCGCAGATCGCTCACAGTTCCGTTTACGTTGTGAATGGTTTCATCCGCATGCTGGCTGAGCATATTCAATTCATCAACCAGACGATCGATCTTTGGACGGTCAGTCTCGATCATTGAGTTAACGTTATCTAGAACGGCCTGAATCTTTTGCTGGTTGGCTTTGCCGGTTACCCTATTCAGATTAGCCAGCAGCGTCCGCGCATCTCCGCTGATTCCTCCCAGTTCTCCCCGAACTTCTGTTATCAATCCGTTGGCGTTGTCTGCGACTGTCGCCATTTTGTCGGTGATTTCGTCCAGACTCGCGCCCTCCTGCGAAGTGATGACTGATCCCGGCGGAAGCCGGCGTGCGTCATTGCTGCCTGTTGAAATCGACAGTGCCGCGCCACTCATCACGCTGACCAGCCCCAACTTGGCTACGGATTTTTCATTCAGAGGAGTTTTCTCCTGCACGTCCAGCAGAATTTCAATCTTGGTCGGATCTGATGTCCAAGGCCGGACCGCTGTAATTTTCCCCACGCTGATTCCCCCGAAAAGAACTTGTGCGCCCGGCTCTATCCCACCGGCGTAACGGAGATACGTGCGATAGGAAGCTGTGTGACCACCGAGCTGCGCGTTGACCAAGTGGATGATCGTGAACGTCAGAACCGACGCGCATGTAAGGACAAACGCTCCGACTTTTGCTTCTGTGGTCATTAATTTGCCTCCGCAGAATCCAGATACCTTTCGAAGTGCGCCGCCACGGCTGACGACTTCGCTATATCTTCGGGAATCCGATCAAGAAACTGCCGCACACGCGGATTCTGGCTAGTTTTAATCTGGTCTCTTGTACCGACCGAGCTGAACGAACCTTGATAGAGCATGGCGATTCGGTCGGCAATACGGAAAGCGCTTGGAAGTTCGTGGGTGACCACAATGACCGTCATCCCCAAGGTTTGCTTGAGCAGCAGAATCAGTTCGTCGAGTTCTGCAGCAACAATCGGATCAAGTCCAGCTGACGGCTCATCGAGCACAAGGATTTCTGGGCCGAGCGCAATGGCGCGGGCAACCGCGGCCCGCTTCTTCATGCCGCCAGAAAGCTCCTGAGGAAGTAACTTCCCATGATCCGAAAGGCCAACCGCAGCCAACTTAATCCAAACCACCAGTTCGATAATTGAGGGTGCAAGCCGCGTATGTTCGCGCAGGGGCAACGCGATGTTATCTTCGACGCTCAGAGAGTTAAACAAAGCTGCGCTTTGGAACGCCACCCCGATCGAGCGATGCATCTTCTTCAAGTCCGCCTTTGAGCAACGAGTAATGTCCGTTCCGTTCACGTGGATGCTGCCTGATTTGGGGCGCTCCAGTCCGATGATCTGCCGCAGTAATGTGCTCTTGCCACAGCCACTACCACCCAACAAGACCAGTGTTTCCCCGCGCTCGATGTCAAGATTCAATCCATTCAGCACTCTGCGACCGGCGTACTCAACTACAAGATCGCGAACGGAAATGATTGGCATTAGTGTTTCCCCGTGAAGTAAAAGATGGCGGTGAAAATCGCATCCGCAACGATCACTAAGAACGTCGACTTCACAACAGCGCTCGTAGTGGAGCGGCCGACGGAGTCGGGGCCTCCATGAACACGAAAGCCTTCCAGACATCCAACCTGAGCAATAATGGTCCCGAAGACGACGCTCTTGATGAGCCCCATAACTACGTCGCGCAAGTCGATGGCCTCGAACACAGAGTGGAGGTACAACGCGGGTGTCAGGCGAATGCTAAGGAACATAAACAAGGCTCCGGCCAGAATGCCGCAGACATTCGCGACAACGCTGAGGCAAGGGACCGCAATTAAAGCGGCCAGATACTTGGGTGCGAGCACAAACTCTATAGGCTCAAGCGCCATGACGCGGAGCGAATCGAGTTCCTCAGTCACTTTCATAGTGCCAATCTCGGCCGCGAAAGCAGAGCCGGATCGTCCACTTACGGCAATCGCCGTCATCAAGGGGCCGAGTTCGCGTGTGAAGCCGACTGCAACCAGGTCAACTACGTAGCGCAGGGCCCCAAAACGCCTAAGCTCTGACGCCCCTTGCATGGCAAAGATGAATCCCGTGCAAATGGACATCAAAGAAACCATCGGCATCGCATCAACACCGATTTCCTGCATCTGCCTCACGGCGGCTCGCCAGCGGTAGCGATTTCCTACAAGCGGAAGCGATTGCAAGATCGCTCGCAGTGTGGCCCACCACTGGATGTTCAGACTTCCGACGTAGTCGAGATGTTCGATCGTTTTTTCACCGACACTTTCAAGAACATTTGCCATCACGCAACCCCTTTCCCTCCATGTATCGTCTTGAACAACGGAAGCAGCCCCGTGACATCGAACAGTCGCAACACAGAACCATGAAGTCCCCGCAAATGGAGCCGAGTCTGGCTCGGCCCGGCGATTTTAAGAGCTTCAACCAGCGTCGCAATTCCTGATGCTTCAATGTGGTTGACGTCACTCAGGTCGACGACGATCGCATGAACGGACTGTTTGCCCGATAAAATGGCGAGGAAGCAATCCCGAATATCGGGCGACGAATCGACATCAATGCGCCCATTCAAGCGGACGATCACCTCCGTGCCACTGCGATCAACTACAATTGCGAGATGGCTGGGTGAAGCGGTTGCGCGACTTCTCAAACGTTGACCTCTCTCACTGTGCCGCACGGCTGTGCTGCAAGATCCTCAGTTATTTCCATAGGTGCTTTCGCAATCAAAGGCTGCAGCGTTTACCCGCCCCCACGTAAGTTGCGAGAACCTGAACCTCGGGTGGAACGATGTTGGGAAACTGGGCCACTGGAAGCGTGGCGATAGTCACGGCTCCGACGATCACGATAATGATCGAGATAACGATCGCAACGATCGGGCGATTTATGAAAAACTTGGACATCGTCAATCGCCCTTTGCCTGTAGTTGTTTGATTTTCACTGTCGCGCCGCTTTGAACTTTCTGAAGTCCCTCGATAATCACCAGTTCACCCGGTTTGACTCCGCTTTCGACGATCCACATCGGCCCGACGCGGTTACCGACTTTCACATCCCGAATGCTCACCTTGTTGTCCAGGCCGACGACTGCAACCTGGTAGCTTCCTTGCAGTTCACTCACGGCTTTCTGCGGCACGAGCAATGCGCCAGGTCTCATGTCAGCCGCTGCCCGCAGCCTTCCAAACTGGCCCGGGCGAAGGTAACTTTGTGGATTGGGAAAAGAACAGACGACCTGGATACTGCCTGTGCTTACATCCACCTGACGATTCGTGAGCAAACCAAATCCTTTGAGGGGATAAACCGAACCATCGGCCAGAATCAGATCAAACGGCGGTCCGTTAGAGGGCCTTTCCTTTTGCGCCTCCGCGTTGATTCGTTCGGCATAGTGGAGATACTCCTGCTCACTAATCGAGAAATACGCCTTGATCGGATTTATCTGTGAAACCGTTGTGAGAACCGTGGTGGGATTGACGAGATTTCCCATCTGCACCTGAGCGATCCCCACGACGCCATCGATGAGCGATCGCACGTTGGTGAAATCAAGATTCAGATGAGCCTGTTCGACTTCTGCTTCAGCTGCTTTGACTGTCGCCGCTGCGGCTCGGTTCGCCTGGATGTCGTTGTCCAATTGACTTTGAGCAATGGCGTGCGCTTTCGCAAGCGGAGTGTCGCGATCGACATCCATTTGAGTTTTGGCGAGTTGTGCGTGAGTCTGCGCCAGCTGAGCATTCGCTTGATCAAGCAGTGCCTGGAAGGGGCGCGGATCGATTTGGAACAGCACCTGCCCCTTGCGGACAAATGACCCTTCTTTGTAGGTTTGCTGAATGATGTATCCGGTTACTTGGGGTTGAATCTGCGCGTTTACGTAGCCGTCGAGCGTCGCCACCCATTCGCTGACCATGGGGACGTCCTTCTGCAATACCGTGGCGACTTCTACTTCAGCGCTCGGAATTGCAGGCGCAGCGCTTGTTCGTCCGCAGGCTGTTCCCAATGACAAAGTGGCTACCAGGAGAACTAGAACTACGAAAGAATGAAGCGGGAAACGCCCGCATAGATAGGCTCTGTAGGCGCGTCCTTCCAGCAACTTCGTTGAGTCGCCGACGATTTTCTTGGCCACGGTCATTCCTTTTTCACTCTGCCTCGCACCGTAGTTTCGCAATCCTTCTGCCATATCATCCAAACGGGAAAATCACTGTGGGCCTACAGAAGCGAGCAAGATATGGGTGCGAGGCGAGACCAACCATCAACAGTGGCAAGATCCTGACACGTGTTGCTCTACGCCAGCCGCACTCGCAGCGAAAGCTATTCGTGAGTAGGCGGACACTGAGTGTTTGTGCATCCGCAAACGCCTCTGCACTTGATCAACGGTCGATCAGAGATCAGGTCAACGGCAGGCGGACGATATTGATCTGGTGGTGGGGTAGTTTTCGGGGAATAACACAACTCGCAGCGATGTCTACGGTAGCGGTGTGCTCTGCGGACGGTCCTAACAGATTCGATTGCTGGACACATTACTGGTGAGGGGCTGGTCGCAAATACTTTCTTCGACCGGACGGAAGATCCCGTGCTTTTTCATCCGTGCGACAAGCGTAGTACGCTTCAAGCCCAATTTTGCGGCTGCACCGTAAGGCCCGCCGACCACCCATCCCGAGGTTTCTAGAGCTCTCATAATCATGGCGCGCTCGGAGTCACCGAGGGTTGTGCTCGCGGGAAAGCCGATAACAGACGCGACACGAGTTGGACGTAGAAGATTCGGAAGCACTCCTTCATCGGAAAGCACCACAGCTCGTTCGATCATGTTCTGCAGTTCCCGAATGTTTCCTGGCCACGAATATAACTTGAATGCGCTAATGAATTCGTCTGAAATGTTTTCAATGTGCTTTCCAACTCGGCGGGAAAAAACCTCCACGTAATGTTCCACCAAGGGACCGATATCGTCGACTCGGTCGCGAAGTGGAGGCAGCATAATGGGAAATACGTTCAAGCGGTAGAACAGATCGCTGCGAAATTGATCACGCTTCACCATCAGCTCAAGGTTTCGGTGAGTCGCTGCCACGAGCCGCACATCCACACAATGAGTACGGCCGCTCCCTAAGCGTTCAAACTCCTGCTCCTGTAGAACACGCAGGAGCTTAGGCTGTAAGGCAAGTGGTATGTCTCCGACCTCATCAAGGAATAGCGTCCCTTTATCGGCCAATTCAAAGCGGCCAATTTTTTGTGCGATGGCGCCCGTGAAAGCCCCGCGCTCATGGCCAAACAGCTCACTTTCGAGCAAGTCAAAAGGAATTGCAGCGCAATTCAGCTTTATGAGAGGTTGGCCGCTGCGGGAGCTGGCTTTGTGAATTGCGTGAGCGATGAGCTCTTTGCCAGTTCCCGTTTCTCCGTGAACGAGCACGGTGGTATCCGCCGCTGCAACGCGCTCCACTTGCTCCAAGACGACTTTTAAGGCCGAGCTGCTGCCAATGATCTGCTCAAATCGGCGGGCCCGACGGTCTTGATCAACCACTTTCATTCGTTCGACTCCCGAAGCCTTCGCGAGCTAATCTTCCAGCGCGGATCGGACCATCTCGATTAGGACCGCGTTGTCGAACGGTTTAGTCAAGAACTCCACCGCTCCGTCGCGCATTGCTTGAATCCGCATCTTGGCGTCGCCATGGGCCGTGATGAAAATGATCGGAACCGGGCATTGCTCGGCTTTAAGCCGCGCTTGCAGTTCAAGACCGGATATGCCCGGCATGCGAACGTCTGCGATCAGGCAAGCAATCTCCGAAAGTCGGCCGGAGTTCAGTAACTCCTCCGCCGATTCGAATGAGATTGCCGCCAACCCGGAGGCTTTGAGTAGGCGTCGTAGTGCAACCCGGAGCAAGTCATCGTCGTCGACGACGGCAACCAGGTTCGTTCTCTTGACGCTGCTCATATCTGACACGACTCTATCTCCGCCTTCAAAAAACACAATTATGATTTCATATAGTCCGGTTATATATGCGGATATATATAGCCGCGAGGAGCAGAATTCCGTGCCTAGAGGAGATGGTGCTGCTGCGGTGGTACAAAGCTCATCTGTCTGCGGAAGGTTTTAGTCTTTCCGCCATGCTGCCTAATTCAGCGGGAGAACCCGCCTGCATCTTATGCATTACCCGTCCACGATGGACTGCGGCGGTGATTTCGCTCGTACCGAGAAGCGAGGCGATCTGCTTGGTCTGCATACCAGAAACTACGAGGTCCATCACTTTACGCTCGCGCGCAGTCAGGCCTTTGTACCTTTCCTGCAATTCGGCCATCGCGTTCCGTTGTCGGCGCGATAACTGGTCGCGCTGCAATGCCTGCTGGATCGCGTCCAGAAACTCCTGATGACGGAACGGTTTCGTCAGGAATTCAAAGGCACCCGACTTCATGGCCTTTACGGTCATGGGAATATCCCCGTGCGCAGTGATGAAAATGATGGGGATATTGATCCCCGCTTCAATCAGCCTCTGCTGGACCTCTAGTCCGCCCATACCAGGAAGGCGCACATCCAACACCAGGCAACTCGGAACGTCTGGAATATTCCTCTGCAGAAAATCCTGTGCGGTGGCGAACAATTCTGCTCGTAAGTTGACCGTCTTCAGAATACGCTGCATCGCAAGGCGCATGTCCTCTTCGTCATCCACGATGAAGACAGTTGGGGAAGATGAAGTAGTCATGTTTCCACCTACACCTTGTGCGGCAACGTGAATTGGAAGGTAGAACCACGTCCAGAGTTGGAAGTCGCCCACAGGCGCCCCCCATGTGATTCGACAATAGAACGGCTGATTGCCAGACCCATGCCGGTCCCCTGGGGCTTGGTGGTAAAGAAGGTATCGAAGATCTGGTCAATTTTGTCAGCTGGGATGCCGACTCCAGTATCGCTCACGGAAATTGACAGGTGCCCATCATCGGTGGATTGCGAGATTATTGTTAGATCTCCCTTGGCATCGTGCATGGCCTCAATGGCATTCAGCATAAGGTTCATCAACACTTGTTCCAATTGCACTCGATCTCCCGCGATTTCTGGAAGGTTTTCTGCCAGTTCGAGCCGGACTGTCACGGAGTTGCGCCGGATGTCGTTCTTCAACAGAAGAGAGATTTCTCGAATGAGTTCGTTTACATCAACCGCTTCACGCTGTGGGAAACTCTTCTTGAACAGTGAGCGGACATGGTCGATGATTTCCGCCGCACGCCTCGCACATCCAATTGTTCCAGAAGCAGCTTCCCGGGCCTCTAAGATATCGGGATGTTCCCCATTGAGAAATCCCAGACAAGCACCCGCATTGGCCGCCGCCGCGGCGATAGGCTGTTTGATTTCGTGCGCCAGCGCGGCGGCCATCTCTCCCATCATATTCACACGGTTGATGTGCGCCAGATCAGCCTCGAGCAGCCGCAACCTTTCGCGCTCCTGCTCGGCATGCTTTTGCTCCGTTATATCCATCGTGGTGCCGACATAGTCAGCCATTTCTCCGGAGGTACGGTGATGTCCTAAGGAACGAAAGAATCTGATCTCGCCATCGTCGGCACGGCAAATCCGATATTCAATGTCGTAATCCGTTCCTGTGCGAGTAGCATTCTCCAGCGCCGCTCTGACAGCCTGTTGATCCTCTGTATGAACGGTGTTGAAAAAGCGTTCGAATGGAATAGCTTTCTCACTAGGATCGAAGCCGTGCATCCGAACTGTTTCGTCCGATAAATGAACATTCTGCCCTGTGACGAAATTGGCTGCCCAACTACCGGTGTGAGTCAGCCGTTGCGCTTCCGCGAGGTATGCCTGTTCCCGCCGCAATTCCTGCGTCAGTAACTCCTGCTCGGTGACGTCCATCGTGGTGCCGCGGTATCCCTTAAACACTCCATCTTCTACGACTGGAACTCCGACACACCTGACGTATCGAATCTCGCCATCGGGACGAACTATCCGGTTCGTGACATCGCAGCCGCAGTGCTCCTCATGCAGCTTCTTCATTGTTGCTGTCAACGAGGCTTGGTCCTGGGGATGAACCGCACCCAAGAGCTGCTGAAGACTCGGAGTTCCATTTTTTGGATCGAACCCGAAAATCTTGTAGACCTCGTCAGACCAGTAGATATTCAAATCTTCTGACCAACGAATGCCCAAATCTGTCGACGCCCAACTCCCGATGTGGGCAAGGCGTTCCCCTTCGCTCAGATAAAACTGGCTTTGCCGCAGAGCCTGTTCTGCTAGTTTTCGCTCGGTGATGTCCTGACCGGTCCCGAACATCTCGTAGGCTTTCCCCGATGCATCTCTCTTTACAGTTCCGAGACCCAGGATGACGCGCACTTCACCATTGGGCAGCACAATTCGATGTTCCGACTTGGCATGAATCCCGTTGCTAATGACTTCGGCAGCCTCACGGGAGACCTTTTCCCTATCCTCCGGATGAATTCTGTCGAAAATAGCGCTCACGTCAAAAGAGTCTTTCACCGGCGGTATTCCCCAGATGCGGCAAAGCTCTTCAGAATACGTAACGCGATTCTCGATGAGATCCCACTCGTAGTGCCCGATGTGCGCCAATCTCTGAGCTTCTTCAAGCCTTGCGTTACTTTGCTGTAAAGCGTTTGATAACGCCTGGCGATCTTCCTCTATACGTTTCCGGTCGGTGATGTCCTGAGTCGTACCGAACATCTGGATTCGGCCCTGTGAATTTTTCCTCACATCGCCCAAGCTGTGAACTACCCGCATCTCCCCATCGGGACGAAAAAGGCGATGCTCACAATCGGCGCGGGTCTCAGTATCAATCGCCTTTTTGGCCGTCGCAAATACAGCTTCCCGGTCATCGGGATGGGTCATTTCGCGCACAAGGGCAACGTCAAAGGAACCGCCCTTCGGAACCAGCCCAAAAATACGATAGGTCTCCTCAGACCAAATCACCTGATTCGTCTCTAGATCCCATACCCAGTAGCCCAAGTGAGCAACACGCTGGGCTTCTTCGAGCCAATCCTTGCTCTCCTGCAGATCGCGAGACAAGGCCTGACTCGCTTCTTCCGCCTGTTTCAATTCCGTTATGTCTTGAACGGTGCCGAAAAGTCTGTTGTGCTTTCTGGAAATCCGATCCTCCGGTCCCAAATCCGTCGTCTTCCAGAGCTTCGAGGTAATGGACTGAACGGTGCGCACCTCTCCACTTGGACGGACGATCCGATGTTGGTGGACGGGATGTACGCCGACAGCAACCTCCTCGTCTACTGTGCTGTAGAGAGCCTCTCGGTCATCGGGGTGGACCAACCCGCTAACCGTTTCAATGTCCATAGGGCGTTCTTGGGGCTTGAACCCGAATATTCGATAGGTCTCGTCCGACCAGATGATCCCGCCTGTCTCAAGATCCCAATCCCAATAACCGACATGGGCGACGCTTTGAGCTTCTTCAAGCCTTGCTTTGCTTTCTTGAAGGCTGCGAGACAGTGCCTCGCGTTCGTCATCGGCCTGTTTGCGTTCGGTAATGTCTGTTACTACGCCGGCATATTCGAGGTGGCCGGAGTTGTCTCTTCCGGCATGTGCGACTACGTGGACGTGTCTGATGACCCCGTCTGGCAAGAGAATTCGGTGTTCCACATCCAAGTCCATGCCGTTCTGAGTGGCACGATCCCTGAGCTGTTGCAGGCGGTTTCGGTCCTCAGGGTGAACTCTGTCGAATACCAGATCAAGCGTAGGATTGGTTTCTCGTGCGAAACCCAGAATCTTGTAGGTCTCGTCGGACCAGATGAGTTCACCGCTGTGCACCTTCCATCCGAAAGTCCCCGAGTGACTCAGCCTCTGAGCCTCTGCCAGATACTGCCATCGCCTTTGCAAATCGGCCTGCGAAGCTTTCAGATCTTCATTCGCTTTTTCAAGGGCAGATGTTCCGTTAGCGACCGGATCCTGCGAACGCTTTCGAGATTCGGAGAGGAGTCTTCGATCTCGGCTCCACGCAACCAACGCAGCAATTAACCCGATGGACAGCGCAAGAATGATTAGAAAAGGCAACATTGACAATAGAAACTCCGAATTCGATGAATCTTACCCTACCAGCTGATTGTGCATCAAAGCTAAGCTGGCAGTGGGTTACTCCGCCGAACGCTTCCTCACGGCTGAAGCCGTAGAGGTCCGTACCAGCCTTGTTCGAATAGGTAGCGTGGTCGCCGGCGTCGCCGTGTGAAATTCAATCGCCGCTCGGCGTGGACGGAATTGACGACTAACGGCTTGTCGGCGGGAAGTTTTACGCAATCGTTACTTCTTGCTGACAACCGTCGAACCTCGCGTAGCTACCTTCTTTGCTATGGCCGACGCGCAGATAGGGAGGCAGCAAAGCAATGTCGCATCCTAGATCGTCTGCTGTTTGCCAAAATAAAACCAAAAGGAAGGAACAATGAAGGCATTAACAGTTCATACGATCGCCGGACTCTTGGCAGTTGGCTTGGCGTTTGGCGTCAACTTCGCACAAGCCCAGGCAGGCACCCTGGACCGGGATTTCGGTACGGATGGAATTGTAACCACTATCTTCACTGGCGCCGGGTCGCCGGTCATGATGCCGATCGGCGCGGTCCAGCAGGCCAGCGGCGACATCGTGGTACTCTCCCAGTTCGATTTTGTGGGCGATGTCGGCACTCAGATTGGTTTGACGCGCTACAGCTCGGCCGGCAAGCTGGATGCAGCGTTTGGGACGAAGGGGAGCACAATCACCAATTTCTCTTCCTTCACCTTCAACCCGTTTGCATTTGCGCTGGAGCCGAATGGAAAACTCCTGGTTGCCGGGTCCGTATCAGGTACAGATACTTTTGGCCTGGCGCAGTTCACGGCCAATGGCTTGCTGGACACAACCTTTGGAACCGACGGCGTGGCGACGGCCGTCACCGGTGCGGACTTTCCGCGCGCATTTCTGCTGCAACCTAACGGACAAATTCTGATGGGCGGCTTTCACGATGGTGGCAAGAAGACCCCGGGGGCGCTCTCGCTGGTGCGATTCAACTCCAACGGCGCACTGGACCCGACGTTTGGCACGGCCGGGATTGCGTTGGTTTCGCCCGCCCCTGTATTAGGGCCGCTGGCGCTGGCCCTTCTCTCCAATGGCGACTACCTGGCCGTGGGTGAGAATGGGGATGGAACGGCTGGTACGGTAGTGGAGCTCAGCACTACAGGAGTGTTGTTACCCTCGGTGATTCCGGGAACTCTGATGGCGACCAGCCCGTTGCCAGGGCTCGAATCTAGCCCGACCATTTTCGAGTCGAACGGCGACTATCTTGTGGCGTCGCCTCATTGTGAAGGTGACTCACACTGCGGCGGCACTGACACGAAAGTACAGCTTTTCGACGAAACCGGTGTGCTGAATTCCGGCTTCAGTTCCACGTCCTTCAAGTTCGGCACCGGGGGCAGTGAGACCCCTCAGGCCCTGGCCGTGCAATCGAACGGGCAAGTCGTGGAGGGCGGCTTCATTGCCAACTCCTCACCGATTTTCGGCGGCATTGCCCGGCTCGACACCAACGGCGACCTGGATACCACGTTTGGGAACGGCGGCGCGCTAACGGTTGACAATGGCGTGAATGCCCTGCTGATTGACACTACCGGAGACATTCTGGCCATCGAGGCAACTGGCAACGATGGCATCGTTGTGGCGGCGTATCTGACGAATTAACCAATAGACCCGGGTTTCGGTCGGTAAACCCGTAGACCGGATAGCGCTCGTCGCGAACTTGCATCGAGCCTATCCTAAAACCCAAAAGGGGACGCTGACCGCAAACCGCGGTCAGCGTCCTCTTCTATTATGAGTGTTATCGGTCTGAAGAATGGCGCCCTCCGTGTTCCATTTGCGCAATAAGCACTCGCCGCCAAAAAGTAGTCTACGGGCGGGATGGATACATGATCGCTGGCGTTCTTTGAGTCAAAAAGGAGATCCCGAATGACAAGATTTCTCAAGGTTAGAAGCCTTCTCGCTCTTTTTTGTGCAGTTCTAGGCATTGGTCAAGGCTATGCGCAGGATCAATCCGCGCCACGGTTTAAGGCTATCGCATTCGATTATTTCGTAATTTTTGATCCGAACTCCGTTATTCCCGAAGTCGACAAAGTTTTTCCAGGCAAAGGCGCTGAGTTCACTAAAATGTGGCGCGCCAAACAGTTCGACTATTGTTTCCTGCGAACCATTACTAATCGTCACGCCGATTTTTCTAAAGTAACCGAAGACGCGTTAGTCTATACCGCCCAAGCGATGAAACTTAACCTATCCCCTGAAATGCGAAAACAGCTGCTGAATGCATACCTCACATTGAAGCCGTGGCCCGATGCCGTAGATGCATTGCGCAAGCTGAAGGCCTCCGGCATACGCATCATTACTATTGCGAATTTCAGCCCGAAAATGCTTCGTTCGAATGCTGACGCGGCTGGGATAACAGATCTCTTTGACGACTTGCTCAGCACCGAAGAAAATGGCACATACAAGCCTGACCCTCGTGCCTACGAATTAGGACTAGAAAGACTCAAACTAAAAAAGGAAGAAATTGTGTTCGCAGCCTTTGGGGGATGGGATGCTTACGGCGCAAAGACTTTTGGCTACCCCAGCTATTGGGTGAACCGATTTAATCTTCCTGTAGAAGAACTGGATATTGAGCCTGACAAGACTTCAAATGATATGAATGGGCTACTGAACTTTGTATTGGGCCATTAGCTTGAGCCGTCTTGAGCTGCGCTCTGCCAAACCAGAAGGCTTGGCGTCAGGGAGAGTTGGATGTTTGTTTTTACGATATGTTGGCACTTGTCAATATGCAGACATATTATAAAGGGCGTTATGGCCGTTTCCAAGGCGGAACTCGTCGCGTGCATGGTCAGTAAGGCCGGTATATTCCGACCCCGCGAACTGGATCGCGTGGGTTATCCCCCGGGGAATGTCTCCGTCAAGCCAAAGACCGCGGGCTAGTACGGCAAGTGGGAAGCTAAGCGGTTCAAAAACTGTATGAGTGGTACGCCAAATCAATAGTTTAAGGAGAACATATCTACTCCCTGTTTAACAATTGGATCGGAAACGGATTACCGAGAATATTGACGACGACCCTCGACGGGATCCAGCTTCGGATTCGTTCCGGCTTGGGCATAGCGCAATCCGATTCAGTCGTGAGGGAGATCATGAGCCGATCTTCTTGCCAATTCTCCTAATCTCGCCACTCCGGATCACGGAGTGGCACACCGTTCCGCTGAATGCCGTTCGAAATGGAATGCCCGTCACCGACGATTCCGGGGTACCTTCATTTTGGTTTTGAGCGGGCGCACTCTGGCGTCCGGAATTACCCCGGTTGGCGAACGGCGTTCCAGGGAGTATTTCCCTGTCCACCCCCTTGCCCACCCCCCCGACCGCCAGCTCCGCCGCCTCCGCCCTGAGGCTGGACAATACCGCTCATCTTGTCGCCGTCGACCGTGAGGGATGCCGAAGCCACCCTACGAACACACACTCGCTTGCCGGGCTCAGCTTCGTCGCTGGTTGCGATACAGTTGCTGTCGGGCGAAACGTCCGGCAACCCCGGCGGATGACCGTTGAGCGCCTCCGCTTCATCACCGTCGACCGGCGGCTTCCAGAGCGTAGGAGCGGTACCAGATCGGAGCGGTACAAAAACCA
>Ga0209221_1000305_pt1 | contig 24065 bp, 30 predicted proteins | sample BlaSpr_A8_Ref_O2_FD_187989 | JGI IMG/M metagenome (GOLD analysis project Ga0209221, IMG submission 187989) | Forest soil microbial communities from Thunder Bay, Ontario, Canada - Black Spruce, Ontario site 2_A8_Ref_O2 (SPAdes) (version 2) | ecosystem: Environmental > Terrestrial > Soil > Boreal...
GCGCTAAGGCCTGTTGCAGGCTTCAGGTATTAAGGTAGGGGCGTAGGACGCGGGTGTCGATGGGCCGCAGGCCACAGATGCCCGTGTAAGTTACTGGTACCAAAGTACTAAGTCTTCACGAGTAGGTGAAAAGGCGGGCCAAACCTGCGATAACGGCAGCGACAGCGCGGTCCACTGATCCCCGCCGAAAGAGGTCCCCGCATCATCCATAGATGTTCGTGGCCGTCACCCGACGATTGCCACCCCGCGGCCGACGTACCGATCGAGGATCTGATCCAGTTCTTGCGCGTGGATGGGCTTGGCCAAGTAGTCGTCCTTGCCGCCCGCCAGGCAAAGTTTCTGATCGCCCTTCATCGCGTGCGCGGTGAGAGCGACGATGGGCTGATGTCCTCCTGTGATTTTTTCTTTCTCACCTATTCTGGCGACCGCTTCCATGCCGTTCAGCTGCGGCAGCGGTGTAAGAATGAATTTGGAAACGCCATGCGCAGAGAGGGGCGTAGGGGTCCAACCTTCGTCGAAGGGGAATGTAGCTTGGGATGATCGGGCGCTGGAACAGGCCGATCCAGCGCAGCGAATCGAGTGGTGATCCCAGGTCCTGCTGCCTACCAGACTAATGTTTTATTTTTTGTCACTTCCGGAAATCCACTGAGCTGGGAACTGGCGGAGCGCTGACGTATGCGCCACGCCCCTGGCGGCAATCACTAAGTTCTCCGCCAGAGGAGCGTGAAGTCGTCGGCGGACTTCAGGGGAACCTCAACTCCGCCGTCATCCCATCTGATGCTTACCAGTTCGTGACCTGCTTGCGCCGCGACAACCGCAGTCACCGTACCAGGTTGTTCCCGATTATTCTTGACGTGATCGCCCGTCTTCGGGGCTTCGCCACTCCGGTACGGCATGGTGTCCTCCGTTCCTCTAGTCGAAGTTTGTTGCGAGCTGGAATGTGAATCGGGAATTCAAAAGAGGCGTGGCCGATGCGCGGTGGGAGCAAACTCACACCGTTGCATCAGCGCGTCGTCTCAACAGCTCGATTGCGTCTGGATACTCCGCGACCCAAAAATACGATCGCGAACTGACTGTACCGTTTAGCGATCGACTTGCCAGTCGACTCAGCGGACGACGAATCGAGTATTTAGCGGAGGGAAACTGCGGCTGGTGGCGCGCGTCCTGCGGAAAAGAATAAAGAAGTGTCGGCTGCAACAGTCGGGCCAGATGGAAGAATCAGTCGCGCGGGCGAGAGTTGGTGTAGCGAAGCCTTTTCTGCTTCGTAAACGCGGGCGTGCGACTGCGGCGGCAAACCAACCGCGGCTGCCGCCAGATCTCTGCCAGCAACCCAAAGTGAACTCGATTCGCTGAATGCCGCGGGGAACGCAGTTGGTTCCGCGCGCGAAAAGCTCCCGTGGCCATCATTCAGAAGTATCGCTACGGGCTGTCTGAACCATGCGGTAGTAAAAACCAGATCAACGGCGTGATCTCCATTGACATCGCGCGCCTCCATCCGCAGGCCGCCGGGAGGCGCGACAAGCTGAATGGATTGCCGCCCTGCTGTTGACAGCTGAAATTGAATCCAGTAGGCGCGGCCGCCGCAGCCATCGTGACCAGTCTGAATGCTAGCGAGGTCCAGGCGATGATCGCCGTCAAAATCAGCAATGGCGACCGTCAGTCCGGGCCCGAGCGAAGCTGTGGCGACGTTCTGAATTGCTCCGCCCTTTGCGACGCTGTTCGCCGCCGAAATTAATAGCGCCAACAGTAAGAGCCACAGAAACCGGCTGCTCGACGTCCGCCAGGCGCCTCTAAAATTAATTCCGCTGTCGAATTTGCGTGAGAATTCAGCCACAACGCGCTCCCGAATGTCGTTACGTTCCGGGACTATACCATTCCGGAAGTCGCCGGAAAAGAGTGCGAACGCGGGACGGCCGCCCAGGTGATTCTAGTGGTTCCGGGCTTGTGATAATCTGACGCAATGCAAAAAGTGGAAGCAAATCGCGCCACTGCGTTGTTGCGAGCGCAGCAGAAAGCGCACGAACTTTTCAGGGCGGTTGAAAGCGAGGGAGTGATTCGCGTTCACGTACTGGAAAGCCAGATCAACCAGGACATCTACGACCTGGCCGAGCGGATGTTTGGGATTTCCACCTACTGGCACAAGCGCATCGTTCGCGCCGGGCGCAATACACTTGCTCCGTACGATGAAAATCCTCCGGATCTGATGGTCGGAGAAGACGACATCCTTTTTCTGGATTTGGGCCCGGTATTTGAAGAGTGGGAAGCGGATTTCGGCAGGACCTTCGTGATCGGTTCCGACCCTATCAAGCTGAAGCTGCGCGATGATATCGCCAAGGCATTTGCCGACGGAAAGAAATATTTCCAGGCTCATCCCGAGATCACCGGAGTCGAGTTATTCAAGTACGCAGAGAAACTAGCCGAACGGTATGGCTGGGAATTTGGCGGTGCGATCGCCGGCCACCTGATCGGGCAATTTCCCCATGAACGGATTCCCGGCGATAAAGTGACCCTCTATGTGCATCCGGAAAATCCGCGGCGCATGCGCGATCTTGACGCCAACGGCCAGGAGCGCCATTGGATTCTGGAGATTCACTTCGTTGACCGGGCGCGGCAAATTGGCGGATTTTACGAGGAATTGCTGACTGTCGGCTGAGCCACGCGGCCGGTTCCATGTTTTTTGTCCGGCCTTTCCGGCGATGCGATAGTCCCATGATAGTTTGGAAATGCAGGTCTAGTGAACGCGAGGAATCCAATGAGTGCGGCTCCGATGACGGCAGACCATGTGCTTGCAGCGCTTCCCCCACAGAAACTTTTTATCGGCGGTAAATGGGTGGATACCGATAGCGCAGAGCTTTTGGAAGTTCGCAGCCCGTCCACTGGCAAGTTGCTGGCGAACGTTCCGCACGCATCGGCAAAAGATGTTGACCGCGCGGTCGGATCAGCGCGTAGCGCGAGAGACGCGTGGCGCCTTACACCGCCTTTCGAACGCGCGGCTGCTTGTCACCGCATCGCCGACCGCATTCTCGCCCGCAAAGAGCAAATCGCGGCGATCATCTCACTCGAACAAGGCAAACCGTACTTCGCCGAAGCTTTGCCGGAAGTTGAAGAAACCGCGGAGAATTTTCGCATCGCGGCCGAAGATGTGAAACGCCTGGAAACTCCGATCATTCCCGCGCGCGATCCGAACAAGCGCCTCTTCACGTTCAAAGTCGCCATTGGCACGTGGGGAATTATCACGCCATGGAATTTTCCGACGGTCATCCCTTCGGAATATTTTGGTCCGGGCATCGCCGCGGGCAATACGATTGTATTCAAGCCGGCCGAGCAGACCCCGCTCTCAGGTTTATTCCTCGCGCAGTGCATGACGGAAGCAGATTTGCCGCCGGGCGTCTTCAATCTGGTCACTGGGCTGGGACCGACCACCGGCGATGCGCTCGTCAGTCATCCCGGGATTGACGGCATTGGGCTGACCGGTGAAACGCATACAGGAGATACCATTCAGCGGCGGGCCGGCATAAAAAAACTGCTCATGGAGCTCGGCGGCAACGGTCCCCAAATCGTCCTGGAGGACGCGGACCTCACCCGTGCGGCGAAGGCGGCTGCCTTCGGTGCGTATTTCAATGCCGGGCAGGTATGCTGCGCGACGGAACGGGTGCTGGTGGATCGCCGCGTGCACAAAGACTTTCTCGACCTCGTGGTGCAGCAGGCAAAACTGGTTCGAGTCGGCGATCCGTTTCACGAAGGCGTCCACATGGGCCCGATGAACAATCTTCCGGTGATCGAAAAAACCGAACGTCATCTGGCGGATGCGCTGCAGAAAGGCGCGCGGATGATTTTCGGCGGGAAGCGCCTCGCGAAACAACCCACGGATTTCTTCTTCGAACCGACGGTGATCGACGGCGTGAGTCCCGAGATGTTGCTAAATAATGAAGAGACCTTTGGCCCCGTCGTTCCGGTCATCACAGTGGACGGATATGAAAAGGCCATCGAATTAGCCAACGCGACGGGCTACGGCCTGCAGATGGCGATCTTCACGCAAGACATTGACAAGGCATTCTATTTTGCCGACCGGCTGCGCAGCGGCAACGTGGTTATCAACGACACCACGGACTACTGGGAAGCGCATGAACCGTTTGGAGGCGGAGGTGGCACCAAGAGCGGCTACGGACGGCTCGGCGGCCGCTTTACTTTCGACGACATGACGCATCTCAAGACAGTCGCGCTGCACATCAACAACCTGAGTCCGAAAAAATAAGTGCCAAACCGCGAGCAATCCAGAATGAGAGCAGGCCTCTAGCTCGCGAGCAACACGCTGGCAATTAACGCAAAGACGATTCCGGTGCCCTGACGCGCCGTCAGTTTTTCGTGGAGAAAGGCGATGCTAAGCAGAATCGTCACGAGCGGATATAGCGCTGACAGCGTAACCACGGTTGATGCTTTGCCCTGATCCAACGCCGCGAAGAATGTCAAAAATCCGACGAAGGCGAAAAAGCCGCCCAACGCGGCCCAACTGAACCCCGGCAGTGACCATTCAAAATGAAATTTTTCCATGCATAGCACCACGACGGCGAATGCCAATACTCCTGCCGTCTGAAACAGCAGCGCCTGCTTGGGTTTCGAATAGTTCGAAGCGAGCTTGCTGAAGACGCCCCACAAGCCCCATGTGACTACGGTTAACACGGAATACAGATACCAGGTTTTCAAAATCGCCTCCGGAATCGGAAAGTAAGCTCGACGAACGAGCACCTGGAACATATCCCAATTAAGATTTGCGTTGAAGTTCAAACAACGCTCGCGGATCGTTACCGAAAACTCTGTTCGCGAAGTGAATGCGCAGTCCGGGATCATCACCCTCATCGCAGGAAGTGGCGTCGCAGGCTACAGTGGCGATGGCGGAAGCGCGACCATCTCGCAGTTGAATACTCCATCCGGTGTATTTCTGGACCAACAGGGAAGTCTTTATATCGCGGACTCTGCAAACAACGTAATTCGCCGCGTGGATGCGCAAACCAACTTGATCACCACCGTCGCAGGGACCGGCACCGCCGGTTTTGCAGGCGACGGCGGACCGGCCACCAGCGCCCAGCTGAACTATCCAACCGATGTGGCCGTAGACGCGGCGGGAGACATTTTCATCGCCGATTACCAGAATCAATGCGTCCGCGAGGTAAACGCGCAGTCAGGAATCATCGCGACAGTAGCGGGAGATGGCGTTGCTGGGTACAGCGGAGATGGAGGCAGCGCCACCAGTGCGGAGTTGAATTATCCCTTTGGTATCGCTCTCAGCCTTACGGTAGATATTTTCATTGCCGACTACACCAACAATCGAATTCGCCGGGTGGATGCGCGATCGGGACTGATCACGACCGTCGCCGGCAACGGCATGGGCGGTTACGCTGGAGATGGAGGTGCCGCCTCTAGCGCAGAACTGAACTTGCCGTCAGGCGTTTTCATCGATCAAGCCGGCGATATTTTCATCGCGGATTCTGTCAACAATGTCGTGCGCCGGGTGGATGCGAACACTGGATTAATTGCCACTGTCGCGGGCGATGGGATTGCCGGTCTTAGCGGGGACGGCAGCCTAGCCGTCAGCGCGGAGTTGAGCTTCCCTATGGGCGTTGCCGTGGATGCGACCGGACAAATGTGGATCGCGGATTCAGCCAATAACCGCATCCGACAGGTAGATGCTCCACCCGCAGTACTGCTTGCGCCCACGCAACTGTCTTTTGGCGATCAAAGCGTGGGAACCACAAGCGGCTCTCAAAATGTCACGTTGACAAATACGGGAGGCTCGCCGCTTGGAATCACCAGTCTCGCAACTACTTCCCAATTCAATGAGACGGACGATTGTCCGATCCTGCCGGAAACACTCGCGGCCGGAGACAATTGCTCCATTAGCGTCACTTTCTCGCCCAGTTCCGCGGGATCGGCAAGCGGGTCGCTTTCGATAACCGACAACGCTTATAGTTCACCGCAAAGCGCCTGGTTGCAGGGAACCGGAACGGACGAAAGTGAATCGGAAATTAATCTAGGAGTCGCGCCGGGCTCGTCGAGCACGTCCTCCGTGACCGCGGGGCAGCCTGCCTCCTTCACTCTGCTCGCATCGGCTCCAACTGCGTCGCAGTCGAAAGTGAATCGGACTGCCAGCCTCACCACCACGATGGTGTCTTTCACTTGCTCGGGCGCTCCACAGGGAGCTACCTGCAGTCTGTCTCCGACAAGCGCACCACTCACGAACACTTCAACGACGATTGTCGTCACCGTAGCCACGACTGGTCAGTCACTGACGGCGCCCAGAGAGGTGTGGTCTCCTGGCGACCCGAAGCAAATCCTTCCCGTGTTGTTTGCGCTGTTGCTGTTGTCCGTGATCTGGACGATGAAGCTAGCGGGCACACGCCGGTTGCAGTCTGGCGTGTGCAAAGTGGCGCTAGCTGCCGCGCTTGCTTCGTTGCCTCTCGTTCTTGTCGGCTGCGGCTATGCGGGGCATCCTGGCCAACCGGACACAGATCAGATCCCCGCAACACCAGCTGGCTCCTGCACGATCACGGTAACCGCCACAAGCGGCGGCGCAAGCCGTGCGATCAATTTGACCTCAATCGTCAAATAAGAAAAAGCGTGGCAACAACACAGGAGTCAGCAATTTGTGTGACTGCGTTTAAGGGCCGAATCAAAGGATCACCAGGGAGCGAACATGAGAAAAGGACTACTAACGCATCAATATGAGGTGCATTTGCCCATAGCGGTGCGCGCGCCTGGCCACGCCCTCGCGGCCGGCGTAACGGATTTCGTGTCAAGCCAGGACGTGCGTTTTCGGCCAGACAAACCGCACACCATAACGCGAGGAACGACCGTGACGTTGTTCGTAAGTTTGCCGCCAGAGTTCACAACGGAAAATCAAGTTATGATCCGCGTGCGCGGACGGGTATTGAATGTGGAGCATACTTCACGGCTGGGCGCCCCGTGCTCGGCCTTCACTGCTGTGGAATCCTATGATTTCGTGGGGCAGGACGTACTGAGGGACCATGCGGTTCCTGATCTATGAAATACCCTTTCGCAGAACGCGTGGGCGACGGGAGACGCTCGGAGCGGCTCCGAGCGTCCTCTCGCATCTGCGTGACCGCGCCTCGCCGGAATGCGGTGCGGCTTTCCACCTACTATCGTCTGGCAGCCGCTCGCACAGACGTGATTCTCGGTCGTGGCGATAGACCGGAACAAATGAAGGCGGTTCTCCTTGGACCGAGCAGACCCAAGTTACGGATCTCGCGCGATGACCGAACTCGTAACTGATTAACTGGCGCGTAGATAGTTGCAAGATGCGACCGGGTCGTGTCGCGTTGCACGGCTTTACGGGGTGTCTGGGGCTGATCCTTCCCATTTTGTTCCAAAATTTTGCCCGCGAGCCGACAACGCACAACCCAAACTTGGTCGTAGCGTGCGACGTGGGGCAGATCGTTTGCGCATCACTAGACAAGGTGAACAGCGAGCTGACGCAATATTTAAGTGGATCCATTGAAAATGCGACGATGAACAAGCCGATTGTGGATATTCTGGAAGGCATTCCAAGGTTCCAACCAGAGAGGGGTCCAAAAACCAACCTCCGTAAGAAATTTTCTGCAAGGTAAAACGAAGCACCAAGAACGATGGTTGGACCTATGTCGTGTGGCCTCAGCTACAATTACATAGAGTTCATTCAGGATCGGTCACCCGGTCCGGCCGGAATGCGCGGCTCGGCTATCCTTATATTACTGGCAGGCTCTCATACCATTGTTCACGGTGACGATACCGACGCCGACAGGAAGAGGCGTCTGCTGGCGGCATTAGTCGAAGCGCGCGACGGTGCGGGCACTGATCCGAACGATATCATGGTGTTCTTCGGAGAGATCGATCGCGCCAGTAGCTCCTTCGGCGGCGGCCGGCTCGCGCCACCGGTCGCAAGCGTTTAACAATGCGGCAGGCGTGGTCGCAGAGTTACGCACGACGGTTATGCGGCCCTGAAGTTGAAGCGGCAAGCCACAAATTTCTCGCACCACGACAGGAGTCAACTTGTGACCCATCCTAAGTACGCGGCCTTCACAGCGCTCGATCCATTTTTCGAAATATCACTGCAGGGTTTGGCCGGTCTCGTCGACGGCGAGCACTATTTTGATACGATCGCCGACGATGCGGTGTTCGAGTTTCGATATATTTTTCCTGGTTGGCCCCAAAGATTGAACGGTCGTGAGGCGCTCATGGCGCTCTACGCAGGCTACGGCAACAGCATCGTCCTGCATGGCGCGGACGCGCTCGTCATTCACCGATCGGAGGACCCGCGCGTGGTGATCATCGAATACGAGGTACACGGCAAGATAGTCGCGAGCGGCGCCCCTTACGACAACCGGTTCATCTCTGTGGTTACGATTGAAGACCGCAAGATCGTGCATTGGCGGGACTACATGGACTCCTTGGCGGCGATGACTGCGCTTAGCCAGGAAGCTACCGGCGCGGGAAAAAAGTAAATAGTCATGGAGACGCGGAATTCCCGCGCGAATTTGTGCGACACTGGACGTCGGGTAATGCAAGGATGCGCTCTTCCCTGACACCGAACCACTCATTGAGCTCTGCGGACTCGCCAACCCCAAGATCGGAAACGCAACGCGAAAGCGACCGAGTGAAGCTATTGCTGGATATGACGAACACCTTGGTCTCGAATCTGGAGCCTCGCGATCTGCTGCGCGCAATCTCAGTGAGCGTTCGGCAAGACATGCACTGCGACTTCGTCGGTATGTGGTTGCCAGATCCGGAACGCCGCCATTTGCGCCAGCTGGTCATGGACTTCCCGGAAGGCAAGGGAGTGGTGAAAGAGGGTTTGCTGCGCCCTGTCGAGGGATCCTTCGTGGGCAGTGCATTCAAGACCGGCAAGGCTATGATAGCTACGCTTGAGGATTTCACGAAGGACCCGGCAAGCGGTGACGTGGCTCGTGGAGAAGGCATTCAGTCTGGCCTCGCATTGCCGCTGATCAGCCGAAACAAAACGCTCGGAGTCATGACACTTGCCAGCCGGGCGGAAAAATCATTCAGCCAGGATGACGTTGATTTCCTGGTGCGAGCTGCGGGGCAAGTAGCAATCGCGATCGAGAACGCGCTGGCCTATCGTGAGATCGCTGAATTAAAAGACAAGCTCGCACAGGAAAAGCTCTATTTGGAAGAGGAGATTCGCAGCACGTCGGATTTTGAAGGCATCATTGGGCAGAGTTCGACGCTACGGCAAGCGCTGCAACTGGCCGAAACGGTTGCCACGAGTGATTCGACCGTGCTTCTGTTGGGAGAAACGGGCACCGGTAAGGAACTAGTGGCGCGCGCCATTCATGAGCGCAGCCGCCGCAACGCGCGAACATTTGTGGAACTAAACTGTGCAGCGATTCCCACTGGCTTGCTCGAAAGTGAGCTCTTTGGCCACGAGCGAGGCGCGTTCACGGGAGCGGTCTCACAGAAGATTGGCCGGCTGGAACTGGCTGACCAAGGCACGTTGTTTCTGGATGAAGTGGGTGATATTCCACTGGAACTTCAACCAAAACTCCTGCGCGTATTACAAGACCGGCAATTCGAGCGCCTGGGAAGCACACGCACGACGACAGTCGAAATTCGGCTGATCGCCGCAACCAATCGTGACCTGGATCGGATGATTGAAGAAAAGCAATTTCGAAGCGATCTCTATTACCGCCTCAATGTTTTTCCCATCCGCCTTCCTCCTCTGCGCGAGCGCCCGGAAGATATTCCCTTGCTGGTGCGATACTTCAGCCAGAAGTACGCGCGCCGCATGCAAAAGCGAATCGAAAACATCCCCGTCGCAGCACTGCGGAAACTGGCACGTTGGCATTGGCCCGGAAACGTTCGTGAGCTTCAGAACCTTGTGGAACGTGCAGTGATCCTGACCCGCAGCAGCACGCTCGCGATCTCCGTACCCGAATTGGCAAACAGCGGCGCGAACTTGGCTCCAGCGAGAGCCAGAAACTTCGATGAACAAGACAGGATCGTACGAATTCTGAAGGAGACCAAGGGACGCGTCGGGGGGCCGAAGGGCGCCGCGGCCCGCTTGGGACTTAAGCGGACTACATTGCTCACGCGAATGAAGAAGTTGGGGATCGATCCGCGAAAGATTTCGTGAGCCGCTCTTCAGCGCACTTCGACGAGCACGAGTGACACGTCGTCGACGGGCGGGCCGTCGCGCCACTCAGCGACGCGATCGAGAATACCCTGCTTCATTTCGCCGAATGGGAGAAGCGCTGTGTCACGGACGAAGCTCTGGAGTCCCTCTACTTTGAGCATTTCGCCGCGCGAATCGAACACATCGGTGAGGCCATCCGTGTACATCACGATGCGGTCACTATACTCGAGTTCTGTGTGAAGCGTGGCATCGGCATCCACGGCATCCGGCAGCGTACCGAGAATTACGCTTTGGGACCGGAGGAGGCGAGGCTCATGTCCCGGCTGAACAATCATGGCTGGCGGGTGCCCGGCTCCGGCGAACTCCATGATTCGGGCGCCGCGATCAATTCGGGCCGCCGCCAGTGTGAAGAAAAATCCTGGCGTGCCAATATTCTGAATCACTAAAGAGTTCAATCGGCGAAGTACATCCGCGAGCGGCGCGCGATTACCTAGCAGCGTAACCGTCTCCGAGTATATTCGGTTGGCGACGAGCGCGGAACTGATGCCGTGTCCCGAGACATCGCAGACCAGCAGATTCAGATGCTTTTCTTCCGACGGCCTCACAAAACCGAAATCGCCGCCGATTGTATGCACCGGTTGGTAGAAAGTGTCGACACACAAAGCTCCCCAGAGGAAGGGCTCGGGTGCCAAACTCTGCTGCACCCGGGCCGCCAGCAGCAGATCTTGTTCAATGTCTCGCTGATACTTTTCGAGCCCCGCGATTGCAGCGCGGAGCTTTTCTTCCGTGCGTTTTTGTTCCGAAATGTCGGTCAACGTTACGATCGAGAAACGTCCGCCATCGGGAAGATGCATCGCGCGCAGACTGACCACCACAGGCAGTCGCCCGCCGTCTTTCGTGGGCAGGAAGAACTCTTCCCGGACCCGCCCCATCTCCTTGGCTTTCTGGTTGAGCGCCTTGGCGAAAGCAAACTCTTCGGCTCGGTGATACAACTGACGGGCGTTCCAGCCGAGGATCTGGCTGCGAGAGAATCCTGTCATTTCCTCGAAGACCGTGTTGACAAAGAGAATCTGGTCAGATTCGTCTGCGACCACAACGCCATCATTCAGTGTTTCAAGAATGGGCTCCATTTCTTGCAGCGATTGCGGCGTTTTGCTCTGCACGAAATCACTCATTTGGCTGATCCCTGGACGCATGATCGCCGCCTACTAATTCGTTTTTCTCCGAAGGCGATCAAGCACCTGCTTGACGTACACATCACTGGCGACAAGTTGCGCGCCTTGATTGAACATGCACCGCAACATTCGTTCCCCGCTCTGGTCGATGAATGTGACGTCATGGAGATTCACGATGCATCTTCGGCACTGAGTTGTGCGGTGTGCCCTCTTCCAATTCGCCTTCAGTTCCTTGACCCAGGGAGCGACGAGGCGGCCTTGCAGGGTCCACAGTTCGTGCTTCGACGTGTTGGTGATTGTAATCTTCAGCATCGGTTCCTTCTCCGCAGTCCTAGGAGAATGCAAAACTAGCGCCAGTAGAGTGCGTCTGCGCCATGGTGCGCGACGGCCCGGCCTACACAAGCGCCAACCTTTATCTATCTGTGCAGCTTCTGCGTCAGTTCTTTCTCCGCTTCCAGCCAGTCATCCAGGTCGTATCCACGAATCCCGCCCCGTTGAACGTGAATCTCGAAGGCTCTTCGTCGGACCTCTTCATCACTAGGGTGCCGCACATGTGAAACAGCGCGCACCTTGGTCTCAGACTCGAGTTCCCGTCCAATGATTCGTTCCTTTACTGCTTTGTTTGAGCGCATTTTCGTGTCTCCGGTATTTCTGTCGATTGGCGATCCAACCGCCGTCTCGTGAGCCATGATCTTCAACATTCCTTCCTCTCCGTCCTCGGAGAGTGCAAATGCAGGGCCAGAGGACTGGATTTGCACCAAACCCGATAAAACCCTAAGCAACAGAAACGACATGTGGTTTTGAGGGAAGGGCCAAGGCGGAGTACAGGTGATGAGGGGATCCGAGTGTCGTAGCCGCTCGACACTTGTCGGAAAAAGTGTCGGAGGCGCCGACAGTTTGCCCTCGAACCGCCTGGTCGCCGCGCAAAGCCCCTCTGTCTTCAATCATTTGGCGCGAGTTCCGTTCGAGGGTGCTGTTGGCGGGCGCATTGCAATGTTTCTGTGTAGGTAGAGAGCGCGAGACGTTTGACCTGGGGAGTGCTGACGGTGAGCAATCCAGCGAAGTCGCGAAACGAGTTTTTGGCAACATGCGGGACAAGTGGGTGCCTGGAAATCCAGGTCCGGATGCCAAGTGAAGTCAAAGCCATCTCGCCGCTGGTGGATCGATTGATTCGCTTAATCGCGGAATCGCACTGCGTTTCCGACAAGGAGTTTTCCGTGGAACTCGCCCTTCGGGAGGCCCTTAATAACGCTGTGCTTCACGGCAATCGACTGGATCCGGGCAAGCTGGTCCAGGTTTATTGCCGATGCGAATTGGGCAAAGGCGTGTTCGTGGTCGTCAAGGACCAGGGGGAAGGGTTTGATCCGAACGCGATCCCCGATCCTTTGGCCGCCGAAAATCTCAAGGCCGAGAATGGGCGAGGCATCTTGCTGATGAAATCGCAGATGGACGAGGTCGCTTTTGAATGCGAAGGCACCGAAGTCCATATGCGCAAGAGGTGCGGCCAATGAGCCGCCCAGGAATGCTCGACGGAGAATCGAGTCCGACCGCGACTGTCCTGCTGATACCACTGGTTTCCTACGCCGGATATCGGCAAGTCGTTGCGTCCGACGCGGCCGCGCAAGAAGGAAGAGTTCTAAGGATCATCATCACCGAAACCCCGACGGAAATACGATGGGTTTTGCAAGGCCGCCTGTTCGGACCCCAGGTTGCCGCGGTGAAAGCAAATTGGAGTACGGCAAACCGGATTCGCAAGGGACGCACCTGCATCGTGGATCTCGAAGAACTCACATTCCTGGACAAACGCGGAAGGAGGCTGTTGGGCGCCATGTCAAGAGACGGCGCCCAATTTATCGCCAACGGCCTCAACAACACGCACCTGATTGAGGAACTGAAAATCGGCAGCAAGCGCGGGCTATCTCGAATGCTCGCCTCATTTCTGCGGCTCTCACGCCAATGATTTCTAAAACCGGAAGATCCGCGCGAAACACCGCGGCACCTTCGTGGAGCCCGGCTATTCCGCCGTTCAAGGGGAAAGAGGAGCAAGGCCATGCCATCTGATTTGCTGGACAGGATTGGTAACGACGAACAGGCACCCGGTCCATTCGGTCACCTGGAGGGCACAAAAGAATTGACGCTCGTTAACGCCGCGAGGAGACGTGACCCGGATGCCTTCGCAGAGCTCGTGACAACATACGGCCCGCGGATTTTCCGGCTCGCGCAAAAGATTACGCGGAACCACGAGGACGCCGAGGAGGTGTTTCAGGATTCCTTCGTAAGGTCTTTCCTGCACATGGACACATTTCGTGGAGACTCCCGCTTCTACACCTGGCTCGCGCGCATCGCAGTCAACCAATCGCTGATGAAACTGCGCAGGCGCCGATTGAGCGACTTCCACTTCGACGATCCTGTTCACGGCGGCGATTCCCCTTTCTACGCTGAAATCGCGGACGACACCCCGAATCCCGAACAACGCCACTCCCAAGAAGAGCTGCGGCAGATCCTCGCGTCAGCGCTGGGTGAACTTCCAATGACGTTCAGAGAGGTTCTGCGTCTCCGCGAGCTAGAGGAGTATTCGACGGAGGAAACGGCAAGGATGTTAAAGCTGTCGATTACCACCGTGAAGTCACGAGCGCATCGGGGGCGGCAAAGGCTGCGCCGGGCATTGACGAAATACTTTCGGCCGAGCGAGCTCGCCCGGTTCTCAAGAAAGAATTCAGTCTAGGGGAAAGATTGTGATTGCGTGGGTACTGATTGCCGCATTAGCGATCCTTGGTTTTCTAAGCCTTTCCGGTTGCTTTAGCGAGTTTGGTCGCGGCCGTCGCCGTTAATTTGATGGAGATAAATGATGCCCGTTAGCAACGGAGATTCAAGTGGAAAGCACACTGCCGTGATGACAGGGGAAAGCAGTCCGACTGGAGAGGGAGCTGAGACGCCTGTTTTGGAGTTTCAAAAAGGGGGCACTCAGGTCAGCCACGTTCGCCGCGCGTTACAGGACCATCCGCGGAAAGCCTTAGCCGGATTCATCATTCTTCTTGTCGTTATTGCAGGAGGTGCTTATTTCATCCGCAACGCATTTCTGTTTGAAAGCACCGATGACGCACAGGTCGATGGCCACATCATGCCCTTAAGTGCGCGGATCAGTGGATACGTGCTCAAAGTCCCGGTAATGCAGGGACAGCTTGTCCAGGCTGGTGAAGTGCTGGTGGCCATCGATCCTCAGGACTATGAGATCTCTGTGAATCAGGCCGAGGCGGCATTGGCGGACGCGCTGGCCGGCGCCGCAAGTTCTCGCTACAACGTACCGATCACTTCCGTTACCACGCACAGCAACCTGCAATCAGCAGAAACCGCGGTTATGAACGCGGAGGCGGGACTTAAAGCTGCCGAGCAGAATTTCGAGTCCGCTAAAGCGGCGTTGGATCAAGCTGAAGCCAATTCGACGAAGAGCAACGCGGACCTCACGCGCTATGAAAAACTTGTCGCAAAGGAGGAAATTTCCCGCCAGCAGTATGACGCGGCGGTAGCCGGAGCAGCGGCGAATAAAGCGGCCGTAGCATCGGCCACGGCCCTGGCGCACTCGGCTGAACAAGCCGTTCGGCAGGCGCAGGGGAAACTCCTGCAAGCTAGCGACGATTTGCGGAGCGCTCAGACCGCGCCGCAGCAAGTTTCGCTAATCCGTGCAAGGGCGGATTCGGCCGATGCGCAGGTGCTGCAACGCAAAGCGCAGCTCGCTCAAACCGAGCTTAACCTCGGCTACACCGTCATTCGGTCTCCAGTCACAGGAATAATCGGCAAGAAGTCGGTCGAAGTAGGCCAGAACGTTAGCATCGGACAGGAATTAGTAGAAGTAGTGCCACTTGACGACGTCTGGGTCACAGCGAACTTCAAGGAGACGCAACTTGCCCACATGCGGCCAGGGCAAGCGGTCGAGATCAAGCTGGACGCCTACGGCCGCGCCTGGAAGGCGCACGTTACCAACATCGGCGGTGGTACGGGATCGGTCTTCAGCCTTTTGCCTCCGGAGAACGCCACTGGCAACTACGTGAAAGTAGTACAGCGGGTGCCAGTGCGCATTGATTTTGAACGCGCCACAGGACAGGAGTTCAACGCGGACGGATTGTTAAAACCAGGCTTGTCCGTGGAGCCTGACGTGAGGGTCCGATAATGGAGGGACCAGCTGGTGCCTCCGGAGACGAAGTCTGGAAACCCAAAGGAAACCCATGGATCATCGCGGTCGCGGTTTCGCTGGCGGCATTCATGGAAGTGCTCGACACCAGCATTGCCAATGTGGCGTTGCCCCACATTGCGGGTAATCTTGGTGCAAGTAACGACGAAAGTACCTGGGTGTTAACCAGCTATTTGGTCTCCAATGCAATCGTTCTGCCAATAAGTGGATGGCTCGTTGGATGGCTCGGGCGGAAGCGATTCTTTTTGACGTGCATTGTATTTTTCACAGTCAGTTCCTTTCTGTGTGGAATCGCACCGAGCCTCGGGTTGCTTCTGCTGTTCCGAGTCTTGCAGGGCGCATTCGGAGGAGGCTTGCAGCCGATGGCGCAGGCCATTTTGGGAGATACGTTTCCTCCCGAAAAGCGAGGACTGGCCTTTGCTTTGTATGGAATCACGGCCATCTGTGCTCCTGCCATCGGTCCGACGCTGGGAGGCTGGATCACCGATAGCTACTCTTGGCGCTGGGTTTTCTACATCAACGTTCCTGTGGGCGCACTGGCGCTGCTACTGGTCTATCAGCTTGTCGAAGATCCACCTTACTTAGCCCGCGCGAAGAAGAAGCTTTCCGGATTCGACTTCATCGGATTTTCCCTCCTGACTCTCGGCGTAGGCGCTTTGCAGATTGTGCTCGACAAGGGACAGGAAGACGACTGGTTCGGATCTCACTTCGTTACGACGCTCGTCATAATCGCCGTTGTCGGCCTCGTTTCTTTGATCGTCTGGGAATGGTTTCACAAAGAGCCCATCGTTGATGTCCGCTTGTTTAAGAACTTCAATTTCGCGACGAGCAGTCTGATGTTTCTGATGTTGGGAATGGCGTTATTCAGTTCCACGGTACTTATGCCGCAACTCCTCCAGACTCTCATGGGATATACCGCACAAAAGGCGGGGATGGTTCTTTCAGCCGGCGCGCTTGTGGTACTGGTGGTGCTACCGATGGTTGGCAAACTTACCACCAGATTTCAGGCGCGCTATCTCATCGCTTTTGGTTGGATAACTCTTGCAATCAGCATGTATGCATCGTCCCAACAGATTGACCTGCTTATGAGTTTCCGATCAGCCACCTTATTACGTATATGGCAGTACATTCCCGTAGCATTTCTATTCGTCCCCCTAACGCTTGCCGGATACGTCGGCCTTTCAGCGAAAGAAACAAACGCTGCCGCTGGACTCATGAATTTTATGCGCAACATCGGCCAAAGCGTTGGGACATCCGCCGTCACTACGCTCATCGCTCGGCGCAGCCAGTATCATCAATCCGTCTTGGCGGACTATACGGGTTCCGGCCGATTTCACAACGCTCTCACGGCCCTCACGATGAGCCTGACTCGTGTCGGCTTGAGCGCGCATACCGCTCAACAACAGGCATTGGGCCGCCTGTACGCTTTGCTTCAGTCCCAAGCCGCAGTTCTCTCTTATGTGGACGCGTATTGGCTGCTTTCGATGTGCTCGGCGCTCATGTTTGTCAGCTCGTTCCTTCTGAAAAAAAATGAACCAGGCAAGGGTAGCAAGGTCTCAGTTCACTAGGATTCTTGGAAAAATCTACGTCACTTACCGCCGACATTGACTCTCGAATCTGGCGCAGCCGCCGTGCTGAGCTTGGCTTTCGATGTAATACGGCGGGAATCGCCGCGCCGGACAATTACGTAGCGGGGAATTCGAAGCAGGAGAGGAACTCGCGGTATGCCTTACAACGTAAAGTTTGAGTGCGAATTTAGGTGCGCCAACAAGCCTTGATTTACAGAAACTCAATAAAATATTGGGGGACGTGACCGGGATCGAACCGGTGACCCCCTGCTTGCAAAGCAGGCGACTTAATTCCATCCGCTCCATCCACTACTTCCAACTACTGACGTTTCCAACAAATCGGGGAACCTGCTTTTCGCTCAATGCTATGCCGAATGGCATGAATACGTGGGATTCGTGCACAGTTCGTGCACAGCAATATCTGGTCGGCGCCTACGGGCGTCAAGGTTTTCGCGCGATGATGTCTGCGCGCACGACGGCGAGGTAATCGCTGGCAGCTTGGAGCGCTTGCTGGGCGTCATGCTGGGAGACGAAGCCTCTATCGTCGTACAGAGCGAGATTTCTCTTCCGTCTGAGACGGTCGAAGACCGAGATTAGACCGGCGTGCTTCTTGCCGATGCGGGCCCGCACGAAATCGATGATTGCGATGTGGTGGCCGGGTTGACTCCTAGCTCGGAAGCCGTGGCTGAACATGAAACCCAACGAGGCTTTGAGCATCGCTTCGTACGCTTGCTGAAGGCAAGCCTCTTCGTCAAAGGCGAGGATCTTATGGGCAGAAGTGAGCTTCTTCTCGGCACTTGCAACGAAGCGCTCTATTTGCGCCCAGTCAACCGTGTGTGGCTTGAGCTTTTTCATGCGGCACCGACGAGTAAGACCCGCTTAGTGTGCCAGACGTTTTCAACGAAGGCGTCCTTGCGACCGCGCCGCGATTCCAGTTCCTTCCTTGTGAGTACCGTATAGTTGATTTCGCGCCCGAGCTGCCGTTCGAGCTTCTGAACTGTTTCCGCCAGAGTGTCGCTTTTCGGTTTGCCGATCACGAGAACATCAACGTCGCTAGCCGCGTCCTGTTGGTTTCGCGCGAACGAGCCATACAAATAGGCCTCTTCTATTCCTTCGATCTTCTTGAGGGATTCTGCGAGCAGGGGAACCGCGCCGATGGTCTTCGCGATGATGCTGCGCACCTCATTGAACAGGGGATATTCGCGGTTCAGTTGAAAATACTTTTGGCGGCCACTCACTTCCGAACGAAATAAGCCCTCGTGCTCCAAACGGTTCAACTCTTTCGAGAGGTTAGACGGATCGACGCTGAGTCGCTGCGCCAAGTCCCGCAGATGGTGATGGGTCGTGGGGTTCGTGAAGTAATAGGCCAAGAGCTTTTGGCGTGCCTTGGATCGCATGTCAAGCATGGTACGAGTCTACCACAAATGTGGTAACTATCAACCAGAGTGTCGAAGGATTCAGAGTTCGTTACCACAGAGTTTCATACGCTTCTTGGCCCTGCTAAGCCGAGACGTTGGGATTATCGTGAACCGCGCACCGCGATCACGTCGTCAAGGTCCCTCCAGGTGACGGCCACGGTTTAAATTGCCTTGGCTCTGGCTTTTCACGATCCAAGCACACCCCAGTGGCGGGAGGCACGTCCACCGAGTAGGAACGTGCGCTTCCGCTGGAGATTTCCTCAGGGACTTGTCTTCTCGAATTTCGTGAGGTAATGTCACACGATCATGGCCGTTCATGTCAACGAGCAGGTCGGCAGGAATGACCCTTGTCCCTGCGACAGCGGAAAGAAGTACAAACGGTGCTGTCTGGAGCAGCGAAATGCGTCCTACGGCCTTTGGGCTCGACAGCGTGACGCATCCGACGAGCTCACGCGGGAGATGATGAGATTTGCCGCGCGCAAGTTCGGCAATCAGATTGGCGAAGCCTGGCAGGACTTCCATGCGACCGATCTCCCTCTGCCGTTTGATGAGCGCTCCCATGAAAACCAGATCTTCATGCCGTACTTCCTCTTCCATTGGGATCCACAGAGGCGCCGCAGCGGGAAGGGAGCAGTCACAAAGGGAGGGATCGTCGCGCGATGGTTCACGCTGGAAAGAGCCGGAAAGCTATCCGAGCTGGAGCGTTTGTTTCTTGCACAAGCCACGATGCAGCCGGTTACCTTCTTCGAGGTTCTTTGGACGGATCCCGATGAACGAATTGGGCTGAGGGACATTCTACTCGGCACGGAGACCGAGGTTTTCGAACGTTCAGCGTCCCGGTCATTGCGGAAGGGAGATATCGTTTACGGACAAGTTTGGAAACTACAAGGACTTTCCATCCTGGGTAGTCTCGCCCCTATCGGCATCCCGCCGACTTGGAAGGCCGAGGTGTTCGAGCTTCGGAAGAAACTGCGGAGGAAGATCGCCACGCAGAATCGGGATTTGGACGCGGAGGACCTTGTTCGGTACGCGGACAGAATTCGGCTTACTTACCTAATTATTCGGGATGCTCTGAATCGTCCACCCCGCCTCGCGAACACGGACGGCGACCCGCTCGTGTTCCACACCTTAAAGTTCCGAATTGAGTCGCCAGAAGCGGCGTTCGAAGCTCTGGCGCCTCTGGCCATGGGTCGATCCAAGGAAGACCTCTTGGCCGAAGCGGAATTCGACGAGACCGGAAGACTCCGTGCCGTGAACTTCGATTGGCTCAAGCTGGGGAACAAGAAAATCTCGACCTGGGACAACACGATTCTCGGCAGTATCAACATATCGGGGGGTACTCTGATTGCTGAAGTGAATTCCAAGAAGCGTGCCAAGCAGCTTCGAGACAAAATCGAAAAGCGGCTCGGTGCGAATGCAACTCACCAGAGGACTATCGCTCAGACGGCCGACGAAATGCTCGCCAAATCCCCGAGACAAGACAAAATGCGGACAAAGGATGAAGAGACCGTAGACGACATCCTTCATGATCCGGAGGTGAGAAAACAAATTCAGGAAGAGGTTCAGAAGCAAACCGAGGCCTGGGTTTATCAGAAGATTCCCGTTCTCGGTGGCCGGACGCCGATGGATGCGGTTCGCGATCCTGACGGGAGAGAGATCGTTGAGTCGCTGCTCTTGGATTGGGAACGGCGGGCCGACGAGGGCCTGTATCAACCGGGAATACGGCCTGACTTCAATGACGTCCGCAAACTGCTGAAACTCATGCCGACACTGTCATCCGACGTTCCCTCGTGAACGGTCCATCGGTGAAATCGCTGAAGCAATGCCAAGCCCAAAAAGAGATTCCAAACGCGAGGCCCGGATCCGTAACGAAGTTATCGTAGGCACTTACAATCCGGAAGAGCAAGTCATGGGATGGTACTACTACCTGGAAGGCAAACTGAGATTTCCTTTCCGGGCGAAGTGCGTCACTTCCAACGTCGTGTCACCGCTCAGAAAGGGAGAAGTCGGCGAAGTATCTCGCATGGCTCCGGAAGATGCGTGCTCAGGTGGCATGCTCGCGCTTATCCGCTGGCAGGGTCGCAACGTGGCAGTTCCCTTGTCGCAATTGGTCGCTCTTAACGCGGAGGAATCGACCATCGAGGCCATCACCGACTGGCACTATTGGGTCGCACAAGGTTATCGCTTTTGAATCAGGTTCAGCGCTGACTACTCGGCTGCCCGAACGCGTAAAGATTGTGTGGCGCACTAATTGGCAAGACCCAGTGTCTATCCACTATGCCGGGATGATTGTGCACAATGGCTCAAATCGGCCCTATTTTGCACAGTCCGTGCGCAGTCAGTGCTAAAACGTTGAGATTGGAGCGAGATGAATTCGGTAAGTACTTTGCGATCAAGAAAAATTGGTGGACGTGACCGGGATCGAACCGGTGACCCCCTGCTTGCAAAGCAATCCAAGAAACACGATGTGGTTGATTCTTCTAGCCTTTACCTATGTCACGTAGCACCGTTTTTGGGGGGTGTTTGGGGCTTATTGTTCCCATTTTGTTTCCACATTTTGGGATGAACCCCTGTTATGAGACAAAAAATTGGACACACATGCAGCTTTTCATTCAGTCTTCGTTGCATCTGGTAGCAGGAGAAGGGGTCTGGGGAAGAGGACGGCGTTTGAGTCCTCTTCCCCAGTTAGCTCAGTAGAAATCCTCTTCTCGTTCTCACTGTTCTCATCGTTCACAACCAACTCAACGATTGCCCCCGGAGAGTTTGCCGAGTTTTCAGCGCTTTCTCGTTCAAATTCCTCGGGGGATCGGTAGCCCAGGGCCGAATGCAATCGCTGTCGATTGTAATACTCCTCGACGAACTCCACGATGTTTGTGCGCAACTGCGCTAAGTTATCGTACCGGTTCGCATAAATCTCCTCTCGTTTGAGCGTCTTCATGAAGCTTTCGCAGCTGGCGTTGTCGTACGGGTTCGCGGGCCGGCTCATGCTGGGCACGATCCCGTGCTTCTCCAGCACGTCCACATATTCGCCGCGAGCGTATTGCAATCCTCGGTCCGAGTGGTGCACCAAACCAGGTCGCGGCCGTCGTTGCGCAATTGCCTGCTCCAGCGCCGCAATCGTCAACCGACTCGCCATCGTCCGATCCAGGGCCCAGCCCACAACTTTGCGAGAAAAGGCATCGAGAATTACTGCCAGATACACGAACTCGGCCTTCAATCGAATGTAGGTGATGTCCGCCACCCAAGGCTGATCCTGCCCACTCAGTTTCATACGACGGGCCAGATTCAGGTACACCTCGAACTTGTGCTGCGAATTGGTCGTGACCACGAATCGTCGCCGTCGCAGGGCCAGCAGGTTGTCTTTTTGCATCATCCGCAGAACTCGCTTATGGTTCACCTGCATCCCTCGCCGGCGCAACTCCGCACAGATTCGTCGGTACCCGTAACGGCGCCGATGCTCCAAAGCGATCCGCTGCACCGTCGAACGGACTTCCATCTCTTCCTCGGCCGGAACTCGCTCCTTTAGGGATCGATAGAAGCTCGCCCGACTTACTCGCGACAGCTCGCACATACGCTCGATCGTTAAGCCGCCTTGCAAGGGCATCAGTTCTCGGATTTGCTCGTAGATGCCGTCTCGCCAGAAGCGTCGCTCTTCTGGCGTCGAGCCTCGATTTTTTGCAAGGCACCTTTGAAAAAATCCAGTTCCAGCGTTTTCTCCGCCAGAAGCCGCTTCAGGCGGTCAGCCTGCTTGCGGTAGGACCCTTCATGTGTACTCGCTCGCACCGACTCCTCACCAGGTTCGAGCAAATCCAGTTTGGATCGCCATTTGTAGAGACATCGTCGAGTCACGCCGAGCTCCTTGGCCAACTCACCGACGTCCTCACAACTCTCCATGCGTCTTACCGCCATCCGCTGAAACTTTCGTGGATATCGCTTCCGCTTCACTTTGCACTCCTTTCTCTGCAAAGTGTGCCCATCAGTAGCGTCTCATTTCAAGGGTTCACTCCATTTTCGTCGCATCCCGCGACCCAGATTCACCTAGATACGGCTCAGGTCTCGCCGGCGGGCGAGATGAAATGAATGGAGCAACCACGCCCGCCACGCCGGGAAAAGGATCGCATGGCTAATCGCGGGGCCAGCCGACATCGCCCGCCAAATCTCGATTCGAGGCAGGTACTGAAATCATCTTCGCCACTGGCATTCCACGCCTACGCGCCAATTTACATCCCAGTTGCCAAAACTAGGATTCCAGCAGAGCTCGTAACTTGTGAGCATATCTGCGACTCGACGTGACCACCGTTCCTTCTGCCAGGATGATGTCGTATACCCCATCGAACATCGGACGAATCTCGCTAATGCGGGCACTGTTCACGATGGCCGATTTCCGCACGCGGATGAAGTGGTGTGGCGCCAGCTTCTCTTCCAGGTGTGCCAGGGTTTCCCGTAACAGGTGACAGTCGCTGGCGGTGTGTATGCAGGCATAGTTTCCCGTGGCTTCGATCCACAAAACGTGGGAAACGGGAACAAAGAAAATCCGCTTCTTGTCCTTCACCACAAAGCGTTCCAACGGGCGGAGACTACGGAGGGATTGGAGCAGTGGTTCGAGACCTCGATTTGCTTTCCCGCGTTGTTCGAGGACCTGGCATGCGTGAACCAGGGCCTTGGCAAATCGCTCCTTATCATACGGTTTCAAGAGATAGTCAACAGCGTGCACTTCGAATGCACGAATGGCATGCGCATCGTGAGCCGTGACGAAGATATATACGGGAGCGGGGCCGGTCGCTGGCTCCGCATTTTCGATGACTCCAAAACCATCCAGATCAGGCATCTGCACATCGAGAAAAACGATGTCGGGATGAAGTTCATTGATCTGCTCCACCGCCTTTATTCCGTTCGCCGCCTCGCCTACAACTTGAATGCCGTCGTGTTCGGCCAGATAGCGACGGATACCGCGCCGGGCGATCGGTTCGTCATCGACGATGAGGACTCGTGTCTTCATGCGAACTCCTCAGTGGAATGATGATGATGGCCTCACAGCCTCGACCGTTGCCCCCGCTAAGTTCCAGCGACGACTCGTCCCCGTAGAGCTGTTTCAAGCGTGACTGGACGTTGGTGAGTCCGACGCCGAATCGCAGGCGCGATCCCGTTGCCGGACCCGGGCCATCATCGCGGACGCAGAGCCAAACTCTGCCGTTGTGGAGTTTGGCAGCGATCTCTAGCTGGCCTGCGGCGGAATCGACGCTGATGCCGTGCTTGATGGCATTCTCAACCAGGGGCTGAAGCGCCAGACTCGGTACATAGACTGCGAGAAGGTCAGGTGGCACGTCCATATGAACTCTCAAGCGATCATGAAAGCGTGTCTGTTCGATCTCCAGATACTTGCCGACGAACTCGAGCTCGCTCTGCAAGGTGATCTCGTTCTCCCGCCGTTCGAGGGCCATGCGCAGCAAGTCGCCGAGGCAGACCAGCAGATGGCTCGCAGCATCGACGTCTTCCTGCATCAGGATTCCAATGGTGTGAAGACTGTTGAACAAAAAGTGCGGATGTAACTGGCTCTTAAGGTTCTCAAGT
>Ga0209221_1000309_pt1 | contig 23415 bp, 22 predicted proteins | sample BlaSpr_A8_Ref_O2_FD_187989 | JGI IMG/M metagenome (GOLD analysis project Ga0209221, IMG submission 187989) | Forest soil microbial communities from Thunder Bay, Ontario, Canada - Black Spruce, Ontario site 2_A8_Ref_O2 (SPAdes) (version 2) | ecosystem: Environmental > Terrestrial > Soil > Boreal...
GTCTCCCGGTTCTCGTGCGTGTTGTTTCTCAGCGTGCGCGGGTTCTAAGACTATGCAGGACCGATGGCTCGCTCGCGATTATCGCGAACCATCGTAGTGCCTTCCTCCATCAGGAGAGAGTCGGCATCCTAATTTTGCGTTTTTCGAAGCTCAATAGCCCGGCCCACCGATACCCCTGTCTACGCTTCGAGTGACACCTCGCGATGTCACCCGCAGGACTGAGGGCCAAGATGGAGTCGCTGTCTCCCTTCTTGTAGGACTCTTTCATTCCCTTCAACATGCCGGTTTATCCCGGCGCACCCTGATCAACGCTGCCAGCTCAACCGGTCGAGGCAACACCATCCAATGCATTGACTCGACAATTCTTGCGAGAGAAAACCATCTGTTTGGCTGTGCCCGGCTAAAACCTAGCCAGGGCAGCGTTCCGGCTGGCCTAACCCCAACAAACGATTTACGCATTTGTTTTCAGTGCCAGGCGCGTTCTAGCTTAGCGTTGCACCGACCCGTTGAGATCGCCCGACATATCAGGCACGTGAAATTCAATCATTAAACACAACCGCGTTTATCGACACCGATCCGACCTCACTCTTATCTGGCTCTCACAACCGGCCGATGCCATCTGCACACCTGTCACGATGAGTTAGATCTGCGCCGTGCCGCCGTCGACGAAGAGTTCGATGCCGTTGACGAAACTTGAATCGCTTGACGCGAGGAAGAGCGCGACGGTCGCGATCTCTTCCGGGCGTCCCATTTCGCCGCGAGGGATCTGAGATTTGAAGAACTCCTTCGCGTCTGGCCCGAGCGGTCCTAGGGCTGGTGTGTCGATGGTGCCGGGGCTGAGGATGTTGACTCGGATCCTGCGTTCCTTTAGCTCTACCAGCCAACTACGAGCGAAGGAACGCACCGCAGCCTTGCTGGCGCTGTACACGCCGAAGGCCGGGAATCCCTTGATGCTGGCAATGGATCCGTTCAAGAAGATGGAACCGTTGTCGTTGAACAGAGGCAGCGCCTTCTGCACCGTGAAGAGCGTGCCGCGCACGTTTAGGTCGAAGGTTTTGTCGAAGTGTTCTTCGGTTACTTCTTCGAGCTTGGCCAACTCGCCCTGTCCGGCGCTGGCGAAAAGAATATCGATCTTGCCCTTCTCGCGGTTCACAGTATCGTAGAGGCGGTCGAGGTCGGCTAGGTTACTGGCATCGCCCTGCACACCGGTGACGTTTTTGCCGATGAGCTTGACGGCCTCATCGAGCTTATCTTTGCGGCGTCCTGTAATGAAGACGTACGCGCCCTCTTTGACGAACAGCTTGGCGGTGGCGAGCGCCATGCCGGACGTCGCTGCTGTAATGACAGCCACTTTTCCTTCGAGCTTTCCCATGACGGTTCTCCCTCCATGCGTGCCATAGATTAATGCGAGAGCCCGCCGCCATGTCGTTATCAGCGGCGTTGCGGGGCTGTTGCGCTGGGCCGCCCCGCACTCGCTTCCAGTCAGTAGATGAAATTGGACCCTGAAAGGATTCACTAGTTCAGAACAATGGAACTATTGAACCCTTTCCCTCGAATGACTACTCTTATTAGCATGCGGCCTCTGTTCCACCCTTCGGTTGAGGAGATTACGGTAGAAGGAATTCTCCACGCCTTGTCTGACCCGGTGCGTGTGGCAATTTATGCGGACATTGTGTCGCAGGAGTGCTCGCAGAACTGCTCGACGTTTCTGACAGTCAGCGACAAGTCGATCCCGAAGTCCACACTCTCTCAGCACTTTAGGGAACTGAGAGAGGCGGGGCTGATCCGTGGTGAGCGCCGCGGTGTGGAAGTCCACAACACCTCGCGTTGCACGGAACTCGAGCAACGCTTTCCGGGACTAATTCGGGCAATCGTCAACGCGCATGCCATCCAGTCCAGAGCCGAAGCGCAAGGAAAGAAACGTGCTGCGCAGAGAACGACCAGGCGTGCGCTGACGAATAAGTAAAGAACCCGACTCTTTCCCCTCGATCAATCCGACCTCCTCGTTGTACATAACGCGAAGATCCAGAATAGAGACAACCGCTCCTTTGTGTCACGCATGTCAACCTCCGACGGAAAGGCAATGCAGGATAGGCGGCCTATCATATCCGCACTACGAATGAACCCCGGAAAAAGACTCATCCCTTGAACGTCAAACTGATTACAACTCAGGTGTCTGGGAAGAAGCGATCCGGAAAATCCCGGTCTGAGGCAAGCCAAAGGGAAGCACGTCAAGTTGCTGCAACAAACCGACTTTGAGCGCTTTTGTTGAGCGGGGATTCCTGACTGTTGTTATCAGGGATTATCACCTCCTGAATCGACGAGTGCCCGGCTAACGCTGCCAGCTCACTTTTAACAGTGGAATTATTTCGTCAGCTTGCCTTTTTCATCCTGAGCTGCAAGCCCATATCGTATTGCCGCTTCAAGCGTATCGATGTTTATATCCTTTAGAGCTTTAAACCGAATGCAATATCCGGTCACGCTCGCCTTGCCTAGTTTTTTTCCATACGTTTTGGCTAAGTACTTCTTATCTTTGAGACCAATAATATAGACAGAGATTCCGGTTTTGTTTCCGCTCACACCAATTTGAAAAAACTCTCTACTTTTTCCATTGGCATATTTTATTGTGTGAAATCCATATCCAATCGTGGGGTTAGAAACGGTACGATTTTTGCTGTCTTTACCATCGGAGAACCATAGTTTGCATTCTGGTGACGCTTGAAGTGTGAGCCGATGCAACTCTCGCATGTCACTGCGTTTTGGCTCCGGCTGGCTGGTAATATACTTCTTGATTTGTTCTTGTACGTTCATATGTTCTGCTCCCCAGTTGCGCGCACCAGATTATGTGTAGTCAGACACTAGATCAGGGGAAAGCCCCTCCTGTGCATGGCATTCTGAATGAACTGCCTGGAACGGAGATTATCACCAGCTAATCGGTTGTGCTTGATTAAGCCCTTAATAGAACCCACCTGGCATTGAAAACAAATGCCTAGATCGCTTGCTACGGTTACACCAGCCGGAACGCTGCTCTAGCTGGGTCTTGACCGAGTACAGCCAAACAGATGGTTCTCCCGCGCAAGCATTGTCGAGTCAACGGACTGGTTGATGTTGCATCGACCGGTTGAGATGGCAGCATTTATCGGAAACTGACCACCACCAGGGAATCGGAGCTCTAGACTTGCTCTCGTAAAACCAGCCCCCAGCCACCCGCCAATCACTCCGGCGCCTCCACGCATTCTGTACTAGAATTGTTCCATGGCCGAGGGCTTCTACCCCACTCTCTGGAGCTCCACCAAAATCACCCTGCGCGTATTGTGGCGCGCCATCCGCCAGCTCTTTCACGAAACCACCGGCGCAATCTTCGCCCTCTTCGCTCTCTACGGCGGCATCTCCGCCTGGCGCCAATGGCACACCCGCCCCGCCGCGTGGCTGCTGGGCTTCACTATCGTCTACGCCATCACCATGGTTTGTTTTGCAGTCACGTCGTTCCGCCGCGCCCGCCGCGTGCGTTAAAGCGGAAATTGGAAAAGGGAAAATGGAAAATCGTAAACCCCGCGAAATAACTGAACACTGCGCTCCCATCGCCGTGGGTGAGTCCGCAAGCTCTGTTCGACTCTCAAGCGTTGCATCAAAACAAATTGCTGTCACGGGCCCTTTTCTATTTTCTCTCTTCCAATTTCACTCCCTATGACACGCGACGCAAAAAAATCCGCCGCCGCCGCAGATCGTCGCGCCGCATCTCCCTCCGGCCTTCCCATCGAAGCCGTCGTCACCGCAAACGACCTCCCCGATTGGGACGCCGAACGCGACCTCGGCTATCCGGGCCAGTTCCCTTTCACGCGCGGCGTCTATCCCACCATGTATCGCGGCCGCCTCTGGACCACCCGCCAGTACGCCGGCTTCGGCAGCGCCGTCGAATCCAATCAGCGCTACCGCTATCTTCTCGCGCAAGGCGTCAAAGGCCTCTCCGTCGCGTTCGATCTCCCCACGCAGATCGGTATGGATTCCGATCACACTCTCGCGCTCGGAGAAGTCGGCAAAGTCGGCGTCGCCATCGACTCCCTCGAAGACATGCAAACCCTCTTCGACGGCATCCCCCTCGAAACCGTCTCCACCTCGATGACCATCAATTCCACCGCCGCAATCCTCCTCGCGCTCTACGTCGCCGTCGCCAAACAACAAGGCGCGAATCTGCAGCGCCTCGCCGGCACTGTGCAGAATGACATCCTCAAGGAATATATCGCCCGCGGCACTTACATCTATCCTCTGCGCCCCGCCATGCGCATCGTCACCGATATTTTCGCCTGGTGCCGCCACGAACTCCCCAACTGGAACGCAATCTCCATCTCCGGCTATCACGTCCGCGAAGCCGGTTCCACAGACGTGCAAGAAGTCGCCTTCACTCTCGCGAATGGCATCGCCTACGTCGAAGCTGCCATCACCGCCGGCCTCGCCGTGGACGAATTCGCGCCGCAACTCTCCTTCTTCTTCAATTCCCACAACGAGCTGCTTATGCAAATCGCGAAATTCCGCGCCGCCCGCCGCCTCTGGGCCCGCACCATGCGCGAACGCTTCGGCGCCCGCGATCCCCGCTCCCTGATGCTGCGCTTCCACGCGCAAACCGCCGGCTCGTCGCTCACCGCCCAGCAACCGGAAAATAATCTGGTGCGCGTAGCGCTGCAATCCCTGGCCGCGGTCCTAGGCGGCTGCCAATCCCTCCATGCCAACGCGCTCGACGAAGCGCTGGCATTACCCACCGAGCAATCCGCACTGCTCGCTCTGCGCACCCAGCAAATCATCGCGCAGGAAACAGGCGTAGTGAACACCACCGACCCCGTCGCAGGCTCTTACGCCATCGAAAAATTAACCGACGAAATCGAAGCGGGTGCCCGCGAATACATTTCCAAGATTGACGCCATGGGAGGCGTGCTGAGCGCCGTCGAAACCGGCTACATCCAGCAGGAAATTCAAAAGTCCGCGTTCGAATACCAAAATGCCGTAGATAGTGGCGAACAAGTAGTAGTAGGCGTGAATCGCTTTCAGACCGACGACGAAAAACCCATCCCCACCCTGCGCATTGACCCCGAAATCGAACGCACCCAAATCGCGCGCCTCAATTCCCTGCGCGCCCGCCGAGACACCAAGAAAGCTCAGGCCGCGCTAGTAGAAATCGAGCGCCGCGCCCGCGCCACAGAAAGTCTGATGCCCGCCATCCTCACCGCCGTCGAAGCCTACGCCACAGTAGGCGAAATCTCCGACGCCCTCCGCCGCGCCTTCGGCGAACACCAGGAGTCCGTCGTAATTTGAGTCGAGGCCGTCCGTAGCGCCGTCGAATCTGAAGTTGATGTTGAATTCGTAGCGGCGGTCTTTAGTGTACGGTGCCACGACATCCTTTACACATGGGTTTAGAGTTTTCGGCCAGGACGAAAGGGGGCCGGAGACGATGCCGTGGAAGCGGATGGATGTGGACGAGGAGCGGATGCGTTTTGTGATTCGCGCGGTGAGCGGGCAGGAACAGATGGCGGTGTTGTGCCGCGAATTTGGGATTTCGCGGCCCACGGGTTATTTATGGCGGCGCCGCTATTGCGAAAACCGCAGCTTGGGCGATTTGGCCGAACACAGCCGTCGGCCGCGGCGCAGTCCAGGGCGCACGGCCTGCTGGAAAGAAGAACGGGTGGTGGCTGCACGGCAGCAGACGGGCTGGGGCGCGAAGAAGTTGCGCGTGCTGTTGCGCGACGAAGAGCAACTGGTTTTGCCGGTGCGCACCATTCATCGCATTCTGCAGCGTCAGGAACTGATCAGCGCGGTGAGTCATGGCGCAGCGCCGCAGCGTTTCGAGCGCAGCACGACGAACGAGCTGTGGCAGACGGACACCAAGGGCAAGTATCCGCTGGCCGATGGCAAGTGCCAGGCGCTTTCGATCTTGGACGATCACAGCCGCTATGCGGTGGGATTGTATGCGCTGCCGAAGTTAATGGCGGCCCAAGCGTATCCGTGTTTGGTGCAGACCGTTCGCAGTTATGGCGTGCCGCAGGCGATGTTGATGGATCACGGGTCGCTGTGGTGGGCGACCACGAGCGGATGGGGATTGACGCAGCTCTGGCTACGGCTGATCGAACAAGGGATCCGCTTGCTCTACGGGCGCGTGGCGCATCCGCAAACGCAGGGCACGGTGGAACGTTTTCATCGCACCTTGGGCGAAGCGTTGCGGCACCGCAGCGTGCCGGAAAAATTTGCGGCATGGCCTGCGGCGCTGGCGGAGTTTCAGCAGAGCTACAACGAGCGGCGCCCGCACGAAGCGCTGCACATGCCGCGGCCGGCGGAGTGCTATCGTCCCAGCGCGCGAAAGTATCAGGAACAGGTGCGGCCGTGGGAATATCCGGCGGGCAGCGATGTGCGGCGGTTGAACGGAGCAGGATCGGTCAGCGATGCGGGCCGACGCTGGTTCGTGTGCGCTGCGCTCGCCGATCAATACGTGCGCGTGGAGCGCTTCGATGGGAAGTTGCTGGTCAGCTATCGCAACATGTACATTCGCGAAATCGATCTGGCAAGAACGAGAACGCGGCCGCTGGTGGTGGAGCGCCGCGCGACCGGCGAGACCGCTCCGGTCGCCCTCCGGGCTCCCTGCGCGGTCTCGCCGGCAGAAAAAGAACCACCGGGCTAAAGTGTCAAAGTGTAAAGGATGTCCTGGCAACCCATGTAAACCATGTCGCGGCACTTTTCACTTTAGACCGCCATCGACCGCAATCGCGATACCAACAATCCACGGTAGGGGCGCTGCTTGTGAATCGCGGTGCAGCGCGATTCATCCTGAGGACCGGCAGTGCCGGCTCGAAGGGCTGCGCCCCAGCTTGCCACGATGCCACGCACGCCGCGGACTCGCTGTTGCCTTTGCCTGCGTCCTCTGCGTCTCTGTGGTAATTGTTTTTCTTTCTCCGGCTTCTTCGGCTTTTCTCTGTGTCCTCCATGTTAGATCTTTTGAGTATCTCGAACGCTTCGCCGCGCAACACGCCGATGGTTCGGCCGAAACGATCGTCCTTCCGCATTTTCCACCAACGTCTCAAACGCCGCGACGCAAGCATGTCGCAACTCGCGAGAGATTCTCTCCGGCACTCCCTTCGTGAGCAACAACGTCGCGGTTCCATGCGCCAACGCCGCCAGCGCCAGCGCCAATCCCGCATGCTGCTCCGGCGTTCCCCCCAATCGGTCCGCCAGGCTCTTCTTCAGCAAATCAAACGACGGCCGCGCTTCTTCTTTCGCCAATCGCACGGCCCAGTCCGCATGAATCAGTTCGTACTCGTTGCGATGTTTCAGTGCAAACTCGAAGTACCGCAAACAAAACTCTTCGGCCGTGTGTGCCCGCCGCATATACGAGAACATGATCTCCTGTGCCCGCTTGCGTAGCAGTTCCAGAATATCCTTCTTGTCGCGGAATCGCTGGTACAAAGTAGGAGTCGTCGTCCGCGCCGTCCGCGCCACCGCGCGCATGGTCAGCGCCCTTTCGCCGCCTCTACTCCACAATTGATATGCGGCATCCAAAACGCGCCCCTCTAATCCGGCATCGGCTGTTCGCGGCATCTTCGCTCCCTGCGTCTCCTGCTAACGGCCCTCAAATCACAAATAACCTTTACATCGTATAACAAACGGTGTATAAGTTATTCAGGCGCGCAGTATACCCCGTTTCATACCCCGGTGTGGTAAAAAATCCGAAGTGCGCTATGAGGAACACGATGCACACGTTTGAGTACGCCATCACCACCAAGGCTTCCCCCTCCCTCACCTGGGAGATCTACACCAATTGGAAAATGTGGCACACCTTCGCCAATATTTACGGCCGCTTGCACTGGCAACACGGCGAGCCCTGGAGTATCGGCAGCAGAATGGAAATCGAAATTCTCAAGCCCGTGAAGGTCGTCATTGACCACTTGATCGTCAATTGCCGCCCCGGCCGCGACCTCGGCTGGATTGACCGCGCCCTCGGCATCACCCTGCATCAGTGGGTCGAATTCGAGGAGCACCATTCCGGCGGCACATACGTTCGCACTTGGGGAGAAATCAAGCCGGCTCGCGTCGCCGTCGCGGGACGCACCGCCGAATATCTGGTGGGAGTGTTTACCGAAACCTGGTACGAAAATTTCCGCTCGCTCTGCGACGAGTTCGCCGAAGTCGGAGTTTGAATCGCGTTACGGCGCGATCGATGCGGCGTACGCTGTTCTCCGCGCACGCCGCGCCGGCAAAAAACTAGTTAGAAGCAGCTGCCGATGAAGCCGCCTTCTTGTCGCTGCCCGCATCCTCCAACGCATTCGCGCGCAACACCAGCACGGAGCAGCTCGCCTGCTTCACCACTTTTTCCGCCACCGAGCCGAACGCGATCTTGTGCCAGCCAGTCATCCCGTGCGTCGCGATGATGATCATGTCCGCGTGCTCGTGCTCGGCGATGCGCACCAGCTCCATGCCAACATCGTTCGCCGTCCCCATTTCCGTGCGTGCCTTCACATTTTTCTGCGCGAGCGTCGCGGCCAGGTCGGACAATCGTTTCGCGGCCGCGTCGTCCAAACTCTGGTCGTACTGGCCTTCCTGGAAGATGGACACCTTTTCCGGCAAGTCCTCGATCGCCGGCATCACGTGGACCAGCAGCAGTTCCGCTCCGAAGCGCGCGGCGAAATCCGCGGCAGCCTCCAGCGCAGCCTGCGATGAATCGCTGAAATCAATCGGGGATAGAATCAGTTCAGGAGGCAGCATCGGTAGTTTCCTTTGTGCCGGTGTCCAGACGATGGAAGGGGCAGCCGCGCCATCCTACCAAACCAATTTTCCGTCACGTTACGCTTCTGTTGCTGCCACGTTAATTTCACGAGTATGAATCGTAATGTCCTAGAATAAGCGCTAATGAATTCCCCGCCCCTCTTGGACAATCTCCGCGTGGTGCTGGTCGCCACGCGCAATCCTCTAAATATCGGCGCCGCCGCCCGCGCCATGAGCAATTTCGGCTGCACACACCTCCGCCTGGTAAATCCCTACGACCCCGCATATCGCGAAGCGCGTTCCGCCGTAGGTGCCGCGCCAGTTCTAGCGAGCGCCGAGCAGTTCAGCACCGTCGCAGAAGCAGTCGCCGACTGCCCGCTAGTCGTCGGCACCACAGCCGCCGGCCGCCGCGAACTGCATCATCAACTCTGCACGCTCGAAGCCGGCGCGCGCATCATTCTGCAACGCCTCACCCGCAAGCGCGCTGCACGCGGAAAAAAAGCCCGCGCCGCGCTCCTCTTCGGCTCGGAAAAAACCGGCTTGTCCAACGAAGATCTCAGCCACTGCCACTGGCTCCTCCGCATCCCCACCCGCGCAGAGCATCGCTCGATGAATCTCGGCCAAGCCGTCGCCGTCTGCCTCTACGAACTGGTCCGCGACGCCAAAGCCGCCACCAAATTCACCCGCGCGCTGAAAAAATCCCCGCCCGCCACAGCCGGCGAAACCGAACGCTTCACCGCCATCCTAACTGAAGCCCTCAGCTCCAGCGGCTTCCTCGATCGCCGCACCGTAGCCGACGCCGACGATCGCATCCGCCGCCTGGTCCGCCGCCTAAATCTCCCCACCCGCGACGCCACCATGTGGACCGCCATAATGCGCCAAATCGTCTGGAAGCTGAACGGCACACAAACCGCGCAGCCACCCCCGCGCAAGAAGCCCACGGGTTAGAATTCCCGCAGCAACTCGTATCCCGAGCGCCCCCGCTCCACGACCTCGTTGAAAAAATCACAGCACCGTTGAATTATTCAATAATCAATCAGCACAAACCCCTCTCGCCCAAGCTACGCAAAGTCCCAGTTCGAAAGGCATGTTGAATCGTGGAGTCGGAGGCCGCTTCGCATCGAGCTCAACCCGGGAAAGGTCGTGAACTGAATATTGGCATCCCCGGATTAATTTCAGAATTCGATCGAGACGTCTGGTATTTGCCGGGATTTCCAGCGTCGCGCGAGGAACCAGCCCGAATGCACTAATGCCGGAGATATACGCGAGACAGGGTTTCTGGAAATGCTTGTCGCACGGGACGTTTAAGAAAACATCAGCGCGAGGCTTTGGAGACTTTGGCACGCGTACGCCTCTTTCTTGAGGCATCGGTTTTTTTTCCGCGTCTTTCGTTTCAGCGGGCCTGATTTTGCGTGGGGCCTAGAGCCATTCTTGCGCTCGAGAGACGCGGCAGTGAGGGAAGTCCAGTCATGCGTTTGCGAGACTTTCGAATCGACAGTAACGGATCTGTTTCTGTAGCGGGACGGATCTACGAGTCTTGCTAGCTTTCTTGCGCGACCGAGCGGCACACCGAGCGCTTTCGCGGTGTCCTCAACCGTTGCAAATCGCGCGTTGATTTTCACTTTCATCGAAGTTTCAACTCGTATTACGCGTGTGCGGTGATGATTAAAAGTAGTTTTGCGGTTGCGATGCTTCACGCGTTTCCCGCGTGTTTTGAGTTGCTCGCGCCCACTTGCCCTGAGAACCTGCCGGCGGCAGGGTCGAAGGGACCTGGCACGACCCGGCCCCGCGAGGCCCCACTCCGCAGTTTGCACTTGAATTACCGTAACGACTGTGTTATCATCAGTCGTGCGCTGATTTCATCACCACAAGGGGGCTACGTGGTCCACGCCGCTCGCGCCTCCACCGCCAGCGCCCCAGCCCCACTCTCCACCCGCCATTTCCTAATCCCGCGAAGCGGGATTAAAAACGCCCGCAACTCCCCTGAAAACAATGCGTTGAATTTTTCTAATCGGCTCAAAACAGCGAATTGCAGCGCGCGTTTTTCACGCGTTTTGCGCTCCAAGAATCATCATTCACCAGTCACCCATCGCGGTTCGCGGCTCACTACTCACCAATCACACATTTCTAATCGCTAGTCGTCAAATACTAAAAATCGAGCTAATCCGCTCACAACAAACGAGAAAACATTTTCTAATCGCTAGTTTTTCGGGCATTTTGGCGCCGCCACCGCGCCGCAACTCCCCCCTATACATATTTCTAGCCGCAACAGACCCGAATTCAGAAATTTGGCAATCTCCTGAAAACAAAAGAGAAACGATTTTCTTACCGCAACAGAAAAACGCCCTTCCGCGCGCGCGCCTTCGCACCCGCTTTTCACTTCGCGACGGATTCATGTATTCTGCTGAACCTATGCTGGACTTGGGATACGTGCGCGAACATTTGGATGTGATCGAGAAGATGGCGCGGGACCGCGGCGCCACGCTGGACCTTGCGCCTTTTCGCTCGATTGATACCGACCGGCGCATGGTGATCACTTCCGCGGAGCGCCTGAAGGCCGAGCGCAACAAAGCCAGCGAAGAAATCGCGCGCATGAAGAAGTGCGGCGAAGACTGCACCGCGCTGCTCGCCCTGATGAAGCAAGTCTCCGACAAAATCAAGCGCGACGACGAAACCATCACGGTGCTCGACGAGCAGTTGAAGCAATTCCTGCTGACCGTGCCGAATATTCCGCACGCGAGCGTGCCAGTCGGAAAATCCGCGGCAGACAATGTGGAAGTGCGCCGCTGGGGCGCGCCCCCGCAATTTGATTTCAAGCCCAAACCCCACTGGGAACTGGGCGAAGGCGCCGGAATTCTGGATTTCGACGCCGCGATCAAAATCGCGGGCTCGCGCTTCGCCGTTTACAAAGGCCTTGGCGCGCGCCTGGAACGCGCCCTCGCCAACTTTTTCCTGGATGTGCACACGCGCGAGCACGGCTACACCGAAATTCTGCCCCCGTTTCTGGTGAACACCGCTTCGCTCACCGGCGTGGGCCAGCTGCCGAAATTCGCCGCAGACATGTTTCACCTGGAAGGCACCGACCTGTGGCTGACGCCGACTTCCGAAGTGGAACTGACCAGCCTGTATCGCGACACTACGCTCGAACCCGACGCCCTGCCGATCAAAGTGTGCGCGTGGACGGCCTGCTTCCGCTCCGAAGCCGGCGCCGCAGGACGCGACACGCGCGGCCTGAAGCGCCAGCACCAATTTCAGAAAGTGGAAATGTTCAAATTCACGCGCCCGGAGCGAAGCTACGACGAACTGGAAGCGCTGGTCTTAAACGCCGAAGCGATTTTGCAGCGCCTCGGCCTGCATTATCGCGTGATGCTGCTGAGCACGGCGGACATGGGATTTGCATCAGCGAAAACCTACGATATCGAAGTGTGGCTGCCCTCCGCCGGCGAGTTCATGGAAATTTCTTCCTGCTCGAACACCGAATCGTTTCAGGCCCGCCGCTCCGGCATTCGTTTCAAGCCGCCAGGCGGCAAAAAATCAGAGTTCGTCCACACTCTGAACGGCTCAGGCCTGGCAGTAGGCCGTACCTGGATCGCCCTGCTGGAAAATTTTCAACGCGCAGATGGCTCGGTCGTCATCCCGGAAGCACTGCGCAGTTACATGGGCGTGGACGTCATTCCGAGCGCGGCGAAAACTTAAAATTTTTCTCGTGCGAGAATTCGCGCGCAGAATTTCGTGTGCGGTGGATTAGCGGATCAGCAGATTAGCTGGTTGGCCCGACGAGGATCATGGGACCGGTAGGCTGCGGCATTCCGCCGGCGGGCTCGAGAGAAACCGCAAACGCTTTTGCCGTGACGCCCGCGGGAAGCTTCATCATCATGTGGCTCATTTCGCCGTTCTTCGGATTGAAGACGCCGGCGCTGATCGGCGCGCCACTCATCGGCACAAGCCACAACTGATAACTTTTATCCGCTGGCGCCGATGGCAGCCAGCCGTCGTAGGTCATCACTCCTTCCTTCGAATTGTAAAGCACCCGCGCATGCCCTTCGCCGTGTGCGTCCGGCATACCTTTCTGCGACCACAGCGGAACCACAAGCGTCTCGCGCGCGGCAATCAGATCAGCCTGGTGGCGCGTTTCAGCGAGTTCCTGCTTCTGCTGCTCGATCGTGTTGCGCAGATCGGCAAGCTGCCGGTCGAGCTGCTCGTTGTGCAACCACAGCAGAACAGTGGCAAGAGCGAACGCGCCCGCAACCGGCAGCAGCACAGCCCACCACCGCGCGAATACTCCGCCGTCTTCAGCGTGGCCAAGATGCACACGCGCGCCACTGCCGCCAGGACCTTCGGCCGAAGCGATGACTTGGCGCATCAGTGTTTCCTTCACACCAGGCGAGGGCGCAACGGGCGGAGCGGCGAACGCGAGGATGGCGATGCGTCCACGCGCGGCGGCGAGTTTTTCGGCGCAGTCCGCGCAGGAAGCCACGTGCGATTCGAACACTTGGCAGTCGGCGTCGTCCAGCGCGCCTAGCGCGTAGAGATCGAAATCTTCCGCCCGAGTTGGATGTTCGCTGCTCATGAATGCAAATCCCGTTTCAGAGTTTCTACCGCCGAGCGCAAGCGCGTTTTCACGGTGCCGAGTGGGTCGCCGGTGCGCTGCGCGATCTCACTGTGCGTCAGTCCTTCGAAGTAGGCCAGTTCGATCGCGGCACGCTGTTCTTTCGGCAGATTGTCCAACGCGCTTTTTACTCTGGTCATCAGTTGCTGCTGCGCGACGGAGCTTTCGAGATTGGACGCAACGACGACCGTGTTTTCGCTGAGCTCATCGCCGCTGGCGGGATTGTGACGCCGCAAACGCGAGATGGCGCGATTGCGGGCAATCACCAGCAGCCAGCCAGATAGCGAGCCGCGCGACGAATCGAACTGCGCGGCATTGCGCCACAACTGGTAGAAAATATCCTGCAGAATTTCCTCGGCGGCCTGCGTGTCGCGCAAAATCCGGTTCAAGACGGACGAAAGCATTCCGGCGTAACGGTCGTATAGCGCCGCGAGCGCTGACTCGTCACGCTGAACGATCCGGTCTATGAGCGACGCGTCCGTGGCCTTCAACTCCGCTCGCTTCTCCGCCGTCACCAAGTAAATGCTTCTCCTAATAGATACGCGCGCGAAGGGATTCCGGATTGCGCCGCGGGGCGGGGTTGCAACCTCGCACCGGCGGCTGCGTCGCTGTGGAGGCAGCCTAACTTGTTGGTCCGACGGGGTCAACGGGGTTCTGGGGCGATTTCGCTGGCACTGGGAACGGCGAAAATACACGCCGCACGCTGGAATCGCCTTAGGTATAAGTACTTACTGGACATATACTTACTGATGGGCGTGCGGCGGTTACGCAGACGAATTGCGGTGAACACGGATGCGGACATTTACCGCTGTCCCATTGGTTTCCATTGACATCCTGTACGGCTTGACTAAACTTCGACTCGCGCAAGACTTACGGCCCTTATCGCGTAGTTGCTCGCCACGTCAGGAAGGAACATCGAATGGCAACCGTTGCCAAACCCGCTAGCACTCAGCCTATCCCGCGCATCGCGCCGCGGGAGGACCTGAATCCTTACCGCATCTCGCAAATTCAATTTGATATCGCGGCTGAGTATTTGAAGCTCGATCCGGGAATGCGCCAGATTCTGCGCACTCCCAAGCGCGTGTTGGAAGTTTCCATCCCCACGAAGATGGACAACGGGCAGATCAAGGTGTTCACCGGCTTTCGCGTGCAGCACAACGTGGCGCGCGGGCCGGCGAAGGGCGGGATTCGCTATCATCCGGCGGTGACGCTGGACGAAGTGAAGGCCCTGGCGATGTGGATGACCTGGAAAACCGCGACGGTGAATATCCCTTATGGCGGCGCGAAGGGCGGAGTGATCTGCGATCCGAAGCGGATGAGCAAATCCGAGCTGGAGCGCATGACGCGGCGCTTCGCGGCAGAAATTCTACCAATCATCGGGCCAGAGCAGGATATTCCCGCGCCGGATGTGTACACGGATTCGCAGACGATGGCGTGGATCATGGATACATATTCCATGACCAAAGGGCATTCAACGCTGGGAGTGGTGACCGGGAAGCCGATTTCGATCGGTGGCTCGGAAGGACGCAATGAAGCGACGGCGCGCGGGTGTGTGATCGCGGTGGAAGAAGCGTGCAAGGTGAAGAAAATTTCCTTGCGCGGAGCGAGCGTGGCGATTCAGGGATTCGGGAACGCGGGTTCGATTGCCGCGAAACTATTTTCTGAGAAAAAAGCGCGCGTGATCGCGATCAGCGATTCGCGCGGCGGCGTTTTCAATTCACGAGGCATCGACCCATTGAAGGCGATGCGTTACAAGGAGCGTTCTGGAACTGTGGTAGGGATGCCGGGCACTTCGCGGATTTCGAATGATGATTTGTTGACGATGAAGTGCGACATCTTGGTGCCGGCGGCCTTGGAAAATTCCATCACGCTGAATAATGCCGATCAGATCAAGGCGAAAATCGTGGCGGAGGCTGCGAACGGGCCGACCACTCCTCATGCGGATGAAGTGCTGGCGCGCAAAGGCACGCTGGTGATTCCGGATGTGCTGGCGAATGCCGGCGGCGTGACGGTGAGCTACTTCGAATGGGTGCAGGATCTGCAGAGCTTCTTCTGGTCGGAAGCGGAAGTGAACCAGAAGCTGGATCTGGTGATGCGGCGCGCGTTTCACGAAGTACACGAGATGGCGCGAAAACATCGCGCGCATCTGCGTACCGGAGCGTACGTGCTGGCAGTGGGGCGGGTCGCGGACGCTACGTTGGTGCGCGGACTTTTCCCGTGATGTTGGCGCGGTTAAGATTTCACTAATTTTCCCTCGTTTATTTTCGCCGGATTTTTCGTCCGTCGAACCTGCGTGGTAATTTTCAAATATTGTTCTTGCGCGATGCACAAGAACACGCGTACATTTTTGGTAGCCGGTGCGCCAATGCGAAAAATGGCAGCGCCGGCGTAGTTGTCTGCAGCGGCCTCGCGCGGAGGACATTCGCAATTGAGTACTCACAACGGACAAACGGGCCACGCACCACCCATCCTGCTAACAATTGCGGGGTTTGATCCTTCCTGCGGCGCGGGCACAGCGGCCGACCTGAAAACTTTTGCGGCGCACAATTGTTACGGCGTGGCGGCAGTAACTGCGCTTACGGTGCAGTCCACGCAGGGAGTTGTGTCAGTGCACGCGACGCCTTCGGCCACGCTGCGCGCGCAGCTGGATACGTTAGTGGAAGATATCGAGATCGCGGGCGTGAAAATTGGAATGCTGGCGAACCGCGCGAACGCTTCGGTGGTGACGGAATTCCTGGACAAGCACAAATTCGCGCACGTGGTGCTGGATCCAGTGTTTCGTCCGACGGCGGGCAATGCGGAATTGCTGGATACCTCCGGGCTGAAATTCGTGCGCGACGAATTACTGAAGCGCGTGAGCGTAATCACCCCGAACGTGCCCGAGGCGGAATTTTTGACCGGCATGGAAGTGAGAGACCTCGCGGGTATGAAGGTGGCGGGGCTGAAGCTGGTGGAAATGGGCGCGCGGGCCGTAGTGGTGACCGGCGGGCATCTGGAAAAACCGACGGATGTGCTGTGCATCGGCACGGAAGTGGAAACGTTCGGCGGCGACCACGTGAAAAGCCCGAACACGCATGGCTCGGGCTGCACATTTTCGTCGGCGATCCTGGCGCAACTGGCGAGCGGGTTGCAGCTGCGCGAAGCCGTGATTCTGGCGAAGGCTTATGTGACCAAGGCGATCGAGAAATCTTACGCGATCGGCAAAGGCGCCGGACCGCTGAATCAGCTTTTCAGATTTCATCAAGAACAGCCGCTGCGCGGAGTGCACGAAGTGCCACAGCACGGCATGCACCCGGCAGCAGAACCTACCGCGCATTAGAAGCTTCAGGTCCATCCGGCACCTCCAATTCCGCTTTCGACCTGCATTTCTGCGAATTTGCATTCTCGCAAGAGCTGCGTTGTAATGCGGATGATGAACGCCTGGAAAACAACTCTCCTGATTGGCGGGGTGGTGCTGATCGCGGCCGGCTTTTACGCAGCGCGGGTGGTGTCGCGCGGTTTTAGCACCGCGGACGAGCCGTCTTGTCTGGAACACGTAGCGGCGCGTACTGCGCGTAATCTGGCTATCCCGCGAAAAGCGCGCCTGGAGACCAATCCATTTGAAGCTACTCCGGAAGTTCTGCAAGAGGCGCGTGAAAGCTTCGTGGATCGCTGCGCGGTGTGCCACGGGCCGGACGGCTCAGGCGAAACCCAGGACGGCCGCAACCTATATCCCAAGGCGCCTGACTTGCGTTTGCCACAAACGCAGAACCTGACGGACGGAGAAATCCGCTACATCATTCGGAACGGTGTGCGATTGACGGGAATGCCAGGGTGGGCGAAACCGCACGACGAGCAGAGCGACGACAGTTGGAAGCTGGTCGTGTTTATCCGCAGCCTTAGGCAATTAAGCAAACAAGAGCAACAACAGCAGGCGTCCACAACACGGTCGGCGCATTACACCGGCTCGCAATCCTGCGCGAAGTGCCACGCGCAAATCTACGAACACTGGCGTAAGACACCGATGGCGAATGTGGTACGCGATCCGCGCGAACATCCCGACGCGATGATTCCAGACCTTGCGACAAATACCGTGGCCAAGTTTACGAAGGACGACGTCGCGCTGGTTTACGGGAGTGTGTGGAAGCAGCGGTACTTCACGAAACGGGGCGACGACTACTATCCGGAGCCCGCGCAGTGGGACGTGACGCATCGGGTGTGGCGGCCCTATTTCGTGGCGAAAGGCGCAGATTGGTGGGAGCCGTTCTACCCGCCGGACAATATGCAGCGACCAACGGGTCCCACCTGCGATGGATGCCATTCGGTGGATTACGACATCCACACGAAACAGGTGGCGGAGTGGAACGTGGGATGCGAGAAATGCCACGGGCCGGGCAGCGAGCATGTGGAGCATCCATCGCGCGGGAACATTCTGAATCCGGCGCGCTTCGATTACGTGCAGGCGAGCGACAGCTGCATCCAGTGCCATTCGCAGGGACGGCCGCTGACGAGTCCGATTGAAGGCAAATACTACGACTGGCCCGTGGGATATCGCGTGGGTTTACAACTGCAAGATTTCTGGCAGCTGGAAGGACACAAGTTGGGCGAGCTGACGTTCACGCACTACCCCGACGGCACCGCACATAAGAACCGCATGCAAGGCAATGATTTTGTAGAGAGCGTGATGTACCGGCGCGGCGTGACCTGTTTCAGTTGCCACGACGCACACGGCACGGACAATTACGCGCAATTGCGAAAGCCCGCGGACCAACTCTGCCTGGATTGTCATGGCCCGCTTTCGTTAAACGGCCCGCGCACTGGAACCCTGGGAGAGCATACGCATCACAAAAAAGGATCTGCCGGGAGCAGTTGTGTCGCCTGCCATATGCCGAAAATCGAGACGACCATTTCGGACGTGAAGGTGCGAGCCCATACGTTCGCGTTCATCACGCCCGCGATGACTGACGAGTATAAGATTCCGAATCCTTGCACGACGTGCCACACGGATAAGACTACCGCCTGGGCAACGGAAGCGTTACGGCATTGGCCGGAACGCTCGCCTTGGCGCACGGAGTAAGGTCCGCGACGTGGGATGAGCACTTCAGCAAACTGCCACGCGTTAGATCTGCCGCGCAACGTAGTTTGCGTTGAAACGATCTTCGAATCCCCGGTGTTCTGCAGCCGTTGACCGCGAACATTCTGGATTCGTGTTGCGCCAAGATAGTAATGTCCCCTTTTCTCCAAAATAGAAATGTCCCCTAATACGACTTCCGAAAGGAGGTCAGATTGGGGCGGACAGAGATGAGCGAGGAAGAGTTGCGGAGAGTAGAAGTGCTGGCGCGAGTGCGCAGCCAGCAACTAGCAGTGAGCGATGCGGCTCGCTTAATGCGGGTGAGTTATCGGCAGGCCAAGCGGTTGTGGAAGCGCTATCGCGAGGAAGGCGCTGTGGGCTTGAAGCATCGCAGCGCGGGACGAGAGTCCAACCGCGCCTGTCCGCCGAAGTTTCGGCGACAGGTACTGGAGCTGGTACGGAAAAAGTACGGCGGGGATGTGGGCGAGCGTTTCGGGCCGACGCTGGCAGCCGAGCACTTGGGAGCCGAAGACAACCTACAGGTGAAAGCCGAGACGCTGCGGCTTTGGATGCTGCAAGCAGGACTATGGAGTCGGGAACGGAAGCGGCGGAAGCACCGGCGACGCCGCGAACGCAAGGAACATTTTGGAGAGATGGTGCAGATGGATGGGAGCTTTCATGCCTGGATGGAGGAGCGTGGAGTGGAAGGGTGCTTGATCGACATGGTCGACGATGCGACGAATACGACCTGGGCGCAACTGGGCGAGCAAGAGACGATCTGGGCGGTGGCCGATGGGCTGCGCGCCTGGATCGAACGCTGCGGAGTACCGCTGGTGATCTACGTGGACTGGAAGAACCTGTACAAGCGGAGAGCGACGCCGAAAGAACAACTGCGCGGAGAGGAGCCGGTGACGCAGTTTGGGCGCATGTGCGCGAAGTTGGGGATCGAGCTGATCGCGGCCAGCTCGCCGCAGGCGAAGGGGCGGGTGGAACGGATTCACGGGACACATCAGGACCGGCTGGTGAAGAAGTTGCGACGGAAGCAGATCAGCAGTCACGCACAAGCCAATGTATATCTGGAGCGGGAATATCTGCCGGAACACCATCGGAGGTTCGCGAGGGTGGCGGCCAAGGCAGAGGACTACCATCGGCGGGCGCCGCGGACGATCGAACTGGACCGGATATTCCGATTGGAGAGGGAGCGCAGGATCAGCCAAGACTGGGTGGTGAGGTACGAGAACCGATTTTTCCAATTAGAGAGCCGGGCGTACGCGCCAGCCGAGGGTCAAGTGCTGGTGTGTGAAGGGCGGCACGGCAGCATTGCCATCGAATATCGAGGGCGGGCGCTGCCGTATCAGGAAATTTCGGCACCGGCCCGGCCGAACGTAGGGGAGAAGAAACCTGCAGGGAAGCATCCTAGCGAGCAACGGGCGAGGCGGAAGTGGGTGCCGCCAGCACACCATCCTTGGCGAGGAGCAGTGCGAGGTGAGATACAGAAGCGAGACTCAAAGACAGCGGGAGTCGCGACGCGGCCATCGTTGGCCTTGCCCTCCACTTCGCCCTAAACGTTCCGCCCTTCGGGCTCCGCAGGGCTTCGCTTCGGGCAAGGCCAACGATGAAGAAACAACAAACCAAAAAAGGGGACACTTCTATCAAGGTAAGAGAGGGGACATTTCTACTTTGCGTTGACACGAACATTCTGGATTCGTTGACTTCCCTTCCGGCTCAACCTAGGATAAGCGCCAAATGCCGGACTTCTCGACTCTGCTTGGCTAGGCAATCGCGCGCAAGAGAGTTGCAGAAATCCCGGTGGAAGCGAAATGCGTTCATGGTTGCGGTGCCGGAGGGGTGTATGAGGCAGAATGCAAAATTGATGCTGGCCGTGCTGTTGCTGGTTTGCGCCGGATTCGCGGCAACAGGAAACAAAGTTTCGGCCGGTTCGCATTTTGTGCCACCCGATGTCACCGCGGCGAGCGACATTCCCTATCCGATTGACAACATCGCGTCCGGGGTCGTGTCACTCGGAGTGACTGTGAGCGAGACAGGTCAGGTTGAGAACGTGCAGACGGTGCGCGGCATCTCCGGCCTGGCCGAAGGAGCGATTAACGCCGTGAATACCTGGACCTTCTCGCCCGGCAAGCTCGACGGAGTCGCGGTTCCGTCCATAATCAGTGTTCAAGTGATCTTCAATCCCGGCGCTCTGCAAAGCCAGAATTTGCCGCTGCCGGAGTTGACGCTGACTGCGCCACCTATTCCCTCCGGATATCAGCCTCCGCAGATGGCTCAGGCGTTTTATGCCGTCTATCCTGCAAACAGCGTGGCGACGGGGACCGTGGTGCTCGACCTGGTGATAAACAAATTCAGCCAAGTGAAACAGGTGACGCCGATTCGATCGGTGCCGTCCTTGACCGAGGCGGCGATCGCTGCGGTGAAGACGTGGACGGTGAATCCAGCGACGATGAACGAAAAGAAATTGAGCGCGAATGTGATCGTCGCGTTTGTGTTCCGCTCTCCGAGCAGTTCGACGCCGTAGGTTTCGTGGGCGGTTGAGGTTCGAACCGTGCAGGCGTTGCCAAGAGTGACTGTGCCACGGTAGTCAGTTGGCGGATTCGAAGGCGCGGAAGCGGCGCTCTAGTTCCCATTGTTGCTGGGCTTTTTCGCTGGATTTGAGGAAGGCGGCGCAGTTGGGTGATGGTTTTTCGGCGCCGAGGAATTCGCTGGAGCACGCGGCGACGGGCCGAGTGAAAACATCCTGCTCGCGCCACAGGCTGGGGCCGGGCAGGAAATTGTGTTCGAGGCCGGTGCGGACCATTTGTTTTAGGTCCGCGTAGGTGAGTGCGTAGGTTTCGACGGCGCGGACATATTCGTGCGTGATGTCAATGCGCGAAACGCCTTCGTCGTCTGTGGAGAGCGCAACCGGAACGCCGAATTTGCGATAAATCGGGAACGGGTGGTTCTTGCCGCTGATGCCGAGAATCATGTCGTTGCTGCTGAGATTGATTTCCACCATCACGTGTTTTGCCGCCATTTCCTTCAGTAGTTCGTAGGGCCGTTCCTCGTACATGACGTCCACGCCGTGGCCAATGCGTTCGGCATGAGCAACTTCGACCGCCTGGCGCACGTGAAAGGAAAGTCCATCGTAAGTGACGAGGCCGGGAGCGAGTTCACCGGCGTGCAGAGTGATGTGAACTTTGGGGTACACACCGTGCAGAAAGCCGACCATGCGCATTTGCAGCGTGTAGTCGGACATGGAGACGTAGCCATCTTCGGGCATCACGAGATTGATGCCGACGACGCGCGGGTCGGCCGAGGCAACTTCGAGACCGAGCAGAGTTTGCGCGAAGACCTGCTCGGGCGGAAAACCGCGCAGAACCTGGTAAATGTAACGAAGCTGCACGGCGCACGCGGGGACGGGACTAGGCTGGTCGCAGCGCTCGGCCTGGCGGCGGACGGAATCGGCTTCGTCGAAATAGGTGCGCGCCACCGCGACGTCGTCGCGCAAACCTTTTGCGAGCAGCTGATCGCGAAATTCACCGAAACCGAGATTGGCGCGCCAGCCAAGTTCTTTGGCGATGGTTGCGGTGTGCTCGAACGGCGGAGTTTCCATCAGCTCCAGGTACTGCTCGTTCTGCGCAGCGGCGCGCGCGGCGACTTCGTCTAGGAATTCGCCGACATGGGTGTGCGAAACGCCGTGGAATTTCGCGAAGGCGTCAAAGAAATGATCGTGGCCGCTGACGCCAGTGCTGGGGACGAAACTGCGCATCGAGAATGCGTCAATGAGCGCGTCGTATAGATGCTGATCCGTGAAGGCGTGAGCTGCGGGAATATTGCCGTCGCCGCAGCCCGGTTGCGGCGGGAGGCTATCCGTCATGGCGCGCGACTGGAAAAATGAATGCGTGACGAGGTCCACGCAGAGATTGTCTTCGGCGGCGGCGCGGATCCAGGATTCGGCGTAAACCGCGCCGGAGAGGTGGTTGTGCAAGTCCGCACCCTTGGGCATGCGAACTAAGAATGCGTAAAGGTTCAGGGGATCGGTGCGCGCGAGATCGAGCGCGTGCGCCGTGCGATTTTCGGCAGCGGAGGACGATGAGGTGGCCGCTGGTTTCTGCGCGGTGGCGGCGGCTGCGGCGATCAGCAGAAAAGCTAGGATGGCGAAAAGATGTACACGGATAGCAGGCGTGTGGCGCGTTTCCATTTATGCGAATCCTCAGCGTAAATTTCTATGGCGAAGAATGTATCACAGAGGGTTGGTTCGAGCGCACAGCCGGCCGGGTTGCCGGGCATGGAGGCAAACCAGAACGAGGCGGGAGAATTTTTCTGCTCGCGTAAATTTTAAGGAGTAGCAGCGGTCTCCACAATCAGCGAGCGGTTGGTGACAACAGCGGAAGTTGGATTGCCCATTCCCCAAAGAATTTCTACGGTGTGAGCACCGGCAGAGATCGGTTGCGCGACCCAGTGAAACGAACGCGTGTCGCAGCAGAATTGGGGGTAGAGGAATTCGACGGTGTTGGTATCGGGCTGGCAAGGTTGGCCGTCAATGTGGCACTCGATGAACACGATGGGGATGATTTGGCTGCCGGAAGGTTCTACCGAGCCGCGTGCGCTGAACGAGATTGTCGCAAGGCCGGGAGCCTGGGCCGCGAACGTCAAGGACGTGGACGGCATCGGTACCAGCGCGCCGCTGGCCGTGGAATAAGTTGCCGGACTGGAAGTCGCCAGCGTGAAAACCTGCGCCAGTTGCGCTGCTTGCGCCTGCTGCGGGCCTTGTGCGGGATCATTTTGTTGCGCCGAATTCGCGGCAACATTTCCGCAGCCCGAGCTGCAGTCTATTATCAGGGTTAGAAATAACGTTTGTACGAATAACTGGTTTCTCATGGTGGTCCTCCCGAACAAGTGCTGGCCGCCGAGCTGTGGCTTGTTACGGTGCGAGGCTACGTCGCAGTTATCTTCTTGTCAAAGCAATGTTCAATACTAATTTCCTTCCGAACGACGTGCGCGAGCCGGAACGTGCAGC
>Ga0209221_1000311_pt1 | contig 23377 bp, 19 predicted proteins | sample BlaSpr_A8_Ref_O2_FD_187989 | JGI IMG/M metagenome (GOLD analysis project Ga0209221, IMG submission 187989) | Forest soil microbial communities from Thunder Bay, Ontario, Canada - Black Spruce, Ontario site 2_A8_Ref_O2 (SPAdes) (version 2) | ecosystem: Environmental > Terrestrial > Soil > Boreal...
AGGACAAACTCGATTGTGCCGTTCCGGCGCAGCGCGTCCACCACCGGATTCAGAGCGTCTCCGACGATTCCATAGCAGCGTTTAACCCCAGCCTTCGCCAGCATCTCCCACAATACGTCTGCGACTTTTTTCGACATAAGAATCCTTTCTGTTTCTTTGTGGACCTCGTATGGGGACCGCGCAGTTTACTCCCAATTACCGAAGCAGATTCTCCTTCGCGAGATCGATAATTTCGTCCCCGCGTCCACTGAGGATGGCTTCCAGCATGAAGAGACTGAAACCTTTTGCCTGCTCGTAGGTGATCGTCGGCGGCATGGCGAGTTCCTGGCGAGCCACGGAGACTTCCACTAACGCCGGGCCATCATGTGCCAGCGCTTGTGCAATTGCAGGTTCCACCTGCTCCGCAGTTTCGGCTTTCACTCCGAGAAGTCCCGCTCCCTCCGCGATTTTTGCGAAGTCCGGATTTCGCAAATCAGTACCAAAGTTCACAACGCCGGCAGACTTCATTTCCAGCTCGACAAAAGCCAGCGCATCGTTCTTGTACACGATCACCTTTACCGGCAAGTTGTGTTGCTTCAGGGTCAGCAGATCGCCCAACCCCATGGCAAGGCCGCCATCCCCCGACAAGGTGATTACCTGACGGTCAGGATAGGTGGCCTGCGCTCCGATCGCCTGAGGAAGTGCATTTGCCATCGAGCCATGATTGAACGACCCAAGCAGTCGGCGACGGCCGTTCATCGTGAGGTACCGCGCCGCCCAAATCACCGGCGTTCCTACATCACACATGAAAATGGCATCTTTGGCTGCGTGCTGATCGAGCAGGCGAGTGACATATTGCGGGTGAATGGGCTTTTGACCGGGACGTCCGGTCGCCAGCTCGTCCAGGCCTTTGCGCGTCTTACGATAATGCGCAACACATTCCTTCAAATGCGTCTCGTATGAATTTTGCTGCAACTTCGGCAGCAGGGCCTGCAGCGTACTCTTTATATCTCCCACCAGGCCGAGGTCGACTTTGGTGCGGCGGCCGATCTGTTCTCCGCGAAGATCGATCTGTACGATGGTTGCGTCCTTAGGGTAGAACGGCTGATAGGGAAAATCAGTGCCGAGCATCACCAGCACATTGCAATTCATCATCGCGTGGTAGCCGGAAGAAAAGCCGAGCAGCCCAGTCATGCCCACGTCGAATGGATTGTCATACTCGATAAATTCTTTCCCGCGATAGGCGTGCAGGATTGGCGCCTGGAGCTTGCTGGCGAACTCGATCAGTTCGGCGTGCGCTCCCGCACAACCCGCACCGCCAAAAATGGTGACCTTCTTCGACTGATTCAGCAGGTTCGCGAGGACGTTGAGTTCCGCCTCGGAGGGGCAAACCGTCGGCGCGAATTCATGGTAGTGCACTCGCGGGTGATCGATGACAGCTTCTTTCATGGCGATGTCACCGGGTATGGCGATCACCGAAACACCCCGCTTGGAAATCGCGGTTTGCATCGCGATTTCGAGCACCCGCGGCATCTGCTCAACGTTCGACACTAGTTCACAGTAATGGCTGCATTGCGCGAATAGATGCTCAGGACGGGTTTCCTGGAAATAGGAACTGCCCAATTCGGCACTTGGAATCTGCGCTGCGATCGCCACTACGGGAACCCGGCTGCGCTGGCAATCATAAAGTCCGTTGATCAAATGAAGGTTGCCGGGGCCGCAACTCCCGGCGCACACCGCCAGGCTGCCGGTCAGATGGGCTTCCGCTCCAGCGGCGAAAGCTGCCGTCTCCTCGTGCCTCACATGGATCCATTGGATATCCTTCCGCTCGCGAATCGAATCGGTGATGCCGTTAAGCGAGTCACCTGGAACTCCATAGATCCTGCGAATTCCAGCCTCAGCCAGGACCTTGGTGATGAGATCCGCAACTCTGTTTTTCGCCATCTTGTGAAACACTCCTTTCTCGACAGCCGAGATATCCATCAGTTTCAAAGCAATTACCCTGCCAAGAATTCGCCGGAACCAGCCACATCGGATCGGCACCGGGCCGGTGTTCGTGCCTGCGATGGCGTGACCACCTGATGACACTTTGACGCAAGAGCCAAAGGGATGACACTGCCGCCCCTTCTGATGTACCGTTCCCCCACAAAGTTGGTAACGGAATTGATAGTTTTGCGAGCGCACGCGAGGCTTAAAGCTGGGCTTCCGGAAAAACTGGTCCTGTAATCCGGGTCGCCGCGATTACGAAAGCGGGGTACTTCAGGGGACCGGCAATCTTGCGGTCGTCACGCGCACCATGGAGTACGGGAGCCCATCAACCGCAATGAAGTATCAACATCTCGAACTTGAGCAGGTTGACGCGTCTTGAACGGGACAAATAGCAACTTATAATCCGGAACGGGGATGAATGGCGCATCCTACGGCACATCAACTAAACAGTACACTCGGTAAGTGATGATTTAATTGGTGGGCAGTGCAGGACTCGAACCTGCGACCTCCTGCTTGTAAGGCAGGCGCTCTAACCAGCTGAGCTAACCGCCCCGGCGCGTGAACCGTAACCTCGGCCATCCGGTTCAGTGATTCTACGGCCCGATGCACGTGTGTGTCGAGCATGATGCGACTCGAACGGTAGCCCGTTCGATGCTCTCCGTTAGCTTTCTACTCCCGCTACATGCTTTTTGAAGACGGCTTGGCCTTGGCCAGGTTCTTCGCGCCATCGAGGTGCTTCTGAAGTGTCGGTAGCGTCTGGTTCGCGTAAGCCTTCACATCAGCGCTTTGCGCATCGGCCGCCTCTTTGGTGTACACCTGGATTGCCTTGGTATGCCCCGCAATCATTTCCTGAATGTAGCGATGATCGAAGGCGGCACCCTTCAGATTCTTGAACGGAGCAATCATTTTGTCGTGGGCTGCGTCGAGACCTTTCGGAATATCGAGATTGTCCTTGCCACCGAGCACGCCCAGTTGCGTGTAGTCGTCGGTGTGATCGGTAACCAGCATCTGAGCGTAGTCTTTAACACCTTGAGAAGAGCTTTGGGTAGCGGCCAACTGTCCCAGATTAGCCTCCAGCATGTCGGTTTGTGCGGCGAAATCCACAAACTGTTGGTCGGTCATGGCGGGCCCGGCGCCTTGCGCAAATGACAGAACGCAACCCAGAGCAACGCAGCAAACGGCTGAAACCATCGTTTTCATCTTGTCTTCCTCGTTCGAAAAGGTTCGTGCAGCTACGATGCCCGAGACGCGGACAAGGTTTTCTGCTTCGTCAGCCTGCTTCGCCGGCCTACTTCGCCGATGCCTGGGCATTGCGGCACGGTCGGGCGCCGCCCTGCTAGACTGACGCCGTGCGCAGCTTGATCGTCAATGCCGATGATTTCGGCTTCACCCAGGGCGTGAATCGCGCCGTCATCCAGGCACACACCGAAGGCATCGTAACCTCGACTACCTTGATGGCCACGGGACCCGCATTCGAGGATGCTGTGCGTCTCGCCCGGCAAACTCCCTCGCTCAGCGTCGGCTGCCATGTTGTGTTAATCGACGGCGAGCCGGTTCTCGATCTCGCTCAGCTTCCCACCATTACAACGCAAAAAGCTAACGGGGAAGGCTTCGCAATAACTCAAAATCGGAGCGCTCGTTTTCGCGACGGGCTAGCCTCTTTTGCGGTTCGCGCGTTCCTGGGGCGCATAAGCATGGAGGAGATTGAGGCCGAAACTACCGCGCAGATCCGCAAAATTCAGGCCGCGGGCATCCACGTATCCCACGTCGATTCTCATAAGCACACGCATCTGTTTCCCGCTGTAATGCGGCCAGTGATGCGTGCCGCTCAGGCTTGCGGCGTTCAGGCGATCCGGAATCCCTTTGGCCCTCGCAAACCGCTCAAGTCAGCTCAACTCCTTGCCCGCCCGAGTCTCTGGACGCGCTATGCGGAGGTTCGGATCTTGCGCACTCTCTCCGGTAAATTTCGCGGGGCCGCAGAACGCATGTCTTTGGCGACCCCAGATGGCACGTTAGGCGTAGAAGTGACTGGCACGCTGGATCACACGTTGTTCCGCGCCATCGCCGAGATTATTCCAGAGGGCACGTGGGAATTTGTTTGTCATCCCGGCTACAATGACGCGGATCTGCAACGTGCGCGCACCCGGCTGCGAGAGTCGCGGGAGACCGAACTGGCGGTTCTCACCATGCCCGAAGCGCGCTCATTGCTGGCGCGGCAAGGCATCTCGCTAATTTCTTATCGCGACCTAATCTCGCGATAGGTTTAGCACGGGCTTGCAGATCATTGTGCCCATCCGTATATTGGATCGGCGTTACTTCGGTACTCTTACCCTGGATCTAGCCAGCGCTATGATTGGGCTAGAGCAGGTTCAGTAATTTCTATTCGGAGGTCCTTATTATTCCCGCCGCCGGTGCAGCACCGCGTGCCACGTTGGAACTCCGCCTACGCGTGTGGGGGATGGGCGCAAACAACCAGCCCTTCCATCAGAACGCCACCGCTCAGAATGTCAGCGCCACTGGAGCTTGCATCAACGGCATTGAGCAGGGATTAAAGGTAGGGGACGTCATCGGCGTCCAATACGAAACCAAAAAAGCTCGCTGCAAAGTGATCTGGGTGTTGGAAGCAGGTGGCCTAAAGAAAATTCAAATTGGCGTGCAGCTGGTTGCCGAGCAGGAATGCCCTTGGCTCTCTCAGTTACCGATTGAAGTGCGCTCCAATGTCCGCGCCACTACGGCCGATAACCGGCGCAGATATCAGCGCCACAAAATTGCATTTCCTCTCGAATTTCGCGATGAGCGTGTCAACACCCCGATGCGCGTAAATGCCACCGACATCAGCGGCAATGGCTGTTATGTTGAGACCGTGATGCCGCTGGCGGTCAATACGGTGTTGCGATTGGAGTTTTGGATCGATCAGGAGCGAATCTCAGCCACGGCCACCGTGTGCACGCGCGATCCCGGCGTCGGCATGGGCATAGAATTCTCCGGCATCACCGAAGAAACCAAGCGAAAGTTTCAAAACCACCTCGACAAGATGGACCCCGGCCTCATGGTGGGAGACCGCACCGCCACGGAATAACTGTCTGCACAGGATTCGCGGCCATCGTTATCACCAGTCACCATCAGCAGACGCCAGTCGACAAATAGGAAATCAGCACTCGCCAATTTATCTGTAACAGCCGCCGTCCGCCATAGAATCTGCATCCTACAGTCTTTCTAACCATCGAATTACAGAACCTAACTACAGCAGCTGCTTGCAGAACTTGGAGAGGAGTGGGCTCGCGAAATGAAGATCGGGATCACATGCTATCCCACATACGGCGGTAGCGGAGTGGTGGCTACCGAACTCGGACTTGAACTCGCCCAGCGCGGCCACGAAATCCACTTCATTTCGTATGCCCAGCCTATCCGTCTTCGTGGCGAAGAACCGAATATTCATTATCACGAAGTTGAAGTCTCGCGCTATCCGCTGTTCGATTATCCGCCTTACGATCTTGCCCTGGCTACGCGTATGGCCGAAGTCGCGCAGTTGTATGATCTCGATCTTCTGCATGTTCACTACGCCATCCCCCACTCGGTAAGCGCGCTGCTGGCGCGGCAAATGCTGTCCGACAGCCCGCGGGGCCGGCGGCTGCCTTTTGTTACGACGCTGCACGGCACGGACATCACTCTTGTCGGCTTGGACCGGTCTTACCTGCCGATTACCCGCTACTCGATCAATCAGAGCGATGGCGTGACTGCTATCTCCAATTACCTGCGCGATCGCACGTTGCGGGTCTTCGACGTCAAGACGGAAATTGAAGTCATCTATAACTCGGTGAACTGCGACGTGTATTGCCGGTGCAAAGATGCCGCCGAGCGACGCGCCGAGTACGCGCCTGACGGACAAAAGTTGCTGGTGCACCTTTCAAATTTCCGCCCCGTAAAGCGCGTCACGGACGTGATCGAGATCTTCGATCGCGTACGCAAGAAAGTACCTTCGAAGCTGCTGCTCATCGGCGATGGCCCGGACCGCTCCGTAGCCGAATGGCTGACGGTTCAGAAAGGCATTCACGAAGATGTGCTTTTTCTCGGCAAACAAGATCAGGTGGAAGAAAAACTGGGCATCGCTGACATTCTGCTGATGCCGAGCGAACTGGAATCCTTCGGCCTGGCCGCGCTGGAGGCCATGGCATGTGAATGCGTGCCGATTGCGACCCGGACCGGCGGAGTACCCGAGGTCATCGAACACGGCGTCAGCGGCTATCTCGCCGATGTGGGCGATGTAGACACCATGGCCCGCTATGCGATCGACCTGCTGAACGACGAAAGCGCTCTGCGCGAGATGGGTAAAGCGGCTCGCGCCGTAGCGAAAGCTCGATTTTGCTCGAGCAAAATCGTTCCTGAATATGAACGCTTCTACCGGCGGATCGTGGAGCGTTCCTCATAAAAACCTTCGGGAACTCCGCCTTCTGTCTGTAACAACGGCAGTCGAATCCGCACCAGCGTTCCCTTCCCGGCCTGGCTGTCGATGGTCATGCGCGCGCTGTCTCCATACAAGACTTGAAGCCGCTCCGACACATTCGCCATTCCGATTCCGGCGCCTCGATCTGAGTCAGACTTAGGCTGGTGATTCGTTCGTATTCCCACCCCATCGTCTTCCACTTCAATGACTAACCCGGAGTCCGACAACCGGCTGCGCAAGTGGATGCTCCCGCCCTCCACCTTGGAGGCGAGTCCATGCTTAATCGAATTCTCCACTAGCGGCTGCAAGAGCATGCTGGGAACCATCATATCGAGCGAGTCGGGCGCGAGTTCTTTGACCACGCGCAGCTTGTCTTTACCAAAGCGAACCACCTCAATATCCAGATAGTTGTCGATGAATTCCACCTCCTCGCGCAAGGGCACGAATGAATCGGTGCTGTTGAGCAGCCTCCGCAGGATGGTCGCGAGCTTTGAAATCATCTCCCGCGCCGTATCCGGGTCGAAGCGCACCAGGGACGAAATTGAGTTGAGCGTATTGAAAAGAAAATGCGGATTAATTTGATTTTGCAACGCCTCCATGCGGGCGTGCAGCAGCAAGCGCTCCTGCTCCTCAAGTTTGATTTGAATGCGCACGCTGTTGAATATTTTCAGCTCGATCCCGATGGCGATGGCGGACGCCGCATAAATGGCAACCTCAATCCAGGGGTTGCTGCTGTCCATGCTGAAAATGGAACCCGGAAAAGACCGCGCCATTTGGGTTTGCACAAAGCGCAAACCAATGATCGTAGTGAAAAACATGATCTGCCAATCGAACAGGCGCGGCGTTGGCAGGTTGCGGCGAATCAAGCGGTAGATGCTGAGATCAATAAACGGAGAGAACGACCAGATATCGCCCTTATCCAGCGCCATGGTACGCAGTTGTCCAGCCATAAGCCCGCACAGCACGGCGAAAGGCAAGGTCGCCCACTCCCCATGCAGCAGGGAGGGAGTGGCCAGTAGTATGCCGCCAAATACCCCAGCCCAGCGCCCACCAATCGCTCCCAGCAAGAGCGCGGTTTCGAAGGTTAAATCTCCGGCGACAAAACTCCTGGCCGAGAAGCGAATCCCCACCCCACCCATGATCGGCAGGCAGAACCAGAATGCGAGATAAATTTTCTGGCGTAGCGAGCGCTCTTCCCGAAAAAGCAGAGACTTAAACGCGACCGAACGCACCAGACTGCTGGACACAGCCGCAGCCACGCCCAGCTTCACCAGAAGATTGACCCAAATGAGACGCGGTTCCATGAAATGGGATGACTATGCCCGTGAAAGAAATGTAGCACGGGGAGACTGGATGAATTGGAAGATCGCACCGTCAGAAAGTAAGTACAAGCTTTAGGGTTTCGGAAGGCGCGAATTTTTTCTTTACCGGTGAGTTCTTCTGTGCAGTTCCAGGGAGGCGAGATCCGGATCCATAAAAATTCCTGATCGAACCTGCAAAATCTCTGGAATGAACCAGTTGCGGAACCCTTGATCTGGATTGATCTGGCTAAAATATTGCATGCATTCGGCTTATCGGCAAAATATTCAGGAACAAATACTTAGCGGCAATGAATCTCATGAATATCTGTCAGTTTAGTTTTCAAAGAGCGGGTGAAGATTTAGATCGATGATGGAACAGGTCCTGACCTGTGCGCAAGGTCAGATATCACATGACAGTGACAGCAGATTCCTCCTGTCTCGCTACACTCAAGCGTCGGATGACAATGTGGGGACACTCGCGCAGCAGTCCGTCACTATTTCTCGATAAAGCTACGTAGATCTGCTCCTGTCATTTCCTTTGGCTCGTCCAGCCCGAGCATGCCCAGCATGGTGGGAGAAATATCGCGCAACGATCCATTGGATTTCAGAGTGAACCGCTTGGCGTCTTCGGCGATCACGATGAACGGCACCGGGTTGGTGGTGTGCGCGGTGTGCGGTCCGCCGGTAACGGGATCGATCAGCATTTCGGCGTTGCCGTGGTCTGCGGTAATAAGAATGGCGCCGCCTTTGGCGCGCACCGCTTTTTCTATCCGGCTCAGGCACGCGTCCACGGTTTCAACCGCCTTGATCGTGGGCTCGATTTTGCCGGAATGGCCGACCATGTCGGCGTTGGCGAAGTTCACGATGACCACGTCGAATGTGCCGTCCTCCGCGGCTTTCACCACGGCATCGGCGATTCCGGAGGCGCTCATCTCCGGCTTTAGATCATAGGTGGCAACTTTTGGCGATTGCACCATCACGCGTTCTTCGCCGGGAAATGGCTGCTCGACACCGCCATTGAAGAAGTAAGTGACGTGAGCGTACTTCTCGGTCTCCGCTACTCGCAAGTTGCGCAGGTTCAGTCCACCCATAACATTGGCCAGGATGTTCGCCATCGATTCCGGCGGAATCACCACGGGCAGACTGAAGTTTTTGTCGTACTGCGTCATGCAAACATAGTGCAAATTTTTCGGAACGCGGTCGCGAGGGATTGTCACGTCGAGATCGGCCGCGCCCGGAAGATCGCTGCCGCCTTGCGCATTGAGTCCGCTGTTGCGCGCCAGCGCGCGGGTGATCTCGCGGACGCGATCGGCGCGGAAGTTGAAACAGATGCAGGCGTCTTCGTCGCGAATGGTCGCCAGCGCTTGCCCGCTTCTATCAGTACAAACAAATGGCACGACAAACTCATCGGTCACGCCCTTGTTGTAGGAATCTTTCATGCCTTGAACCGGGTCGGCGTATCTCCCGCCTTCGGCATCGGAAAACACCATGGCGTTATAGGCTTTGGCTATCCGCTCCCAGCGGCGGTCACGGTCCATGGCGTAGTAGCGGCCATTCACCGTGGCAATTTGGCCGGAGTTGTACTCGCGCATTTTCTGCTGAAGTTGTTCGAGATAGCCCGCGCCATTTGTGGGCAGCGTGTCGCGGCCGTCCATAAAAGCGTGCACGAAGACACGGTCCACGCCGTTTTCCCTGGCCATTTTCAGCAGCGCATAAAGATGCGCCTGCTGCGAGTGCACTCCACCGTCGGAGAGCAGCCCGAACAGATGCAGCCGGCGCTCGCCAACACGGGCGTGCTTCATCGCGGAAAGAAGCACGGGATGCGAAAAGAATTCTCCATTCCTGATCATCAGATCGATGCGGGTGATATCCATGTGAACGATGCGGCCGGCGCCAATGTTGAGATGCCCGACTTCGCTATTGCCCATCTGCCCTTCGGGCAAACCTACAAACGGCCCACTGGTATGAATCAGCGTGTTGGGATACTCGCGCAGCAGGCGGTCATAGGTCGGCTTGCGGGCGAGTGCAATGGCATTAGCTTTGGTTTCGGCGCGGTATCCCCAGCCGTCGAGGATGATGAGAACGAGTGGTTTGGGTCGAGGCATAAATGCGGCTTCCGGCTCCTGGCTTTCAAGTTCTTATTTAGTATCGAGGACGATTTTCCGCTGTGGGACTAGCAGCTTTTCCTAGTGCCAGATGAGAGTGATACATCCCCTCTGACCTGATGAAATCATCATAGTTCAGAAGCCGCGCCTGCGCTGCCCTGACATTCTGAAGGAGAACAACTGTGGGTTTGTCATTCGGGAATCTGCTGCAACTCGCTCACTCGGCAGGAGCGGGGGGTGGGCCGTCCAGTCCAGTCCTGGACGGCCCGGTAACTCTGAATTCTGCTAGTTCGCGAGCGGACTCAAAGCCTGGCAGGCCGCGTAACTGGCAACCAGAGTAATCGTGCCGGCGGCCTGAGTCCGAACCACTCCGTCGTCCGTTGCGCAATACGCCTTCGTGCCGGAGGTCGAGCCGAGCGGAGTTGCTGTGGTGTAGAAAATGGCGGGCGAGGTAGCCGTAGCCGCGGTAGGCGTGGCGGCAAACTTGTAACCGCTCTTGCCGTTGCCCCCAGGACCGTTGTTCGACAAGTTGTTGTCAATCAGGCAGGCCGTAGTGGTGCTGGGAACGCAAGCCGCACCCGTTGCACCTCCCAGGGCTACCAGGCTGGTATAGCCGATGGTGGGATAGGCCGCGAAGTAACCTACCTCGCCGGTGACGATAGTGCGCTCGCCGGCCGCTGCGGACGAATCGTTGGCCGCCATCTTAGCCCGCATTAGGTTAGGAATCGCGATCGCGGCGATGATCAAAATGATCGCCACCACAATCAACAACTCAATCAGTGAGAAACCTTTCTGTTGCTTTCGCATTTGAGCCCCCTTAAAGTCGCTAATTAAGTTATAAAAACTTGTAAAGAAGTCATAATGATTGCATATTTGTCTCCACTTGCCTATAGACAGAGCTGACGCTCCCATTTCTTGTAACTTATTTGTTTTCAATAATCTATCGGAAGCGCTGGAATTTGCTTGTGCATGCCCGGGGACCGATGCAGCGAAACTGTCACGCATAGTGACAATTCCTGTTACTCCGCGAACACTGGTCGAAGAAAAACCGGTCCGCCGGGAAAGGGTGGCGGCCTGGCAGGGGCGCAGAACTCCTGCTTCTTTCTATCGACATGAAGGTGCTTAGGCTTTTACCGCTATACTCAGAGCGACGAGGTCCATCATGCCCATTAACGAATTTCTTTTGCCCGAATTCGATGCAGAAATGAAGAAGACACGCACGACGCTGGAGCGCGTGCCTACCGACAAGAAAGACTTTGCGCCTCATACCAAATCCATGCCGCTGGGCAAGTTGGCTCCGCATGTAGCGCAGCTCGCAGGGTTTGGTTTGACGATTTTAACCACGCCCGAACTGGATTTTTCCAAAGGCAGCTACAAGCCGCTGCCGCTCGAATCCTCGGCGCAACTGGTACAGGCTTTCGACGAAGGCGCAGCCAAGGTTCGCGCCGCCCTGCAATCGACTAAGGACGAGGCCTGGGCGGAACCTTGGAAGCTAAGCTTTCAAGGCAAAACGATTTTCGAAGGAACGCGCTTCCTGGCCTACCGGGAAATGTTTCTGAATCACGTAATACATCACCGCGCACAGCTTGGCGTGTATCTGAGGTTGAACGATAAGCCGGTGCCCGCGACTTACGGACCGAGTGCGGATGACACGCTGGGGTTTTGAGCGGTCACCAGACGACTTGAATCGGATAATGCTTGAACCATGGGTCCGCAGTGATCACTGGCAGATTCTCCTCCAAACTCTGGGCGATCAGCATTCGGTCGAACGGATCGCGATGATGCGTGGGGAGCCGATCGAGAGCGAGCAAATGATCAATGCTGATGGGGAGAGTCTTAATCCTGTTCTCCGCCAATCTGCTGATCAGGTATGGACCGGCGGGCCGAGGAAGATTCAGCTTGCCCGACTGTACCTTGATGAGAATTTCCCAGAAGCTGGCAATGCTGAGCGAAAGATCGGAGCTTCCGGTAAAAATATCGCGGGCGTGACGCGACATCCTCTCATCCCCGGCCAGCGCCCACAAGAATGCGTGCGTGTCGAGGATCGCCTTCATTTCGGTAGAAGGGGCCCGTTATAGAACAGGTCCTCAAGGTCGGGATCGGGATCATTGAAATCGTCCGGAACTGTGAAGTCACCTTTTGCGCTCCCGAACACCCGATTCCTGGGCGTCTTGTTCAGAGGCACTAACTTAGCGACTGGAGTTCCCGCCTTCGCGATAATAACCTCTTCTCCCAAGGCGACTCGTTCTAGCAAGCGGGAAAAGTGGGTCTTGGCCTCATGAATATTGACTTCCATACTGCAACTATAGACTAAGTCATGGACTAAGTCAATACGGCTAGTCTTTACGCCCTGTGACACCCATATTTCCGCCTCGGCCGCGCTCGCGCTGGTTTACGGGTCGAAGCGTGTAACGGCCGGTTAACAGTAGTCAGCGCGACAGGCGAGATTAGATATGATCGACGGCCTAAAATCTCGCTCTGTATGCTCGGCAAACGGTTTCATACCGGCGATGCTCAGACGAAGTCCCACCTCTTTACCGTGTTCCAGAATCCGAGCCGCATACCAATCTGAATCCATGCACACGATCCCCGCCGGGGACTCCCGGGTGGAGTCGTTGGTTTTTAAAACTTTTTTCGGATCTGGCGGCCCGACTGAAGTCCTACCCTTCCCGAGTCACATGTGCGAGCAGGTTAGTGATCGCTTCGACACGGCTGAAGCTTACTTGCCGTAATTCAACGCCTTCAACCCCAGGAATCTCGCTCCCTCCCCCAACTCCTCCTGAATCCGCAGCAACTGGTTGTACTTGGCGATTCGATCCGTACGCGACGCCGACCCAGTCTTGATCTGTCCGGCGCCTGTGGCAACAGCAAGGTCTGCGATGAATGTATCTTCGGTTTCGCCGGAGCGGTGCGAGATTACGCTGGTATAGCCGTTACGCCGGGCGAGGTCGATGGCGTCGAAGGTTTCACTGACGCTGCCGATCTGGTTGACTTTGATCAGAATCGAATTTCCGACTCCCTTATCGATGCCCTTCTGCAGGAATTCGATGTTGGTGACGAAGATGTCGTCGCCGACGAGTTGGATTTTTCCGCCGAGTTCTTTGGTCAGATTCTGCCAGCCATCCCAATCGTTTTCGGCCAGGCCGTCTTCCAACGAGACGATTGGGTAGTCCTTCGCCCACTTCGCCCAGAACTTCACCATCTCGTCCGAACTCTTGGCCGATTTGTCGGATTTCTTGAAGACGTATTTGCCATCCTGATAAAACTCGCTCGATGCGGGATCGAGCGCGATGGCGATTTCTTTTCCCGGCTTGTAACCCGCTTGTTGAATGGCTTCGAGCACAACTTCAATGGCTTCGACATTCGATTTGACCGAAGGCGCGAATCCGCCTTCGTCGCCGACCGCGGTGTTGTAGCCGCGCTTTTTCAGCACGCCTTTCAGCGTGTGGAACACCTCTACGCCCCAGCGCAGCGCCTCTGAAAACGAAGGCGCGCCCACGGGCATCACCATAAATTCCTGAAAGTCGACGTTGTTATCGGCGTGCGCTCCGCCATTCAGGATGTTCATCATGGGCGTAGGCAGCGTGTTCGCACCCGCCCCGCCCAGATAGCGATAGAGCGGCACATCCAGCGAGAGCGCTGAAGCTCGCGCGGCCGCCATGGAGACGGCAAGAATCGCGTTGGCGCCGAGACGGCCCTTGGTTTCCGTGCCGTCGAGTTCGATCATTTTGCAATCAAGCCCGCGCTGATCGAAAGCGTCATAGCCGGCCAGAGCCTGGGCGATCTCTCCGTTGACGTTGTCGACAGCTTTTCGCACGCCCTTGCCAAGAAAGCGCGCTTTGTCGCCATCGCGCAGTTCAACCGCCTCGTGCTCGCCGGTCGATGCGCCGCTGGGAACAATAGCTCGGCCCATCGAGCCATCGACCAGAAAAACTTCCGCTTCCACTGTAGGATTGCCGCGTGAATCCAGAACTTCCCGTGCATGAATGGCTAAGATATTTGACATAGACAAACTCTTTCCTCGAATGAGTAATTTCGAATTAGTAATTAGGACAGCGTACCGGTCGTCTGGCGGAATGCTTGCGCCGGGTCGACCTGTGTGGAACAAAATGCTGGTGTGAAACTTTCGATTATAGCGGATCGGAATTTTCTGTTGTATTCAGTCGCATGCTAGAGAATCACTCAGCTGCGGCTGCCCTCAATTATTTGCCTGCAACCTCATAAAAATTTATCGTACACTTCGCATGTCCCGGCTAATTGCGACTGGCGTCACAGATCACGTTCAAGGAAAGCCTACGCGCAGTGGAGGGCGGAGAGGGCGGCCTAAACATGAAAACCTTGCCTCTGGATATTTTCATTGGAAGTGCAATGTTGCTGTTTGGAACCTCGAACATGCTTCCTAATGCTGATCCTGCAATGAATGCCCCGATAAGGCGGTTGATCATGCAGGTCTTAGTTTCCCTGGCCGTCTTGGCTGCGTCTCTCTTTATAATTCTGGCACACCGATTCGAGCCAGACTGGGCTTACAGTTCTATGGGAATGGTCGTCGGTTATTGGTTGAAATCAAGGTAGCCCACGCCCCACATGCGGCTTCAAATCTTCCAACGCAGATTGCCGAACCCTTGTCTTTGCTGGTTCGCGGGCAACTCCGGATGTTGTTCGGAACATCCGTCTCATCTAGAGTCGAAGCAAGAGTTCCCGAGTAACCTCGAAACATCTGTGGAGGCGCGATGAAGAAACGGATAATTTTATCTTGTATTTTGCTGCTGGCAGGTTCATGTGCAACGACGATCGCGATTGCGCAAACCAGTGCGCCAGTCCCAGCCGGCACAGCCCTGATGGTCAAGCTTGAAACTACTCTCGCCACTTTCAGCAACAAGGCCGGCGATCCTTTCCACGGCCAGCTCGCCCAGCCTGTGGTGCTCGACGGCAAAACTGTGATCCCGGCGGGGGCAACCGTGGAAGGCCGCGTGACCAAGGTGGACGAACCGCGGCGCATCGCCGGCAAACCGACAATCGGAATCCTGCCCGAGGCCCTCGTTCTGCCAAGCGGCGAGAGGTTTTTTCTGGATGCCACGCTGGTCGACACCAACTTTGGCCACGGATCCGACGTAAACGAAGAGGGCCAGTTCAAGGGCTCCGGCCACGACCGTCACGATCAGGAAGAAGCTGGCGGCGGGACCTTGGGCGGAATGCTGATCGGCGGCCTGATTGGCGGACCTCCGGGAATTCTGATTGGCGGAGCGGTTGGCGCAGGTTCGACTGGCGCGCACTGGCTCAGCAAACATCGTTCGGCTACGTTACCGGCAGGCACGACGCTGACCATCGAATTGAACCGGCCGCTGGCGATGACGCCAACAGTGGCGAGCGCGGGCCAGTAAGCGCGTCGATATTTCTATAGTTCTACGTGTGGAGCCGGGCCGGAGGAGTCCGGCTTTGTTATTGGGCTTAGACGGGAGTGTTGAGTTATCCCGCCGCCAGCTCCCACTCGCTTAGCAACTGCAATTCGATCCAACCCTCCATCGGCAATGCATCGACCGGCAAGCGATTCTGCCAAAGGCTAAAGCGAAGTTTTAAACAGTCGCTGGGCGGGATCGCCGGAGCGCCAACGCTCGCCCCTAATTCATTTCCTGAAACCGGTTTCGCCAGCAGCCAGCCTAGCGGCAGGCGAAACTCAAAGTTTTTCAGCAGCGCCAGCCTGGCGATCGCTTCGCTCTTACTGGAAGAAGAAGAAGGAGAAAGAGAAGAAGAGGAAGCACCAGTTTTCTCCGCCCCATCCACTGTCCACCCGGTGAGCTTGCGATCCCGCACTTTAGCGTCGAGCCGCAAGATTTTTCGCGCGCGGTCCCCACCATTGGCCCATGATTCCAGGTTGACCACCAAATCAAAATCCATTTCCGGAACAGCCCCGGCAAAATCCAGCCGCCCGTACACATATTCGCTGTCAATTCCCGCATACACGGAATCCAGCAAAAACTGCTTTCCATGCATCGCTCCCGCGCGCTGATCGGCGGTAAAAATGGCCGCTCCCATCCATTCAAAATAGCGGACCTTATCGCCCGTAATCCTGGGATGGATGTAAGCTGTTTGCGGAGTGAATGCCGGGCGCACTTCGCCGGCCGTAATCGGCTGGCTTAAATAATCCGGAGGCGTTGCACCCAGAGCCTGGTAAATGTTCGACAAGTGCTTGCGGTAAAGCTCGTCAAAATCACGGTCGTTGGCCGAGTGGTGCTCAGGACCGTACCACCAGTTCCAATCGCTGCCCTCCGCAATCAAGAGTTCCTCATAGGCCAATTCCTGTTGCGCCTTGGTGGCTCGCGCCGCATTCTGCGCATAGAATTCGCGCGCATGATGCAGATAATCCCACGCCCGATTGTCCTCGGGAGCGCCGATCCAGACATTGAAGTTGGCGTTAATCCATGAGCCCGGCACCAGCGATTTCAATGGCAAGACATTTCGCGTGCGGGAGATCGCCTCCGAAACCGTCACTGCTTCGAGCCCTGACTCGCGCTGCAATGCATCGTAGAAGCGCCGCAGAAATTCGCGGCCGGACTTGGGATAGTATTCCCAGGCATTCTCGCCATCCAGAATCACCGATACCACGGCGTCTTTGCCTTGCGCCAACACCGGCTGAGCCGCCTCTTTGATGTTGCCCAGGAGATGTCCCGCGGCCTCGCGCGGATCCATTCCGGAATAAACGAAGCCGATCAAGTCAGAGATGGTATGGTCGCGAAAGACCAAATGCATTTCCGCGGCGCCATGTTCATAGCGGTGAACGTTATAAAGGCGCTCGGCGAGATGCGCAGGCAAGCGGCCATTTCCGTCGCGCTGAAAAAATACTCCGGTGCTTCGTCCCAGCACTCCTTCGTCGGTGGCCATCCACTTGATGCCCAGGCTGTGCGCAATCGCCAGCGTTTCTTCCGAGACGCTCCCTTCCGAAGGCCATATTCCTTGCGGCCTTACCCCGAAAACCCGTTGCTGAAGATCGAGCGCCCGCACCAGTTGCTCGCGAGCATCCTGGGGATGTCGAAAACGATTCTGCGGCAAGGGTAAGCCGGGCGATGAGGCCGCTCCCGCATTGGTATCGCAGACCAGAGGGAGTATCGGGTGATAGAACGGAGTCGCCGAAATCTCGATCGATCCTTTCTTCGCCGCCTCGGCGTGGGCCGGAAGAACCTTGGCCAATAATTCACGCTCGTACGCGATCACGAAGCTTTGATCTTCGAGGGAATAATCGCGCTCTTTGCGAATGAGCGCCACAACATCTTTTTCGTCCAGAAAAAACTCGTCGAACCATGCAATCTGCGAGAGCACTTGCAGGTCAGTAAAGTCACGAGTCAGAAAATACTTCTCCGCCTTTTCCGGCGAAAACGAATGCTCGCGAAATCGCTCCCATAACTCGCGATAGCGCGGATACCGCCCAATCACATTCGCTGGATTCGCCTGAAAAAGATACTGCAGCACGAAAAGCCGCTCTTGATGGGACAAATCGGCAGCCGGCTTAGCCGCCACCTTGAGAAAGGGATCTTGCGCGGTGCCATCCACGTAGTCCTGGATTTGAGTAATCAGCGAGGGCACCAGATTGAAATTCTGGTGAACCTGGGGAAACTCATCCAGCAGCTTCACCATTCCGTAATAATCTTTGAGAGCGTGCAGCCGCACCCACGGGAGACGGTACTCCCCTGTAACCAGGTCTTTATAAAATGGCTGGTGCTGGTGCCAGAGTAGGATCAGACGCAAAGCAGGCATGGCAGAACAGTCAGTCTAGCACGGAGATCCGGATGGAATGCGCACGGAAGAGCGCATTCGAAAGTGTTCCCTCTTTGTCATCGCATCGTCGGAAGACGCGCGCCCACGTGGAATCTCACCTTACCTGCCCCGACCCGACAATCTCATACTTCGAGGATGTCAACTCCACCAGCGCAAACGGTCCGCGGCAATGTAGCTTCTGCGTGCTGATCCCCATTTCCGCTCCAAAGCCAAACTCGCCACCGTCAGTGAAGCGAGTCGAAGCATTCCAATAGACTGCGGCTGAATCCACTCCGCGCAGAAACCTGCGGGCGTTCGCCTCGTCGCTGGTCACAATGGAATCGGAATGTTGGGTGGAATAGCGATTGATATGGGCGATAGCATCGTCCACATTCGCGACTACGCCAATCGCCATACACAACCGCGAATATTCTTCATGCCAATCCTGCTCAACCGCCGGAGAAATGCTCAAGCCGGATGCAAGAGCGCGAACCTTTTCATCTCCACGGATTTCCACTTCGGCCTCAATCAACTTCTTCGCAATTCGCGGAACGTAATCGGTTGCGATGTCTTGATGAACCAGCAATTTCTCGGCCGCATTGCAAACCGAAGGCCGCTGCGTCTTGGCATTGATCACGATTCGGTCCGCCATGTCGAGGTCGGCGGATTGGTCGACAAAAATGTGGCAGTTGCCCGCTCCAGTTTCAATCACCGGCACCATTGAATTCTCGGTAACAAATGAGATCAACCCCGGTCCGCCACGCGGAATGATCACGTCCACCAATCCACGGGCCTTAATGAGTTCCTCCACGGAATCGCGTGTGCTCGAATCCAGCAGCTCGATTGCGCCCTGCGGCACTCCCGGAACCGCGGTCATAATCTCCACGAGCCGCCGGTTGCTGTTTGCCGCTTCTTTGCCGCCGCGCAGCACAATTGCGTTTCCGGTCTTCAGCGCGAGCGCGGCCGTATCGACAGTTACATTCGGCCGCGATTCGTAAATGATTCCGATCACGCCCAGCGGTACTCGTACCTTGCGAATATGCAGCCCGTTCGGCCGCGTCCACTCCGCCAGCATTTCGCCGACCGGGTCAGGAAGCTTCGCCACCTCGCGCACGCCGCGAGCCATCTCCTCGATTCGTTCCGGCGTCAGCAGCAAGCGGTCGCGCATCGAACCTTGCAGGCCACAGTTCTCCACATCCTGCAAGTTCGCCGCGAGAATGCTTTTGGCCCCTGCCTTGATCGCATCCACAATCGCGAGCAACAATGCATTCTTCTCGTCTGTGGGCAGTTGTGCCAGAGTAGCGCTCGCAGTGCGCGCGCGCAGCAGCTTCTCGCGTGTCGAAGTGGAAATCGCAACACTGGTCGGCATCAGTTGCGCCCCGGTTTCTGCGGAGGAAAATAAGTCCCCACCTTGCGCTCCATCGCCAGCTTAATGCCCTGTGGGTGTCTGCCATTGACAATGGCCACATGCACGCCCGCGTCGCTCGCCAGTTTTGCCGCGCGCAGCTTGGAAATCATTCCGCCACGGCCCAGCTTGCCCTTGCCATTGCATTGCGCTTCGAGCGCCGGAGTCAACTTGCGCACCACGCGCACCAGACGCGGCTTTCTGCCTCCGTTCGGCTTGTAAAAACCGTCAACGTCGGTCAGCAACAGCAACCAGTTCGCCTTCACCACAGTCGCCAGCAGAGAGCTCAACTCATCGTTGTCGCCGAAAGCGCCCACCAGTTCACGCACCGAAACGCTGTCGTTTTCATTCACAATCGGCACCACGCCCAGGGAAAGCAACTCAGCCAACGTATTCTGCAAATTGCGATAGCGCACCGGCGAAGTGAAATCGTCGCTGGAAAGCAAAAGCTGCGCGACAACTTTTTTCCCAAAGAAGAGCCGCTCATAGGTGTGCATGAGCTTGCTTTGTCCAACAGCCGCGCAGGCCTGCATTCCCGGTACGTCGCTCGGGCGCTTGCTTAGGCCAAGCCCTGCCATGCCTGCTGCAATCGCGCCCGACGTAACGATCAGATATTCGTTCCGGGTGAGATCGAATTGGTCCACCATGGCGCGCAGCAAACTAGCGTCAATCTCCCCATCCGGCGCAATCACGCTGGTTCCGACTTTGATGACCACTCTCATGCGTTCAAGGCTTACACTCGGCTTCCACGAGGACAACACTGGAGACAACACTTCTATCCTGCAATTAAAATGGTGTTCTGGCAAGAAAACACTTGCCACTCGCGAATCACATGCCCGTTTCGAACGCTACCAGCCGATTCTCGGATCGCGTAGAAAACTACGTTCTCTATCGTCCGGGATATCCATCGGGAGTGCTGCAAACTCTTAGAACGGAGTGCGGCCTCACGCCGCGCCATGTGATCGCCGATATCGCTTCCGGGACGGGCATTTGGACGCGCCAGTTGCTGGAGAATGGCAATCCAGTTTTCGGGATTGAACCAAACCCTGAAATGCGGGCGGCGGGCGAGCGGCTGCTGGCGGCGTTTCCAAATTTTACCAGCGTCACCGGGACTGCCGAGGCGACGACGCTTCCTGATCGCGGCGTAGACTTTGTCACTGCCGCCCAGGCCGCGCACTGGTTCGATCCTCAACCTTCACGACGCGAATTCGTACGAATCCTAAAGCCCGGCGGATGGCTGGCCCTTCTGTGGAATGAGCGCGTCACCGATTCGACTCAGTTTCTGCGCGATTATGAACAATTATTGCTGACCTATGGCACCGACTATAAAGAAGTTCGCCACGAGCGCACTACGTCTGCGGTGAGTCAATTCTTCGATCCCGCGCCATTTTCAACGCGAGCATTCGATATGCGCCAGGAGTTCGATTACCGCGGGGTTGAAGGCCGTCTTCTCTCATCTTCCTACGCGCCCGGACCGGAACATCCACAGCAAGCACCGATGCTGCGTGAATTACGGCGCATCTTCGACGCCAGCGCGGTTCGGGGCCAGGTTATGTTCGAATATAAAACTAGATTGTTTTTTGGACGACTTGATTAAAAAGTTGTCTGAGCGCTTCGGAGGAGAATGCCCGAGGAAAAGTCGTTTCACATGACGCCCGACGAATTCCGCCGCCACGGCCATGCCATGGTGGATTGGATCGCCGATTACCACTCGAGAATCGAGTCATTCCCCGTACTGTCGCAGGCAAAGCCGGGTCAAATTCAAGCAGCGCTGCCAGCGAATCCTCCCGAGCATGGCGAGGCTTTCGACCAGATTCTGAAAGACATTGATAAGCTGATTCTGCCTGGCATCACCCACTGGCAGTCGCCCAATTTCTTCGCTTATTTCCCTTGCAACGCTTCCGGCCCTGCAATTCTAGGTGATCTTCTCTCTTCTGGCCTCAACGTGCAGGGCATGCTCTGGTCCACCAGTCCGGCATGCACGGAATTGGAAACCCATGTTCTCGACTGGCTGGTCTCGATGCTTGGCTTGCCCGAGAAATTTCTATCTTCCGGCGCCGGAGGAGGCGTCATTCAAGACACCGCTTCCAGCGCGGCTCTCTGCGCATTGTTAGCGGCCCGCGAACGCGCGACTAACTACAGCAGCAATCAAGCGGGATGCGACGGACGCATCGTGGCCTACGTTTCTACGCAAACTCATTCGTCGCTGCAAAAAGCTGCCATGATCGCCGGAATCGGCGCGGCCAACCTGCGTCAGATAGAAGTAGATGAGAACTTCGCCATGCGTCCCGACGCGCTGGCTCGGCAAATCGAAGCCGACAAAGCCGGCGGTCTGCTCCCCTGCCTGGTATGCGCCACGGTCGGCACTACCTCATCGAACGCAATGGACCCGATTCCGGAAATCGCTCGCGTAGCAAAACGGCACAACTTATGGCTGCATGTGGACGCGGCTATGTCGGGCACGGCGGCGCTTTGCCCGGAATTCCGCCATCTGCAAAACGGAGTGGAGTTCGCCGACAGCTACGACTTCAACCCGCATAAGTGGATGTTCACCAACTTCGATTGCAGTTGTTTCTGGGTCGCGGATCGAAACGCGCTTATTCGTACTTTGAGCATTCTGCCGGAATATTTGCGCAACCAGGCCACAGAATCGGGCGCGGTGATCGATTATCGCGACTGGCACGTTCAACTCGGCCGCCGTTTTCGTTCCCTGAAGTTATGGTTTGTGATCCGCCACTATGGAGTGGAGGGCCTGCAGCACCACATACGACGCCATGTGCAACTCGCGCAGCAATTCGGGGAGTGGGTCCGCAACGACGACGACTTCGAACTCGCCGCACCCGTGCCCTTGAATCTTGTATGCTTCCGCCACAAAGCGGGCGACGCCGCGAATCAAATCATCATGGATCGCCTAAACCAAAGCGGCGATCTCTTTCTGACACACACCAAGCTGAACGGAAAATTAACCCTGCGCCTCTGCGTGGGCCAGACCAACACCAAAGCAGAACATGTAGAGCGCGCCTGGAAAAGAATTTGTGAGGAAGGCAAAAGCTTAACTCCGGTCGCGTGAGAGTTCTTTACTCTGACTCTTCCTGTTGACGTGTGAATTTCCTCAACTCTTTCAGCTAAAGTTAAAGTATGCGCGCCATCCTTGGCCAACGTCCGCTGCGCTTCGTCTTTGCCGCCAATGTAATCTCGATGCTTGGCAGCGGGATGAACTCCGCCGCAGTGGCCTGGTACATCCTCGAGGTCACGCACTCAGAAATGGCGCTCGGGACATTTGCCGTGCTTCAGACTATTCCGGCAATGCTCATGCTGCCCTTCACCGGCGTGATTATTGACCGTGAAGACCGCCGCCGCTTAGTCATGTGGCTCGATGCCGTCCGCGCCGTGATCATTGTGACTGTCGCCATCCTCGCCTTTCAGCATCGCGTTAAAGTGTGGGAACTCTATCTGATGAACACGCTGGTGGCTGCGGGCTTCTGGATGTTCTGGCCCACGATCACCGCTCTGATTCAGGAGCTCACACCCGAGGGCGAGTTCGTGCACTCGAATACATTTCTGATGGCGGGCGTGCAGGGCGGATGGCTCATCGCCGGCTCCCTCGTCGGATTCATGTATAACCACATCGGCCTTGGGGGCGTGCTGCTCATCGATTTTTCTACGTATGTAGTTTCGTTTTGCTGTTACTTCGCGGTTCGCAGAGGACGCCATGTGGTTCTGCATCCCGAAGAATTGCGCGCCGATATTCTCGCCGCCGAAACGCAACTCCAGCGCTTCTGGCGCGAGATGCGCGAAGGCCTTCATTTTCTCCGCGATCATCGTCCAGTCCTGCTGCTGGGAATCTCCTGGGCATTATTCCTTGGCGCCATGACCATGGGCGTAGTGGTCACCCCGTCGCTGAGCGAGCGCGTTTTTCATGCCGGCGCGGTCGGCTATGGATGGCTCAATGCCGGCTGGGGCACTGGCGCGTTTCTAAGCGCGCTCTATACTCCGGCCCTTATTGCCGGCCTCGGCGGACGGCGCTCCGTGGCCTTCTCCATGGCACTGCTCGCTGCATGCGTGATTTGCGCGCCGGTCTCTCACTGGCTGGTCGTAGCCATCCTTATTTATGGAATCATGGGTTCGGCGCGTGGAGTCGGTGGCATCGCTATGAATACAAACTTGATGGAGATGGTTCCGCAACATCTTATGGGTCGCGTGCAGAATATCTTCTATTTCTGGGGAACGACTTTGCAACTTGTGCTCGCACTCGCCGTTGGCGCGGTTGCGCACAACGTTAGTCTGGTCGCGGCGTTTGCCATCCTGGCGTGCGTGTACGGGCTATCATTCGTTGCCTCCAGTTGGCCAGTAGAAGTTTCAGCCGCGGCGGAAGAAACTGCTGCGTTGAAATGAAAGCAACTTT
>Ga0209221_1000313_pt1 | contig 23322 bp, 21 predicted proteins | sample BlaSpr_A8_Ref_O2_FD_187989 | JGI IMG/M metagenome (GOLD analysis project Ga0209221, IMG submission 187989) | Forest soil microbial communities from Thunder Bay, Ontario, Canada - Black Spruce, Ontario site 2_A8_Ref_O2 (SPAdes) (version 2) | ecosystem: Environmental > Terrestrial > Soil > Boreal...
GCCGCTTTCATCGCCGCTCCGCGTCTGATGTTTCTCGATCAGGATTCCGCCCCGGCCCTCCGCGCCGTTTTGTCCGACTCGGTGTGGAAGGCCGAACTGCTGCTCGAGCACATTGACGCGCGCGGGCCCAACCGTAACGCCACTCGCCCTGCGGCCAAAACCGATCCCTACTTCGATCTAAAAAACGAACTGCACGCAGGCCCACCGCCGAGTGTGAAAAATGGGCCGAAACCCGAAACCAAAAACGAGCCGACCCTAAAAATCGTCGCCCCGCGGTAACCGGCGGCAGGAGGGAAACCCGTGTCCGCACCTAAAAAAGATTGTTGAGGATTATTTCGAACTGAAATTTATCGAGTGCGGCCACCGCATCCGGTCGACGATCCCCGCGCAAGGCGACCGCGCCAGTAGCAATTCCAGTTCCGGCTCTGCCCCCGCTCCGGCCCTCGCACGCTTTCCGGATGCCAGCGTCGTTCCGGTCCCCGGAACTTGCCCGGCGTGCCAGGGTCCCAAAGCCGAGCCGCCGCCGTAGCGGCAAAGAGAAAAGGCGGAAAAATCAAAAAACTGGAGATTTCAGCGGCTGGAAGGTGTAAGTGCAGCTGGCCACAAACGCGGAGTTTAGGTCAGCGGCTTCCGCCGAAGGTCCTTACCAACGAAACTCGCACCTGGACCGGTTCGGCGGGGTGGAAGACATTGGTGAATTCCGCCGGCCCGGTTGGCGTGATGCGAGAGACGTACGCGTAGGTAATGTCGTCATTGCGGCGATTGAGGAAATTCAAAACGTCGGCCGCGATGCGCCATTGGCTATTAAATCGATAGCCGAACCCGGCGTTTAGCAACAGCGTCGCCGCGGAGCGATTCAATCCGTCGGAGGTCAAATCGCGCGGGCCAAAATAGCGCAAGCGGATCGTCGAGGTAAAACCTTTGTAATTGTGCAGGGTCGCGCCCGATGAAATCACCACTCGAACCGCTTCGGGGACCAGCTTGCCTCCCGGACCTTGCACCGGAAACAGGCCACCACCAGGGTTGGTAAACGCCGCGTCGTCCGGGTCAATTTCGGTAAATCGCGCGCGGGAGTCGGCCATATCCAAATCAAAAACCAAATGTTCGGCGGGCGTGTAGTAGTTGGCCCATTCGACGCCATAGCGGTTGCTCGGCGAGGCCGAAGCCACCGTGGCTCCCGTGTCGCCGTCTTGCTGGAGTTCGGAATTGCTGTGGAGATACCAGAGCGAAAGAGTGCTTTGCAGATGCGGGACGATCGAGGTGCGCACGCCGACTTCCGCGCCTTTGGTCTGGACCAGCGGGGAAATGGGAATGCTGCTGGTTGGAAAAGGATTGTCCGGCGAAATCGGCTCGGCCCGTTGCGTGGCGCCGCGCGCGTCGTTGCTGTGAAAGCTGAATCCGGCCTGCACATAGAAGTCGGTCTTGGCCCACGGGCCGAAAATCAAACTCCCTTTGGGGCTGGGCAGAAACTTGGTGGCCGTGCCGGAATTGAGCTGCGCAAAATTGACCACCGGAGCGCCCGGCAATTCGGTGGCGGTATAAGCTGGAGTCAGGCTGGTGACGTTATATATCGCTTGGTCGCCGCGCACGGCCAGGTCCCAGCGGAATTTTTCGGTCCACTGGATTTTATTTTCGGCGTAAAAACCAAGCATCGTGTCGGAAAAATTATTCAAATCGGTGTCCGCCGGCAAAGTCGGAAACAGTCCGTTGATGGTTCCGTCGGGTCCGCACTGGGGGATGGGATTGGTAAAGCAGGCGACGATATCCGTCTTGTCCGTGCGCTCCCGATCTTCGGTGCGGTACAGGCCGTTGTGGATCCAATCGTTGCGGACCTGCACGCCGAAAGTATTTTCCACTTTGCGGCCAAACCATTCAGCGAATATCGTGTGGTGGGCGTCCAGTCCGGCCACCCAGCGCCGGTCCTGCTGTTCGAACTGATCGCCTTTCGCCGGGTCATTCAGGAAGTAAGTGAAGTCGGAGAACAAATCGAGATCGTAGTAAAAACCGTAGAGCGTAATTTTCGTTTCGGAATTCGCGTCCTGGCGATGCCATTCGCCCTGCAAACTATAACGCTGCGAATGGCCGCCGTCCGTCGGATTCAGCGCGCCGAAATAACCCACCAGCGGAATCGCCGTCACCGGGATTTGATCGCTCGAGTGCCACTGTCCGTGGTAGCCGCGCGCTGTGATGCTGAAACCTTTCGCTTCGGTGCCCTGGCTGTAAGTCAGAATCCCGTTGAACTTGTAATAATTATCCGGATGCTTCCAAGGGCCGTCCTCGTGGTACGCCTCTCCGCCGTACAGCAACGTGCCCTTACCGAGCTTGTGCGATACGCCAAAAACGAAACGCCCGAAGCCGTACATCCCCCCTTCCACCTGGATGAAATCTTGGGGCAGCTCTTTGAAATATTCCAGATGGGCCGATCCGGCGGAACCATAGTTGCCGACGTCCGCGTAATAAGGACCTTTCTCGTAATTCACCCGCTGGACCAGCTCCGGGATGACGATGTTCATGTCCGCATACCCTTCGCCGTGCGCGTGCGACGGCAGGTTCAGCGGCATATCGTCGATGAAAATGGCGAAGTCCGTGCCATGGTCGAGGTTGAAGCCGCGCAGAAAATATTGATTCGCTTTGCCGCCGCCGGCATGCTGCGTGATGATCAGGCCGGGGACCGCCTCCAGAATTTCTCCGGAACGAAGAATCGGACGATCCTGAATTTCCTCGGCGCCCACCGTTCCCTGAGTCGCGGAGTCCGCAATTCCCACCAGATCATCATTGCGGCCGTTCACCGTTACCGCGGTGTTTACATGGCTCACCGCTAGAGAAATGCGCAGCGGGACCGACGCTTCGCCGGTCCCGATGATGACGGGAATTTCTTTGGTTTCAAAACCGGCGCTCGCTACGACGAGTCGATAATTACCTGCCGCGAGTCCGGAAATACTGAACGCGCCGTTCGCGTCCGTGCGGGTTTTCACCTTTTCCGCGCCGTCGACGCTTCGAATCTGCACGGTCGCTCCGGCCATCACCGCACCAGACGAGTCCACCACCGTTCCGGATACCTGCGCGGGATTAGCTTTATCGGTCGCGGCGGCCGGCGTCTTCTGCTGCGCGGCGCTCGCCGGCGCACTGAGCGTTATTGCCCACCAAAGAATGATCGACGAAAGGGCCGTGCCAAACCTGGGCATCGCACGTTCTCCCGGGGTCCCTCACGCTGGAGAATACTTGGGCTGCACGCCCTGCGAGCATACGGCATTAAAAATCGTGCTAATGCGTGCTGGCCTCTTGTAGCACATTCATAAAAAACGTGCTATCGATAAGTTCGGCGCGAGGGGTGTCCCGCTTCGGAATTGCGCGCGGGCTCGCCACCACTCGCGCGCTGCGTTATAAAGGAAGGGAATCGCGTTCGGATTCGGATTTCGCTTTGCCGCAAAAAGCAGCACCGGCGCAAAGGAGCCTTATGGCGGGTTTAGCTCGGACCGGTTTTTCGATTGACCCCGATTTGCTGGAGCGATTCGATCGCGCGATTTCCGGAAAGGGTTACCAGAATCGTTCGGAGGCGGTGCGCGACCTTATGCGCGATTACCTGGTTTCCGAAGAGGCCGACAAAAATAAAGTCGTGGCCGGCACGCTCACCTTTGTCTACGACCACCACCGCCCGAATCTCACCGAGAAATTGGTGGAGGCCCAGCACCAGGCCGGCAGCCAGGTGCTCGCCGCGACCCACGTGCATCTGGACCATCATAATTGCCTGGAAGTGGTGATGATGAAGGGCCGCAGCGGCGCGATTCGCGATCTCTCCAATCGCATTCTCAGCCTGCAAGGGGTGAAACACGGCCAGCTGGTCATCACCAGCACCGGAAAAGATTTGAAGTAGGTCGCGCGCCGGGTGCGGGTGGCCGGATCGATGGCCTGGTCGGTTGCCGCGTCAAGCCCGAGTCAAAATCCGCGGCGGCCTGCGGAAGTTCTTGACTTTCCCAGCACCGGTGCTACCTTTCGCCTTACCGGCCCCTCGAGAGGTGCTCCATGGGCACTTTTGTACGCGAGCTGCTCACTTCCGCTTTTTATTTCGCGATTCCGTGTCTTTTCCTGGCGTTGATCCTCGGCGCGATTTGCGACGCACTGTGGCAGCACACCCTCCGCGAAAAGCTCGCGCATTATTACAAGTACGCGCATTCGCACCTGCATTTCCATTTTCCGCGCTGACCTTCAAAGGCTAGCCTGCCCCCCGCCCTCAGCGCGATCGGGCCACTGTGCGTTTCCGCTTTTCACGCTTCGGTTTTCGTCGTTATCCCGACAAGCGTTTTCGCGACGAGGGACCTCTCCCGCCTTTGTGTTGCCCTACGTATCAAGGAGGGCGGGATCTAAACCCGCCCTCGCGTTTCGTCGTTGCCTCTGGCCTTTCCGGGTGGCCCATCCTTCCGTTTTCCGGAAGGGTGGGGCTGTTGACTCTGCGCTTCTGCGGTTTGCCTTCGCGAATCGCGCGTCGCGCGATTTACGACGGTGACGACCAATTCTTCGCCGGCGCTCCCGCGGCGGCGCCGCTCGATTTGCTGTCCGCCGCAGCCGCGGCGGGCACGTACGGAAAGTTCGCCCGCGGTTTCGAAGTGACCGACTCCTTCCCAATGCCCAGCCGAATCGGCGCATTCGCGGCCAGCGTGAACATCACGTCCGGCGCGTTGTCGATCAGCGACCGGCCATTCCATTCCTCAAATCCGAACGACGCGGACGTGCCGACCTGGTAAGGCAACACGTTGGGGCAGAAGCGCTGCGCCACTTTTTCGCCGTAGGCCTGCGGATCCTGCGCTGTGCCGTACGCCGCGACCACACCGGCCACCGCTTTCGCCACCGTGGGCCCAAACGCGGAAAGGTCGCCGGAAGGCCCGCCGCCGTTCAGGCGATTGCCGAGGTCTTCGTTGAACTGGGTGAACAGCGGATGAATCATCGGCAGCCCGACGCGATTGATGTGGCGCCAGCCGCCGGCATCGGTAGCCAAAATCGAGAGCGCCCAGACGCCGATGCGCGGATTTTCGCTTCCGTCGGCGCTGGAGTTGGCCATGGCGTTCGCCGCCGCGAGCAGCTCCGCGTCGGGAATTTCCAGGACCATCGAATACACGGTATGGCCGGCGAAAAGATTTTTCGCTTTCGCCGGATCCCAACCGGCGAGGTCAACAGTCTTGCCATCTTGAAACGCGTGGCCCACCGCGTGCAGCACGTCGGGCTCGATCCAGAAAGGATCGCCGGCTTTTCCGGCCCACACGCGCAGGCCGGACGGCGTGGTCACACTTTCGTCGGTCGTGCCCTGGGCCACTACGGTACCCGCCGCCTGCGGGTCGGCGGCATCGGCGCCGGTCAGCCGGCGGACGGTGTACTTCTGTTTGCCCTGTGCGTCGCGTTCGCTAAAAGTAAAACGATAGGCCGGGTCTTCGAGCGCGTCGCCATTCAGATCGATTTTAAAGTCGTACATCCCTTCGGGATGGTAGCCGGGTGCGGGAATCGGCCCGAAAATGGAATGGCACACGTTGATGGCGAAAACCGTTCCGGTTTGGCCGCGGAAAACATAAAGGTCGGTGATGTCCAGGCGGATATCTTGACGTGCGATGGGCGAATCGAGATGGTGCGACATGGTTCTCTCCTTGAAGTGCAATCGATCACACCTTCGATGAGCGGGCCGGAGAATTCGATTGACAATTCTTGCGGCGAGGCTGTCAAGCGTTCGAGGGAGGCCCATCAGGGCCGTGGCTGACCGGTGCGCAGGCGAAATGGTTCAGGAGGCTTCGATTTGCGGCCGAGGTGCGGGCTTACTTCTTCTTCGCCTTCTTTTTCGCGGCGCGTTCGATGAGCGCAGCGGTGTTAGCGACCACTGCGGCGCGGATGAGTTGCTTAAACGCGGCCTCGTTGATGTTTTCTCCCTCGCGAAAATCGAGTGCCCGCCGCACGTTTCCTTCCAGGCTGGAATTGAAAAGCTTCTTCGGGTCGGGCAGGGAAGCGCCGCGCGCAAAGGTCAACTTCACCGCCTGCTTGTACGATTCTCCGGTACAGACAATGCCGTCATGCGAGAACACCGGCGTCCCTCCCCATTTCACTTCTTCGACGACGGCGGGGTCGGCGTCGTGAATCAGTCCCCGCAGCCGCGCGAGCGTCTTCCCGCGCCAGTCCCCAAGGTCTTTGATCCTCTCGTCGATCAATGCCGAGGCCGATTCCACCGCCATAGCTTTCTTCATTTCCTCTCCGATCTTTTTCTTTTCGAGGCTGGGCTTCGCCGGCTTGAGGCTCCCAATCGGTTTTGCAGATACAGCCGGGTCATATCGCGAAACTCGTCCAAAACCCGGGGCGGGGAATCGGTCATTTTCAGCTGCGTGGCGACGGCCTTGGTGTTTACTAGAATGACCACCGCCATGTCCCCTGCGCACTTTTTCGCCAGCTTTGGGTTATAAATCATAAACGTCCTGGCGATGCGCCGCAGCAGTGCGCTGCGGAACTCCTCCCGCTTCACCGACCAATCCCGGCCAGCCTCAAGCAGCCGCATGGAGGCGAGCCTGCCAAAAAATTCCAGGAGCAGCACCAGTAAGCCGTCCGCCAAAGCGGGAATCGAAAGGGCCGGCACTCCGGCGTCAAATTGATCGAACACGGTGTCAACATTCTCGCGGGCGCTAACCACGATGGTGTCCGCCAGGCTTTCCTTGTTGGGAAAGAAGCGGTACAGCGAGCCGATCTGGGTCCCGGAACGGGACGCGATTTCAGCCATAGTCGCGGCTTCGTAGCCTTGCTCCGCGAGGACGGCGGCCGCCGCCTCTAAAATAGCGGCCACGCGCAATCGGCCATTGGCGCGCTGCGGGGCCTGCACCGCGCGGAATGTTTTGGGTCTTGACTTATGCGAGTGAATGCTCAAATAATAATCCTACGCGAGTCCGTCCTCAACTATTAAACGGGTTGGACTCTCCTGTCAATCCCAAAGGAGCAACACCATGCCATTGAACTCATACCTCACCCTCGGCCGCTCCGGACTGCGCGTCAGTCCTTTTTGCCTCGGTACCATGACCTTCGGCGAAGACCTCGGCGGCGGCTTCGGCGCCAGCGTGCCCGACTCCGAAAAAATTCTGGCCTATTACCTCGAGCAGGGCGGGAACTTCCTCGATACCGCCAACGCCTACACCTCCGGCCACTCCGAAAAAATCATCGGCGATTTTTTCCAGCAGCATAAAGGCCGGCGCGCGCGCGTGGTGATCGCCACCAAATTCTTCATGAATCTTTTTGCCGGCGATCCCAACGGCGGAGGAGGTGGACGGAAGGCCATCGTCGCGCAGTGCGAAGAATCGCTGCGGCGCCTGCAGACCGACTACATCGACCTGTACTACCTACATCTCTGGGATCGCTTCACGCCCATCGAGGAGACCATGCGCGCGCTGGACGATCTGGTCCAGTCCGGCAAAGTGCGTTACGTCGGTTTTTCCGATACTCCGGCGTGGAAAGTGGCCCAGGCCCAGACCATCGCGCATTTTCGCGGCTGGGCGCCGCTGATCGCGCTGCAGATTGAATATTCGCTGATGCAACGAACGGTCGAAGGCGAGCTGGTGCCCATGGCGGGAGAATTAGGCCTCGGCGTGTTGCCGTGGTCGCCGCTGAAAAGCGGCGCGCTATCCGGCAAGTACACCCGCGGCAACGGCGTGAAGATGCAGGGCCGGCGCGGTTCGTTCCTCGGAGACTTTACCGAGAAGCAGTACGACATCATCGACGCCGTGGCCAAGGTTGCGGCGGAGCGCCACACCGATTCTTCGACGGTGGCGCTCGCGTGGTTGAAAGCCCAGCCAGGGGTCAGCTCCACCATCATCGGCGCCCGCACGCTGGAGCAGCTCGAAAAAAATCTCAAGGCGGTCGACTCCACACTAACGCCGGAACAGATTGCGACTCTCAGCGACGTTTCGAAACCCTCGCTGAATTTCCCCGCGGATATGCTGGTTCATTCGCATAACTACAGCCATGCCGGAGCGACCGTCAACGGCGCTAGCAGTAAACCGGGCTTCCTGGTTCCGAAGGACGATGGGCCTCGGTGGTAGTGGCGCGTCGACCCTGGAAGGGCAATGCTGTGCGCCGCGTGAATGCGTAAGAGCAGATTGCTAAGCAGAACGGCCGATTTTTCGTTTGACGCCGTTCTTCCCGGTTTCCTTTTATTGCAGCGCGCCGGCTGGCGATCTTTTTGGAATCAGCCGCCGCAGCAGATGGCCTTTCCACATCATCAATCCTGAAAGAACCATGAGCGGGAAGAACACATAGCGGGTCGGCGCGGCGTACTGCGGAATTTTGTCGAACGGGCTGTAAATATATCCGTAGATCGGAATGCTGACGATGATGTGAATCCACCTGAAAATCAAACGAGCTGTGCCTTGACTCATGATATTTCAAACCTCCTCTCCGGTTTTCGGACGTTGGGCCGCGGCTACCAGGCCGGCTGAAAAAGCTGAATCAGATTTCCGCATGTATCATCCAGCACCGCAATGATCGATCCGGTCACTTTGGTCACCGGCATGGTGAACTTCACGCCCTGCGCGGCCAGGCGGTCGTGTTCGGCTTGCACATTGTTCACCAGGAATTGCGCCGCGCGCATCTGCGCACCGTACATGGCTGCCTGATACGCCTTCGCCGCGGGATTCGCGTTGGACTCCAGGATCAACTCCACGCCATCCGGATCTTCCGCCGAAGCGACGGTCAACCAACGATACGGGCCCTGCGAAAAATCGGATTTCTTCTGGAATCCCAGGACACCAGTGTAAAACTTCAGCGCCTTTTCCTGATCGTTTACATATAACGTCGTCCATTTAATCTTCATTGCATTCCTCCATCACGTCGTAAAAAAGTGTTACTGCAGGCCGCCGACCACTCGTTCCATGTTCCCGATGAATTTCGTCCAGCCGTACTTCGCGCCTTTGTAGTTCGCGTCCTGCTCCGGACCGAAGCCGGACTGCTCCATGCGCAGCAACGTTCCGGTTCTTGTCGCGGCCAGGGTCCAGGTGACGGCGGTGTCGACTCCGAGCGTGCCCCAGCTGTACGAAAGTTTTTGATTCGGCTCGACCACCAAAACTTGCGACTCGATCACGCCGCTCCAGGTCCCCACCGGCGTGGCGCGGAAACTAAACTTGTGGCCCACCACCGGCTGGAAGTCGTTGTCCATCAGCCACTCTTTAATCAACGCGCCCTGGGTCAGCGCGCGCCACACTTTTTCCGGCGGGTGCGCGAACTCTTTTTCGATCACCAGAGTGCGAATTTCGCCCGTAGCCATCGTCAATCCATCCTGTCGAGCAGGTTCTCGAGGCGGGCCAACCGGTCGCGCCAGAACGCGCCGTACTGCGTCATCCAATCCATCAGCGGCGCCAGCGCTTCGGGGTGAACGCTATAATGCGTCTCGCGCCCCTCGCGGCGATGGCGCACTAATCGCGCGCGCTTCAGGGCCGACAGATGTTTCGACACCATGGGCTGCGAGACGCCCGCGCGCGCGGTCAACGCATGCACGGTCAGCTGCCCGTCACGGGTCAGCCGCTCGAAAATCGCGCGCCGGGTAGGGTCGGCCAGCGCTTTGAATACGGTGTCGGTCGCGACGTTGGGCATGCGTCAACCATAACCATGCGGTTATGAGTTGTCAAGAACAAAATTCGTGGGGTCTCAGATTTGCGGATGAGGAACTTGATGGCCGAATGCGAGTTTTACTGCGCGTAATGCGTAAAAACGAAGTCGCGATCTTTGGCCGGTTCGTGGCACGGGAAGCAGGTTTTGTGCAGCGCTTCGTCGCCCGGTTTGCCGTCCTTGAAATCGCCGAATCCCCACCCGCCGGTCGCGGCATATTTTTTGGAATCCTTGACCATGATCTGCATGTTCACGCGCGACCCGACCACGAAGGATTGAGCGCCGGGGAACGCGCCAGCCAGCACTTGGTTGTTGTATTCCGACGGGACGCGCGTCCAATGCAGCGCGACAATGATGGCGCCGTCGGGGAAGGGCAGCGTCCCAGCCTTGAAAGCCTTGAACGCAATATCGTTTCCCAGTTGGGCGCGCAACTGGTCGGTTTTACCCGGCACCAACAGTTGATTCACTGCGATCGTTTTCCACTCGCGGTAGCCGGCGGGAATTTTTACTCCGTAGATCGGCGAGCCCGCGTCGTCGGCTCGCCCGGCGGTGGAAGTCATCAAGGTGATGACGCCCGCCGCGGTCACGACAGCCAACGCTAACCAAACTGACCGTTGCATGAAGCGCGCATTCATATCTCCCTCCACAGACTGCACTGGGTAACGAAGGTTGAAACGCAGCTCTAGACCCCGATGATTTCGCCGGAATCGTCTACATCAATGGATGCGGCGCGCGACACTTTGGGTAGACCCGGCATCAGCATCATGTTGCCGGCGATGGCCACCACAAAACCCGCGCCGGCGGAGAGCCACGCGTCGGTGATGTTCAGCGTCCAGCCCGTGGGTGCGCCGAGGCGCTTGGGATCGTCGGTCAGGGAATATTGCGTTTTCGCGATGCACACCGACAATTTTCCGTAGCCCCACGCAGTAAATTGTTCAAGTTTTGCCTGGGCCTCGGCGCTAAAGCGCACGCCGCCGGCGCCATAAATTTGCTGCGCAACTTTCGTGATTTTTTCCGGCAACGATTCTTCGAGGGTATAGACGGCCTGGACTGCGGGTGCGGGATTGTTTTCAATCGTCCGCACCACCGTTTCGGCCAGTTCTTTCGCGCCGGGGCCGCCCTTGGCGAATCCTTCCGACAAAGCGCTGGCCACTCCGCGCACAGCGCAATACGCGGCAAGCCGTTGCAGCTCCGCGACGGCGTCATTCGGGAATCGATTGATCGCCGCAATTACCGGCACTCCGAATCTCTGCAGAATTTCAATATGCCTGCCGAGGTTCGGCAACCCCCGTTCCATATCGCCTTCGCCCTGGTTGCGCATGCTCTGCACCGTGGTCACCAGCACCGCGGCCGCGGGCGTAATCCCCGATTGCTGCATGACGATATCGAAATATTTTTCCGCGCCCAGGTCGGCGGCGAAGCCGGCCTCATTCACCACGTAATCGGCCAGCCGTAAACCCATCTGCTGCGAAATCACGCTGCTGGTTCCGTGCGCGATGTTGCCGAAGGGTCCGGCATGCACCAGCGCGGGCGTGCCGTCGGTGGTCTGCGCCAGATTGGGCAGGATGGCGTCGGTCAGCAGCGCCAGCATTCCTCCGGTGGCACCCAAATCTTTGGCCGTCACCGGTTTTCCGGCGCGGGTTACGCCAATCACGATCGCGTCCAAGCGCCGGCGCAAATCTTTGCGGTCGTGAGCCAAAGCTACGATGGCCATGATTTCCGAAGCGGCGGTGATGACAAATCCGGTGCGCCGGCCGCCGCCATCTTTCTTGCTGTCCAGCGACACGGCAATCCGCCGCAGCGCCCGGTCATTCATGTCCATGGTGCGCGGCCAGGCGATACGCGCCGGATCCAGATCCAAATCGTTGCCATGGAACAGATGCGCGTCGATCAACGCCGCCAGCAGATTGTGCGCCGAGGAGATGGCGTGAAAATCTCCGTTGAAATGGAGATTTATTTTCTCGCTGGGCTCGATTCGCGAAAGGCCGCCGCCGGCCGCCCCGCCTTTCATGCCAAACACCGGGCCAAGCGAAGGCTCGCGCGAAGTGATCACCACTTTTTTCCCGAGTAGCGCCAGGCCCTGGGTCAGGCTGATGGCCGTGACCGTTTTGCCTTCGCCGGAAGTGGTGGGCGAGGTCGCCGTGACTAAAATCAATTTTCCGCGCGGCTGGAATCCGGGATCGGCGAGCAGCTCTAACTTGAGCTTGGCCGTGAACGGACCCAGCTGTTCAAAATATTGCGCGGGAATTTCGAGTTTACGGGCAACTTCCTGGATGGGCAGAAGAGTCTGGCGCATGATGAGGATGGTATCGCTTCTGAAATGTGCTGGCGCGCACCAGAGGTTACCACAACCGCCGAACGCACGATAACGGCGCGCAAGCGCAAAATGCGGGCGAGGAATTACTTCTGCGGCGCTTCCGCGATCAACTGCGCGACTTTCGAGCTGGGGCTGACCGGTTCGACGAACATGATCTGCTGCGGGTTCAGGTACATGCGATCCGGTTCGTGCATTTCTTTGCCGCGTTTGACCAGCACGTTGGCGGTCTGCTTGGTTTCGGGGTTCGTCTGGTTGACGATGTAAAAAACCTGGGTCAGCACCGGACGCGGCGTGCCGTAGCCTTCGAGTTTGCCGAAGTACACCGAACCATTGGCGAGCAGCACGGCCTGATACGGCGTGGCGAAAGCAACTTGCTCGTTGTGCGTGTCGCGCGCATCGCGAACTACATGCCAGGCCGCGGCGGCAAAAACCAGAACTCCGGCCAGCAGCCAGACGATTTGTAGAATGGCGAATCCGCCGTGCCGTTTATTTCCGGGAGTGATCATGGCTGTGCTCCGTATTTGAATTTGAGCCTACGCACATGCGCGGCGACTCGGCCGATTCCGTCGTGCGAAAGTTTTGAACGCGAGCAGACCGCACAACCCCGCCGCAAGCATCATCCACTCCGACGGTTCCGGCATGCTGGTCCCATTGCCACCACCGCCGCCGCTGGTCGACTTTACGCCGTCGATGACCAGGTCGATCTCGTCATTGTTCTCGTCCAGCGTGACCCACTGAAAGCCGGCCGGAAGCGTGGGCAGATTGAACGCGATGTTCCCGAAGCCGCTGAAGGTCGCCGTACCGCCCAGAGCTCCAAGGGCTTCGGTGTCGAAAATGTCGAAAGTTTCGCAAACCCCGAACGTCGCCGCGCATCCGGACGACGGATCGAAACCGGCAAAAAACGACGCGTCAATCACGCTGCCGGCTTGGAAATTCGCGATCGATTCCGCGAAAACATTTTCGACCAGCACCGAGTTCGAGCCGACACCCAGCGTAAAATCCATCACCCCGCCGGCGGTTTGGGTGTAGAAGCCGTTGATGAGCAGAAAGCCGGAGCCGCCCGCACCGCCGCTGGGAGCAACCGTGCCCGAGTTGGTAAACGGCGCAGCCAAGGACGACATTTGAATCCTGCCGCTGCCGTTGAGCGTGCTGCCCGCGCCCACCGACGCGGCCCCGGTCGTCACCGTGACATTGGCCAGCGTCAACGTGCCGCCGGAAACCGCCGACACCGAAGCCACGCCGGTAACATTTCCGGCGAGCACCAGCGGCGCGGGGGTGTTGTCGGCGATGATTGAGCCATTTCCGTTGATGCCCAATCCGACGCCTTCGATCTGCGTATTGATCGTGCCGCCGCCGTGCAGCACTGAATTCTCCGCGAGATCGAGTCCAATGCTGGAGCCGTTCAGCGCGGCGTTGCCCAGTTCGAACGTTCCTTTCACCGTGTCGCCCGAGACGCTCAGCACCGACCCGCTGGTCAGCAGCACGCGATCGTTGGTGCCGTCGATCACGCCGCCGGTGAATGACGCGCCGTTTATTGCGGCGAGATTCCCGCCATTGCCTTGCAGCGTGTTGCCGGTCACTTCCGCACCATCCAACACCAGCGACGAGTGCGCGCCGATGGAAATGATCGCGGCGTTGACGTTGGTCGCTTCGGTATCGATAAAACCTTGCAGCACCAGCGGCACCGTGGTGTTATTCGCGATGATCTTGCCCTCGCTCATGAACCCGCCGTTGGTGATGTTCGCGCTGATCGTGCCGCCGCCTACAATCACTCCGTTGTTGATCAGCTCGCCGCCGGCGGGCACTTGCGTGATCGTCGCGCCCACGCCGCCGCTGCCCACCGCCAGCGTTCCGCCCACCGAGCCGGCGCCAATCGCCAGCGTCGAGCCTCCGGTCAACGTCACCGTGCCGGAAGGTCCGCCGAAGTTCACGCCTTCGAACGTCGCGTTGGTGGCGGTCAGGTTGCCCTGGGCGTAGCTGCCGCCCGTGACGGTCACGCCGTTGACCGTAAAATCGCCGCTGAGCGCGCCGGTCGAAGTGTTCTGCACGTTCAACCCGATGGTTCCGTTGCCTTGAATCGTGCCGTTGTTATTCAGCGTCCCCATGCCGTCGATCGTCGCGCTGTTCAATTGCAGCGCGCCTTTTAGATTGGAATTCGAAACATCCAACACTGACCCGGCCGACAAGTTCACCGCACCGTTCCGCCCGTCGATCGTGCCGTTCTTGAACGACGCGCCATTCTGCGCGGTCACGGTCCCACCGTTTCCCTGCAGAATGTTGTCGATCACCTGCGCGCCGTCCAGCACCAGCGTGGTAGCAGGGGTCAAGACCATCAGCGAAGAAGTGCCGTCGCCTGAAATGTTTCCTTGCAAGGTCAGCGACGATCCGGCTCCGGCGGTCTGGATCTGGCCGCCCGTGTTGTCAATGTTTGTGGAAATCATTCCGGTGCCGAAAATAAATCCCCGGTTTCGGATAAAGCCGGTTCCGTTAATGGTGACGCCGCCCGCGGTGTTGATGAGCTGCAGGTTGCCCACATTGGTGATTTCATTCTGCACCGTGACCACCGAGCCGCCGGTCAGAGCTACCAAATTCAACGTGGGGGGAAACGAGGAAGCTGTACCGCCGAGCGTGACGCCATCCAATGTGGAATTGATCGATTGCAATTGTCCCTCCACGTAGCCGCCGCCCGTCACCGTGATTCCGTTGAGCGTCAGACTACCGGTGAGCACGCCCGTCGGCGTGTTCATCACATTGATCGCCACGCTGCCGTTGCCGCTGATCGTCCCGCTGTTGGTCAGCGTGCCGGAACCGTTCAACTTTCCAACGTCCGGCGCTTCGCCCACAATGATCGTGGTCGTACTCAGATTGATCGTGCCTTGATTGTTGGAGGTTCCGTTCAAGGTGAGCGAAGCCCCGCCGCCGATGTCGATCTCGTTGCCGAACCTTAAATTGGTCGCGCCCGTCACCGTGAGGTTCACCGCCGCGGCCTGATTCATCACCGAATCGCCGGTCAGCACCAACTTGGTGCCGCTGCCATCGATCTCGAGCGAGGCCACGGTCGAATTGATATCGAGGGTCACCGTCGGCGGGATGGTCTGTGACACCGATCCGATCTGCACATTGCTGGTCGACGTCGGGACTCCGCCCGACCAATTCGTTCCGTTGCTCCAGAATCCCGTCGGCGGCGGGTTGTTCCACGCATCGGTCTGCGCGAAGGACGCGGACGCGCACACGAGGATGCTGACCAGTATGGCGAGCAGCGGTCCAGCGACTGTTCGCAGCATGGTGCGCGATGCGGCGTGTTCTTTTGAAGGTGAGTTTGCAGGAGTTTTGTGAGCTATAGGACCTGGGCGCATGGTTCCTCCGTTGCGGCGAAGGCTGGAATCCTAGCAGCCGGCATGTTAAGTACAAGTAACCTAAAAGGACCATATTTCCCCATACGGTCTGACTGAGGCACTTGCATGTCTTTGCGTTGGCGTCCCCTGAAACCTAAAGATGTCGCCGGCTGCGCCGCACTCATCGCGGCCCATCCGGTAATCGGCCCGCGTTACGGGCCGGCGCTAAAAGATTTAGGCCGCGCCTGGTTGCGCCTGTTGGGCTCCCAGGCCATGACCACCGCCGTTTTTGAAGAAGTGGAAAATGGCCGCGCGAATCTGGCCGGCGTCGGCGTGGGCGTGTTTGTGCACGACGAATTCGTACGCGAAATAAAAGCTCGGCCGCAATTCTGGTTCGGTCCCGAACTGGTCAAACGCACTCTGAATGGAAATTCGCCGGTGCTTTCCGACCACGAAGTGCGCGAAGCGAATTCCGGCAACGGCCTCAACGAACTGGTGTGGGAAACGCTGCCGGCGGAAAAATTTGCGGGAAGGACCGAGCTGTATCACCTGATGGGCGGAACTTACATCGAGCTCCACCGCGGATTTCGCCTGAAGGAAATGATCACCTCGCAGGCCGAGAGCCCGCAGCGGCTGCAGTGGGCGCTCGACGCCGGTGGACTGTACTGGGATTCAAAAGCTGCGCGGTATGTGAAATCCCTGGCTAAAGGCGCGGAGGAATTTTCCGTCCAGCCGCACATCGTCGGTATCACCCGCGAATTGGAATTCGGCCGCCCCGGCTCCTGGATTGGTTCGTTATTCGACTACCACCCGCCGCGCTTTTTTTTCAGCGCCGGCGAACAGCGTCTCCTGATCCAATCCATCTCCGACCGCACCGAAACGAATACGGTTCTCGCCCGGGAACTGGGCGTTTCGCTGAACAGCGTCAAAAAAATGTGGCTCTCGATTTACGATCGCGTCGCCGAACACGCCCCCGAATTGATGGCCGCCGATGGCGAACCCGCCGGCGATAGCAAGCGCGGCAAAGAAAAGCGCCGCCGCCTGCTCGCTTATCTGCAGCAACACCCCGAGGAACTCCGTCCCGTGTTGCGCCGCGCCAACGGCAAGAAGTTCAACAGCAAAAGGCCCACCCAGACCCGGAACCAGAGTGGGGCCCGTCGATGAGCTTCCTCGCGCCTCCGGAGCCCGCCGCGAACCAACGGCGGCGCTAACCGCAAATCTTCGATGGCTTTCAGAAATTCCGTCGAGCCCGCGCTGGGAGAGAATCGTTGCGGGTTCTCAGGCCTTGCTGATTGTTGTAAGGTAAGGGCGATTGCTATTTCGTTCGTCGCGCGGGAGATTTTAGTGGCCGACGCGGTAAAAGTCTTCTTCTTGTTTCTCAGTGCGCTTTTTCCCATCGTGGATCCGGTGAGCGGCAGCCCGATCTACCTGGCGCTGACCAGCGCGTACTCACCGGAAACTCGCCGGGCGCTGTCGCTGCGGGTCGCGGTTTATAGTTTTTTTCTGATGATGGGCTCCTACTTTATTGGCTCGCACATTCTTGGTTTCTTCGGAGTGTCTCTGCCGGTGGTGCAGGTCGGCGGGGGACTGGTGGTGGTCGCCGTGGGCTGGGGACTGCTGATGCAGCAAGACGAGGCGCCGGACGCGACGCGTAAAAATATTCAGCCGCAGGATGTTTTTCGGCAGGCTTTCTATCCCTTGACCTTGCCACTGACGGTCGGGCCCGGGTCCATCTCGGTCGCGATCACGCTGGGCGCGAACGCGACGCATCGTTACGGGCTCCACCTGTTGCTGATCGTCGCAGCGCTGCTCGCGGCCCTGCTGATCAGCATCAGCATTTACCTCTGTTACGGATTCTCGGACCGGCTCGCTCGTGCGCTGGGAGCGACCGCGATGAACGTCATCGTCCGGCTTTCCGCTTTTCTCCTCGTTTGCATTGGCGTGCAGATCATGTGGAACGGAGTCCGAGCGCTGCTCGAGGCTGTCCAATTTCACCTCGGATGACACCGGGATAATCAATCAGGTCTGCGGCCAAGTATATTTTTCCGAGTCGCGCCTGGCTCTGCGCAGTGAGCGACCGGTCGTCGACTTCGGCTTCGAAGTACAGCGCATTCGCCGCGGTCACCACCGGGCGCGGATCCTTCCGGGCCGCAAACAGCCGCCGCACGAATTGCTCCGGCGGTTTCCGCTCCGGCCCGCCGATTTCGATGGTGCCGTTCAACGGCACCGCGACGGCAATGCCGGCCAGAATCGCGGCCACGTCGTCCGCGGCGATCGGCTGAAAATCGATCGGCGGCAGACGAACGGTTCCATCGATCGTGCCGGAATCGGCGACTGCGCCCACGAATTCGAAGAACTGCGTGGCGCGCACGATGGTGTACGGTATCGGTCCGTCCTGAATCGCTGCCTCCTGCGCGATTTTCGCCGGCATATACGTGTTGCCCGGCATGCGCTCCGCGCCCACCACCGAAAGTGCGATGTGATGCTGGACGCCCGCGGCCGCTTCGGCGTCGAGCAGATTGTGCGTCGAGGTCAGGAAGAATTTCATCACCGCCGCCGCTTCCCACGACGGCGCGTTCGATACGTCAATCACCGCCGCCGCGCCTTCCAGCGCCGGGGCCAGCCCTTCGCCGGTGAAGGCGTTGACTCCCGATTTGGGTGATGCGGCCACCGCTTCATGCCCCTGCTCCCGCAGCGCGCGGACCAGCTTGGTCCCGATAAGGCCGCTGCCGCCAATCACTATGATTTTCATTTGGTCCCCCTGATTTTACGGTCCCGTGTACTGCTTATGCTGATTTCTGGCTCGAACCATTGCGGTTTGCGCCCGGCGGCGGGCACTCCGAATGGTGTTGAAGACTGGCTCCGGCCGGAAAGTATCCCGCGAAGAGAATTCCGGAGTATTTACGAGCGATTAAAAAAACGACGGGCGCGCGGAGGCAGACCTTCTAGGTTCGGATGATGCAAAGTGTGCGGAGAATATCCTGCGAGGTTTTGGCCGAAGCAATCGCTGGCTGCGGGCGGAAATTCGGACACCCCTGGCCCTTCAGAGTCGGCGCAGTGTGCGGGTAAGGTTCGCGAAACTCGGCGACCGCGATCGATGCGGCCTGGCGTGGAACGTTGGGCAGCGAAAAATCGTTCGAGGTGTCGTCCGCCAGCCGCAGCAGTTCGGTGGTTTCGATAGTCGCGATACTGCAGAGCATTAGGCCGATCAGCGTCGCGAAGATGAGCCTGGCGCACATTTGAAAATCCGGTGCTACATCGACACTATACCGCGAACGAGTACGCAGCTCAAACCGGCGCGGCGAAGGGTCCATTCTCTTTTGCTTCAGCAACAACACTACGGGCGCGGGAACAGCTTCACTGCACCACGATCTTGCCGGTCACTTTTGCGTCGTTTTCCGTGTTTTTCACTTCCAGTGGGATCTCGCCGGTTGCCTGGGGCTGGAATTCGAAATCGTTCCTTACTTTAGGTACATCCGCACGATCTCCACCACGTCTTCGGCCGCTTCTTCCGACGATTTGCTTTTACGCGGCATGTGGTTGCGGATGTGATCCTCCAGCAGTTCGCCCATCAGGCTGTTGATCGAGCCGCGCGCGGCGGCCAGCCGCTGCAGGATGTCCGCGCACTGTTCGTCCTGGTTCAGGCCGCGCAGCACGGATTCGAGCTGGCCGATTATTTTTTTGGTGCGGGTCGTCAGGTCTAGTTTTTCGCGGGAAGTAGTTGCCATATTTTCCTTGACTACCCTATGGGGGTATAGTATCTAAGCCCAGGGGTAGTAGGGTTTACCTTTCGGCGCTTAGTATATAGGGAAAAACGGCAACGGGCGCGTCCGATCGCACGGCCGGCCGGTCCGGCGCTTCGCCGCCGGGACCGGCTGTAACACGCGGATAACACGGAACCCTCAAACTCCCAAGACTCCAGTGGAGCCTAAGACGGATGCCTGACTTCTCCAATCGATCGCGCGCGCGGGCGGCGATCTTCGTTATCGCGCTTTCGTGCGTCGTACTCTCTGCACCGCGCACTGCCGCTGCGCGTCCCCAGCAAACCGACGCGCCGCCCATTAAAACCACGGCCCCCGCCGTGGCTTCGGATCAAACCGCCGCGCCAGACGACGCGGACGAATCGTCCAACGAAGGCATCCAGCCTCCCGAATCGATCTTTCCGCACTTTTCGAGCAGCCGTTACTGGCTTTCCGGCCAGGCCAATTTTATTTTCCAGACGCATCCCGATTTTCCGGCCGCCTATAGTGGCACGCACAGCTTGAGCGCTCGTTATGAAAAAGCCACTTCACGCGTCCTCACGCTCTACACTGGCTTCCGCCTGAACAACTCCTTTGAGGTCCTGGTCGACATCGAAGAGGCCGGGGGCGCCGCGCTCAGCCAGGGCTTCGGCCTCGCCGGCAATACCGATCTCGATATCGTGCGCAACCCGCTGCTCAGCAAAACGCCCTATCTCGGGCGCGGCATACTCCACAAAGTTTTCGCGCTCAGCAAAGACACCGTAAAAAACGATCGCAACTATCTTTCGCTGTTCGATACGCTGCCGCGCCGGCGCATCGAAGTGCGCTTCGGGAAGTTCAGTCTTCCCGATTTTTTCGACGCCAACTCGGTCGGGTCCGACACCCACCTGCAGTTCATCAACTGGACCACCGACAACAACGGCGCCTGGGATTACGCCGCCGACACCCGCGGCTACACCATCGGCTTGATGGCGGAGTACGACGACGCCAACTGGAGCTTTCGCGTGGTCGAAGCGTTGATGCCGAAAGTCGCCAACGGTGTCGATCTGGTCTGGCAGCCCTGGCATGTCCATGCCGAGGATTACGAATTCGAAGAACGGCACAGTCTGCTGCGCAAGCGCCAGGGAGTTGCGCGGCTGCTCGCATATACCAACCACGCGAACATGGGAATCTATCGCGATGCGGTCGAGCAGTTTCAGCAAGGCGTGGTCCCGGTGCCGGAGATCACCAACCATCCCTGGCACGTCACGCTGAAGTACGGCTTCGGCGTCAACATCGAACAGGAAGTCGCGCCGAACCTGACCGCCTTCGCGCGTTGGGGTTGGGACAATGGCCGGACCGAATCGTTTGCTTACACCGAGGTGGATTCCACCGTCGACACGGGTCTCGGTTTCGCTGGGGCGCTGTGGCATCGCAAGCAGGACCGCGCCGGCGTCGCCTTCGTCACCAACGGAATCAAAAAGGACCATCAGGACTATCTCGCGGATGGCGGTCTGGGTTTTCTGCTCGGCGATGGTCGCCTGCGCTACGGCCGCGAAAATATTTTCGAATCCTATTACACCGTCCACCTCTGGCGTGGTATCTACCTCGCGCCCGGCGTCCAGCACATCAACAATCCCGGCTACAACCGCGACCGCGGCCCGGTCGTGGTCCCCACCTTCCGCGCCCACGTCGAGTTCTAGCTCAGCAGAATCAAGCGCGAGAAGGGAACTCCGCTCGATGATTTTCGGCGAGTCGACTGCTCAGCAGTTCGTTACTACCCAATCCCCGCGTTGATTTTAAAAAACAGAGTTAGAGGTTATCTTTGCAGCGCGAAGCGAGCGGCGATCCAAGCGAGTCCGATCGCGGCGACGATTGCCGTGCAGGATCTGCACACCCTATCCATCGTTTAGGCCGCAGAGCGCATCGCACAGCGGGACGGTGGTTCATTCCAAAGGGCGATCACCGAATCGGAGGCGGACGTGGGCAATTTCTTGCGCGACACCAGGTTCGGCTTCCGCCTCCTGCTGAAAAATCCCGGGTTCGCGTCCGTCGCGGTGCTGGCCCTGGCGTTGGGAATAGGAGCCAACACTGCGATCTTCAGCGTGGTCTATGCCACCTTGCTCGCGCCTCTGCCTTACCCGCATCCAGACCAATTGACGATGGTGTGGTCGAGGGTCAAAGACCATGACAACGGAGTCGCGGCTGGCAACTATCTGGATTGGAAGCGGCAAAACACAGTCTTTCAGGAGTTGGCCGCGTGGACTGGCGAAAATATTAACCTCTCGACCTCCGGACGACCGGAGCGCGTCACCGCTCAAAAAAGCACCCCCGAGTTTCTTTCCATGATGGGACATCGGTTCCTGCTGGGGCGCGACTTTCTGGCCGAAGAGGGCGAGGTCGGCAAAGACCACGAAGCCGTCCTCACCTATCACTTGTGGAAGACTCGTTTCGGTGCCGATCCCGGCATCGTTGGGCGGCAAGAACAAATGAACGGAGAGCCCTACACCGTTGTCGGCGTGCTGGCCGAGGGCCCCGCCGACCGGATGGACATTGACCTCTTCGTCCCGCTCGCATTCAAGCCCGACCAAATCAACCACGATTTTCATTTTCTGCTGGTCGCCGGCCGTCTAAAACCCGGCGTCACGATTGCCCAGGCGAATGCGAACCTGGATTCGATCTCGCAACATATCGTCGAAGAATATCCAAAATCGAAGGGTTGGGGAGCGCGCGCCGAGCCGCTGAAGAATGATTTTCTCGATCGAGACGTGATCCGAGGTTTGTGGCTTTTGATGGGCGCGGTTGCCTTCGTGCTGCTGATTGCTTGCGCCAATGTGGCCAACTTGCTTTTAGCGCGAGGCACGGCGCGTCTGAAAGAGGTTGCCGTACGCGCCTCACTCGGCGCGTCCCGTTCCAGGCTTTTCGCCCAATTCCTAACGGAGAGTGTGGCTCTGTCGCTGGTCGGCTGTGTCGTCGGCGTCGCTCTGGCGTTTGGACTACTTAAGCTGATCATGGATATCATGCCGCCGTTCACGCTGCCGTCGGAGGCGGAGGTCCGGCTCAATATTCCCGTGCTGTTGTTTACGCTGGCCGTCAGCTTGTTCGCTGGAGTCTTGTTCGGCTGCGCTCCCGCCTGGCAAGCGGCGCGCATGAACTTGAACGAAGAGCTCAAGGAGGGCGGACGTTCGGCGAGTGGCGCTGGCCGCCACGGATTGCGGCGCGCTCTGGTGGTGTTGGAATTTGCGCTCGCACTCAGCCTGCTCACCGGTGGCGGCCTGGCGATTCACAGTTTATGGAACGTGGCGCACGTCGATCTTGGTTTTAAGTCCGATCACCTGCTCACTTTTACCGTGCCGGTGCCCGACGGCCAGCTGACCGAAGCGCCCCAGATCGTCGCTTTCTATCAACAGGTTCACGACCGCATCGCCGCGCTTCCCGGCGTCTCCTCGGTTTCCGTGTCGCTCGGGATGCCCATCCAGGGAGTGAGCTTCGGCATGCCGTTTACCATCGAAAGCAAGCCGGTAGAAGATGTGTCGCAACGTCCTTTAGCTGGCTTCGATATGGTTACGCCCGACTATTTTCAGACTTTCGGGATTCGTTTCGATATGGGGCGGGCACTCACGGAGCAGGATCGCGCCAGTGGAGTCCGTGTAGCCGTGGTCAACCAGACCTTTGCGGAAAAGTACTTGTCGGGGGTCGATCCGCTTGCTCAGCGTATCCTCGTGGAGCAGTTGATTCCCGGCGTGACCAAACTCGGCTCACCCATCGCCTGGCAGATCGTAGGCGTGTACCACGATGTGCGCAACGGTGGCGTGCGCGGCGATGGTTTCTCTGAAATCGACGTTCCGTTCGCGCAAAGCCCGTGGCCGGTGGCCAGCGTCGCCGTACGCGGGGTGGGGGATCCGGCGTCGCTCACCAAGAGCATTGCTGACGCCGTGCAATCCATCGATTCCAATTTGCCCATCGCCGACGTCAAAACCATGGACCAAATTCTGGTCGAGTCCAAGGCTGGAGACCGCTTCACCGCTTTGCTTTTCGGAGGCTTCGCCGTGATCGCGCTGGTGCTGGCCGCGCTTGGAATTTACGGTGTGATGTCCTTTGCCGTCGCGCAGCGCACGCATGAAATTGGTCTGCGCATGGCGCTGGGTGCGAATTCGGGGCGCGTACTCACGCTGATTTTGCGCGAGGGGATGATCCTGTCGCTGATTGGGCTGGTGCTGGGCTTCGCGGGCGCTTACTTCGTCGGTCGGGGCATGAAAACAATGGTAGTGGGAATTGGCGCGATCGATCTGCCCGCGTTCACCACGGTGGCCGTGCTGCTGATGGCGTCGGCTCT
>Ga0209221_1000314_pt1 | contig 23253 bp, 24 predicted proteins | sample BlaSpr_A8_Ref_O2_FD_187989 | JGI IMG/M metagenome (GOLD analysis project Ga0209221, IMG submission 187989) | Forest soil microbial communities from Thunder Bay, Ontario, Canada - Black Spruce, Ontario site 2_A8_Ref_O2 (SPAdes) (version 2) | ecosystem: Environmental > Terrestrial > Soil > Boreal...
TTACCACCAATCCCCGGTCTGATTCCTGCTTATGCCCTGGCGCTAAATTTTCAACGGTCTGGGGCCGATATATCGAATGGAGAGCTATCGCGACCTGACTGCAATGAGAATGCCATCAATAACGTTAAGTCAATTGCGCGATACGCGGCGACTCAAAGCATGGCTTCGCGCAGGGAAGACCGTTGAACTACGTGAACGCAACCGCGTGATCGCGCACATCATTCCAGTAAGGCGCAAAGGCAAAACGAAGTAAGAGTTGGGGAATTATTGCAGCTATTCTTCCTCTTCCTTCACCTCGCCCCGCTCGGCCTTTGCCTTCTCGATAATCTTCTCCTGCAACTGCCCCGGTACCGCATCGTAATGATGCATTTCCATGTTGAAGCTGCCGCGCCCCTGCGTCATGGACGTCAAATCCACGCCATAGGTCAGCATCTCCGCCATCGGCACTTCGGCCTTCACCACCGTATTGCCGCCCTTATTGTCCATTCCCTGGATGCGCCCGCGCCGGCTGTTCAGATCGCCCATAATCGATCCCGCAAAATCGTCCGGTACCGTGATCTCGACATGCATCACCGGCTCCAGCAGAGTCGGCTTGGCCTGCTCCATCGCCTTTTTGAACGCAATCCGCCCCGCCATCTGAAACGACAAATCATTCGAATCCACATCGTGATAGGACCCGTCATACAGAATCACGCGAAAATCCACCACCGGAAATCCCGCCAGATACCCGCGCGACGCCGCGTCCTTAATTCCCTTTTCCACCGCCGGAATAAAATTCTTCGGAATCGCGCCGCCAAAAATATCGTTCACAAACTCAAACTGTCCCCCGCGCGGCATCGGCTCCATCTTGATCTTGCAATCCCCGTATTGCCCATGCCCGCCCGTCTGCTTCTTGTGGCGTCCCTGCACGTCAGCCTTCGCCCGAATCGTCTCGCGATAAGGAACCTTCGGTGCCTTCAAAACAACTTCCGTGTGATAGCGCTTCTTCAGCTTCGCCACCACCACTTCAATATGCTGCTGCCCCGTCCCGGCAATCAGAAATTCTTTGGTCTGCGGATCGCGGAAGAATCGCAGCATCGCATCTTCTTCCATCAGCTTGTGTATGCCCGGCCCCAGCTTGTCTTCATCGGCGCGGCTCTTCGGCTCAATGGCAAATGTAATCGCCGGCTCCGCCAACTTCACTCGCGGATATTGAATCGGCGCCGCCTTATCTCCCAGGGTGTCGCCGGTCAGCGTGTCTTTCAATTTCGCCACAGCTCCAATATCTCCGGCATGCAACTCGGTCACCGGAACCGCAGTCTTGCCTTGCATAATTGAAACATGCGACAACTTCTCCGCCGATCCCCGTGAGAAATTCTGCATCGTGGCTTCGTTCTTCAGCACGCCGGAAAAAACTTTAAAATAAGAAATCCTGCCCGCAAATGCGTCCGAAACAGTCTTGAACACATACAACGACACCGGCTCCGCATCCGTCTCATGCCGCTTCGGAGCGTCTCCATTTCCCGAAGCCGCCGGCTCACCCTGCACCCACTCGTGCTCCGAGGGCGCCGGAGTGTAGTCGACGATAAAATCCATCACCCGGTCCGCGCCAATATTTCCCAGCCCGGAAGAAAAGATCACTGGAAAAAGTTTGTCTTCACGAATCGCATTATGCAGCGCGGGTATTAAGTCTTCTTCCGGAATCGTCCCCTTCTCAAAAAATTCCTCCATCAGCTTGTCATCGCCCTCGGCCACCAGTTCCACCAACTGCTCGTGCGATTCCTGTACCTGCGCCCGCATGTTGGCCGGGATCTCCGTCTCTTTTCCTCTGCCGTTCCCGCCCAGTTCGTAGCTGTAAGCCTTCATCCGCACCAGGTCGACTACGCCCGTCAAATTCTTCTCGCTGCCAATCGGCAGTTCAATCGGAATCACGTTCCGCCCAAATGCATTGATCAACGATTCCAGCACCCGCTCCGCATTGGCGCGGTCCCGGTCCATGCGGTTCACCACAATCAGCCGCGGAGTTTTATATTCCTCGCAATCGTTCCACACTTTTTGCGTTACCACCTCCACGCCGGCCACGCCATCCACCACCACAATCGCCGCATCCACCACCGGCAGCACCATCCGCGCCTCGTGGACGAACATGTTGAAGCCCGGAGTATCGATCACATTGATCTTCGTCTTGCCCCACTCCACATACGCCGCTGCAGCCGCAATCGACATCTTGCGCGCGATTTCTTCTTCGTCGTAATCCGTGGTCGCCGATCCGTCATCCACTCGCCCCAGCCGCGGCGTTGCTCCCGCCGTATAAAGCATGGCGGAGAGCAGCGTGGTCTTTCCCGCGTGCCCGTGCCCCACAATTGCAACGTTGCGTATGTTTTCTCCGGTATACACTTTCACGAGATCGGCTCCTTCGCGGGCGTGCAAGATGAAGAGAGGAGGCCAGGAAGAAAATCAGCAAATTCAGAACGGCCAGCCCTACACCACCCGCCAAAACCTAGGATGCTACCACGCGGCGAGCGGAAGCCTCAACCCACGGAGCAAGTGTAGGGACAGCCGCCCTCGGCTGTTGGTCGAGCGAAGCTCGACTCTTTACCTTCCACCGGGCCAGCAACCCGGTCCGGTATGCCGTGCAAACTCACTGTCGGCCGGTGTATTATCCCGTCATGCTCGGGAACCGCACCAGCTCCCAGTGGATCGCGCAATACTCTTCCAGCCATCAGAACCCCATAAACCGCGCCTGCCACACTCTTGGCATTCCTACCATCCTGCTTTCCCTGCCGCTTTTCATTGCCAGCATCTTTCTCCATCGCTTATGGCCCTACGCGATCGCCCTCTTCATTGTCGGCTGGATCTTTCAATTCGTCGGCCATGCCTTCGAAGGCAAAGCTCCGGAGTTCTTCCACGACTGGCGATTCTTATTTGTCGGCGTCCGCTGGTGGTGGGCGAAAATCCGTGGCAAAGCATAGGTCGGATGCAACGATTCCCGCAGTACATACTGCCCGCGATTTGGAGATCAGGCGTCCTCCCGAAGGCCCGCGTTTTCACCAGCGGGCCGAGGGATCTCCCCGGCCCCGCGGGATCCTATGGTACTCACTAACCCGCTAGTCCCGATTCCTCCGCCTTGCAAGCCCAAACGCCACAAAGCCGGGCTGGTTGGCCCGGCTCTCTTTGCGTGGACTGGTCGGAAGAAATTTGGTTCAATCATTCCGGCCAGCATCTCAAGTTTTTAGAACCTTCGATCGCGCATCCGCGCAATCACATCACCATCGCCAGGTTCTCCAGTTCATACTGGAGCACAGGCAAAGCGCACCCCGCCATTTCGACGCGTCCCGCGGCATCCAGCGCCGCCTTCGGCGAAACTCCGTATCCCCGGCCCATCAGAAAAACCTGGAGCAGTTCCGCGGCTTCGTAGGAATCAATCATGCCGCCTTGCAGCAGATCGCTCCGCAACGCAGCCAATTCCGTTGCCGTGAACCGGTCCTTATCGTTATAGGTTCGATCGTTGGTCACCCGATCGCTGATTACATCCTCGTTCATTTCATCCTTATACATGGCCGTCATCACCTCCGACTCCGACCTGCTACCACAGATACCCATTAGACTCATCGGCAGCCAACGAAGTTGCATGCAATTCTGCTGCCGCAGCGGTCGTTCTATCCTAAGTACGTAAAACACTCCGCTTTAGATTCATAAACCCTTATATACACGCGAAGTTGCAGCCAAGCTAACAGACTTCCGCTCCGCCGGTAAGGTCCTCTGTGTACTTTTGTGTACTTTTGGGATTCTCAAAGTTGACGCAGAGTGTCATTTCGGTCCGGAGATGCACAACTCTGGAGTTTCACTCCATCGCGTACGGCAAATCCTGGAACTGAGAAGACAATACGCTGGGAAGGTTCCGAAGGTGTAACAGACATGTAACCAAGGTGTAAATGTTCGTAAAGATTTGGTAGTGGTACAGTTTGAAAAGTCTTGCGCTTCACTTTTTTCGGAGTCATCCCGAAAGCCCGCGTTTTCACCAGCGGGCTGAGGGATCTCCCACGCGCACGCCACTCTTCCGGTCAAACTGCACCACTACCAAAGATTTCCACCGCGTGCCGACTTCTGAAACCTAAGGCTTGAGAGCCGAGAATCACAATCCGAGGACTACGCGCTCTCGATCTTCGCCTCGTCGATCAGCATAATAGGGATATCGTCCTTCACCGCATACACGCGGTGGCAAGCCTTGCACTTCAAGCTCTCGGGATTGCTTCGATATTCGAGCTCTTGCTTGCACGCCGGACAAACCAGAATCTCCAACAGTTCCTTCGCGATCATGAAAAGCATTCTACGACAGAATCCAACTGCAAAATATTGATGTGGGGACAGCCACCCTCAGCTGGCCTGCCCTGAGCGAAGCTCGACTTTTTCCTTACTGGCGACTGCAGGCAGCCGCTATGTCTGACTGGTTCATGCGATAGAATCTCAACCAAGCCAATGCCCGCCAAAATTCTCGATGGTACCAGTATCGCCAGTGACATTCGCCGTGAAGTAGCCTCGGACGTGAAGGCGATGGCCGCGGCTGGTATGCGCCCTGGTTTGGCAGTCCTCCTGGTCGGGCACAATCCGGCCTCGGAGATTTACGTCCGCGGCAAGGTCAAAGCCTGCGAGGAGGTCGGCATCTATGGTGAGCAGCACTCGCCTTCCGAATCCTCCACTACCGCTGAGTTGCTTGCCCTGATCGAAACTCTAAATCGCCGCAACGAAATCGATGGCATCCTCGTGCAGCTGCCGCTGCCTCCGCAAGTGGACTCGAAGAAAGTCCTGCTTGCAGTCGATCCCGCCAAAGATGTCGATGGCTTCCATCCCATGAATGTCGGCTATCTTTCCACTCAGCGTCCCGGCCTGGTGCCTTGCACGCCGGCTGGCGTTATGGAAATCCTTCAACGCAGCCACATCCCGATCGCCGGACAGGACGCCGTTGTCGTGGGACGAAGCGATATCGTCGGCAAACCCGCCGCCATGCTGCTGCTCAATGCCAACGCCACCGTCACGGTCTGCCATTCGAAAACCCGCGACCTGCCTGCGGTATGCCGCCGCGCCGATATTCTCATCGCCGCCATTGGCCGTGCAGGCATGATTACCCGTGACTTTGTGAAGCCGGGCGCTACCGTGATCGATGTCGGCATGAACAAAGTCACCGACCCAGCCGAATTTCAGCGCTTGTTTGCCGGGAACGCCAAGCGTGAACAAACCTTTCATGCGAAAGGATCCACTCTGGTGGGGGATGTCCATCCCGAAGTGGCAGAAGTGGCGGCAGCCTTGACCCCCGTCCCCGGAGGCGTCGGCCCGCTGACCATCGCAATGCTGATGTTCAACACCGTGAAGGCCGCGAAATTACGGCGGGGGCAGGTGGCCACTGCCTCGTGATCAGGATCGGAAAAACCGAGCGTTTTTGAGAGAGGTCAGGCGTTAGGTCTTAGGACTGCCGGAAACTTTTCGCCGCTGAAGCCACCAACCTCTGGCCGCTGGCAACAGGCCACTACCTCTAACCCTATGCTAAAAGTCGGACTCACCGGTGCAATCGCCTCAGGCAAGTCAGCTGTCGGAGAGATGTTCGTCGCGCTGGGCGCACACCTGGTGCAGGCGGACCGCATTGCCCATCATCTGATGTTGCCCGGCCAACCCGTCTACAACGAGGTCGTTCGTCACTTCGGCGGCGCAATTCTCAATCCCGATATGAGCGTAAACCGCTCCAGGCTGGCCGAAGCCGCTTTCGGATCCAGCACTCCCTCCGGCCGGGCGGCTTCCACGTCCTCGTCCGCGGCCTCCGCGATTTCCCGTATCGATGAGTTGAACCGCATCGTCCACCCCGCGGTGATTCGCAGCCAGGAGGAATGGATGGCCGAGACCGGACGCCAGGATCCACACTCCGTCGCCATCGTGGAAGCGGCGCTGATCCTGGAAGCTGGCGCGGCCCGGAGCTTCGATTGCCTGATCGTGGTCACTTGCACCGATGAGCAACGCGTCTCTCGCTTCGCCGCACGGCAGAAATTAGCGCTGGACGTCGCTCGCAAGGAAGTCGAACGCCGCATGGCCGCCCAGCTCCCAGAAGCGGAAAAGGTCAAAGCCGCCGACTATGTAATTGATAACTCAGGGTCGCTTGAGGAAACCCGCTCCCAGGTTGTGCAGGTCTGGAGTCGCCTGCGCGCCAGAATTCCGGATTAGTTCGAACTCTTCTCTCCTACAGCGTTAACTGTATACGGTCCCGCGCCGCGCGAAAGTAAGATGGCTCAGGCGAATGGGGTAAGAGAGTCTCAGTCTTTAGTTGCGGCCATTCAAGTTATGGCCATTCAGGAACATTCCATGCGGGTTCTAGTAGTCGATGACCATGAAGTCGTCCGCCGAGGCGTGCGATCTCTCATTCTCACCGATCCCAAGTACCAGGTCTGCGGCGAAGCGGTGGATGGACAGGACGCGATCGAGAAGGCCCTGCAACTGGCTCCTGACGTCGTCGTGATGGATGTCAGCATGCCCCGGCTCAACGGGCTGGAAGCAACTCCCATCATCCGCGCGGCTTTGCCGCAATCGGAGGTCCTGATCCTCAGCCAGCACGACTCGCCGGAGATGGTTCGCCAGGCCTTCAACGCGGGGGCCCGCGGATACGTGGTTAAATCCTCGGTCGCCAGAAACCTGCTCTCCGCTCTCGAGTGTGTCAGCCACCACCAGCCTTTCTTCGATCCGGCGGTCCCCGCGCCGGCCGAATCCATTCCCGTTGATCATAAAGAGATCATGCAGCGCAGCGTGGCCTTCGAGCAGGCCTTGCGCGAGAACGAGGAACTGTATCGTTCCACCTTCGAACTGATCGGCGTGGGCGTGGCCCACGTGAGCTCGGATGGCCGATTCCTTCGAGTGAACGACAAGCTGTGCGAGATCACCGGCTACTACAAAGAGGAATTGTTGGCGATGACCTTTCGGGACATCACCCATCCTGAGGATATTGAAAACGATCTGGTTCATACCGAGAAGATGAAGGCTGGCGATCTGGAAACCTATGCGATCGAGAACCGCTACATCCGGAAAGATGGCTCCATCCTCTGGGTCAGTCTGACCGTCTCCGCCGCGCGCGATACCCGCGGACGGCTCAAGCATTTCATTTCCGTCATTGAGGACATTAGCTCCCGCCGCGAAGGCCAGGAGGCAAAATACAAGCTGGCCGCCATCGTGGAATCCTCCGACGACGCCATCGTTTCCAAAGACCTGAACGGCATCATACAGAGCTGGAATTCCGGCGCCGAACGCCTCTTCGGACACGCCGCCGCGGAAGTGATTGGAAAGCCGATTACCACCATCATTCCCCCGGAGCTACGGGATGAAGAGAAGCAGATTATTGCCCGCCTGCGCAAAGGCGAGCGCATCGACCACTTCGAAACCGTGCGCATGACCAAGTCGGGAAACCGGCTCAACGTATCCATCACCGTTTCCCCGGTGTTTGACTCGAGCGGGCGCGTGATCGGCGCTTCCAAGGTCGCCCGCGACATCACGGGACAAAAAGAGGTCAGAGACAAGCTGGAGGCTCGCGTCCAGCAGCGCACCCAGGAACTCGAAGAAAAAAATGAAGCGCTGCGCCGGCAGACGGAAACAGTTCGCGAGCTTTCCATCCGGCTGCTCCGGACCCAGGACGACGAACGCCGCCGCATCGCCCGCGACCTGCACGACAGCGCCGGACAGCTTCTTGTCGCGCTCAAAATGAACCTGTCCCCACTCGAGGCCGAGGCCCAAAAGCTTGACCCTGAATTCCGCGACGGCGTTGTCGAAAGTCTCAAGCTGGTGGAAGAGTTATCCAAAGAGCTGCGCACCTTATCCTATCTGCTGCACCCGCCCTTGCTGGACGAAGCCGGGCTTCCCGCCGCGCTGCGCTGGTATTTGGAAGGCTTTACCCAACGCAGCAAAATCGAAGTGCAGCTGGCAGTCTCGCCCCAACTCGGCCGCCTTCCCGATGATATGGAAATGACCATCTTCCGCATCGTGCAGGAATCTCTCACCAACATTCACCGCCACTCCGGCAGCCGCGATGCCCGCATCGCCCTGGGGCGCGAAGCCGGAGAAATTTGCCTTCGAATTCAGGATAGCGGCTGCGGCATGCCCGTTTCGACGAATGGCGGACTCCACAGAGCGAAAACCGGCGTCGGGATTCAGGGCATGCACGAGCGCGTCACACAACTCGGCGGACGCTTCGAGATCCACTCCAACGGCACCGGCACCCAGGTTACCGCCGTATTTCCCCTCGCTTCCGGTCCGCCCCAAAAGCAGGATCCCGATTCCGCTGCGATCTCGCGCGTTCGGTAGACTCCTCGAACTGACTCCGCTAGTGGCTCAGCCTGATTGTCATCAACTGGATTGTCTTTGCGCCGCGAAGGATCTCACTACCTGTTATTTCTCTTTCAAAAATTTTCCCTGTTCCAGCTCCGTGAATGCCTCTCGCAATTGTTCCTGTGTATTCATTACGATCGGCCCATACCACGCCACCGGCTCTTGCAGCGGCTTTCCGGAAACCAGCAGAAAACGGATTCCATCCTCTCCTGCCTGCACCGTTACTTCGTCGCCGCGGTCGAACACCACCAGCGATCGGTTATCCGCGTCGACCGGAGGCGCCGTATCCAGCCACTTCACCCCTTCGGTCGGCACCGCCAGCGGGCCCGAGGCGTTGCAGAACTTCCCCGCTCCCGCAAAAATATAGGCGAAGGCGCTGTGCGACGTTGCCACCGGCAAAGTCTTTCTCTTCCCCGGCCCGACCGACACATCCAGATAAATCGGATCGGCCGCGATCCCATCCACCGGACCTTTCTTTCCCCAAAAACTGCCGCACACTACGCGCACATGGGTGCCGTCGTCGTCTTTGATCTCCGGAATATCCAGCGCCTTCACTTCCTGGTAGCGCGGCGGCGTCATCTTCAGATTCGCCGGCAGATTCGCCCACAACTGGAATCCATGCATGCGGCCCGCGTGGTCTCCCTTGGGCATTTCCTGATGGATAATCCCGCTGCCCGCCGTCATCCACTGCACGTCCCCGGCGGCAATCGTGCCGTTGTTGCCCATGCTGTCGCCATGGTCCACGGTTCCCGCCAGCACGTAAGTCACGGTTTCAATCCCGCGATGTGGATGCCAGGGAAATCCCGCCAGATAATCCTCCGGCACATCGTTGCGAAAATCATCGAGCAGCAAAAACGGATCGAACTCTTTGGTATTGCCAAACCCAAAAGCGCGCCGCAAATGCACTCCCGCGCCCTCAAGCGTCGGCTTCGACTTGATCAAATGCTTTACCGGCCGGATCGACATGATTTGCTCCCAATTTCTTGATTTAGGAGCTATTGGATGTCGCACCGGGCAGGGCGGATTCCTGCGTGCCCCACTCTTGCCGCGTCCTTTGCGGCAGGGTGGGGATTTTGACTTCCTAACCGATCCATGGATGAGCCCACCACCCGAAAATCTTTGTCATTCCCACGCCCGAGCGTAGCGAGACCGGAGAAACCCGCTTCTTGTCGCCGGGCCATCAACGCACTGTCATCCTGAGTCCCTTCTTCGTTCGCGTCAGGCTCCAATCTCGGGGACAGACTCATTTGTGGCGCAATCCCTCCATTCCCGGCACCGCTCTTTTTCCACACCACCCCTGTCCACCTAACCTTGTCCCCCTTCCCGCAACATTGAATACTCACCCTATAGCCCACAAAGCTGGAACCCATAACTCATGCCCTCTCAAGATTTTCCCTCTAACTCATTGCACCCCATAGATCAAATCGCAAAATCCCGCCAATCCCATGATTGCAATAGATCGTGGGGGAGGGGGTAGGAGATCACCATGGCAAATTTCCCCAGTCGCTGTCACCACATCAAAGTCAACGGCACCCAGTGCGGGTCACCCGCGCTGCGTCGCTACACCCTCTGCTACTTCCACCAGCGTCATCACGACCAGTGCATCGCCCTGAACACCGAACGCCTGAAGAACGCCCGAGCCGGTCGCCGCAACCTCGCCATCAACTTGCCCGTCCTCGAAGACGCCAACGCCATCCAGGTCTCACTCATGCAGATCATGCGTCTCATCATCGCCGGCCAAATCGATCACAAAACCGCCGGTCTCCTGCTCTACGGCCTGCAAACTGCCAGCGCCAATTTAGCCCGCACCAACTTCAACCCGTATGCCAAGGACATGGTTCTCGATCCGGACACCGTCCAGCAAACTCCATTGAATGGACACATCTGGGACGATTCCGACTTCGACGGTATTGCGGACGACGAGGACGAAGAAGAAGCCGAACCAGAACAAAAGAAAGCCAAAGCTATGCGGCCGCCCAATGAATCCAGCCGCAAAAATAAAGAAGCCGAAGCAACCCGTGTTGAACACAAAATTCCCCAGCCCGCCGCTTCGCCGGCCCCACTGCCGCCCAAACGCCCTTCCGCAAACGTCGATATGAATGAGGTCAGAACAAAGATCACGAATCAGATCAGGCAATCCCTCCCCGACCTGGCCGTCGCCTTAGCACATAAAGCGAATGGCAAGTCAGCGGGTTAAACAGTTCTCTGAAAACACGAGGTTCGTATCAGGGCATCGCTTTAGCGATGCCGAAAGTTCTTCGGATCCAGCCGCCGCCTTAGGGGCCGGGCGGTCCATAGCTCCTTCGCCCCGCAAAAGGCGCAGGGCTCAGGATGACAGTGCGTTTATTGCGAATGATGATACGACCAGCTCGCGCGCCCTTCCGCTAGGCTGCCTCTTCGTCCTCGGATCGCGGAGTGCGGTCAGAGACAGTCTCGGTAGAACGTTCGAGCCACGCTGTCAGGGTTTTGCGAATCTTGAGTAGTTTGCCGGATTCGCTGAGGGCGGAATAGGCGATCATGGCGAAGGTGGCAATCCAACCGAAAAGCATTAATTTTTCTACGAGCGTCATACAGTACTCCTTCTCCGGCGCCCACCGCAGGGCGCCTCTACTTGCAGAACTGAAGAAGTCCGGCCAAAGGCTCCCCTGCCGGGAAGCTTTTGTGGGCCTTTTGAAGGAATAGTGAAGATCGGAGGCAGGGCGTTTCATGGGGAGGGCGGTCGACGTGGGAAGGGAAAGCAGATTCCCTTCGGCTCCCGCTCAGGGCACGCGTTGGACGGCTGTCCCTGCATGCGGAACATTTTGGCGGGGCGCACGTTAGAATGAAGATGGGCCGTTTCCAAAAATTTCGTGGCCAATAATCATTCGTTTATGAGAATCCTACGACCTGCAATATTGGCGCTGGTGATCGCCGGCGCGTTTTTCTATTTCACCACCTGGCGATCGAACTCACAGTTGGGGCAGCTTCATACCAGCGACTGGCTGAACCATACTTCGTTGAACCAGTCTGCGTCGACTCGTTCTGCGTTGGCGCCTGTTCCGCAGATCGAGATCACGGAAGCGGCCAGCAATGAAACGCTCGACAGCGAAGAGCAGAACAATATTCTGATCTACCGCAAGAATATTCCCTCGGTGGTAAATGTCACTTCGCGGGCCATGAAGTTTGACTTCTTTTATGGAGCGGTGCCGCAGGAGGGGCAGGGTTCGGGATTTGTGATCGATAAAGAAGGTCACATTCTGACCAACTACCACGTCATTGAAGACGCGCAGCAGTTGGAAGTGACCATGCACAACCGCAAGAAGTACAAGGCGACGGTGGTCGGGACCGATACGGTGCACGATCTGGCGGTGATTCAGATCAAGGCTCCAGACCTGGTTCCGGCGGTGCTGGGCGATTCGCGCAACTTGCAGGTGGGGCAAAAGGTGTATGCCATCGGCAATCCGTTTGGCTTGGCGGGGACGATGACGCGGGGAATTGTCAGTTCGATCCGGCCGGTGAAGGAGCCGAATGGCGCGACCATCGAAGATGCGATCCAGACCGATGCGGCCATCAATCCGGGGAACTCCGGCGGGCCGATGATGAACGGGCATGGGGAGGTGATTGGCATCAATACCATGATCCTTTCGAATGTGGGGCAGAATGCGGGAATTGGGTTTGCGATTCCCATCAACACGGCGAAAGCGGTGCTGAACGATCTGATGACGGTGGGGCGAGTACGGAGGCCGGCGCTGGGCGTGAGTACGATCCCGATTAGCCCGGAACTGGCCGATCAGATGGGATTGCCGGCGGACTACGGTTTGCTGATTGTGAGGGTCATTCCAGGGGGGGCGGCTGACCGGGCGGGACTGCGGGCTGGGACGGAGCGGGCTTATCTGGGAAATTCTCCGATCATGCTGGGCGGCGATTTGATTGTGGCCATCGACGGTGAAAAAGTGGAAGACGAGCAAGGGCTCGCGGAGATGATGAATAACCATCGCGCCGGAGATACGGTGAGGGTTACGTTTTTCCGCAACAAGAGAAGGATGGAAGTGAACGTGGCGCTGGGCGAGGCGCGGGAGCAGGTGTAAGAGAGCGGATATTATGTCCCCGGGCGCCCGGCCTCAACTTGCGGCCATGAACGGCATCTTTACCATCGAGTGGAAAATTTTCGGTTGTTGTCACTGATTTTGATTGAAAAGCTGAATGTTCGGAAGTAGTCTTGAGTCCTGCCTATGACTGCCGGTCGCTAAATCCGCAAATGCTGTGTGAGCGAAGCTGCGCGGAAGTGTGCGCGCTTGGCTCCTCCTAATTTCTGTGGGAAAACTCAGATTGAAAAATCCAGAAAGGATTTCACATGCAATTTGTGGATAGGGCACTGGCGCGCCGTTTTGAGGCTTGCGAGGAAGTGCCGCAGGTTTTGTACGCGCGCGTGTTTGCAAAGATGCGGCCGGAGATCGGCGCCGCGGAAGAAAAGATCTGCGGCGGTCACATGATCTTCGCGGGGCTGGGTTCGCCGATTGGGCGGGCTACGGGATTGGGTCTCGACAACGAGTTCACCGCGCAGGACCTGGATCGCGTGGAGGAGTTTTATCGGGTGCATAAGGCTCCTTCCCAGGTGGATTTGTGTCCGCTGCACGATGCTTCTGTGTTTGAGATGGCAAAGGAGCGAGGATATTGCATTGCTGAGCTGAACAATGTGTTGTTCCGGAAATTGCAGCCGGAGGAAAAGTTTCCCGATCCCGTTCAGTCTGCGGGTTGCGAGATTCGGCGTGCAAAGCGGGAAGAAGCGACGGAGTTGGGGGCAATCGTGGAGCGAGCGTTCTTTCCGGACGGCGCGCCCGAGGCGTATAGGGATCTTCTGGCGCCGCTTTATCAGATGGAGGGAGCGATGACGTTCGCGGCTTCGGTGGAGGGCAAGACGGTGGCTTGCGGAGTTGGATTGGTGATTCCGGAGCATCGCATGCTCGCGTTATGTGGGGCGGGAACGGCTGCTGACTTTCGGCGGCGCGGGCTACAGACGGCGTTGCTCAACGCGCGACTGGCTGCGGCGGTGGAAGCGGGGTGCGAGTATGCGGTAGTGGTCACGCAGGGTGGTTCGGCTTCGCAACGGAATTGCGAGAGGTTGGGGTTTCGCGTGGCTTATAGCAAGGTGACGGTGATTCGACAGATGGCAGAAAGCTAAGCCCCAAAACCTCTAACACAGAGGACACGAAGGAACACAGGGGAACACTGTGATCAGTAGTCAGTGTTCGTGCCGGGCACTCATCACTGACCACTGATTACGGTTTATGCGGCTTCCGCGAGGAAGTCGTCGATTTCGTTTACTTCTTTATCGTTCAGGCGCAGATCGCCGGCGCGCATGACAGTCCCGGCTTGTTTGGCATTGCGGGCGCCGACAATAGCGCCGGTGACGGCGGGGTTGCGGAGAGTCCATGCGACGGCCACTTCGCCGATGGAACGGTTGTGGCGCTGGGCGAATTCGCGGAGGTGCTCGACCAGGTCCAGATTGCGGGAGAGATTCGGCTCGGAGAAATCGGGATGGCCGCTACGCCAATCATCCTTTGGCAATCGGGCCGCGCGTTCGGCGGTCATGGAGCCGGTGAGTAGTCCGGAGGCCATGGGGGAGTAGACGATCACGCCAATGTTTTTGTGCAGGCAGTAGGGCAGGATGTCTTCTTCGACTTCGCGGTGAATGAGCGAATATGGAGGCTGCAGAGAGGTTACGGGAGCGATGGCTTGCGCGCGCTTCAGTTGCTGCACGTTGAAATTGGAAACACCGATCCAGCGGACTTTGCCTTCGCGTTTTAGGTTGGCCATGGTGGACCATCCTTCTTCGAGATCGGGTGAATCGGGATCGGGAGGCCAATGGATTTGATAGAGATCGATCGCGTCGGTGGAGAGGCGGCGGAGGCTGTTTTCGATCTCTTCGCGAATGGAGTTGGCTTTTAGAACCTTCTGGACTTCTCCTTTAGAATCCCAGCGCAGGGCGCATTTGGTGAAGAGGTAGGGACGCGGGCCGGACCAGGTCTTAAGCGCGCGGGCGACGACTTCTTCGGAGTGGCCGAGGCCGTAGACGGCGGCGGTGTCGATCCAGTTGACGCCGAGTTCGAGGGCGCGGTGAATGGCGGCGATGGAGTCGTTGTCGTCCTGCGATCCCCAGGCGAACTGCCAGCCGGAACCGCCGGCGGCCCAGGCGCCGAAGCCGACGGGAGTGATTTTCATATCGGAGTTGCCAAGTTGGCGGGTTTGCATTTCAATCTCCTTATCTATCATTTATCTAGATGGTTTTGATTAAGAGCGGGTTGGGTGCGATTCAGAATTGGAATCTCATGAACGTTGATGCGATTCGCGAATACTGTCTGGGGTTTGACCAGGCAACGGAGAAGCTGCAATGGGTGGACAATCTTTGTTTCAAGGTTGGCGGGAAGATTTTTGCGATTGTTGGACTGGACAATCCACGGATATGTTTTAAATGCACTCCGGAGACGTTTGGCGAATTGATCGAGCGTGAGGACCTTCGTCCCGCGCCATATCTGGGGCGTTACAAATGGGTAATGCTGGACCGGCTGGAGGCGCTGGGATGGAATGAGTTGCGGGAGTTGATTGGGCGGTCCTATGAGATGGTGGCGGCGAAGGCGGCGGGGAAGGTGGCTGGGAAGCCTGCGAGAAAGAAAGCTCGAAAGAGAAAGAGTAGAGCGCGATGAAGAAGAACGGCTGGAGAATGTTGATCGAGGTTGGGTTCATTGTTTTCTTGTTTTATTCAAATCTTTTGATGGGAGAGTTTGAACGTTCCGGCATGGGACAGAAGAAAGGATTGATCTGGGCGCTCTCCGATGTGTTCACTGTTCCAAATCTTGAAATCGCCGCCGTAGCAGCGACTATCGGATACATTTTCATCGAATTCCTGCGGACCCGGCTTTAGCGGCAATTTCAAACTGACTTGCGACCGAAGTTTCCTCTGATTTGACTCGACTTGCTGAGGTCGGCTAGCCTCAAGGGTCAGCCCATTCCTGGACGCGATTGAGCGAAATGCTTTTCCGGCACAAATTGTTGATTTTATTGACGATGGCAGCTGCCGCCGTGATGCCGGGTTTCGCATCCGTCGATCCGGCGCCGGCGCAGCATGGCATGGTGGTGAGCGCGCACGAACTGGCGTCTCAGGCTGGGGTAGAGATCATGCGCGCCGGCGGCAATGCGGTGGATGCTGCCGTGGCGACGGGATTTGTGTTGGCGGTGGTTCATCCGGCGGCGGGAAATTTGGGTGGCGGCGGATTCATGCTGGTGCGCATGGCCGATGGGCAGACGCATTTTCTCGATTACCGGGAGAAGGCTCCGGCGGCGGCGACGCGGGATATGTTTCTGGATGCGCAGGGCAATGTGATCGAGGCGGCCAGCGAGATTGGATATAAATCGATTGGGGTACCGGGGTCGGTTGCAGGGATGGTTTATGCGGAAAAGAAATTGGGTAAGCTGACGCTGAAGCAGGTGATGGCTCCGGCAATTCGGCTGGCGCGCGAGGGATACGCCTTGAGCTGGGTTGAGGCGCGTGACTTGCGGGATCGGCATTTGAGCGAGTTTTCGGAGTCGCGGCGGATTTTTCAGCGGGGCGGAAACTATTACCAGCCGGGAGAGATTTTTCGGCAGCCGGATTTGGCAAGAACTCTGGAGCGGATTGCAGTGAAGCCGGATGATTTTTATCACGGAGCAATGGCCCGGGAATTGGCTGCTGCGATGCACAAAGGCGGAGGGTTGATCACGGTCGACGATCTGGCGCACTACGAGGTGAAGGAACGCGAGCCGATTCGCGGGACATATCGCGGATATGAGGTGATCAGCGCGCCGCCGCCTTCGTCAGGCGGAACGGTGCTGGTGGAATCGCTGAATATTCTCGAAGGGTACGATCTGGAAAAGCTGGGGGACCGGTCGGCGGAGTCGATTCACTTTACGACGGAAGCCTTCCGAAGAGCATTTTTTGATCGCTCGGAGTTTCTGGGGGATCCGGATTTCGGGAAGATTCCAGTGGCGCAGTTGATCGACAAGAAATATGCGGCAGCCTGGCGGGAGACAATCGATGCGGCGAATGCCACGCCCAGCAAGGATTTGAAACGGCCCGAAATCTTCAATGAACTTGAACAGTACGCGGCGGCACATCCGCAGCCCTTGGCCAATCACGAGTCGCAGCACACCACTCATTATTCTGTAGTCGATGCCCAGGGAAATGCGGTGGCGGTTACCACTACAATCAACGATTGGTTTGGGTCGCGGGTGACGGCCGATGGTTTGGGTTTTCTGATGAACGATGAGATGGATGATTTTTCATCCAAGCCGGGCGTGCCCAACGGCGATGGATTGATTCAGGGTGAAGCGAACGCGATTGGTCCGGGAAAGCGGCCCTTATCGTCGATGACGCCAACGATTGTGGTGCATGATGGGAAGACAGTTTTAGTGTTGGGATCGCCGGGAAGCTCGAAGATTATTACGACGGTGGCGAATGTTTTGATGGGCGTGGTGGATTATGGAATGAATATTCAGGAGGCGGTGAACGCGCCGCGATTTCATAATCAATGGTTGCCGGACGTGTTGAATGTGGAACAATGGTTCTCTCCGGACACGGTGGCAATTTTACGGAAGATGGGCTACAAGGTAGAGTTCGGATTGCACGACGGGGACAGCGTTTCGCCTTATTGGAGCGAAGCGGAGTGTATTGCGATTGACTCTAAGACGGGTGAGCGGCTGGGTGCGAGCGATTATAGAAGTCATGGCAAGGCGGTAGGATATTAAGAATTGATGATTGCTGATTGATGATTAAAAAACTTCGATCAGCTTGGCGGCGGCTTTCAATCAACAATCAGCAATCATAAAATCAACAATTGCTTTCCAAGGAACGGGCATGGTGAAGGCGGTATCAACTTATTTGTACGTGAGGGAGCGGCTGCATCCGGGGATTCTGGATGGGCTGACGCGCAGCGGCGTGCAAGCGATTGAGATTTTTGCGGCGCGACAGCACCTCGATTACGCCAACCGCAAGGCCCACGTAAAAGAAATTGCGGAGTGGTTTCGCGGGAGCGGAGTGCCGCTGCATTCGGTGCATTCGCCGCTGTATGCCGATTACGAGTGGGGACGGGCTGGAGCGCCACCGTTGAATATCGCATCTGTCGACCGGGGTGGGCTGGTGCAGGCCATGGATGAGGTGAAAAGGGCGCTGGAAATCGCGGAGCAGATTCCATTTCGATTTCTAATCCAGCACATTGGTGTGCCCAATGAAGAGTTCAGTGAGAAGAAGTTTGAGTCGGCGATGACATCGATTGAACACCTGCGAGCGTTCGCCAAGCCGCTGGGCGTGCGGATATTGCTGGAGAATATTCCGAACGAACTTTCCACGCCGGACCGGTTGGTGGAGATGATTCGCGCGGCGCATTTCGACGATGTGGGGATTTGTTTTGACTTTGGACACGCGCACATTATGGGCTCGGTGAGCGAAGCGTTCGAGATTTTGCGGAAGCAGATCTGGTCGACGCACGTGCACGATAACGATAAAGTCAACGACTCGCATTTGTGGCCCGGCCAGGGAACGATCAATTGGAAGGAAGCGATGGAGTTGTTGCGCTCAGCCCCGCAAACCCCGCCCCTGATGCTGGAACTAGGAGAGGATGAGAAGGTGAATCCCCTGGAGAAGTTGAGGGAGACTTTCGAGAAGTTGGAACAGGCTTAGAGCTTGCACCGCCGAGTTCGTGGAGAACACCGAAGAGGAAAAGCGACGGTACAGCTTGAACGGCATCTTATTTTGCTCCGAACCGGCGTCTTTTTCAGATGAAGGATCGCTTTGTGCGGGCGAAGGCAGATTCCTCGCGCGATAAAGCCGCGCTTCGGAACGACAAGCTTTTCAAGTTACACCATTCGAAATGACAAACTTTTCGATTTGCACTGTTACCGACAAAAGCGGGGCCAGGGGCCTGCGGCGTGGACATTTTTAATTTATCCGCCACCTCTGCGGGCTTGGCGGTAAAAAAACTTAACTTATGGCGACGTTAACGACGATTGCAGAAATTGGGAAGCACGACGGGCAGACGGTTACGCTGCGCGGGTGGCTTTATAACCTGCGCGAGAGCGGGAAATTATTGTTCCCGCAGTTTCGTGACGGGTCGGGCGTGATTCAGGGAGTGGTGCCGAAGAATGCGGTTCCGCCGGAAGTATTCGACGCGATCAAGACGCTTACGCAGGAATCGAGCGTGATCGTGGAGGGGAAAGTGCGCGCGGACAAGCGCGCGCCGGGCGGATATGAGCTTGATGTGGTGAATGTGCGGGTGGTGCAGCGCGTGCCGGAGTCGGATCCCTATCCGATTACGCCGAAGGAGCACGGTACTGAGTTCCTGATGGAGCACCGGCATTTGTGGGTGCGGTCGCAGCGGCAAGCGTCCATTCTGCGGGTGCGGGCGGAGATCATCAAAGCGGTCCGCGATTTTTTCGACGAGCGCGGATTCACCCTCACCGATCCACCGATTCTTACCCCTGCGGCGTGCGAAGGCACGAGCACTTTGTTTCCTGTGGATTATTTTGAGGAGCAGGCGTATCTGACGCAATCGGGGCAACTCTATATTGAAGCGACTGCGATGGCGCTGGGAAAAGTTTATTCGTTCGGGCCGACGTTTCGCGCGGAAAAATCGAAAACGAGGCGGCATCTCACCGAGTTTTGGATGGTGGAGCCGGAAGTGGCTTACGCCGAGCTTGATGACCTGATGGATTTGGCCGAGGGGCTCATTAGTTTTGTAGTGAAGCGGTGTCTGGAAAAACGGCGAGTTGACCTGATTGCCATTGGGCGCGATGTTACGAAACTGGAGAAGATTGAAGCGCCTTTTCCACGGATCAGTTACGACGACGCGGTGAAGAATTTGCAGGAAGGATTTGCGAAAGGCGCGCTGGAGGCGAAGTTCGAGTGGGGCGGAGATTTGGGCTCTCCGGATGAAACTTATCTTTCGGCGCAGTTTGACAAGCCGGTGATGGTGCATCGCTATCCCGCGAAGGTGAAGGCGTTTTATATGGAGCCCGATCCGCGGCGGCCGGAGCTGGCATTGTGTGTGGATGTGCTGGCGCCCGAAGGGTACGGTGAAATTGTTGGCGGTTCGCAGCGCATGGCATCGCATGAATTGCTGGTGCAGCGTATTCACGAGCATGGGTTGCCGGAAGAAGCGTTTAAGTGGTATTTGGATTTGCGCAAATATGGCAGCGTGCCGCACGGCGGATTTGGAATGGGTATTGAGCGCGTCGTGGCGTGGGTCTGCGGGCTGGAGCACGTGCGGGAGACGATTCCGTTCCCCAGGATGCTGAACCGGTTGTATCCGTGAGGGCATTCATGGTCAGCAAAAGGCGAAGATCTTTAACACAACACAGGGGAGACAAAGGAAAAACGGTGGGCGGTGAATAGCTGCATTGCAAGATTTTCTTTCGCTCCGCTGGCCTTGGTGCTCCCGGCGGTGAACAGGAATCGGACGGAAGATCCAAATCTATGACGACATCCCTCACTACCACAAACATCGCACCCAAGAAGATTCGCGTGATTGGAGTGCCGCTTGATCTGGGGCAATCGCGTCGAGGCGTGGATATGGGGCCCTCCGCGGTTCGCGTTGCGGGGCTGGAAGCCCGGCTGGAGGCCCTGGGGCATGAGGTGGAAGATGGCGGGAACGTGGCGGTTGCGATTCCCGAACAGAAGAAGGAAGGCGATACTCACGCGAAATATTTGAAGGAAATTACCGCGACTTGCACCAAGCATGCCGAGTTGGTGGTGAAGACACTGGAAGCGGGCAAAATTCCGCTGGCGCTGGGTGGAGATCATTCCATGGCGGCGGGGACGGTTTCCGGGGTGGCGGAGTTTTATCATCGCCAGCATCAGCGGATCGGGTTGATATGGATTGACGCGCATACCGACATCAACACCCCCGATACCTCGCCGAGCGGCAATGTGCACGGGATGCCGCTGGCGGCGCTGATGGGCCTTGGGCCGCAAGAATTGTGCAACATTTATGAGTTGTGCCCCAAAGTTAAGCCGGAAAATTGCGTGCTGGTGGGCATACGCGATGTTGATGCGATTGAGAAAGAAAATGTGCGGCGCGCGGGCATTTCCGTGTTCACCATGCGCGACATCGATGAGCGCGGCATGCGAACGGTGATGGAGGAAGCGTTGCGCCTGGCGAGTAAAGGCACCGCTGGATATCACATTTCGCTGGATATGGATTGGATCGATCCGGAAGATGCGCCGGGGGTGGGAACTCCGGTGCGCGGCGGGGCAACATATCGGGAAGCGCATCTGGCGATGGAGATCATTGCCGACCACGGGCATATGTTGAGTTTTGAGATCGTGGAGGTGAATCCGGTGATCGACGAGCACAACCGGACGGCGGATCTGGCGGTGGAGTTGGCGCTGTCGGCGTTTGGAAAAAAAATCCTTTAAAGATTTATGAAGAAACTTCGAGTGGGAATTTTGTTTGGCGGACGCAGTGGCGAGCATGAAGTGTCGCTGCTTTCCGCCGCGTCGGTTCTGAAGGCAATCGACAAGGACAAATACGACGTGGTGCCGATCGGCATCACGAAGGATGGCCGCTGGTTGACTGCGACCGATGCGGAGAATCTTTTGCAGGGCAAGCTGATTCCTGAAGCGCGGAATTTGCGGGCGGGCGATCCGGAGACGACGCAGGCTGCCGCGGTGCTGGCCCGGGGCGAGGCCGTGGTGGTGCCGCCTGAGCCGGTGCGTCGCGAGGGCGGGCTGGTGCCGTTTCAGACCGATGCCGCGCTTACGCGGCGCGCCAGCGACCGGGCGATCAATGTCGATGTGATCTTTCCCGTGTTGCATGGTACGTTTGGCGAGGATGGAACCATTCAGGGTCTGCTGGAACTGGCGGATATCGCCTACGTGGGTGCGGGGGTACTGGGTTCGGCGGCGGGGATGGACAAAGATGTGATGAAGTCTTTGCTGGTGGCGGCGGGGATTCCGATCGTAAAGCATGTTACGGTGCTGCGCAGCGCCTGGGAAAAAGATTCGAAGAAGGTGCGGAAAATTGTCGAAAGTAAGTTGCGATATCCGGTATTTGTGAAGCCAGCGAATCTGGGATCCTCGGTAGGGATCAGCAAGGCGCATGATCGAAAGGAACTTGGTCCTGCGATTGAAGAAGCGGCCAAGTTCGATCGCAAGATTGTGATCGAGCAGGGTGTGGGTGGAAGGAAAAATAAGGCGCGGGAGATTGAATGTTCGGTGCTCGGGAACGATGAGCCGGTGGCGTCGGTTCCCGGCGAGATTGTTCCGGTGAAAGAATTTTACGACTACAACGCCAAGTATCTGGATGAAGGTTCGGAGCTGATCATTCCGGCTAAGCTGACGAAGGCGGAGACGAAAAAAGTTCAGGAGTTGGCGGTGCGATGTTTTCGGGCGGTCGATTGCTCCGGGCTGGCACGGGTGGATTTTCTGATGGATCCACTGACTCGCAAGATTTTTCTAAATGAAATTAATACGATGCCGGGATTTACCGCCATCAGTATGTATCCCAAGCTGTGGGCGGCATCCGGCGTGGCGTACCCAAATCTTATCGACAAACTGATCCAGTACGGGCTGGAGCGGCATCAGGATAAGAAGAGAAATCAGTATCGCCGCTGAAGCGTTGAGTTCGTAAGAGTTTGAGATTCGCCAGTTCAGCCTGGAGAAATCTCCATACACACCGAATCATGCTGGTGTGACCCATATGCCTGGTAACGGTCTGCAATATCTCAATTCCAACGACTGGGTAATCGTTCAGGCGAAAGCGTCGAGGCGTACGTTCAAGCTGGGCGAAGAGATAATCCGGCAAGGACAAAGCGGAGAGGCCATCTTCATCATCCGGCGGGGGGAAGCCACGGTAGAGCTTGCCGGGACGGTGGCCAGAACTATTGTGGCGCACCTGGGGCCGGAAGACATTTGCGGGGAGATCGCGTTTCTGGAGCAGGGCAGATCGACGGCGGCCGTGGTGGCGGCGGATGAGGAAGTCGAAGTCGATTCGATAGCAACGACCGAGTTGCGTGCCATCTTTGAAGCCTTCCCTGGTCTGGCGTCGCGTTTTTATATGTCGCTGGCTGTGATCCTGGCCAAACGCCTTCAGGCTACCTCCAAAGAACTGGCGCGAGAGATGGCGCTGCGCGACCGTAGAGAGTAGTGCACCCTGCGATTCCGGAATCGCTCGACGTGGAGCCGGTACAGCGCTTACAATCCCGTTCAATTCATCGCGCCGGTGGGCTGCAATTTTCGGCCGGCCGAGCTCCGATTTTTTGCGATTTTGCCATGACGGGCTGGAACTGGAATAGGAGGGGGCATGGAGTTTGTGATGTTCGAGGATGCGGATGGCATGGAGGTCTTTGTGAATCCGGAAAAGGTGGTTTGGGTGAAGGAGCAGCCTGGGCATATTACGGTGATCAGCTGCGGAGACGACCACAAGTTTAAGGTGCGTCTGAGTCCGGCGCAGGCGGTGGCGGTGTTGGGTAGGACGGTGCGGTGAAGTCGGCGAGACTGCGATACCTTCCCAGACAGGCGACGGGATAAGGCGAGATCTGAGTAGCGGCCGAAGTTTTCTAGAGAGTTCATCGGTTCAACTTGGCCACAGAAAGCAGGTTCCTCCTGTCTCGCTTGGCTCGCGCGTCGGAATGACAAAGGTTATGGGAGAATCATCGATAGAGAATAGAGAGTCAAAATCCCCACCCTGTCGCCGAAAGCGCGACGAGGGTGGGACCGCCTCTGGGGGTACGTGCCCAGTTTTCTCTTGACGGAAGGTTTTGGTCTATGTAGCATCGTAAGAACAAGTTCGCTCTTTATTTTTGGAGCGGACCTGAATTTCATGCAGAGTGGCTGAGGGACGAGCCCTGTGACGCCACGGCAACCGGATCTGGATCATATATCCAGACCGCCAGGTGCCAACTCCCGCCCGG
>Ga0209221_1000315_pt1 | contig 23133 bp, 29 predicted proteins | sample BlaSpr_A8_Ref_O2_FD_187989 | JGI IMG/M metagenome (GOLD analysis project Ga0209221, IMG submission 187989) | Forest soil microbial communities from Thunder Bay, Ontario, Canada - Black Spruce, Ontario site 2_A8_Ref_O2 (SPAdes) (version 2) | ecosystem: Environmental > Terrestrial > Soil > Boreal...
AGCTGAAGCGACTGCGAGAAACATCGTTAGCCCGGTGACGGTGACGAGCATCAATCGCTCCCAAGGCAGTTCCGGCCGCGATGAAGCCACACGCCGATAAGAAAGGACAAAAATAACATATATAAAAGGAATAAGGATGTGAACAAAAGGCCAAGCCGTCAAATCCGGCCAGTTTGGCCACGAATGAATGGAAGGCGCCCCCCTGAGATACGCTCGCCATGTGTTCCACCGTTCGGCGGAATAATACTTAGCGACGAAGACAACCGTGTAATAGAGAAACCGTCTTGAACTTACCTTCCACAGAAAATAGGAACTGAAGATGGCAACGATAGCGAGAAAACCGCCGAGGAGAGCGGCTTGCTTCTTAAGCTGAGCCCCCCACGGTTCGGCACCTCGTTGCCGTTCCCACAGCAAGAACAGGGCGAGACCAATGACACCGAGAACCATGGATTGACTGAAGCATGTGCTTAAACCCCAGAGCATGCCGGCCCATGCCATTCGGGCGACAGTTCTTTTCTCGATAGCGATTGCCAGGGCGGCGATCGCGGCAAGCGCGCTGTACCAGTGATGAGTTGCGTCGAGGTAACTGCTGAAGGGAAGTGTAAGAAACAAAAAACCGGGGAGAAACAAAGTTCCTCCGACCAACACCTTTCTAGAGATCACGATGCACAGCCAAGCGTTGACCACACCGATCAGGACCAACATCGCTTGAGGGATCCAGGCTCTCACTCCAAACAGCTTGAAAAGCGCGGCATAAAGGACGTCTGTGCCGGGCAGGGTGAAATGATCGTAGTCCCGGTAGATGATTTGCCCTTCAAGCAGTCGCGTGGCGTTGTGCAGGTAAATTGACTGATCACCGATCGCCAGACGAGGCGTCGCTGGAACCACGAACACCTCCAGATACAAGAAAATGCCGCAGGCCAGCAAGATGAGCGGAACAAGCCAAGTCGCGGCCTGGGCCTTCAAGAGGACCGGCGTCGAATATCGAACTGGGACGGCAAACTCTTTACAGGGCTTCAGATCCTGGTCTCCTCCCACTAATGAATGGCTTATCGAAATGGGTTCAACTCGTGGCTTTAAACAATTTCGCTAGACTATCGAGGTCCGCGGTACTGGCGTCGCCGATCACGAAGTAGCGAAGGCCGCCTTGACTCCAGGTCTCGATGTTGAACGGTTGTTTCTCAGGAGCGAGAGCGTTTCCGTCTAACCTCGCTGCCAATGAGCGGTCCTGGAATACGAATACGGAGATATGGTGCTTCCGCACGTCATAGATGAGGTGTGCGCCCGGCGTTTGATCAAGATAGGTCATCCGGCCGCCCAAAAGAGAGAACTCGGAGTTCTGGAGTTCCGGCAAATTGAACGCGAAGGGGATCTTTCCCTGGAACCATGGTTTCACCGTGTGCCGATCGCTAGAGATCACGTCCACCGGCGACGAACTAGCCAGCGTCGCCACGTGCAAGTCTGCAATCTCGCTGTAAACCTGATCTCTGCCGGATCGAGTCTGCACATAGGTTAAAGTCAACGTCCCAACCGCGAGAACGGCGACCGCCGTCGCAGCGAATACCCATACTGGTAGAAGGCTGCGTTGCGGTCTGAGCGCGATGCTCTGCTGTACCTGTCTGCGGAACTCAGCACTAGAAGTAAAACGTTTTCCAGCGACTTGAATCGTGCGCTTCATCTGCACGCGCATAAGGGCATCCGCCGAGCAAGACGGGCAGCTACGCACATGAGCGTCGAAGATGTGCATCTCGTTCTCCGGAAGTTCGTCGTCGAGATAAGTGTCGAGTTTTGTCTTCCATGACTCACAGACCATAATTCACCGGCGGTTCACCCTTTTTGAAACTGCGGCTGTAGACAATCGCGTAACGTTTTCCTGGCACGCGATAAACGCGACATCACCGTGCCCATCGGGATGGCAAGCGGGCAGAAATCTCCTGATACGACATCTCTTCGACTTCACACAGCAACAAGATTTCGCGATACGCAACGGGCAGTTGCTCCAAAGCCTGCTGCACAAGTTGCCCATCCGAGCGCTGGAGCAGAATGCTCTCGGGCGTTTCCCTGACCACGGGCAAGATTTCCTCTTCGCCGTCAAGATCGAGCGGCACGGTCATGGTCACCTTCAGTCCGGTGCGGGAGGTCAGAAACGCATTCCGCAGGATCTTGTAGATCCAGGCGCGGAAATTCGTGTCGGGCTGGAACGAGGGGAAACCCTTAAGCGCCTTGGCGTATGTCTCCTGCACAAGATCCTCGGCCTCTTGCCGGTCGTGCGTTAGCCAGCAGGCAAAATTATAGAGTCGCTCGAAATGGGGCATGGCGAGCTGCTCAAACGACCTGGCGGCAAGCTGGCTTACAGTGCCCACACAAGAGTAAACAAGCGGACGGTCGTTTTATTCCCATAACTCATAAATACTTGCCATGGAATAAATCCGACTGCTCTCGGTTCTACGCAACGAGTCACAGAGCGAACTGGAGTCACCGAGGAAATGCTGGTGCGGAAGAACCATGCGCTCTTTAGCTGTTCCTAGGAGGAACAAATGAAAAACACTATGAGGATGCTGAGCCTGGCGTTGTGTGTGCTGCCCATGTATTTGCACGCCGGGACAGGACAAGATCTGAAACAGGATGATCAACCCGCCCAAGGGCAGAACGCACGATCTGCAGCACCGATTCCGGCGGGCACCATTATTCCGGTCAGCTTGAATTCCACCTTGCGCTCGGACAAGAGCGGAAGCGGAGACGCGGTCACGGCCACGGTCATGCAGGACGTAATCGTAGGTTCGGGAGAAACCCTGCGTAAGGGATCAATGGTAACAGGGCATGTGATCGAAACCGTCGTTCCGGGAAATAGATCCGATGAATCAAAGATCTCGTTTCAGTTCGATCAAGTGCAACTTGGCAACCGGACCGTCTCGATGACTACCAACCTGCGCGCGGTAGCGTCGAAACATGCGGTACTTGCCGCCACACCTCAGTTGACCTCAAGCGAGTATGCCGACAACCAAGTTCAAATCGGAGGTGACCAGATTTCTTACGGAAACGGGCAAGTCATGGTGGACTCGCAGGTCGTGGGGAAATATACCACCCAGGGCGTGCTGGCTTATGGAGGCCAGGATCTGGGAACTCCATGCCGCGGCATGATCGAGGACAACGATCATCCGCAAGCGTTTTGGTTCTTCTCGGTGAACGCCTGTGGCGCCTACGGATTCAGCGACCTGACAGTCTTCCATGCCGGACGCACCGCGCCGATTGGTGAAGTCACATTGAGCTCCAAAAGCAAGGTGTTAAAGGTCGACAAAGGCAGCGCCATGCTCTTGCTTGTGGGTGGCAGCGGGCCCGTGGAGACGCAGGCCAGCACGGCGTCTTCCGGCACTTCTTCCCGCAATTCTTCCGGCACTTCTTCCCGCACGACAGGGCAGTAACGGTTCGCGGGCCACGACTTGGTTGGTCCCGTCGGGCCACTTTCGGCGCGGTCCGCTATCGATCCGATCTCACAGGAGCAGAGCGATGGTAAATCCTTTCGATCTCAAGACGGTATTCATGGCAAAGCACGCACAACATGTCGTGCTGATCCACTTTCCGATCGCGCTGTTCATTGCGGCCGTGGCGTTCGACTACCTGGCGCAATGGACGAACAACCATGCGCTGGCTGTCGCGGCGTATTTCAATTTCCTGCTAGCGGCGATTTCGACAGTGCCGGTCGTAGCGTCTGGCCTGGCAGCGTGGCAGTGGGCGCTCGAGGGGCAAAGGCTAAAAGGGATTCTCCTTATGCACCTGACCCTAGGATGCACATCGAGCGTGTTGATCTGGATCGTCTTTTGGATCCACAGGCAGGCGCACCGGTCTCCAGAACGATCCTTGCCAAAGTACCGTCTTCCGATCGAAGCGCTCGCGGTATTGATTGTGGTGCTGACGGGGCATCTCGGCGGATTTCTAAGTGGTGTGAACGGACCGGGCTAGACGAATCGAGTGAAAACCGCCACCGGAATAAATCGGTGGAATAAAAACAGCTCGCATCAGTTATTAACTCAGCACGCTACAAACCACGGAGGGCGTATGGCGGACAAAAGGCAAGATCTTATCGATCAGGAGTTGCAAGACCTCAACAACGACGGAGTCGATCGTCGCGGATTTCTGAAGTGCATGGCATGGGCGGGTACAGGCCTGGTTTGGACCATGAGCGGCGGCATTCCTGTGTCTCGGGCTTTCGCCAAGAGCAGCGGCAGCGGCAAAGATGCTGGCGTAGCTGCGGATTTCAGCTTTGTGCAAATCAGCGACAGCCACATCGGCTTCAACAAACCGGCCAATCCGGATGTGACTGCTACTTTGCAGACGGCGATCAACAAGATCAACGCCATGCCCCACAAACCGGACTTCATTATTCATACCGGCGATCTGAGTCAGCTTTCGAAGCCGAGTGAATTTGACACGCTCGACCAGGTATTGAAAGGAGCATCCGCGAAAAAGATTTATTTTGTGCCGGGCGAGCACGACATGCTCTCCGACAACGGCGATGAGTATCTCCAGCGCTTCGGGAAGGGTACAAAAGGCGCGGGGTATTACAGCTTCGATCACAAGGGCGTGCACTTTGTCGGTCTCGTAAATGTTGCCAATTTAAAAGCTGGAGGCATGGGCTCGCTCGGTCACGAACAGCTGGAGTGGCTTGAGGACGATCTCAAGGGCCGTTCGGCCAGCACTCCAATCGTGCTCTTCGCACACATTCCGTTGTGGACGATCTATCCCGACTGGGGTTGGGGAACTGATGATAGTGAACAAGCCTTGTCTTACGTTAAGCGTTTCGGTTCGGTGACTGTGTTAAACGGCCATATTCACCAGATCATGCAGAAGATCGAAGGTAACGTTTCGTTCCATACCGCGATGTCAACCGCTTTCCCCCAGCCTGCACCCGGAACAGCTCCGTCGGCGGGACCGATGAAGGTACCCGCCGACCAGTTGCAGCGGGTGTTGGGTATCACCGACGTGAATTATCAGGTCAGTGGCCGCAGCCTGGCAGTTGTCGATTCGCCGCTTGGGGCATCAGCTCCTTCGCCTTCAGCGAATCGCGGCGAGTCCCGGATTGTGGACTCGATCTTCGGGTAGACGGCCCAAAATCCAGTCCAAAGAAAAAACATTGAGCAAGAAAATCGAACTAGAAAAGGAAACAGAGCAATGAAGAAGAAAAATGTATGGATCGCAATTTTTGCAATGGCGGCGATAGCGGCGCTGCTGATGGCATCGCCGAGAGCCACAGCGAATGACCAGGCGTCCACGGCAAGTGCGGAGGTGGTAATCGACAATTTCGTTTTTGGGCCACAAACGGTCACGGTACCTATCGGAACGACCGTTACCTGGACCAATCGCGATGATATTCCACATACGGTCGTGAGCACGGAAGGTGTGTTCAAGTCCAAGGTGCGGGATACGGACGAGAAGTTTTCTTACACGTTTACGAAAGCGGGAACATATCCCTATTACTGTTCGGTGCATCCGAAAATGACCGGCACGGTTGTCGTGAAGTAGGAGTTGAACTTCTACATACGAATGGCTATGAAAACATTTTCTCCTCCCGGCAGCAGGGGTTGTTTCCGGGGAGGGGATTACTATCCGAAGCATCTTGAAAGAATATGACCGAAGACTCGACACAATTCGCGGAAAAGGCAGTGGCGAACAATGACTTGGAACTTGTCCATGCCACCAGGAACGGCGACGTCTCTGCCTTCGAGCAACTCGTAAAGCGATACGATCGCAAGCTTTTCCGAATCGCCCAAGGCGTCACGCATAACGCGGAAGATTCCCAGGACGCAGTTCAGGATGCCTTTTTCAAGGCCTTCCAAAACTTGGACAGCTTTCGAGAGGAGTCCCAATTCTCAACCTGGCTCATTCGCATCACCGTTAACGAGTCACTCATGAAACTGCGAAAGCAGCGCTCAACGAGGGAGGTATCTCTTGACGACTCCTTCACGGATGAAAGCATTCTTCCCTTTGAGGTAACCGATTGGGCCCCAAATCCTGAGCAACTCTACTGGGCATCCGAATTGCGGAGCATCCTACTTAAGGCCCTAGCTGAAATGCGGCCCATCTTAAGAATTGTTTTTGTAATAAGAGACATTGAAGGTCTTTCAATCGATCAGACGGCTGAAGTACTCAGTTTGAGTCAAGGCGCCGTGAAGGCGCGGCTCTGGCGAGCCAGGTTGCACCTTCGCGAATGCCTGACCAAATATTTCAGCGAGCAAAAACAATGTTCGCGAGCTGACTTGATTCCCTTAGGAAGACGAATGGGGCGTATCCTCGGCTTTGTCGCCGACCGTCTCGATAAATCGATCTCCCGCACCTACCCAAGTCATGTAGCTACGTCAACCTGTGTGCGGCCTATAAGTGCGCCCAAGGATCGTACGCTCGATGGCCTAACCACGGCGCGTTTGTAACATCAAGTCGACAAAAACTTGACAGTCATGGGACATCCCAGCCCTTGCATATCATTATCCAGGCAGAATTGTCCACTGACTGTCAGTGACGCGCGACCATAAGGCCGCGGACACGGTCGGTGATTGCAACACCCCACTCCAAAATACTTTCTACACGCGCGGAATAAAGCACGGTTCTGCCTGTTATCAACCTTGAAATCACAAGAAACGATCAGGATCGCCTTCATGATTGACTATCGAAGTAGGCTATTAGTTCGAACAGAGGTTGCAGAGGGCACAATGGCATTTCAGTTTGAAAAGCCAAACAATTTCATATTCAAGTCTGGTCAATATATTGACCTGACCCTATCAGGTTGCGAGCCAGAATATGGTCCATCAAACACGCTTACTCACACCTTCTCCATTGCTAGCTCGCCGTTCGACGACGAACTCTTACTCACGACCCGCGTGCGGGGTACGGCTTTCAAGCGCGTCATATCCACCCTTCCGATCGGCAGCACAGTGAAGATTGAAGGGCCGATGGGTTCTTTCAGCCTCCATAACAACACAGCCAGGCCAGCCGTCTTCCTCGCCGGCGGGATCGGCATCGCGCCGTTTCTGAGCATGCTCACTTATGCGACCGAGGAAAAGCTTCGCCATCAGATTGTTCTGTTCTACGCGAACCGCTACCTGAAGGATGCGGCGTTCATCGATGCACTTTGGAGGCTGGAGATTGCAAATCCGAGATTCCGGTTTGTCCCGACCCTCACACGCATGAACAGCGAAAATGGAGATTGGAAGGGAAAGACGGGGCATATCAGTTCGGAGATGCTACTTACTCGCATAAAAACATTGCGCGGGCCGATCTACTACATAGCTGGCCCGCCAACAATGGTCGCGTCGGCGCGGCAAACACTCAGTGCGGCGGGCATAGATGAAGACGATATTCGGACCGATGAGTTTGCGGGCTATTGATGAACGGCTTTCTCGGTACCGGCGCGACCTTCGCGGCAGATCTCAATCTTGTCGTGCAGCTCATCATGGGTGCAGCGTTGATTGCCGGAACTGTTCTCGCGAAACGCAAACGCTACAGGGCTCACGGAATCTGCCAGATGACTGTGCTTTTCTTGAATCTGCTGATGATCGGGCTGGTAATGTGGCCGTCGTTCCGGCAACAAGTGCAGCCGGCGATGTCCAAAGGTCTTCATAAGTGGTATTTCGAGGTGGCCTTAATACATGGGGTTCTAGGGATTGCGGCGGAGGTGCTGGGTCTCTATATTGCCATCGTAGCTGGTACGAACATTCTTCCGCAGTGGCTACGCTTCAACCATTGGAAGTTGTGGATGCGCACTGAGATGGTGTTGTGGGCGGTTGCCCTGCTCGGTGGCTTGGCGACGTACTGTGCATGGTACGTTGCACCGTTCCGGTGATGGCGGCCTACCGGGCGATATTGCGTCTCGGTTTCGGGCAGACCGTCAAGGCGAAGAATAGGAAGGCAACAATGTTGGAACTGGTGTGTTATGGAATCACTGGACTGACTGTAATGCTAGGACTAGCGCTCTGTCTGGACTTACATTGATATGTTAGCGTCGGCAACAGTTGTCGCGAATTAGTTGACAATTATATGACATCCTTCCCGTATCTTGTGGCTTGGTCATTGAGTCTATGCCTCAGTAACGCTGGAACACAATCATTGGCAGAAGGAACTAAGGCATGAACACAAAAGAAGAGCTTCTTTTACCTATCAAGCGTTCAGTTGACCGCCGGTCTTTCATGAAGGGCGGACTTCTGGCAGGTGGCGCCGTAATGGGTGCCGGTTTACTAGGAAATGGTACTTTGGCTCGTGCACAATCAGGTGGGGGGTCCCTCAATCCTGGCGATGTTGCCATCCTTCAATTTCTGGCGGCGGCGGAACTGATCGAGGCCGACCTCTGGACACAGTATGCGGAACTAGGCGGTATCGGCAAGAATCCACCAATCGAGGTAGCCCCGAACCAACCGTTGAATAATTATCAGATTGCTTTATCGAACCTCGATGGCGATGGCCCGCAATATATCACGAGTAACACGCTGGATGAAGTGAGCCATGCTGCCTTTCTCAATGCCTATCTCGAGTCCAGAGGAGCGGATCCGGTCGACTTCACTCAGTTCGAAACTTTGCCGGGAAGCACAGCTACAGGATCCTCAGGTAAGCTGCGCCTTACGAACCTCATGCAGCTGAACGTCGACACTAGCTGGTACGTTCGCTACCGCAGCACAGCCAATCCCGACGTCGGAGCCACCTTTCCTCAGGCGCTCACTCTCCAGAATGTTTACGCCATTCCCCGAAACAACAACGATTTCAACGGCGCAACCAACCCCAACTTTCCCGGCAACGATCATGTTCAGGCAATCGCCAATGTCGCGGGCTTTCACTTTGGATACATTGAGCAAGGCGGCTCGAGTCTTTATGCAGCCATGAGTCAAAAAGTGACGGACCCGGAAGTACTTGAGATCACCCTGGGCATCGGTGGAGACGAGATTGCTCACTTTCTGGAATGGGTTGATTTTGCGGGCAACGGCGTGCAAGCTCCCGTGGCGCCATTTACGGACGCCATCACCGGTCTGTCATTCCCCAATTTCTTCAAACCCCGGAAGTTGAGTCTTCAGCCCAGCCTGATCTTCCCCGTCCCCTTCGAGTTCAAGGGTAACCTCCCCCGTGTCTCGATGATTCGGCCGCTGACCGATAAATTTGGCGGTGCAGTGGCAACGATCAAGAGCTTCACCGCCGATGGTCTTTTCATCGGTCAAAGCCAGGAGTTCCTCAACCTGCTAAACACTATTGCCGTCGCGGCCGATGCCGCGGTGCGCTCGTAACCTGAACTCTAACTTTCCGCTTTTGTGGTGATTTCTCTCCTGGCGGACGCTGTATGGTTTCACGGAACGGCGTCCGCATTTTTATAACGATTTGCCAATGGTATTTTTCTTCATCTGAACCGAAGGAGCTCTCATGTTTGAAGGATTGTTTCAACCGATGCATCTGCTGGTTATTTTCGGGCTGGCGCTGCTGGTGTTCGGACCTAAGAAGCTTCCCGAGTTGGGCAAGGGAATCGGCGAGAGCATCCGCGGCTTTAAGTCTGCTATGAGAGCTGATGAAGATAAGCAGACAATCATCGCGGTTGCCAACGACGGGCAACCAATCAAGGAGTAAGTTGTGGGTCTTGGAGGGGGAATACTATTCGCGCTATTGCTCGGGCTCATTGTACTTGGCCCACGGCAACTGCAGACAATGTTGGTACAGGTTGTGCGGGCTAAAGCTCAACTCGATAATGCGACGCGTGGCTTCAAATCTCAGCTCGTGGCAGAGCTCGATGCGGCAACGGAGGATAGTGAATCGATCGGTGGCATTTGACTCCGGACCGAACAACACTGTGTCGGATCGAACAACACACTCTAATGATAGGGATGATACCCATGAAGCGTTCTCTTTGTTTCGTTGCATTTCTCTTTGCTCAACTAATAGGTCTGCAACACATGGCGCAGGCTGCGAGTTCTCCATGTAATAGCCCGAATGGGAACCTCTTCAATCTGGAACCGCGGCCCAACGCCGTGGTCCAAGTTGCCCGCTCGCTCGCGGTTTTGCCCAACCCCGCGGGGAATAACAACCTCGTAGTGGCAGTGGGCGAGGATGCCCGGGGTATGGCACCTCCCCCCACACCCATCATTAGCGAAGCTTTCTACGTGGAGCGCACCGGTTCCGATTGCACGCCTGATTTCGAAGGTGGTTTGCCTGCCATCCTCAATCCTAACAATCTCTTCGTTCCGAACGGAAGCGTCAGTGTCACAGCGGATCCCGCACGTGACCAGTTCTTCATCGTCGACCTGGATTTTGGCGGCCCTCCCGATGAAAATGGCGTGGGGATTTATCAGACGACATCAGCCAACCTGAACAGCACCTCGGCCTGCCCAAGCGGCACGGAGTTCGGGACTGCCCCTTGCTTTACAACCGTCGCCGTCACCAACATCACGGGCGCGGACGCTCTGTTGCTTAACCCTTACATCGCGGTCGATCCCCGCACCACGGGCGTCGGCGCCGGCGATCTGTATACGGTAGTCACGCAGAGAAATTCGGACAACACGACCTTTCACATCTCACTCACGGCATGCACCAATGGACTCAACTGTGGCAATTCGATCTCCATCAGCCCCAAGGCTGATACGGGACCGGACCTTGCCTGGGTCCAGGTGCGTAAGGACGGCGGAATCACAATATCCTATCGCAATACCACAGGCCCCGGCGTGAAGCCGGAAGAGATCAAGTTTGTCACTTGCACTCCCGCCGGCGCACCGAACCCTCCCACTTGCAGTACTCCGGTGTTGGTGACGACTGTGAAGAATCCGGTCTTCGACACCATGATCGGAGATCTGTCGATGCGAGACGAACTCTCCCCGCGCCATATTAATCGCCTGGAGAGCGACGGCAAAACCGTGACAACTTTCATGGTTTTCGACCAGTGCGATGTTGCGGTGATCCAGCAAAACGGCGGCGGGCAACCCTTCTGCGCTAAGAATGACGTTGTGATGACCACTTCCACCGATGACGGAGCCACCTGGTCTCCCATCACTCTCGTGAGCTCCAGCCCAGGGCAGCAATTCTTCGGAGCCATTGCCAACGACACGTCCACTGGCACCGTGAACATCGCCTACTACTCGACCGAGAACGACTTCTTCCAACTGCGGCCGCAGGTCTTCCTGGCGCAGATCTTGCCGGGAACAACTTCAGTCGGTAAGCCGCAACTGCTTACGTCGGCTTTTGCCGATGTTCAAGCCTCGCCACCGATTGTGGAACTGGATCAGCCGGAGTTTTTTGGCAGCCAGATCGGTATCGCCGCTACAGGCACAGGGATTGCCGGGGAAAGCACTGCCTATGTCAGCTTTACCTGGACTAGCGTCGCGGGAACCTACGACGGCGTGTCCAGCCCGGACGTGAACAATCACTTGACCACGTTCCAATACTAAGACCGATACGGAAGAACAATATTTAGCAAACTAGAGATTGATATTTATGAGGAAGGGAATTCCGATGAACTCGTTCAAAGCGACTGTCCTCGCGATATCTTGCGGCTTACTGTCCTGCACAGCGCTGCATGCCCAAACAGCAGTTGCAGTCTCGCAAGCCCCGCGTGCAGCCTCCCCCGAACGCCCGGGACCGAGCGTGCCAGCCGCTTTTCAGGGCCTTAGCGCTCGTCCCGGTGGCTCTTTAAGATTCCTGGCATCCGAAGAGGGCAGGAGTTTTCTTCTGGCCACCGGTCACCCCATCGCGCCGTACGCGATCCAACTCTTTGGAGAGCCCTCGAAGAAAACGGTCGTACCCGCCTCATGGTACCGGGAGTTCGAGGCGGCGCAGCACTTGCAAGCTCAAACTGAGCAGGCGCCCGGCAGCGTGTCATGCACCGGAATTGCCGGAGCTCGATTCAACCTCGAGCCGCGGGTCAGCGCGGTGCCCCAGAACGAGGCCAATGCGGATTTTCTGCCGAACCGCATCGGAGCGGGCGAAGACTTGATTGTGCAAGCGGCAAACGACTGGCGCGGAAATCTCGCGAAAGACGCACATTGGGACGAGAGCGTAAGCGGGTATTACGTTCATCGCACGGCCGGTGGTTGCGGTGTTCAGTTTGAGGGTGGGTTGCCGACTTTCACGTTTCAAGGCAACACGGAACTGGGAACTGGTGGAACCGTAGTTGCGGCCGATCCTGAGCGTGACGCCTTCTTCATGGCAGATATCCGCTTCGGCAACCCCGGAGGCGTCGGCCTATTTCGCGCCTCGGCCACTGCCTTGCTAAGTACCACCCAGTGCCCCAACGGTTCGCATACAGCGGCGCAGGCAACATCATGTTGGACTGCGACTCCTCCGGTGCTCCTGTTTCCCGAGCCTTCATTTGACTCTGTGTCAGACCAGCCTCAAATCGCGGTTGATGAGCGGGCGACGGGAGCGGGAACCGGCGCCGGCGATGTCTACGTGGTGAACGCCCAGTTTGATTTCGCATCACAGACGACTACCACCTTTCTCGCGCCGTGCACCAACTCCCTGAATTGCGGCCAGTCGATTTCGATCAGTGCCTCCAACCTGCAGACCGCGGTCCCCTATGTGCGGGTTCGCACCGATGGTTTGATCACGGTTTCCTTCACGAATGCCAACTCCGACGGAAGCCAAACCATTTTCTTCGTGACCTGCACTCCTGCAGGAGCTCCCAACCCACCCGTATGCACCACGCCGGTGACCGTGGCCACGATCGCGAACCCGCTCAGCCCAAACTTCAACGTGCTGACGCCGTTGATCAACATCAATTTGTTGACCGAGACATTTCCCAAACACGCGGATCGCACCGACTCCGGGGGCGGCTTCACCACGTTCGTGTTGTATGACAATTGTAAGAATCCCTTCAATCCTCCAAACGGCTCGTGCCTAAACGCAGAAATACTGATGGCCCGATCCACCAACAACGGCAAAACCTGGTCGGCTCCCGTGTCGATCGACACAGTATCGGGGCATCACTTTTACCCCGCTATTAGCACCGATGTTTCGACCGGTATTATCAACCTGGCTTATTACAGCGCGGAAGGCGATCCCTTCAACCATGAGCTTCTGGTGTGGCGGAATCAGATTCTGCCGGGCAACACGACAGTCGGAACGCCTCAGATGGTCACGACAGTTCTGGATCCGATCGATAGCGATCCCCAGGATTTCGGATTATTACAGTCGGATTTCTTCATAGGGGCCGTCGCGCGGGGCAATGGACCATCTGGCCAGAGCCGTTTCTACACTTCATTTGATTCTACGACGGTTTCGGGATCATACAAGGGACGCCCGGATCCGGACCTGAATAACCACATCAGCGTTTTCAGCTACTGAGGGGAGAGGTCAACATTCCTCAGTTTTCATCTCCTAGTTATTTAACCATCGCATGAACATGTCGATCGTGACCTGAGTAACCCAGTCCTGTAGGACCGGTTAAAGGCCATACCGGGTGCCGTTCAATCCGCGATTCGCATGTCTCTCCTCATTGGCGCGACCTGGGTTCTCTTCCACGAGTACTTTCACCGAGACTCCGGTTCCGGCGTGGGCGCCAGTCATCAAACCAAATGGACCGCGTGGTCACCAAGTTAATGCAACAGAGCGGCGAATCTCCCGACTCCGATTGGCCTTCTCATGAAGGGTGTTTACACTTGTAACTGTGTGGTTACGAGCCTGATGGCGATATTTCAACTCGTGATGCGAGTTGCTGGCGCTCGTCCGGTACGTTTCCTTCCTGTTACAATCTCGCAATGGGACGATTTGCGCACACCGCGGCAACAATCGCCGGTGTGGTTATGATTGGACCTCTCCTCGGGCTCCCACTCGCCAACGCACAGAAGGAGCCTCCACCCGACGTCCCCGCTTCCATCCAGGCGCGCCCCGGTGAAGAGATTGTTTTACTTGGACATGCTTCAGGATCCCAGATCTATGTGTGTCGGGCTGGAACGGATGGCAAGTTCACATGGGCCCTGAAGGCGCCCGAGGCCGAACTGACGGACCGAAATGGTAAGGTCATCGGAAACCATTCCGCCGGTCCAACGTGGAAGATGAAAGATGGCAGCGAAGTCACTGGCAAGGCTTTGGCTCACGTGGACTCTCCAGATCCCGGCTCCATCCCGTGGCTGCTGGTGAATGTTGTGAACCATTCCGGAAACGGTGTGCTCGCGAACGTGACGACGATTCAGCGCGTGCACACCCGCGGCGGCAATCCGCCTCTCGAAGGGTGCGACACGTCACATCGTGACGCGGAAACGAAAAGCAGTTATATGGCGGATTACTATTTCTACGCACCAGCCAAATGAAGCCGTGTTCTGGCGCATCTGCGCAGGAATCTAAATCATGCTTTCGCCAATTGTTTCTGATCCATAAACCTTCTGTTCGCCGAGTTCGAATGCAGATTGCAGTCTCGCCTTCAGGATTTTCCGCGCTCCAATGGCGTCACTATCCCTGTGCGCAGGTCGAACACAGCGCCCATCACCTTGAGTTTGCCGTCCTTGACCCGTGGTGCGAGGATGGGCTGAAGATCCTTGAGCCGCTCGACACCGAGTTCGAATTCTTCCGAATGGCGTTTTCCAGCGCGTCGCCGGGCGCTCCCTCACTCTGAACCACAGGAGGCTTGATAAGTTCCACCAGGCCATTGATCGATCCGAGTAACGAATCCTTGGCATCAAGGTGCTTCATGTCAGCCTTGACCGCACCACAGCTGCCATGACCCAGAACGACGACTAGGGGCACATTTAGTTCAGCAACCGCATACTCAATCCTGCCTTTGACCGTCACGCCTGCGCCGTTTACCACATTTCCGGCCACACGCACGCCTAAAGATGTCTCCGACACCCGCATCAAACAAAATGTCTGGCGCCACCCCGGAATCCGCGCGAAGGCACGGTGCGCAACGTGAGGGTGGGCACGATTTTGGTGAACGATCCTACCGTGATGTTTTTCGGCAAAGGAATGGGCATGGATAAGGAGCCCTGGGACTTGCGGATCGGAATGCGTTCCTCAAGGATTTTGTGGTGACGCTGGATTACTCCCATGGGCGGATTACGCTCGCTGCGCCTTGAAATCGGCGTGGGATAACTGATACGTTCACCTCTCCGTCGCGAAAAAATGGGTTTCCCGCCCTGTACTCGGTTACTTCGATTCGAGCCGCCAAGCGTCAACTCAGATCGCTGATTCGAGTGTGGGCGAAGCTCTCGCGCAAATATTTTGCGAGATTGTTTGCCGCCCTCGTGCCTCCAGGCTTCCATGGCGACGCGCATCGCCCCAATAGACACCATCGCCACCATTCGATGCGCCGCTCTGCGCTTCGCCTGGCCACAATTCACACAGAGTGTCGAATACGGTTTACTCCATCTCCGCGAAGACCGCCTGCTTGCGGGCACGCAGCGCCTCGGTCGATCTCAACAAGCCATCCACGATGATCGATTCTTTTGCCTCGTGGAGTGGTGGTGAGCAGCAGAAGACTATTTCGCACGGCATCGAGAGGCGCTTGATCTTTCGATTGCTCAAGGAGAGCGGGCCGATGAGCCTCGACCATCCCGCCTCCCATCGTTGCCATCAGAATCTCGTCCTTCGACTTGAAGCAGTAGAAAAACGTTCGTCGCGCAATGCCTGCCGCCGCCGCGATCGCTTCTAGGGTTGTCCCTTCATAGGCCTTGTCAATAAAAAGCTTGAGTCCAGTTTCAGCAATACGCTGCAAGATCTCGCGTTTCTTGCGCTCGCGATGGCCTTCGTCCTTCTCCAAGCCGACATTTCGTTGCCGATCGATCGTCGATCAGCGATTCGGCAATTTAGCGCTCATTGAGCGCCTTGTTTCCGCGAATAGCAACCATTCTGCGAGCCGTGAGTTGTGAGGTATCTCACCCGGATAGGCCAATGCGGCGCACAAGGTTCTGGAAGCGCAAGTCGGAGCGGAGGGGATCGAAGCCCGGCCGGAGCAGGACGCCGGGGTTAAATCGCTCTTCGTAGCCTTTTTCGAGCCAATTCATGGCTTGATCCGTATCCCCGAGAGCTGCATAGATCACGGCAATCTCCGAAGCATTCGAATAACCAGGGTTTGCGCTCTTCTTCAGATCGCCCAGAAGCTTTACCGCTTCGCTTCTCTTGCCGGATGCGACATAAGCGCGAGCAAGATTAGCTATGAATGCTGGGCTACCCCCAGAAAGCTGGACCGCTGTTTTGAGCTCTGCGACCGCTTCATCGTACATCTGTTTTTGAAGGTACGCTTGGGCAAGTTGATTATGTGCCAGAGCAAAATTAGGATCCATCTCGATCGTTTTGCGGCTCTGTCGTATGGAGTCGTCATCAGAGTGCGCAAGGACAAGGAGCTCCGCCAAATCGGCGTTAATGATGAGAGATAGCGGATCAAGATTTTCCGCTTTTCTCATTTCCGCAATCGCTTCGTCATACCGACCCAATAGACTCAGGTGCCAAGCATACCAATGGTGAGCCGTGGCGTAGCCTGGGTTCAGTTCTATGGCCCGCCGAAATTCCTTCCCGGCAGAGTCAAAGTCCCAGTCGAAGCCGTCCAGGACGAATGCAAGCGAGTTGTGGGCTTCGCCGAGCGTGCTGTCCAACTCCAGTGCTTTGATCGCAGCCGCCTTTGCTTGGGGGAACGCTTCCTTGGGAGTCATCACTGCGTACTGCCAGTCTCCCAACAAAGCATAAGTGTCGGCTAAGCCAGAATAGGCTTGAGCATATTTCGGATCTTCTTCGATTGCCTGCTTGAAATAAGCCAGGGCGGCCTTCAAACCATCCGCCGTTCGCTTGTTCCAAAAGTAGCGCCCTTTCAGGTAGGACTCGTAAGCTTCCGGGTTAACAACCTTTACGCTCTTGAGAGCAGCTTCTTCCCGCGGAGTCAAATTGATTCGGATTTGATCTGCGATGGCACTCGCCACTTTTTTCTGGAGGGTTAACGTATCGCGCAGATCGCCTTCATAGCTCTGAGACCATAAGTGCTTGTCGGTAGAGGCCTCGATCAACTGTGCCGTGATACGCACACGGTTGTCGGAGCGCAGCACTGTGCCTTCTACCACGGCATCCACGCTCAGTTCACGAGCGATCTGCGGTAGAGGCTTGCGCGCTCCTTTGTATACCATTACGGAGGTGCGGGAGATTACCCGTAAAGCGCTGATCTGCGCCAAGTCGGTGATCAACTCATCCGTCATACCGTCCGCGAAGTAATTCTGTGAAGCTTCACCAGAGAGATTGTCCAGCGGAAGCACTGCTAGGGATCGGATGCCCGTGGGAGCAGGGGTGTGCGAACGAAATCGCCAAACGGAGAGAATCGCCAAACTTAGGACGAGCGCCAAGGCGACGATGATCCAGCGCGTCGGCAACAGGCGGCGTTGGGGCGCAACCGCTAACCCGATGCCTTGGATCTTATGCCCAAGGTCAGTAGCCGGCAGATCTCCAGCCAGAGGTTCTTGCCTTTTTGGACGGGCCTCTATATCGACAACCGACACGTCCGCAATAAAGCGATAGCCCCGCTTCGGAAGAGTCTCGATGAATCGAGGACTCTCAGCTGAGTCTCCCAAGGCACTCCGCAGCTTCCCGATGGCGATATTGAGCGCCTGATCGAAATCCCCGAAACTTTCGCTGGACCAGACTCGGCGGCGCAATTCTTCTCGGGTTACAACTTCGCCCGGATGCTCCAGCAATATCTCCAGCAGTTTCATTGGTTGCTGCTGCACTCTGATTCTCAAACCGCCTTTTCGAACTTCGCCGGACTGGAGAGAAACCTCAAAGGTTCCGAATCGCATGACAGAGTTGGGCTGCAGAGGTTCCATAGCGCATTACGGTTGCGCACAGAAGTCTAGCACTCCGCGCCCCAGAGACTTCCGGATCCAGGATATATGAGGAGCCAACTCGTTAGCCATCAATCGCTTAGCAGGCAATGAGTTGGATATGTGGAAAAAGTCCTCAGTTAATTGACGCCGCTACGACTGTGGGCCAGAGTGGGCCGCAACGGGGTTTCGAGCTGATTCACGGAGAAGGCAAATGAGTCGTATTGGATTGAGCTCACTAGGAGGGGTCCGATTTGGGACTTCATCCTCCAAGGACGAGCAACCGTTGGCAGCGTTCGAAGAGTTAGCCATGCCCCTGTTCGATTCCCTTTACAACTTCGCGCGCTGGCTGGCGCACGATTCGAACGATGCCGAGGATCTCGTACAAGAGACCTATCTCAAGGCTTTACGCAGTTTCGCATTGTTTCAGCCTGGCACAAATTTCCGGGCATGGATATTTCGAATCCTGAGGAACAACTTTCTAAGTTCGTGCTCGAAGCTCGAGCGCCGCATGACCGTTGCGATGGACTCGGAGGAGGACGGACCTGAACTTGCAGTTGATACGGAAACTCCCGAAACGATTCTAATGAATCGCTTTAATTCCCAACTGGTGCAGCGCGCCATCGACAATCTGCCGGTGCATTACCGGGAGGCCATGCTTCTTTGTGAAGTGGAAGAAATGTCGTATCAGGAGATCGCGGAAATATTGACGATCCCGATAGGAACCGTCATGTCACGTCTGGCCAGAGCGCGGAAGGCAGTTCGCGAGTCGCTCCTTAGCGCTCCCGGTGCACCACAATCGCGAGACTTGTCTGTTTCCATTCAGGCGCTCTAGGAAAAGGAAACCTTATGGCAGCAACGATTCGAAGGCAGTAATTGTACATAGTGACGAATTCATTTTTCAGGGAGGAACTTATGAGGAATCAGGGATGCGTCGAATGCGCCAAGGCGATTGTCAGACCGAGACGTTCAGGAATAGATACATCCCGTACGTGTGTGGCAAGAGCGCCCGTGGCACTGGTCGGTGGGGAATTGAGACAACTGTTGGAGACTGCAAGAAAGCACAGCCTGCGCAACCATTTGATGTGGGTTCTCGGCGCAACGCACGGGCTCCGCGTCAGTGAAATCATTGCCCTCAAGAAGAAGAACTTCTCAGTGACGTCGAACGAGGTGCTGTACCTCACGGTGCAGCGGCTCAAGGGCAGTCGCCACGTCTGCGTTATTTGTTCACGCTGCCTGCGACGGTACACCAGCTTGCCATTGAACTAATCGGCATAGCATTGCTGATGCACCGCTTTGCCCCTCGCATCGGTGTTGAGGTCGACGGTTAGGTCTACAGACTTATTACGAACCGCACACACGAATTCTGTGGATTGATCGGTGCTCATGTGCGGACTCACTACTGTTCACCAGCATAGACTCAAAGCTGGCGCGAAGCTGAACTGTAGTGACCACTCCGAGCCCATTTCCGTGGTGGTCCACGCTCTTGTGACCTAGCGGGTTTGGACACGTGCTCCACGCCCGCTGTTCAACTACTGCGCTGTCAGGGAATGAGTGTTTTCAAGCGCTCCCAAGCACTGGTCGGAAATTTCATCCTCGACCCGCATCGGAAAGCAGATCGTAGACTTCTTGTGAAATCGGCTTACCGGCATCCTCAAGCTTCCGGCAAAGGAAATCGAAAGCGATACCCAGTTCGTTCGCATCTAGACTCTCTAGAAATCGACTCTCCTCTTCGGGAGTAAACGCAAGCCCACTCTTTTCTCGAATCTGCCGCAGTAGTCGATTTACGTTCTCACAATGTTGAATCTCGTTCCGTTCCATATTTCGGTGATCGTAAAGCAGTGTTGGAACTTTGGGCTTGGGCGATTGGTTTGTGATGCAACTACTGCGATGCCGCTCTAATGAGCATTTTGCAGAGTCCTGCTGCTTCGATTAGGGACGTAAGAGTGGGCATGTCTGCCATGAATTTAGCCTGTCGTCTGAATATCCGCGCCAGCGCCTTCTTTTGATCCTTCGTCATACGCCTTCGTCCCTCTTTTTGTCGCGCTTCGCAGTCCAGTCTGCAAACTGAAACATGTTTGAGAGATTGTGTTGACGCTTTCTTTCGCGCAGCCACTCGATGTACATCTCTCTGTTCATATTCATTTTCTTCTCGGCTTCGGGCATTTTGCGTTTTAGATCCTCAAACCAGTCGGTGCTGAATCCGAAGGTCACGAAGCGCTTGGTGTCCAACAGGGCTTGCCAAGACTTTCTGGTGGGTCGCTTTAAAGGAAGGAAAGGTAAAACTTACCGTTGTGTCGGAGATCGGCAAGGAAGCCACAATCGGCATTCTGAACAGTGGCGATTTCTTCGGTGAGGGTTGCCTTACGGGGCAGCCGCTCCGCCTCTGCTCCGCAACCGCAATGACCGATTGCTCCGTGATGAAAATTGACAAGAAGTCCATGGATGACGTGCTTCATCGAGAACATGCGTTTTCCGATATGTTCGTGGCATATCTGCTGGCACGAAACATACGATGCCTCGACCACCTTTGCCGAAGGCTTGCTTGAGTCTCCGCGCGGGCCTGGATTCCGCCAAATCCAGTTGGACTGCGAAGAAGCTGTTTTCAAGCCGGACAAGCGGCTCTGCTTCAGATCCCAGTCAAATCACCAGCGGTGAGCAAAACTGAGCAGCGAAGACTGATCACTTTCAGCATAATGTGGTTAGATTCTCACAGGTTTTGACTAGGAGGGACTATGTTAGGTTACGGTTTGTTAGGAACGATTGTCGTAATTGTGTTGGTTGTTTTTGTCGTGCGCAGTCTATGAACCCAAAACTCTGCGGCGTCAGCTTACGCTTTAGCAGACCGCATTCTGATGTTCGTTCAGCAATGCCGTTCTGATTCTGGCTTTTTCTTGATCGTCGTTCATCACGGGTTCCAACAAATCAAGAAGTTGCTGCTCTCTTTCGGAGTCAATCTCGGCTGCTAGAAGGATTGGAAGAGACGCAGACCAAACCGGCGAAGCGTGCAAAGGTCAGCGAGAAAAAAACCGAGGCGCACAATGTCAGCGGCAGCGCGAAAAAAGATTGCGAATCGCTCAGCGATTACGGCAGAAAAACATTAGGGTAGGGAAGAAGTAGATCGCAATAATGATGGGCGCGACTCTGAGTGGGCAAAGTGCGCTCCAACTTCTTCCCCCCCCTGGCTGGTGTATTGTTTAGTCATGGGGATGGCTCTTGGTTATCTCGAATCCTATGCCCCCGGCGTGCCGGTCAAACGGCACGCTTTGCGTACTTCTGCATCATAATCAGAGAACCTACGAGAACGAGTACCATAACGGTGAGTACCCCCAATTCCAGCATGGCATGCCGGAAAACCACGTCGCCCGCTTCCGGCAGTTTGGGTACTTCTGCCGTGATGACCAGGATCCTTCGGATTACTGCGATCAATGCCACCACGAGAAACGGCTCGGCAATGAGTCCACGCTCACGAAACGACACCTGTACTGTATACAGCAACTCGATGACCAGCAGGATCAGGAGGATTTGATCAAGAAGGTTGACGATCTGTTCACCCAGTGCGTGGTGCCACAAAGCCAGCACCATACTCTTGAGCGCGATAACCAGCAGGGTGAGTGCAGCACTTGTTAAGAGCAGACCGAGACCCACGTAAACAAGATCTTCGACCGAAGAGAGAATTTGCACTACTGCTTGCCGAACTGGATGGGATGCGTCTTTCTTGGTTTCGTTCACGGATGATCACGAACCGCCTCAGAACCGATCAGAGTGGCCAAAATGTAAAGAGGCAACCCGATTTTTGGATCGCCTCCGCGAAGCTCGCGACGACTCCGACTTGAATGTAACCGGCTCCAGAATACAAACACCGAATCCAGAAGTCTGTTCACAATTGCTCACTCTGAACTCTGAACTGCTTTGCGGGCTAAGCCTAGTGCCCAGTGACCCGCCGAGTGGGTGAGCCGCGCCATCGGCAAGGTAGAGATCGAGCGGATGAAGGAAACGCACTTCGACGGCCACCGTAGGGGTCGAAACTTCGGGCTCGATCGGCAGACCGAGCCACCGGTGATCGGTTCCGAAATCAGTGGATTAGCGGACCTTCATGCCTGTCTCAAGTATGGAAACTCCTGTAGCGCAGTTCTCCTTACCCCCTGCTGGAGATTCCCCCGTCGAAGCCGAAGTTCATCGAGCGATTGGAGGACGACTACATCGTACAAGAACCGCGCACCACAGGCTGCAAAAACTGAGGAGCGTCCAGAACCCCAGGTACGCTCCGAATCGAAACCGATAAGCGCGTCGCTTGATCATCGATTGTGAGCAGTTGGCGCTGGCCTGGATTAACGGGCGGTCTAGGAGGTCTTTTCAAGACCGAGCGTTTGGTATCGCTTTCCTGCGACGATGTCCCATCGTTTGGCCCTGACCAGCAAGATAAGCGATGGCGTGAACAGTCGTTGCGAGGCTTCAGGGCTTCCAACACAATCTGCCACGTCTCTTCCCGGGGTTCTCTGGACTCTCGGCTTTCTCGACATTCTCGCCTCCTGGCGGAGGCCCCAAGCCTAACTAACTTCCCTGTCCAGTTCTGCGCGGGTGCACTACAAAACCCACTCAGTGCACTGCACCACCTCGCCTTTAGATCGCACGTAGCCCGACTTGTCCGATTCAATTGAATTTAACGAACTGAGCACTATAGATCAGACGACGTGCTGGGCTTCCGAGTAGTGTTGGGCATCCCATAGGAGATCCAATGATTAGTTTAGAAACTGAAACTTGGCGTGGAGTCCCAGCAACTGATTCAAGGATTCGAATTCTTATCGCGGATGACCAACCAATTATCAGAAAACAGGTTCGGGCGATCTTAGAAGAGCACCCCGGTTTTGAAGTATGCGGCGAAGTGCAAGACGGCGCTAGAGCCATTGAGGAAGCGCAGCGATTAAAACCGGATGTTGTCATCTTAAATATAAGTATGCCGGTTTTAAACGGACTAGAAGCAGCTCGCCAAATCAAGGTAAAGTTGCCGGACTTAGCAATTGTCATACTGTCGTCAAATGCGGATAAGCATTTCGTTGAAGAAGCTAAAAAGGTTGGGGCTCGCGGCTACGTCGCAAAAGACAAAGCAGGGCGTTCCCTCGTCAGTGCGGTAGAAGCCGCTGTGACTACCGATGAGTTTGTATTGGTGAATTGATAGGTCCCGGTTTCACTTTGGCGAGATAAATGCATTTTAAGGTATGCCCCCGCTCGCCCTTCTAGCTCATTATTGAGTGTCCAATAAGCATTCCCTTACATCGCTTACAAGGCTTTTAGGTAGCCACCCGCGTCTTGTAAGTTGTTGATATCCCGACACTTTGTGGGCTCATAACCTAACGATCCTTAGGATTCCTTATTGCTCCCTAAC
>Ga0209221_1000317_pt1 | contig 23069 bp, 22 predicted proteins | sample BlaSpr_A8_Ref_O2_FD_187989 | JGI IMG/M metagenome (GOLD analysis project Ga0209221, IMG submission 187989) | Forest soil microbial communities from Thunder Bay, Ontario, Canada - Black Spruce, Ontario site 2_A8_Ref_O2 (SPAdes) (version 2) | ecosystem: Environmental > Terrestrial > Soil > Boreal...
GCACACCGCCTGATTGGCCGAAAAAGCCCCTCCCGCTTCGGTCTTTTACGTAGGCCCAGTTCTCGAGAAAAACACAACGCGCGTCGCCGTCGCGAATGACGTCAAGGCCTCCTTCCAGGCCGACGAAGTATTCCCAGGGCTCATTTTTTTGGTTCGCGATGCGCTCGAGGGCTTCTGCGCGCTGACGCGCGCCAGCCATCAGGTCTTCGCGTGTTAATGGCGTGTGGCGGACACCGCTCGGAACCTCGACTCCGGTAACCTCAAATTGTCCGTTCTCACTGAGAAAGTGGCCGAACGATGTGAGAGCTTCCGAGACTGCGTCCAGTTTCGGACGGCGGGTGCTGCCAACGGCGATCATGATTTTTTCCATGCGGCGCGGATTCTATCAGGGACAGCATGCGCTGACGAGATGTACTCTTTTTTGCTGCTTCGTTGGTAGGGAGGGCGTTCGGAGCGGGCCGAGCGAACGCCATTTCATTTCCAGAGGAGAGTTTGTTTCTCGCGAGCGAATCGTGCTACCAGAAATTCCTTCAAGCCCTCGATGGATGTGAACACCTGATCGGAACATGCGAGCATCCAGCCGCTTACCTGATCTACCGCAATCGGCGTGACAAGATACACAGGAATGCCTTTGCGATGCGCCACGGTCAACTCGGCAGAAGTGCCGCCACTGTGGGCATTTTCCGACGGCCAATAGCAGATTACGTAGTCCGCCTTGTTCTCTATCAGATCCAGATCGAAGGCTATGATCTTGCGCACGGCGCGGCGGAAGCGGTCGAGGTCAGCGGTTTTCCATTCGCGAAAGTGAGCGGCTTCTTCCTCGGAAAGATTCTTTCTCTCGTCTTCGGCCGGGTCATACACGCGATGACCGAGCTGGTCCCGCAGGAAGGGCGCCAGCTTGCGACGCCAGAGTCTGCCGCCATCTTCGGCGAATTCGATGGGACCGCAAAGATACGCGAGCATAGGGTTGGGAAGGAGACTCTAACACGCGGATGGCGTGTTGGCCACCCGCGAACGAGAGCGACTAGCCGCCGTTCCTATCCGATGTGAGCGTTTTGGCGACACTCCCCTTCTTCCCACGTTGACTTCCCGAAGGCCTCTGCCAAAATTGGAGTTACGAAGCTCATTTCAAAATAGGAAATAACATGAACTCACTTAAACAGCTCCTTGTGGGGCCACTTTGCTTGCTACTCTGTTCCTTTCCGGTGCAGGCCAGCCCGCAGTCCGCGGGACAGCATGCCGGTCAGATCAATGCACTTATTCCGGCGGCTAGCCGCAACGCGCAGCCTGCCAAAGTGCAGGACCAACTGCAATGGAATGACTTGCTGAAGACTGCGCATTCGGGGCGCGTCCGGGCCGGTTTAGATGATGGTTCGATGGTGAGCCTGGGTTCGGATACCGAGCTGCGCATCGTGCAGCACGACGGCGCATCCCAGCAGACTTCGCTTGAAATGAATTTTGGCAAGATGCGGAGCCAGGTAGTGAAGATCACCAAGCCGGGGGGCAAATTCGAGGTGACGACTCCCAACGCCGTCATCGGCGTAATCGGCACGCACTTCTACGCCGCGTTCGAGCACGGCAAAACAACCGTTATTTGTTACGAAGGAACGGTCCTGGTGACACCGAGGGCCAACTCACAAGCGCAGAACAACTCGGGACAAAGTTCGAATGGAAATTCGATCAGCGTGGGCGCGGGGCAAATGGTCGTAATCGTCTCACACATTCCTCCGGGTGGTTTTCAAACCGAGTCAACGCCGCCCGCGGTAAAACAGAGCAGCCAGTTGGCCACGGATACGAATGAGAATGCGCCTCCCACTTATCAGGCGCATGGCCATGTGCTGCGAAATCTTCTGATCGGAACTGCGATCGCGGTGGGGCTCAGCGTGGGTCTTGCAGTGGGCACCGGCAATACTACGCCGCCGAGAACAAGGGCTAACGCATCCGACGGCGTTAAATAACAGGCATTGCGGATAGTTCGCAGGAATACCGCCTCAGTAGGCCAAGAAGAACTTCCGCGAAGGCGGCTTCGCGGTTGCGATGCTTATGAAACTGAAGGCACAGCGGTGGTCGGCGTGGCTGAGAGAGTTCTCGCGTAGCCAAATCGACTTGGGCCTGGCCCTGCTGGTAACCCTGGCGGGACTCGCGCTGTTCGCGTTCTCCGGCCTCAGCGCGGACAACCGCGCGGGCTTCGTTTTTCTCCAGAATATCGAGCAGAGCTCTTTGGACTTGCGGTTCGAGCTACGCGGCAAACGTCCGCCTGACAGCCGTATCGTTATAGTCGGTATTGACGAAAATACACTGCAAAAAATCAATTCGTTTCCCCTGCCACGGAAGGACTACGCACTTCTAGTCAGTCGATTGAATGCGGACGGCGCTCGCATTATCGCCTTTGACGCGACGTTCCCGACTCCTGAAAGCAACTCGGCGGTGCAGGCGCTGAAAGAATTACAGCAAAACATCGGTCCTTCCCTGTCACCGAATGTCTTGAAGCAGGTAAAAGAGCTGGAAATTGCAAGCGATCAGGACGCGGCTTTCGCTGCGGCGCTGAAAAGCGGAGGAAACGTAATTCTGGGCCATATATTCCTTGATCCGGAACGGGCCAAAGCCGCCAGTGCGAAGTCAGCGGAAGAGTATTACAACATCGTCTGGGCCAAATCATTTCCCCAAGTTGTGCCGGCCAAGTCCAAAGATGGAAAAGCCGTGGACATGGGCAAAGCGTGGATCAAAGCCGGTGGGACAGTTGCCGCAGGTGTGGAAGCAAATATTTCGAAAATTGCGGAAGCGGCGGCTTCTTACGGTTTCTTGAACATTAATCCAGATGCTGACGGGACTCTGAGGCACGGGTCGTTGGTGATTCGTTACCGGGATCTGGATTTCTTCCCGTCTCTTCCGCTGCAGGTCATACGCGAATACGAAAATATTCCCGATCAGGATATCGTGGCCTACATCTCGGAAAATGGACTGGAGCGCATCCAATTCGGGCGACACCTTCTACGGCCGTCGCGCAACGGCAGTGCACTGATCAATTACACCGGCCCGTACAACACCTATCAACACTATTCGATGGCGGATGTAATCAGCGGAGCTACTCCGGCGGATGCATTTCGGGACAAGATCGTTCTGGTCGGCGCCACAGCCGTGGCCATCGGGGACGTGCGCAACACTCCCTGGCTAGATGCGGATTACATGGGGGTCGAGGTACACGCAAACATTATCGACAACCTGCTGCATAGCGATGAGAAGGGCCGCGGATTTCTCACGCGAGGATTTGACGAAGAGATAGTGGATATAAGTTTTATCCTAATTTTCGGGCTGCTTTTTGGCTTTCTGTTCAGCCGCATCACGCCGCTGTATTCCACTGTGCTAATGCTGGTAACGCTGGCTGCGTTCGCCGTGTTCGTTTATTTCAGCTTCGCGGATAAGGGAAGGTGGCTCAGTTTTGTGATCCCGGCCGGTACCCTGGCGTTGAACTACGCGGTGATCACCAGTTTTCGGATGATTCGCGAGGAGCGCGCAAAACGGCTGATTCGCAAAACTTTTTCGCAATATTTGTCGCCCGGCGTGATCGAGCTCATCGAAAAGGATCCTGAGAAATACATCCGGCCCGGCGGTGAGATGAAAGAGCTCACCATCATGTTCAGCGATATTCGCGGATTTACGACACTCTCCGAGGGACTGACGCCGGACGAACTGGTGCAACTGTTGAACGAATACTTTGGGGCCATGACCGAGATTGTCTTTTCTTATCAAGGGACGCTGGATAAATACATCGGTGACGCCATTATGGCCTTCTGGGGTTCACCGTACCCGCAGCACGATCATGCCTTCCGCAGTTGCAACTGCGCGCTGCAAATGGTGCGCGGCTTGGAAAAACTGAACACCAAGTTGCGCCGCGAAGGACGGCCACCGATCGCCGTTGGAATCGGACTGAATACCGGCCCGGTGAACGTCGGAAACATGGGATCAGCGAGGCGGCTGTCCTGGACGGTGATGGGCGACAATGTGAACCTGGCTTCGCGTTTGGAAGGAATCACCAAACTGTATCATTCGAAGCTGGTCATCAGCGAGGCAACTTACAGGCAAGTGGCATCGCAGTTTGTCTGCCGCGAACTCGACAAAATAAAGGTGAAGGGGAAAAACCAGCCGGTGAATATCTACGAGCTGATGGACGTGATAGCAGAAAAGCATAAATACGAAACTCTGCTGACGCAGTTCGAGCACGCCATGGCCGCTTACCGAAACCAAGACTGGCAGGAAGCGTCGGACAGATTCGCGCAAGTTCTGACAACGTATCCTGACGATGGTCCCACGCAGGCGTTTCTAGAGCGCGCGGTGGAATTTATGGAAGAAGCGCCGGAAGCGGGCTGGGACGGCGTGTACGTGATGAAGACGAAATAGATCTGAACTCTATCTTTTTGGAAAGTTCATGGCTGTGTCGCCCGCAAGTATGCTGATGGGCGAGGCCGCAGCCGACCCCGGAGCAACGGAGCCGTAGGTGATTGCCACACGCGTTTGCGACAGCGGCGCAGTATCCAGGAAGCGAACTTTTCCGTCGGCTCGTTCGACACCCAATTCCGTCCATATCGCGGGGAGATCGACGTCGTAGGGTTGATCTTTCATCTTTTCGTAAAGCGGCCGCAAAACCGGCACGCCGGTCGCTTGGTCCCCGGTATCCAAAGCTTTTTCCAGTGGCCAGTCCTGCCGAATGTCTCCGCCCGCAGCGAGGATGCCGCGTAGCGCATCGTCCAGACCTTTTCGGTTCGCCGTTTTCTGATGGATCTCAATATCCGCGAGGAAACAGAATAGCGCGCCGCCCCAATACGTTCGTCCCCAGGTGTGCGTGTGGTCGAGACCTTTATCTCCAGCGGCGGGGAGTCCCTGATGGAGGTCTCTCACCAGTTCGAACCACATTTCCGTCGCGTCCATGTGCTTCGCTCTTACGCGCGCGATCGGCTCTACATAAGTTGCGATCCCCTCTTCAATCCAATGGTGGTTGTCTGCAACGGACGGAAAAGCGAGATGCACCATTTCATGGGTCAGCATCCAGTCGGTGCCGAGATCCTGGGAAGTCGTGTTGCTGCCGACGTGAATGGTTATGAATCCGCCCTTTTCCCCAAAAGTGCGGCCGTTTCGAACACCTTTTCCATCAGCCGGAATAATGCGCAGCAAAACATGTGGGATTGGAAAATGGCCATAATAGGCGCTCACAGATTCGGCTGCCCACTGAACCCACCTGAGCAGTTCTTCCTTGGAGACTTGAAGCGAGCCCTGTTCAACAACGACATCTATTCGCGAATTTCCGATAACTATTGTCGAGGTCATTTCGTCAGCCGGAAAGGCGCCCGCGGAAGCCAAGAAGAACACGAATAGGCATAGAAGAACTACACGTCGAAACGTTTTGGAACTTGTGTTCGCATCTTTCATGAGTCGGGCGACTGCTACTTCAAGTACCGGAGGAACCGCTATCGCCGGTCGCTGAATATTCTCTCTTTCGAATCGTCCGATCGAGGAGCGTGTCCAGCGCGAATTTTCCCGGTCCGAAGATCAGTATCACCAACGACGCAAAGAGGTACATGTATGGCGCGGCAGCAGAGAACTTATCCGGGGCGGTGAAAACCGAAAGCAGGGCCTCGCGATCACCTGTGACATACGCGGTCAGCATGTTTACTGTGAGCACCAGACCGGTGAGGCGCGAGAAAAGCCCGACCGCCAGCAGCACGCCTCCCACCAGTTCGATGATCGAGACGAATAGTGCCGTCTGAGCCGGCGCCGGCAGGTTCAGGCTCGCGAAGTACTCTGTCACTTTGGCCAGATTGTGCAGCTTGCCCCAGCCATCCTCCATAAATTCCCAGCCCCAGTACAGTCGCACGAAGAGGAAGAGAAAGGGTGACTGCAAACTTGATACCGCTCTCACAAATCCGTCGTACATGCGGAGAATCTGATTCCTCGCGTCGCTCATGCAGGGCGTTCTCCTCTACGCGCCGTTCTCCGACTAATTAGCTTGCCATTCCTGGAGCTTTTCTCGTGCTGGCAGAACCAGCCGAGTGCAGCCCAGGTTTGAAACCAGTGCTGGACGTTGGCTGCGCGTTCGTCGGAAGGAATTGAGCTGGCTCTCAAAGCGTTTTCCACCGCAGTCTTGAGCGGCTTGCCGCTGCGGAGAGCGCTCAGAATGGCGAACTCCTCACGCTGAAGCCGGCGAAAATAGACGGAATCGTCCATGCGATGCACGACCAAAAAGATCGGACTGGGTTTCAATTTCGCCACGGCAGAAACTCGTTTCTGGTGGTGGCGCTCGCTGAAAGCATTGCTGGCGACATCCGTGTCATCGTCCCCTTTGCGAACTTCCAGCAACAGGTCGTCAACGGGATAACGCAGGTCGAGAAGCTGCACATATGGTTGCAGCCGCAAACGAAGTTTCGCGGGGTTTGCTGACGCGAGATCTTCCGGTTTGAGCGTGGGTTCGGCGCCGCCATCGAAGGCTTCAATATCGGCCCATTCCAGGCGAACCATATCGAGAGCCAGGTTTCTGCGCCCGGCGGTCCAGGTCGGTTTTTTTCGCAGCCAGGATTCCAAGCGCGAACCCAAGTTGCGCAGAGTAAACGATTGCGAGGGGCAATCGGTGAGATAGGCCTGCGCCATGCGATCGAAGCGGCTTCCGCCAAGTACGGCGCGCAAGCCAGGAAAATCCTCGGCAAGACCTGCCAGCACACGGAACCAATACTGGCGATTATAGATTTCGAGACGCTCGAACGACGTCAGCCGAGAGTTCGGCTTGATGATCTCGGAAGCTACGGCGCGCATCGAGCGGCCATCGGGCGCGGTCGAGCGCATGCGTTCGGAAGGCGTTAGCGGGGTCATCACTGCGCGAGCCATGCGGCGTTGAAGGCTTAGCAGCTTCATACCGCTTTCGCCAGCGATGCGCTTGCCAGGAATCGATTGGCTTTCAAAGCCTCGTCGTGAACTTCGTCAAAGGAAGGGATGCTGTCGTCCCACTCGAGCAGAGTTGCCGTGTGGCCGACGCGTTCGATGGCGCGTTCGTACAATTTCCAAACAGGATCGATCACGGGATGATCGTGGGTATCGAGAATGTACTTCTTGTATTTTGAATGGCCCGCAATGTGGATCTGCGCGACTCGCTCGGCCGGGACGCTGTTGACGTAGGTGTACGGGTCGAAGCTGTGATTCCGCGAAGACACGTAAATATTATTCACATCCAGGAGAATTCCGCAGTCGGCTCGCTCGACCACTTCGTTCAGGAATTCCCACTCGGTCATCTCGGAAACGTGAAATTCCGCGTAGCTGCTCACGTTCTCCACCACCACCGGGACTTCCACAAAATCGCGAACCTCTCGAACTTTTTGCGCGGTGATTCGCGCAGCTTCAAAAGTGTAGGGCATGGGCAGAAGATCGTGCGTGTAGCGGCCATCCACGCTTCCCCAGCAAAGATGGTCCGATAGCCAGGGCGTCTTGGTGCGCTGCACCAGCGTCTTCAGCCGGCGGAGATGTTCTTTGTTCGGGCGCTCGGCCGAGCCGAAATACATGGAGACGCCGTGCTGCACCACTTTGTATTGTTCCAGGATTTGATCGAGGATGTGCAGGGGGCGCCCGCCATCGATCATGAAATTTTCGGAAATGATTTCAAACCAGTCCACCACCGGTTTGCGCGTCAGGATGTGATGGTAATGCGGCGCGCGCAAACCAATCCCGATTCCATAATCAGTAAAATTGTTAAACCGATTTGCAGGCATTTGTTGCTCCGAAGATCCCGAAGGAGTGTCGAGGGCCGGTACAACGAAGTCCGGCCCCAGGCAGGACAACTCTTGCTTTGCTGCTAACGCTCCGAAGAGCGTTATTCCGGCATCTTTGAACCGTCTGTTGCGCAACCACCCTTGCCCTTGCAAGAGTTCTTGCCCTTACAGCCGTTGTCGCTCGATTTACATCCACCGTTGCCCTTGCAAGAATTCTGACCCTTGCAAGCATGCTTTTCCTTCACCTTAGAGTCTGCCGGCTTCTGATCGGATTGAGCAGCCAGCCTCACACCGGACAGAAGATTGGATGCTTGAATTGTCGCGCCGGTGCCAGCCAAAAGGCCTGCAAGTGCGGCGCCAGCAACTAGAGCTTTCTTCGATTTTGTCATTTCCCGAATTACCTCCTATTGAGTTTGGACTGCAACCGCTCCTATTGTTACTACGCCATCCGAGAGAGTTCGGATGTTCTTGTTGGGGTTGATTTTGTCAGACGGGCTGGATCCAAGCCCCGGTGTAATCCGGGGAACTGCCGTGGGAGCATAACCCAACCAATCGGTCGCCGACAATAACTATTACCGCTCTGGCTGGGGGATGCGCCGCGGAAACGTGACAGGAAATTAGACGTGCAAATCCGTAATCAAGATGGGAGAAAGAGGCTCAAAGGGCGAAAATATCTGGAGCGGGATAAGAGAATCGAACTCTCGCCTCCACCTTGGCAAGGTGGCGTACTACCACTATACGAATCCCGCTCGGATGAGAACCCTGTAATTCCCAATTATTTATAGCATGGCGCAAACACTCGAACAAGCTTCCAGCGTAGCGAGTGTCGCACGAACAAATGAAGACCGGGTCGCGCAGGGGGAATGCGCGACTTGTCCTTAATCCACCTCAAGGATCCGGGCGGCTTTGACGATCGGAGATTTCTTCTGCCGTTGCGCAAAACGCTGGGCGCGCTCGCGGTCAATGTAGACACGGGCGAATCTTTCGCCGTCATGGTAAAACACGGTGACCTGCCAGTGCTGGTGTTTCCGCCTTCTATCATGGCGCATGCGATTCGACTTCTTTGCTCTCTTCTTTTTCTTCTTCACGATAAACAGGCCCTCGCGTCTCCAAACTATTGCAAGTTTAGTGGCGGCGCGCAAGTGACTAGTTAAGAGTTAACGCCGGAATACTTTTTGGTACGGTATTAACCTGGAGATTGCTCCATATCGAAACAATCAGGCCGCACGGCTAGGCACAGCTGGAACTTTCATCTTTGCGCTAACGTAATATCAAGTGAGAGACGATAAAAGCGCTGGAGGGAGCCATGGTGATGTGCTTAGAGCGCGGGCTAGAAATCGAAGACTTGAGAAATCACTCGCAGGACATGATCATGCAGCTTCGCGATGCTTTGGCCGGCGGTGCCACAGTAACTCCTGACCCGAAACGGGCGGGCTTTTATGAGGTGAAACGCCGCGAGCAGTTATTTTACATATACATTTCACCCGATACGGGGAAGGTTCTGTTAATTGCGGCATGGCCACACGAGGAAGCCTTGGTTTGTGAGGCGGGAGCATCAGCGTGATTCAGTAGCGTCTAATTGGGTGTGCCGGAGAGAATCAAGTCACTAGGCTTCAAGTTCAGCTGGGTCAGAATCTGCTTGTCAAGTTTGAAAATGGACGGACTTTCGCTGGTTCTGGCGTACACGAAGCCGTCGGATTCTTTCGATAGCTGAATGGTCAATTTTTTGGCGGATTTGTCGGTTAAGACAGCCTGGAACTCGGGTTTAGCCAGCATGGCGCGGATATTCGGCGCGGGCTGGTCAAAGACTTGCTCCGCGCGCGCCTCTTCCAAGGGCGTGATTAACTTCGCGATATCGGCCGCTTTTCCCTTCTGATCGACAGGTTCTTCCATGATCCATTCAAATTCCGATTTGCGCGTACAGATAATCGTACCGTTCGCATTATGTATTTCGACGCGATCTAACACAGCGGGATCGAAGTGCGCGAGTTTTTTGTCGCGCAAATCGTTGTAGTTTTCGGCCAGTTTTTTGTAGAGATCCTCAGAAATGCGGAAAATCACGGGCCGGGAAGTATCCCGCGCGAAGTATTGACCGCCGTCTTTTTTGCCGACGATCAGCGTGGAGCTCTTTCCTTTGTCATCCAAGGTGGTCAGGGAGACAGCCGGATTAGCTAAACCATACTTCGCCAGATTATCGGATGACTCGCTGGCGACCGCAGTCCATTTCGCCGAACCAACGCCGGCGAGAAGCGCGCTGATATTTCCAGCGTCGCCGCGTGAGCCGGCGGGCTTGGTAAATTCCCACTCATCCTTTTCTTTCTTTGCCGCGAGCTGCCCGGAAGGATTCTTAAGGTCGAAGGAGAGGACTTTATCGCTCGCGGCGTGCAACACGTCACGATCTCGCAGGTCTTGAAGAGACTTGTCGGAGCTGATCAGAAGCGATTCCGGAAGGAGCGCGACATCTTTGGCGCTGTCCACAATCGAGTAGACCGAAACTCCAATAAAATCCTTTTTGCCGAATGCCACGGTGTGCTTTGCGCCGCTCCCAGCCTGGAATTCCAGTGAAATGGCCGGCGGGTCAAGACCAAAGACTTTCAACCGGTCAGGCGTGCCGGGTTCCGTTTGCGCGATACGGGCGCTGGATAGGCCGTCAATTATTCCGTCCAAGGACGCCTGATCGGCCCGTGTTTCGATCGGCTGAGTGATTTGCCAGACCCCGTCGCGCTTCTGAAAGTGCAGCGTGGCATCGGGGTTTCCGGGATGCTTGATAACGAGCGAGGTTATGTCTTGGGACTGAATGGAGAACGCGAGCTTCGCCGCGTCCGCGGGCGGCTTCTCACTTTCCTTCTGGCTGCGGCGCCAGTCGAAGTAGTAGACAGCGGCGCCCAATGCGATGGCGCCGAGAAGCAAGAATAAGGTCGTCTTCTTAATCATTGATGTATTTTCGGCGAGCGCGGATTACCGGCGCTTCCACCAGATATAGACTCCCGAAAAAATCACGATACCGGGAAGAATAATAAGGTCGAGCCACGTAAGGGCACTGCTCTGACCTTGCGTAAGAGTAACGCGGCGGTTCGTCTGTGATTTCGGGCGGATGGAGATCAGGTTTTCGTCCTGAGCAAGCCAATCGATCGTGTTATAGAAGAGGTCGCCGTTCTTCTGCAGGCCTACATATGGATTCGCGGCAAATGTCGAGTTACCAATCACAACCACGCGAGCTTCGCCGCCTTCTGCTTTGCGCGAAGCAGCCACACCGAGCGACAGGGGACCGGCTGTATCTGGATTGAACGTCAATTTATTTTGACCCTGCTTCAAATTTGGAACAGTGAAACTCTGTGGCGAAGTCTTCAAGAGTTCAACAATCTGAGGATCCGTCTTGGATTTGTCCGCGATGGATACAGTGCGTGCCAAGGGGAAAAACGTCATTGAGCGAGCAAAATTCTTCGTGATTGGGCTTTCGCCGAAAGTAGTGACCAGCGGGATCGCCGGGCCCGCACCCAGCAGACTGCCGACGCCGCTTGAGTCGATCACCACGTTGTCTCCCACATTCGTGTTCCATGCCTGGAAGATTTCACCAAGTTTCGGATCAGTCTGGGGGTCAACGAGAATCAGGCCTTTGCCCGATCCGGCCAGATATTGGTTGAGCATTTCCGCTTCCTGCGGAAAGAATTGCTGGGTCGGGCCGGCAACCACCACCACACTGCAATCGGATGCTATGCCTTTTTCAGATACTAGATTGATGGTCTTGGTGACATAGTTTTCCTTCTTCAGGCCGGCGTCGAGGTGGCTGTAGCCGTCTTCACCGTCATCCGTTAAGGATTTTTCGCCGTGTCCGGTGACGAAGCAAACCGTCTTAACCTTGTCTTGCGTGACTTTGATAATGGCGCCTGTGATGTCTTCTTCCGATGTGGCGCCGGTTTCCAAGTGTTCTTTTCGGGGGCCCGAGGCGAGGATCACGTCGCCCATTCGCGTGGCTCCATATTGCTGGGCGACCTCGGGCTTCTGTTGCGGATCAATGTTCTGAAATTTCAGATGGCGGCTCAAGCTGGTGTACTCAGCCATCTGATCGTCGAGAGCCGCATTCGGGGACTTATCAAAGCGGACGATGGTGACATCCTTCTGCAAGCCGCCCACGACCTGCTTGGTCTGATCGGAAAGCGTGTACAGTTTTTCGGTGGTCAGATCGAAACGCTTATGATGGCGAAAGCCGACGAAATTCACGATCACCAGGATAGCGAGTACAGCCACACTGAGAATCGTGGTGTTGGTGCCAAGCTGCGAAGAACGTTTGGAGAAGAACCGAAGAATGCCGCCAAAACCGATCACGATTGACGCGAGCAGGCAAAGCGCCCCGATTGCCAACACAACTTTGCTAAACGTCAGAAGCTCGCCCTGAATCGAATAACGCAAATACCCGGCCACCAGCATGGCTATACCGGTGGTGCCGATGAATCTTGCCAACTCCTCCCGATCCCATTTCATCCTGCGAGTTCCTCCATAATTTGCGAGCGCGAGAAAAAACCGCCTAGGCTCGCCGCCAGCGCATCGAATCGACGGAGCGCACGGTCAAGAAAACAAAAAGAACGATGAAGCTTGCGTAATAAATCAGGTTGGACGTATCAATAACGCCGCGAGTGAAATCTTCGTAATGGCGTATCACCGAAAGATATTGAAGCACGGTGCCTCCGCCGCTATCGGTGCTGCGGCCAATGTCCAGCACCCAGATAAACAAGGAAGCCGCGAACGTAATCACTGCTGCAATCAGCTGGTTTTCGGTGAGGGACGACACAAAGGAGCCAAGTGCCAATAGCGAGCCGCCGAGTAGCAAAACGCCCGCATACCCCGCCGCCAACATGCTCCATGGCGGCCTGGGATCGCTGCGGAGACACATGAAGATCATATAGCTCGCGGTGGGCAGCAACATGAGCGCGAACAGAGACAGCGAAGCCAGATACTTTCCCAGCACGATTTCCAGCTCGCTGACCGGCGAAGTCATCAGCAGCTCCATCGTGCCACGCTTGCGTTCCTCGGCATAGACACTCATGGTCAGAATCGGGGTAAAAAACAAAACGAGCGTCGAGAGTATGCCAAAAAAGTTGCGCATCACAGCGGCCGGAACGTCGAAATCGGATGGCGCGCCAAAACGCATTCCCTGCATTTCCATTTGAAAAGATTGCTTGATCACTTCCGACAGGATTACGTTGAAAAAGAACGCGGTCAAAATCAGGAAAAGTCCGATGAAGATATAGGCGATGGGCGAAACGAAATAATGCTCCATCTCCTTGCGATAAATTGCATACAAACTTCCCATTGCTCTATCACTCCTTTATCGGATGGCCTTAACTGGACGACTGCGCGTGGGCCGCGTCGTCGGTGGTGAGTTCGAGGAAGATGTCTTCGAGACTCAGGCTCACGCCGTGCAGTTCGTAAAGCGGCCAGCCATGTTCCACAATTTTCGCCGCGACCTGGCTGCGAATGTCATTCCCTTGTGCCGCCTCCACCGTAACCGTCTGACGGCTTCCGGCACGGGCCGGCTCTATCACCACGCGGCTCGCTCCCGGAATTTCTGACAGCACGTCGCGAAGCAATTTTTCCGGGGCCTCCGTTTCAATGTGAATTTTTTGGCCGCCTTTTAGCTGCGAGGTCAAATTCTGCGGCGTATCCACCGCGGCAATTTTGCCCTTATTGATGATGACCACGCGGTCGCAGGTCATGCTGACTTCCGGCAGGATGTGCGTGGAAAGAATGATGGTGTGGTTCCCAGCCAGACCTTTAATTAGATTGCGAACTTCAATAATCTGCTTGGGGTCCAGGCCGACGGTGGGCTCATCGAGAATGATAACGTCAGGGTCGTGCACGAGCGCCTGTGCGATGCCCACGCGCTGCTTGTAACCGCGCGACAGCCGTTTGATTAGTTCGGAACGCCGGTCTTCCAGGTTGGTTTTTCTCAGAGCGTCATCGATGCGAGCGGGACGCCGCTCCGCCGGAACGTTTTTGATACGGGCGACAAAATCGAGGTAGGTCTCGACCGTCATGTCAGGATATAGCGGCGGATTTTCAGGCAGGTACCCGATCCGGCGACGGACTTCCATGGATTCACGGAACACATCGAACCCCGCAACCCGCGCGGTCCCGGACGTGGCCGGCATATAGCCGGTCAAGATACGCATCGTGGTCGTTTTCCCGGCGCCGTTGGGCCCCAGAAAACCGAGAATCTCACCCTTGTTCACTGTGAACGAAACATGGTCCACGGCTGTGACTGAACCGTACGATTTCGTCAGGTCCTGAACTTCAATCAAGGTACTCCTCCAAACAAGGGCGCACTACGCGTTTCCCGAGCGATTCCAAACCAATCTTTATACTAAAGTTGGGGGAAAATTGAAAATCCACGAGATTGTGGTTACAGGAGCGAGCGATCAGTGCACCCGATTGAGATGCAGCGGGTGCCGCCGGGAGTTGTCAAGGAACTGCCGCTGCGAATGATCTCGCTGGCATTGGGTTGCACTGGGCCAAATTTGCTGGCAAAGATGGGACTGGCTAATACTTCATTGTCTGCCTTAAAATGAAGCACATAACAGGCAACGGCCTTGTCATCCAGCGCATCCACATTGCGTACAGATGCAGCTTATCGTTCGTAATCCGAAATGCTGAGCCAGGTGCAGCGAGAGCCTGGAACGATGAAACGAGCGACGCGGATAGATGGGCGTCGGGAGATGTGCGTTGACACATCGCAGCCGTTTTGTTATTCAATTTGTTTCGCATTCTTAGCCGGCGATTCGGCAACGGGTTCTGTCCCACCACTCTGGGCGGATCTGAAAAAGAAATCCAAGGTGATATGACAATTTCGAAGGCGTATGCCCAAATGTTCGAAAACGCCGGAAGCCGGCAGAGAAATCTCGCTGACGTCGCGTCCCCTAGTTTTCGACTGGCGCCGGTGCGATTGCTTGCTTGCGCACTGATGGCTTTTCTCGGCGTCGGATTTCTCGCGGGTTGCGGAGGCGGCGGCAATTCCATCACGCTGGAAGTGCTGCCGAACACGGCGCAAACAGTGGACCAAGGCCAAGTGATTCAATTCACCGCGATTCTGGGCAACGACACGGGTAATCAGGGCGTCACCTGGAAACCGCTCACTGGCTCGGGCTGCGCGGGCACCGGTTGCGGCACTTTAACGAACGTCACCAAAACTTCGGTGACCTACACCGCGCCCACTAATAGTTCGATTGCGCTTACGGTCAGTTTGAAGGCAGTCGCCAATGGGAATTCCGGCGCGAATGTAACCACGATGATAAGCGTGGTTCTCCCTCCCAGTTTTACGACCATCACTCTTAATAACGGATCAAACGGTGCGCAGTACGGCGAGCAAATCGTAGTAACGGGCGGTGTTGCACCGTTAGTTTTCAGCGTGGTCTGTCCGAACAACCAAACGAGCTGTCTCCCGCCTGGATTGACCTTGAATCAAAACGGATTCCTGCTCGGAACGCCCACCACATCCGGCACATATACATTTTTCGTGAAAGCGACCGACCGCGGCGGGATACCACAGACTGGCCAGCCTCCGCCTTTTTCGGTCACGTCCACGCTTTTCACCGTGACGATTAATCCGGCTCAGCCGCTTTCCGTCAGCACAACCTCGCTGCCCCCCGGAACTATCGGTCAGATGTATAACGTGGCGCTGGCGGCAAGGGGCGGAGCAACTCCATTTACCTGGAGCGTGCCGGCGAACAGTTTGCCTCCCGGCCTGGCCTTGAATACATCCACGGGCCAAATTTCAGGCATTCCGACGACGGTCGGTTCCTTTCCACTCACGGCCACAGTGCGGGACTCTTCCGTTCCGGTGCAAACGGCTACGTCTGGTCCGCTCACTATCTTGATCCAAACGCCTCAACCGCTGCAGGCCATCACCGCGCCACTGCCCGCTGGAATGACTGCAACGTCCTACAGTGCGAATCTAATCGCGACTGGCGGAGTTCCGCCTTACACCTGGAGTGTGATAACCGGTCAGCTCCCGGCGGGGCTGACTCTTAACGCCCAAACGGGCAACATCTCAGGAATTCCTATTCTCGTGGGCACTTCGAATTTCACAGTTCAAGTGCGGGATTCCGCTGTCGGCGCAGGCGGCCCGGCAACGGCGACGCAACAACTCCATATCACTATTACAACCGGTACGACGAGCAGCGATTCCCTGATCAGCGGATCCTACAGTTTCCTCTTCAGCGGATTCGATGCGAATGGAACGGTAGTTATGGCGGGTAACTTTTTGACGGATGGAGCCGGGGGGGTCTCTAGCGGCCAGGAAGACATCAATCGCGTAACCGGCGTTGTGGTTGGCGCGGGTCTGACGGGTAGCTATTCGGTTGGAACGGATGGCCGCGGCACCATGCAGTTGGTCGCGTCGACTGGAACCGGCACCGTGTTTACCGCCAATTATCTACTGGCGCTCGATTCGGCCGGCAACATTCACGTGATCGAGGATGAGACGACTCCCACGAACGGCGTAGGAATTACGCACGGCTCAGGAATTATGAAACCCGCTATCGGGACGTTTACAGCGGCAAACTTCGCCGGCAATTACGCGTTTGAATTCACAGGCCAGGATTTTTTGACTGAGCCAACCGTACTCGCCGGTGCACTCACTGCCGATAACTCTCAGAACTTCAGCGCGGGCACCGCGGATTTTAACGACGGAGGCGTGTATTCTCCGCTCCTTTCTCTCACCGGCAACTTCAGCGTGGGGAACGCGAATTCGAAGGGCGTCGCTACCATGACTTTTCAACCGCCGACGAGCGCCGCGACGACGCTCACGTTTACGTTTTATTTCGCTTCCTCCAACGATATTTTGTTCGCGGAGATTGACACGGCGACTACAACGAATCCCCTTCCCAGACTCAGCGGCGAGATGTTTCTTCAGAACACGACAACCCAATTCAATCAGTCGGTATTGCAAGGCGCCGGCGTTGTAACCGGCACGGGGCTCGCGGGCACGGGACTCGCGGGCTCGAACTCGACCGTTTTCGCGGGTCTGTTGGCGTCGCCTTCCGGCGATGGAAGCGCGAGTCTGAGCTACGACCAAAATGATGGCGGTACCATCTCGCTGCAGAATTCGCTTTCTGGTACTTATCAAGTGTTGCAGAACGGCCGCGTAGGATTCACGAATCTGGGTAACCGGCTGGCTGCGGCTTACCTCACTGGCCCCAATCAAGGATTCATCATTGGTTCTGACTCGGCTGCGACATACGGGCTTCTGGAGCAGCAAACCAACTCGCCGTATTCTGTCTCGTCCGTTCAAGGCAGCTATGTGCTCTCCGCGCCCAAGGAAGCGGACACTCTAGCCGTAAATATGATTGGCCAGTTAAGCTCGGCGGGCGCCGGAAACATAGTGGGCACGCTGGACGAATTTATTCCGCCCAGCACTCCGTCCACGGACCTTGCTTTCTCGGCCAATTACACGGTCACGCCGGACGGTCGAGGGACTATGACGCCGATTCTGATTGCGGGGTTCCCGTCGAATCTTATTCTCTATGTGGTTTCGCCGAGCAGCGTGCGAATGATTCCCGTGGATTCAAATCCAGGGAATGGCCATCCACAAGTCATTTTCCTCAACCACTAAAGATATTCCTGGAATTTTGTGGAAGCGTGCTGCGGAGTTCGCCGCGCTATTTCTTCTTATCTTCCTCAAGGCGCAAGGCTGCAGAATTGATGCAATATCGCAGGCCTGTGGGGTTGGGACCGTCCTCGAAGACATGGCCTAGATGCGCGTCACAGCGGCTGCAAATAGCCTCCGTGCGCGTCATTCCATGGCTGCTGTCGCGCTCCATCTCGACATTCTCCGCCGCGATGGGTTGGTAGTAGCTGGGCCAGCCTGAACCGGAATGGTATTTCGCGTCGGAGCTGAAAAGGGGCTGCCCGCAGCAAACGCAAACGTATGTGCCCTTGGTTTCCGTGTCTGCATACTCGCCGGTGAAAGGCGGTTCAGTCCCCTTCTTCCGCGTCACCTCGTATTGTTCTTCCGTCAGCTTCGAACGCCATTCTGCGTCGTCCTTCTTAATTTTGTCGGTCATGCGTGTATTTTACACCGGGTGCGGTTGTTTTCAACAAATCCAGCTTGGAAAGCGCTGACCTGCGTTGGCCGACGCGAATAGAAACTCGACGAGTGTCAGCTATACTGGAGCGGCCGCCTAACGACCGGTCGTTTGCAGTGTATCAATTCGTGACGCGAACTTTTTGGAGACTGCTGTGAATGAGGTTTTCATTTGTGACGCGATTCGCACGCCGTTTGGCCGGTACGGGGGCGCGCTGGCTTCAATTCGCACCGACGATCTAGCGGCCATCCCACTGCGCGGACTAATCGAGCGCAATCCGCGAGTGGATTGGATGGCGCTCGATGACGTCGTCTTCGGCTGCGCGAACCAGGCGGGAGAAGATAACCGCAACGTCGCGCGCATGGCTGTGCTGCTCGCGGGGCTTCCCAAGGAAATTTCCGGTTCCACCGTGAATCGGCTCTGCGGTTCCAGCATGGACGCCATCGGCGTCGCGGCTCGCGCTATCAAATCGGGAGAAGCGGATTTAATCATCGCGGGTGGAGTTGAAAGCATGACGCGCGCTCCGTTTGTGATGGGCAAAGCTGACAGCGCGTTTAGCCGCGCTGCGGAAACGTTTGACACCACCATCGGCTGGCGTTTCGTAAATCCGCTGATGAAAAGCAAGTACGGCGTCGACTCCATGCCGGAAACCGCGGAAAACGTTGCGGACGAGTTTCACGTCTCGCGAGCGGACCAGGACGCTTTCGCTTTGCGCACGCAGCAGCGCTGGGCGCGAGCCCATGCCGCGGGCTTTTTCAAACGCGAGATTTTCCCAGTTTCGATTCCGCAGAAAAAAGGCGATCCCAAGATTTTTGATACCGACGAACATCCTAGACCGGACACCACCCTCGAAGCGCTGGCGAAGCTTAAGCCCATAGTAAAACCGAATGGAACCGTAACCGCGGGAAACGCTTCCGGCGTGAATGACGGGGCGTGCGCACTTATCATCGCTTCCAAAACGGCCGCTTCACAATATGGCCTAACGCCTCTCGCTCGCATTGTCGCAACCACCGCCGTGGGAGTCGCGCCCCGCATAATGGGATTCGCTCCCGCGCCCGCCACGCGCAAAATCCTCGACAAGACCGGGCTAAAACTTTCGCAAATGGACGTGATCGAACTCAATGAAGCATTCGCGGCGCAGGCCCTTGCGGTCACGCGCGATCTGGGCCTGGCGGATGACGCCGCGCACGTAAACCCCAATGGAGGCGCCATCGCTATCGGACATCCGCTGGGTGCAAGCGGCGCCCGCCTGGTAACCACAGCGACCTATCAGCTGCAGACAATCAAGGCGCGCTACGCTCTTTGCACTATGTGCATTGGCGTAGGGCAAGGCATCGCTACAATCATCGAACGCTGCTGAAGGATTGAATTTCCCTCTGCTCTACCGAATGGGTACACCCGCGTCCTACAGTCATCAGTGTATGGCTTCGTCAACTAAATAGGAGTCATATCGTAAGCGTACAAAGCGAGGTCCTATGAAGGCAGTCGTAGGTGTATTTAAGGCGAGATCGGACGCAGAGCTGGGCGTAGCGGAACTCCGACCGCTCGACATACCTACAAATAGAATCACGATTCTTACTCCTAACGCGACCGAAGAAGAGCTTGCCGCGGTTCCGACTGTTGCCGGGGAGCAACCTGGCATGGGTAAAGCTTTGGGCGCCGTTGTCGGAGGCGCCGTCGGTGTCGCCGGCGGCGTAGGCTTGGTGCCGCTGCTCGCGAGCTTTCTGATCCCGGGCGTGGGACAGGTGCTCGCCATCGGAGTTGTCGGCGGAGTGCTTCTAGGCGCGCTGGGCGCAGTCGGTGGCGGCGCGGCGGGAGGGGCCATCGAGAGCAACGTCTTCGAGGGGCTGCCGGAAGACGAGATGTTCGTCTATGAGGATGCCTTGCGTAAAGGCCGTTCGGTCGTTGTGGCGATGGTCGATAACGACGAGGCCGACGCAGTTCGTGGCGCTCTGGAAAACGCCGGCGCCGAAAGCATTGATCGAGCCCGTGATATGTGGTGGGTCGGCCTGCGCGACACGGAAAAAGAGAAGTACGAGACCACTGGCCGCAAATTCGAAGACGACGAGCGCTACTTTCGCTGCGGCTTCGAAGCCGCTCTGCATTTGAAGAACCGCGATCGAACCTACGAGCAGTGCCACAAAGTGCTGGGTGATCTGCACCCGCGCCTGCACGAGAGCGAGCCCTTCAAGCGTGGCTTCGAGCGCGGCCGCGAATATCTAGATACAATCAGCAAGCACGTCAACTAATTGTCGACCGCGGCGTTGGCGATAATCCGATCACTGTTTTCCTGTAAGTGTTGACGGAATGCCGAACGTTCCATCGACTACTTCCACGAAGTTTCTCTCCTCGCGCAGAATCAGGCGCTTGCTCTGCGCCATGTCAAAATTCTCACGCGCTTCCGGATCTGACTTTAATCGCGCTCGGTAGGCCTCATAAGAGGCGAGGCTGTGGAATGCGATCAGACCCCAAGCCACATCATTGGTGCCTTCATAAGGCAGAAAATATCCGATAAGGTGGCCGCCGCAGCGGGGAATGATGCGCGCCCAATTCTCGGCGTACTTTTTGAATGCATCTCGCTGGAACGGATCAATCTGGTAGCGGATCACGCAGGTTATGGTCATGAACATCCTCCCGATGGACAATCTGAGCGAAGTGGGGGCTTGGTTGGCTGCATGTGCCACAGTATGCTGGTTGCTTAACATGAACGATTCGTTTACGATGAAAGTATGGATGTCATGGAACACCCGGAAGTTGGAGTTTCCAGAATCGCAGCGGCCATCGGCGAGCCGGCGCGCGCGCGCATGCTTTTCTGCCTGATGGATGGCCATGCACGAACAAGCACCGAGCTCTCGGTGGTGGCTGAAGTGAGTCCATCAACCGCGAGCGTGCACCTGCACCGGCTGAAGGCAGCGCACCTGGTGAAAGTGCTCGCCCGGGGAAAGCATCGCTTCTACAGTCTCGCAGGACCCGACGTAGCCAGCGCACTCGAAGGATTGACTGTTCTCGCCGGGGGCTCGCGCGATAAGTTCGTGCCGAGCACGCCAAGCCGGCTGCGTGCCGCGCGGACTTGCTACGATCATCTGGCCGGCGCAGTGGGCGTGTCGCTGCACGACCGCTTCAAAGCGCTGGGCTGGCTTTCAGCCAGTTCGAAACGCGGCGACAACGCATATGACCTCACCTCTGCTGGAACGAAGGCGCTCGAGGCTCTGGGAATTGATCTTGAGGCCACCCGTACTCTGCGCCGCCGGTTCGCCTGCGCCTGCTTGGATTGGAGTGAGCGGCGGCCTCATGTTGGCGGCGCGCTGGGGGCAGCTCTTTTGAAAGTGGCGCTGAAAAAAAGATGGCTTACGCAGGATCTCGATAGCAGAGCCGTTGGGGTGACAAGTTTTGGACGACGCGAAATGCTGGCTCGATTTGGCCTCCGTGTTTGAGGGATTCAATTCGTCATCGGGACCCAGACCCGCCATAGCCGCTATTAAGCATCCGCAGTTGAGTATAATACCCGTGCTTGAGCTTCGCGTTTTTTGCGCGCTTCTCGGAGAATGAGTGACATCTGGTTCCAAGCTCTTCCAAAACTACATCAACGGGCGTTTCGTACGCGGCCCACGCGAGTTTGCCGATATCAACCCAGCGGACGGCTCGACGATCGCCGAAGTTTCGGAAGCTGATGAATCGCTGGTGAATCAGGCGGTCGAATCCGCACGCAATGCGCTGAACGGAAATTGGGGCAAGCTGCCCGTTCCCAGCCGCGCCACGCTTTTACACAAAGTCGCCGACGGCATCGAAGCACGCTTCAACGATTTCGTTCAAGCCGAAGTGGCGGATACGGGCAAGCCGGTTGCGCTGGCCTCGAAGATTGACGTTCCGCGCGGCGCCGCGAATTTCCGCGTGTTCGCGGACCTGATTAAAAACGCGGGGATCGAAGCATTTCGGACGGAAACTACTGATGGCGTCTCGGCGCTCAATTATTGCGTACGCAAAACGCTCGGAGTGGTCGGCATTATTACTCCATGGAATTTGCCGCTGCTGCTGCTCACATGGAAAGCTGCGCCGGCGCTGGCCTGTGGCAATTGCGTGGTGGTGAAACCGTCGGAAGAAACTCCGGCCACGGCGACGCTACTTGCAGAAGTGATGCAATCGGCGGGCGTGCCGCCTGGAGTGTTCAACGTGGTTCACGGTTTCGGCACCGGCTCGGCAGGCGAATTCCTTACCAGCCACCCGGACGTGAATGCGATCACGTTCACGGGCGAATCGAAAACCGGATCGGCCATCATGCGCGCTGTAGCGCCCACGGTGAAGCCCATCTCCTTCGAGCTCGGCGGCAAAAATGCCGCGATAGTTTTTGCCGATTGTGAGTTCGACGAAACGGTCAACGGCCTAGCCGATGCTGTTTTTCTCAATACCGGACAAGTCTGCCTCTGCGCCGAGCGTGTTTACGTGGAACGCTCAATCTTCGACCGCTTTGTTTCTGCGCTGAAGCAAAAAGCTGAATGCTTGTCGCTTGGCTGGCCGGCCGATAGCAAAACGACCACAGGTCCGCTGATTTCAAAAGAACACCGTGCAAAAGTGCTTTCCTACTACGAACTCGCGAACAAGGAAGGGGGTACGGTCGTAACGGGCGGTGGGACGCCGAAATTTGGCGACGCTCGCGACAACGGTTTTTACATTCAACCGACCATTTTCACCGGCCTTTCCGAATCCGCGCGCAGCGTGAAGGAAGAAATTTTCGGGCCGGTGTGCCACATCGCGCCTTTCGATACTGAAGAAGAAGCTATTGCGATGGCAAACGACACAAAATATGGCCTGGCAGCTTCCGTGTGGACCACAAATTTAAAACGAGGTCACCGCGTCGCGGAAAAGTTGCGCGTCGGCATCACCTGGGTCAACTGCTGGTTTCTGCGCGATCTGCGCACGCCGTTCGGAGGCTCGGGCCTGTCGGGGATTGGACGAGAAGGCGGCCTGCACTCGTTAAATTTTTATTCCGAACTGAACAATATCTGTGTCAAGTTGTGAGCGGAAACTCGCGGACATCAAACCGAGGTGGTCTGGAATGGACAGCAAAGTCGTCGAAGGCAAAGCCAAGCCGCGCGGCAAGTTTCCGCACATAAAACGCGCCGGGGATTTCCTCTTCGTATCGGGCACCAGTTCGCGGCGAGCTGACGATTCCATCGCCGGCGCGGAAACCGACAAATTCGGCACGACGCATCTTGATATTCGCGAGCAAACACAAGCCGTGATC
>Ga0209221_1000318_pt1 | contig 23053 bp, 21 predicted proteins | sample BlaSpr_A8_Ref_O2_FD_187989 | JGI IMG/M metagenome (GOLD analysis project Ga0209221, IMG submission 187989) | Forest soil microbial communities from Thunder Bay, Ontario, Canada - Black Spruce, Ontario site 2_A8_Ref_O2 (SPAdes) (version 2) | ecosystem: Environmental > Terrestrial > Soil > Boreal...
TGAGCAGAACGTGGCCGGGTTCGGCGATGAAGGCGGCGCGAATCCCGCGCCCGAGTTCAGTGCGAATCGGGATATTTTGCAGATTGGGGTTGGCGGATGAAAGCCGTCCCGTGGCGGTTCCAGTTTGGCCGAACGTGGTGTGTAGGCGGCCGCTAGAACGGTTGATGAGCGCGGGAAGTGTGTCGACGTAGGTCGATTTAAGTTTGGTGAGCTGGCGGTAATCGAGCACCATGCGCGCAATGGGGTGGTCCTCGGCGAGGGTTTCGAGAACATCGACGGCGGTCGATATGGTGCGTCCCTTGCCGTATTTCACCGGCTTCGGCAGGTTCATCCGGTTGAATAGAACGTCGCCGAGCTGCTTGGGCGAGCCGACGTTGAATTCGGTTCCGGCAGCAATGTAGATTTCTTTGGCTTTTACGCCAATCTCGCGCTCGAGCTCGGTCGACATTTGCGCCAGCGCTGCAGTATCGATTTTTACTCCGGCTTGCTCCATGCGGGCGAGGACGGGAACCAGCGGGAGATCGATTTCTTCGTAAAGTTGGGTGAGTCCTGCCTGTTCGATCTCACCGCGGAACGTTGAGGCGAGACGGAAGGTGATGTCGGCGGCTTCGGCGAGAGTGTTATTCGCAGCATCGTTATTCGCAACATCAGTATTCGTCTGGCTGAGTTTGAGATTGAAGCGGCGCAGGGCGACATCGGCCAGACGATGCGAAGAATAGGTGGGATCGAGCAAGTAGGAGTAGAGCATGGGATCGTGCGCGACGGATTGCAGAGGGATACCTAAGGAATCGAGGGTGTGGATGGCGGATTTGTAATCGTGGATCGTCTTGGGGATTGAGCTGCTTAGGATGGAGCGGAGTTTGTCGGCAGCTGCCGCGGAATCGAGTTTGATGGTAATGGCCGCGCCTGCGGCGGCGGAGATGGCGATGCGGCGGGCAGCGGGTTTCGGAGTTGCTTCGGGAAAGGATGCATCGGTGAGCGGGAGCATCCCTCCTTGGGATTCGGCTTCGACAGCCTCTTCTTCAGCATCCTCTGCTGAAGAAGACCCGCCTTGCTCCTGCTCAACCGCGAGTGCCAGCGCAGCATCTTTCGGCAGAGATTCCAGAATGCGCTCAATGTCTTCTGCTGATTCGGCCGCGGTGTAGTGAGTTTCCGTAACTTCGATCTTCGGCAGAATCTCTTTGAGCAGGGAAGTGAATTCAAGCTCGGTGAAGAGTTGGCGGAGGAGATCGAGATCGGGATCGCCGGCATGCATAGCCTCCACGTTGAAATCGACCGGAACGTTGCAGTCGATGGTGGCCATGCTCTTGCTGAACATGATGATGTCGCGATTGTTGAGTAGAGACTCGCGGTACGTTTTCTTCTCAACCTCGGCGGCGTGGTCGAGAGCGTTTTCGACGGTGCCGAAGCGCTGGATGATCTCGACCGAGCCTTTGTCGCCGATGCCGGGAGCGCCGGGAATATTATCGATCGTGTCGCCGCGAAGAGCCATTACATCTATGACGCGGCCGGGCGGAACTCCTAGAATTTCTTCGACTTTGGCGGCGTCGCAGATCAGATTGTCCTTGGGAGGATTGAGGATGAGGACGTCGTCGTTGACGAGTTGCATCATGTCTTTGTCACTGGAGACGACATAAACACAATACGAGGCGTCGGCGGCTTTGCGGGCGAGGGTGCCGATCACGTCATCGGCTTCGAATCCGGCGAGCTCGAGGATGGGGATGCGGTAGGCCTCAAGGGCGCGGCGGATGTAAGGGATCTGCTCCGCGAGATCCTCGGGCATGGCGGCGCGATTGGCTTTGTAGCCTTTGTATTCGATCTCGGTGAAGGTTTGAGTTTTGATGTCGAACTTGCGGACCTTGGTGATGGCTTCGGCCTGGGTGTCGCGAAAAGTTTTGGCGGCCACGTCGAAGACGGCGGCGAGATAGGCGGGAGAAAAATCGTCGCGGAGCTTGCGCAGCATGTTGACGAAGACGTAAACGGCTGCGGTAGGGAGTCCAGACTTGGTGGACATGGAGCGCTGGCGGGCCATGGCGTGGTAGGCGCGGAAAATGAAGCTCATGGTGTCAATGAGGTAGATACGGGGTTTGGAAGGATCTTCTTTCTTTCGCGGGACGATGATTGGCGTGGGTGCGCTGGATGCAATGGGTGCCGAAGATTTTGTGCGTGGGGACAAGAGAATAGTTTAGCAGCGCGGGAGGAGTGGGAGCGAAACCCTAAGACCTCTAACCCAGAGAAACATTGAGGGTTTCACAAAGGGCGACAGGTGACAGGGGTCCGAGGCGCAGAGCGATTCAGAAATTGACTGCGAAGTCGGCCTGCACGGTCTTCCTGCCTTCGCGCGGGTTGTTGGTGAAGACCAGATAATAGGTGACTGGCTCATTCAGAGAGGCGGGCAGCCCAAAGTTTACATTCTGATTGTGAGACGAGTCGACGGAGACGAGTGAGTCGCCCAGGTGGCCGTGAAGGAAACCATCGTATTGCTCCTGGCTCAAGAGGAGAAAGGCGATGTCGGCATTTTGGTTGGCGGAAGCATCTTGACTGGCGAGAGCGGAGGAGTGAAAGGTTCCGCGGAGTTGCGGCGTCGCGGCGTGCGCAGGGATCATGAAGGCGAAACTCGCTCCCTTGCTGATGGAAAAAGTTTTGTGCAGAACGACGCCGCTGGTGCCGACCGGGGAAGGGGCGATGTGATCGTTCGCATGGGCCTTCCACGGAGCGCGCTTCTCGGTGGCATCACCGGAATCACCGGAGCTACCCTCAGAGTTGCCGTCCTTCATCCATCGAGCAAGGGGGCCATCGACCGCCATCACCTTCTTGGGATTTTTGATTAGCTCATCCGGGTCTAATTGTTTTACGCCGATGTCCTTTGCATCGGAGCTTGATTCTCCTTCTGCTCGTTGCTCCGGCGACTCCTGCTTGAAATGCGGAAGGCGATTTCCGTAATAGACAAAGGCTGCGATCAGCAAGCCCAGGGAGATGAGCGAAGTCAAAGCTGCTCTCACAACGAATCCTCGGCGTCGGTTGAAATTTTTATTTCAAAATCCAGGTCTTACAACCACGGGCCCATAAATCGCAAGCTCGAATTTGGGAAATCGAGCTGCGGGATTCACTCCCGCGAGAACATTTTCCCAACGGGATTCAGGTCTGGCAAATGCCTAAAGTCACTTGGCGGGATTGCCGTATTCGGTGGTGTAGTGGAGTTGAATTTCGCCACAGGTGCCTCGCTCCGCGGAGTAGACGACGCAGGTATCGAATGGGCGGGAATAGACATGTAGACTGACCGCGCGCTGGTTGAACTCGCGAGGGTTGAACACGCGATGCACCGGCTCGCGCGGGTTGACGGCGCAGGGCTGAGCGGGATTCATCTCAACGGTTTCGGCGGGCTGAATGTGGCATTTTCCCGCGCCAATATCCTGCTGGACCACGTGAAAATTTTCCACCAGCAAGCGGCCAATCGGCACGGCCATCCAGCAATTCTGGTCGCGGTGGTTGTGGACGGAGCTGGACTGCCCGACCTCCCAGCAGATCGCGATCAATTCGTAAAGAGATGTTTTATCGATCAGGTTGCGGGTGTAGTGCTGGCCGTCCCAGCTGAGATAGGGCGTGAGAGAGTCGGGATTGATGGGATTATCTTGCAGGAATTGGCGGAGTTGTTCGGTTCGGTCGAAAGCAGGCGCGGGGAACTTGCGGAATTCGGAAACGAAGTGTTCGATTGGGATCTGTTTTGTCGCCGTCGTCATGGGGTCCTTAGGCCAAGTATAGCGCGGCGGCGGAGCTGTTGCAGGGGGCAGATGTTCCGGCGCATTGTGCGATCTTCGTGGCGAGAAATCTCCATGTAGGGACAGCCGCCCTCGGCTGTCCAGTCGAGCGAAGCTCGACTATGCGGCGCGTGGGTGAAGAGTCGGCAATAACGCAAGCGCGAGCAGGTATGTGGCGACACCGCAGGCCAGCGTGATGTTCAGGCCGAATTGAATCGCGATCACCATCGCAAGAACGGAGCCGAGCACGCTGGCGGCGGCGTTCATGGCCCAGGCCCATTCCACGGCGTTATCTTCGGCCGGGTCGTATTGGGTTGGGTTGGAGTTGAATCGCGAAGCCAGCGCACGCAGGCCCGTGGGGAACGGCATCCCCATGAAGAAACCGAGCGGGGCTAACAGAAGACTGCTGATGGCGATTCGCACGTTGAGTTCAAATCCAACCCATGTTTCCAACCAACGTGGGAGAAAAAAGACATCGACAAGCAGGGCGGCGATTACCAGTACAATCGGCATCCACGCGAGTTGGGTGCGGGGCAGCCAGCGGCGAGAAAAGAAGCTGCCGGCACCGCTGGAGAGCATCAGTAAAAAGATGACGACGGTGAGCGCATACGTGGGATGTCCCAAAAAAAGTACAAAGCGCTGGATGAAAGCGATTTCTACGAAGATGTAACCCAGACCAACGGCGACAAAATAAAGAAGGGGAAACGGAGATTGGCGGACCGTGCCGCCGCGCAGGGCCAGAGGAAAAATCAGGAACGTAATCACGGCGAGGAGCGAAATCACCAGCACGAGAAGCAGGACCAGCACCCCGAGGTTAACCTTCCAGTCGATGCCGCGATGCAGGGAATGGCCGTTGGTGAGAATCTGATCTGGCTTCAGCGTAAAAAAGAAAAAGGGAGCGTTGTCGTCAACCGGAGCGACATTGTAGGCGTAGCTGCGGGCGAAGGCGTAAGGGTCGTTGCTGGCGATCAGGCTGCCGAAGGGATTCGGCTGAGGCGAGGAGGGTAAGTATAAGGGATGGAGATCGGGGTACTTTAAAAAGTGCGCCTGGACGGCGGCTTCTTCTTCTGGCGTGAATGCGGTTTTCTTGGCCAGGACAACGACGGGAATGCCGTCTTCATTTGGAAGGCCTTGCGAGGCGACAATGAAATTGCGCGCGGGATCGGCGACGCCAAGACGGTGCAGTGCTTCCATCGCTTCAGCCACGACGCGCAGGGCTTCGCGCGGCTCGCGGAATTCCCAGCGGGTGATGGCGATCATGCCATCGGGATTGAGATGCTCGAAGTACTCGCGAAAGGCTTCGACGGTATAGAGATTGTTTTCGCTGAGGGCGAAGGCCCCGGCAGCCGTTGAAGCCCAGGTATCCACCAGGGTCATCTGCACCACGTCGAATTTTTTCGGCGAGGAGCGCAGGTAGGAGCGGCCGTCGGTGACGTGCATGTCTACATCGGGCCGCTGGTAAAGATGTTTGGAGTACGTGGCATAACGGCCACGCATGATGGTGTTGGCGATGATGGGATTAATTTCGATCCCGGTAACGCTGGGGCTGCCGTTGGTCAGGGCGCGGAGCACGTCTACTCCTCCACCGGGGCCGATGATGGCGAAGTTGCCGCGAGGGCGGAGAACATTTGCCAGGGCGGGAGGCGCCGACATAAGAATGCCCTCCCACGGCGTACCCTGCACGTGATCGGGCTCGACATTCATGATGTAGGTGGAGGCGTCGGCATCAATTACGACGGATTTGGCAGGGCCCCAGCGGTCGACCTCGACGCGCGAAAGCGCGTTCCAGCGGGCGAACTCAACCCAGGCAGGATTCCGAAAAACTCCCTTGGCATAAACCACGTCGATCAGCTTGTCGGAGAGATTGGCGGAGATGAGGATTAGAAAAAACGCGAGCAAAGCGCCAGCGAGCCGGCGGCCGTTGTGTGAAGGCGCCCAGACCGCAGCCGCAACGGCCAGCGCTGCGCTGGCCATAAGGATGGTGTTTGGTCCGCCGATCCAGTTGAGAAGCGGGACCACGGCTACACAGGCCAGCGCTCCGCCGCCGAGGTCAGCCCCGTAGAGCAAAGGAATGCGCCGCGATTCGCGGGAGAATATGACGGAAAAGAGAACTCCGGTGAGGAAAAAGGGCACGGCGGAGGTGAGATAGATGACGGTGAGATTGAGAAAATTTTTCCCGGAAACTTCGAGTGCTACGGGCACGTGCAACACGATCTCGAGAACGAGCAGAATCGCGATGGAGTTGAGAAGGCAGAGCCGGGAGCCGAGGGTACGGGTGGTGTTCCTGCTGAGTTGGGGCTTCCGAACGTAGGCGAAAACTCCGCCAGCACCCAGACCAAGCAGCGCGATCGAGATGGCGAGAAAAGCGAAATGATAGAAGAGGATGACGGAAAAGAGCCGGGTGAGGGCAAGTTCGAGCAAAAGCGTGGCGAAGCTGCTAAGGCCTAAACCGGCAAGCAGCGTGCTTTCGGAGACTTCCGGGGCGACAGAGGGCGCGGAAAGCTGAGCAGCTACAGACATAGAGAAGGATGCGCCAGTCTAGCAGATGCGCGGGATGGATTTAGAGATGACTTTGGTTCGTAATCTCCAGTTTGAGGATCTCAGATTCCAGGAAGTATTCATTAATACGGCTTTGGAGTTGATGTGCTTCAAAGTAACCGGTCACCCCGATAAATGAGTTCTCCACCGATCAGGCGCGCGTCGGATAAGAGGCTGTGTGCTTTTACCGGACCGGCGCCATCGATGTGCAGTACTTCATGTCCGTGAGCGACCAGCCAGTCCGAAACAAGCATGCGATGGCAGCGAAAGTAAACGCGCTCGGCGCACATGTAGGCGGTGCGCGATCTCTCCGCCAGAGTGATGAGTTCAGTCATGGCATTCTGGAATGCAGCGGTAAGCATGTAGTCGGCGTAGTTGCGGAAGCTGGCGTTGCGAAGGGCGATGTGGGGCGAATCGTCGCGAATTTTTTTGCGGTAGCCGCCAAGAGCCGGCATCCACAGGTAACGGATTCCGGCGGCAGGCAAGCTTATTTCAAAGGAGTCGCGATTGAATTGCGGCAACCGCCGGGAGGCAGGGAAGGCGCGGATATCGACTAAAGTTTGAATCTGGTGGGATTGAAGAGCTTCGATCAGATCTTCGAGTGCGCGAGTCGAATGCCCAATGGTGTATAGAGTGGCCACATGGCTTCGATGCAGGAGGATCAGGCCGAGATGCGTTCGAGAGCGGAGACGAGTGCAGCGTCCTGCTCCGGAAATACAGTGCGCAAGTCGAGCAACACGCGGCCTTCGTCTACTCTGGCGACGATGGCAGGGTCGGAGTTGCGGAGTCGAGCGGTGAGTTCGTCCGCGCTGTGATCGGAATGAGTTAATGCGAGCACGCGAGTCGGGAGAGTCGAAGAGGGCGCGGCGCCTCCGCCGAGAAGCGATTCGCCGTCCAGGAGTTCGAGCTTCAGCTTTCGAGATTTGATTTGAGATTTCAATGCGTCGGCGCGCTGGGCGATATCGTTTTTGGAAAGACGCATCATCCGGAGAGCGGGAATGGCGTCGTGGTCCTGACGAAGGTATGCGAGAAGAGTAGCTTCCAGCGCGGCATAGATAAGTTTGTCAACGCGAAGCGCGCGGAACAGGGAATTCGATCGCATGCGCGCGATTAAATCCGGCCGGCCGGTGATCAATCCGGCTTGTGGACCGCCAAGTAATTTGTCTCCGCTGTAAGTAATGATGTCGACCCCGGAGCGCAGGCTGTCGAGGATTCCGGATTCCCCGGTGACCCCGATGGATCGAAGATCGAAGAGTGCGCCGCTACCCAGGTCTTCCATGAGGGGAATGTTACGCCGGCGCGCGAGTTCTACCAGCTTTTGCGTTGAGGGTTGCTCGGTGAATCCCGTGATCTCAAAGTTGGAGCGGTGCACGCGCAGCAGAAGGCGCGTGTTGTTGCTGATGGCGCTTTCGTAGTCGGCGATGCGGGTGCGGTTGGTGGTGCCCACTTCGCGCAGAATCGCCCCCGACTTAGCCATAACATCGGGGATGCGGAACGAGCCGCCGATTTCGACCAGTTCGCCGCGAGAGACGATGACTTCTCCGCCGTCAGCAAAAGTGTTGAGCGCGAGCAGCACGGCCGCAGCATTGTTATTGACGCCGATCGTGGAAGTTTGCCTGGTTTCGTCGCCGCTCATGTTTTGTTGCAGCAAAGTTTGAAAAAGGCGATCTACGTGGATATCTCGCTTCCCGCGAACGCCGGCGGCGGTGTCAAACTCGAGATTAGAGTAAGTTGCGGCGGTTTCGCGGATGTGTTCGATCGCCGCATAGCTCAAAGGAGCGCGGCCCAGGTTGGTGTGCAGAATTACGCCGGTAGCGTTGATGACTGGGCGCAAGGAATAGCGCAGCGAGTGGCGAAGTTGTTTCTCAACGGCTCCGGGTAAAGCTGAAAGGGAGAGAGTTAACGCTGGTTCGTTCAACAGTCCGGTGGCGATTTCCTGCCGCAGCTCGGAGAGTACGTCGCGAGCCGCAGCAGTGGTGGGAGCATGGCCGTAAATGGCCGCGAGTTCGCCAATGGCGGGGATGCGCATCACGTCATCCACCGCGGGCAGTTGGCGGAAAAGCTCGGATTGTACGGCGAGCTTCATGCAGGAATTATCCCACGAGACGAAGCATTATCTCGGATCGAGTTTCCTGATCCAGTTCTAAAGAGTGTGGAGATAGGCGAGCAGATCCTGCAAATCCTGAGCGTTGAGAACCTGGCTGTAGCCGGGCATCTCAGGACGGCCGTTGCGAATGATGTCAGAGACGCGATCGTCGTTGGCGGGAAGTCCGCTGAGAGGAAGATATTGGTGCTGGAAGATGCCTTTTAGTCCCGGGCCTTTTTTTCCTTTGGTGGAATAGGGCCGGTGACAGCGATCGCAATAATTGTCGAAAAGCTTGCGGCCGGCGGTTTGCTGTGGATTGAGGCCGAGTTCTGCGTCTGACTTGCGGCGCTCGACGTCGCAACCGGAGGAAAAAAGTATCGCCAGCAAAGCTGCGAGTATTGCCGGCGTCCAACGAACTGCAGTTCGCCTGCTGATAAGTTTTCTTGCCGATCCCATTGAGAGCTGGTGAGAGCTGGATTCAATCATAAATGCTGGCGCTGATTTCGCGATCGCTTTCGTTCGCAGTCCGCGCTTTAGCATTTAGAATCTGGAGTTCAGTTGATCATATGAGATCTGTATTTCAGTGGAGCCTGGGTGCACGGACGCTTGAGCTGGGCAAGCGCACGCTGGTCATGGGGATTGTTAACCCAACTCCCGATTCTTTTTCGGATGGCGGGCTCTACTTCGACGCTGATAAAGCGATTACTCGCGGTTTGGGCTTGATCGAGGAAGGTGCGGACATTGTCGATATAGGCGGGGAATCCACGCGGCCGGGAGCGAAGGTTGCGGCGGGGGCAGGATCTGAAATTCGTGCGGAAAGCGCGAAGGTTGTGGTGAGTGAAGAAGAGGAGTTGCGTCGAGTGCTGCCGGTGATTGTGGGCATCAAGAAGGAGCGGGCCGGCGCGGTCATCTCGATTGATACCTATAAGGCAGGGGTGGCGCGGGCGGCCGTCGAGGCTGGCGCGGAAATTGTCAATGACGTGAGCGGGATGCGCTGGGATAAGAAAATGGCGAAGACGGTCGCTGAATTGAAGTGCGGGGTGATTCTGATGCACATGCGCGGGCGGCCGGAAGAGTGGCGAAGTTTACCGCCGCCCACCGACATCGTTTTGCAGGTGAAGCGGGAACTGCGCGAGTGGGCGGAAGCCGCCGTGCTCGCCGGAGTTCGCCGAGAGAAGATTGCGGTGGATCCCGGATTTGGGTTCGGAAAGAATCTGGAACAGAATTATCCGTTGCTGGGGCGATTTCAGGAATTGCAAGCCTTGGGATTTCCATTGGTGGTGGGAACGTCGAGGAAGTCTTTTATCGGGCGCATGCTGGCGAGGGATGGCAAAGATGCTCCGGTGGACGAGCGCCTTCACGGTAATTTGGCGGTACATACGGCATTGATTCTGAAAGGCGCACACATTCTGCGCACGCACGACGTGAAGGTGGCGGTGGAAGCGGCGCGGGCAACGGACGTGATTTTGGGGACGCGGTGAAAGAGGTTTATCGAGCGCTGTAATGTGTGGTTGATGAACGGCACAATATATTTATAAACATTTAACTTCCCGACTGTTTCAGGCAAGCGCTCGAACTCCGGAATTCTCTGGCTGCAAACCGGCTGTAAATAGGGCGTTTCGCCTCTTTTTTACCGGCGAAAGTGACCTTGGTAATGGAAGCGCGTCGAGTGCTGCGCTGGCCTGATGCGAAGCCGTTGTACTATGCAAACTGTGAGTCAGCACTTCAGCAAGAACGCCCATTCTGCTCGAAACATCCACGAATCAGCGAATCAAAAATAGAGAGAATCCTAAGGTAGTGGAAACACCGATACCGGAAACACTGATATCGGAAACACAGATAGCAGGAACTACTGCAGGAACTACTAAAGATAGCGGGAACAAACGGCCCATCATGTCTACTCCTACAAATCCCATTCCGAACGTGCCTACGCCGGCGGCTTCTCCGTCGCCAAAGCCATCCGCAGGTGCAGGTGCCGCTGGAAGTGCGGCAGCCGCCGCCCCCGCCCCGGCTCGAATCTCGACCAACGATTTGCTCGCTGCCATGCTGAGGACGTCGGCGAAGGTCAGCGATTTATTTTTCTCTCCGGGAAAGCCTCCGCTGGTGGAGATCAACGGAAAGCTGTCTCCCGCGGGTGCCGCGCGGCCGCTTACCAACGAAGACACGCGGCGCATTGCGGCCGATTTTATTGGCGACAATCAGCACGCCATCGGGAACTTGAAGACGCAAGGCTCATGCGACGTTTCTTACAGCTTGCCCGGCGCCAGCCGCTTTCGAGTGAACATTTTTATGCAGCGCGGCACGTGCGCCATTGTGATGCGTGTTATTCCCAGCCAGGTCCCGGATTTTGCGGCGCTCAATCTGCCTGCCGAACTGGAAAAAATTGTTGGCCTGCGGAATGGAGTGGTGCTGGTGACCGGGCCCACGGGTTCGGGAAAATCCTCGACCCTGGCGGCCATTATCGACAAGATCAATCGCGATCAGTCATATCACGTCCTTACGGTCGAGGACCCAATCGAGTTCCTGCACCCGCATAAAAACTGTCTGGTGCATCAGCGGGAATTGCACAGCGACACACCGAGTTTCGCTTTGGCTCTGCGCGCGGCCTTGCGGCAGGCTCCCAAGGTGATTCTGGTGGGAGAGATGCGCGACCGCGAAACTATTGAGATCGCGATGGAAGCGGCCGAGACCGGACACCTCGTGCTCTCCACTCTGCACACAATCGATGCCTCGAAGACCGTGGAGCGGATTGTGGGAGCGTTCCCCATGGCCGAACAGCACACGTTGCGAAACCGTCTCGCGAAAAGTTTTCGCTACATTATTTCGCAGAGGCTGATTCCGCGGAAGGATGGCGCGGGACGCGTGGCGGCGATTGAGATATTGAAGTCCACGCTGAGGACACGCGAGTACGTGGAAAAGGGCGAAGGCGACGGAAAAACTTTGCTCGACGCCATGCGGGTTGGAGGCGAAGAGGGCATGCAACACTTCGATGGCGAAATCCAGAGGCTGGTTCGCGCAGGGATTATCGATATGGAAACGGGACTGGCTTACTCCACAAACGCCAACAATCTACAGCTTGAACTGGCTGATTTGTCCGCTCCCGAGGCTGATCCGCTGCTCGAGACGAGTCCCTCGTAGTTGGGCCTGGCCCGCTATCAGTTGAGCTCGATTTTCTCGAAGCCCAGCCCTTGCAACAAGCCGTTAAGGTTCGAAGCTGCATTCTGTCGCGCAGTTTGCAAGATGCCGCCAGCGAGAGCGGACTCCTGCAATTGATGCTCCGCCTCCTGACGGACTTGTGTCTCTAAATTAGGATCAGTGGGCACCAGCAATCCGGTTTGCCGGGAATAGACACGAGTCTTGTCGTTGTCGATGCGCGTGCTAAACACTTCGGGTGCGGGCAGGTGTAACTGAACAGATCTGCCATCCACTTTCACGTCGCCAGGCTTCAGATTCGAGAAATCGATTCCGGCTACGACTTCGCCGTGCACCATCATGAGCAGCCGGTCTCCCGCAAGAAAATCGGGAAAGACGCGGTTTTCCTTGGCGCCGGTAACCAGCTTGTCCATGTTGTAAACGACGGTTTCGAGGCGCTGCAGCTTTTGAATCCGGTCGACCACGGTGGGCTGGGTTACGTCGATACTCAGAGTTCTACCCGTGAACGCGGACCAGGCGTGGGTCAATAAAGCGCGGCCGGAATTGCGCGATAGCAGTAGCGACTCTGCCACGGCCAGGCCAACGATCCCGACAAATAGACCTGAGACGAGCGAGATAAGAATTGCTGCGGACGCCCAATTACTTGCGGCAGAACGGGAATTCGGGACGGCTTCGGGAGGCATGCTTGAGGGTAGCATTCAAGCCACATTTCCCTCCAGCCATGAGCGTTCAGAAAGTTTTGTGTGAATCCAGCAGGATGGTAACCGGACCTTCGTTCGCCAACTCTACTTTCATCGTTTCCTGAAAGCGCCCAGTTTCGCACCGAAGGCCGGAGGCCCGCATCTGTTCTACGAAAAATTCGTAAAGCTGTCGGGCTTTCTCGGGCGGAGCGGCGGCGTCGAAGGAAGGCCGCTTGCCGCGCCGGACGTCTCCGTACAAGGTGAACTGGGAAACTGCCAGCACACTTCCTCCAACCTCCTGCACGCTGCGGTTCATTTTCCCCCGATCGTCATCAAATATCCGCAGACCAACAATTTTTTCCGAAAGATAAGTGGCATCGAACTCGGAATCGTCACGCGCGACGCCCAGCAGAACCAGTAGGCCGAGGGCAATCTCGCCGGTGGTTTCTCCGTTGATGGTGACTTTGGCGCGGCTGACGCGCTGTACGACGGCACGCATTGTGGTTTGACCGGTGCGACCAGCACGTTTAGGATGCAGAAGGTATACCACAGCGTGCGATCAAAGTTTCAGAGTGGCGGTTCGAGATTCTTGCCAATTGTGCTGGGAATTTACCCACTACCAGTTTCGGCGCTTCCTTTACAGCCATTTAGCGGACCGTTACACTACACGTTTGCCCTTTATTGCTGCGCTGCATCTGAGCGATGAAGCGAAATGCAGGAATCAGCGCAGATCGAAAGAGGCTTGAGTCCGAGACATCTAAGTTGAAATCTAATTTGAAGATAAAGCGAGGAGAAACATGGCAGCCGTTGACGAGAAAGTGAAACAGATTATTGTCGAGCAATTGGGCGTGGATGAGGGTGAGGTCACTCCCAGCGCTTCGTTTGTGGATGACCTGGGCGCGGACTCACTGGACACGGTGGAACTGGTGATGGCGTTCGAGGAGGGTTTCGACATCGAGATTCCCGACGAAGACGCGGAGAAAATCCGCACCGTGCAGGATGCCATCGATTACATCTCCAAGCACGCGAAAGGCGGCAAGTAGGTTGGGACGCAGGGTCGTAGTTACGGGCATCGGCCTGATTTGTGGCGTGGGAAATACCACTGGGGAGGTGTGGCAGGCGCTGCTGGCGGGTAAAAGCGGCGTGTCGCGCATCACGCAGTTCGACTCCAGTAATTTCGCCTGCCAGATCGCAGCCGAGGTCAAGAACTTCGATCCGCTGAATTTTGTGGAGAAAAAAGAAGTAAAGAAGATGGGGCGCTTCATCCATCTTGCACTGGCCGCGGCGGATGAAGCGTTCAAAATGTCTGGTTTGAAAGTCACGCCCGAAAATGACGAACGTATCGGCGTACACATCGGGTCGGGAATTGGCGGATTCGACATCATCGAGCGCGAACACTCCGCCCTGATTGAAGGTGGACCGCGCAAGATTTCGCCTTTTTTTATTCCCGCTGCAATCGTGAATCTTGCCGCCGGCCATGTCTCGATGCGCTTCGGAGCCAAGGGGCCGAACGAAGCGACGGCTACGGCATGTACCACCAGTGCGCATTCCGTGGGAGATTCATTCCGCATCATTCAACACAATGACGCCGACGTGATGATCGCCGGAGGCTCCGAGGCCGCGATCACGCCCATGGGCGTCGGCGGATTTGCGGCGATGCGCGCGCTTTCCACGCGCAACAATGAGCCAGAAAAAGCGAGCCGTCCGTGGGACCGCGACCGCGATGGCTTTGTGATGGGCGAGGGCGCGGGAATTCTGGTGCTGGAAGAATTGGAACATGCCAGGCAGCGTGGAGCCACAATCCTCGCGGAGGTTGCGGGATATGGCATGTCAGGCGATGCCTATCACATGACGCAGCCGGCGCCGGAACACGAAGGCGGCTTCCGCGTAATGCGAAATGCGGTGCGGGATGCCGGGATCGCTGCCGATAAGGTCGACTATGTGAACGCCCACGGAACTTCAACCCCGATCGGCGACACCCTTGAAGCTCATGCGATTCGCAATTTTTTTGGCGAACGCAAGATTCCAGTGAGCTCGACCAAGTCCATGACCGGGCATCTGCTCGGCGGCGCGGGAGGGTTGGAAGCTGGAATTACCGTGCTGGCCCTGCGCGATCAGATTCTGCCGCCGACCATCAATCTCGAGAATCAGGATCCCGAGACCAACGCCATGGATTTTGTGCCGAACCGTGCGCGCAAGGCCAAGCTGGAATATGCCATGTCGAATTCCTTCGGCTTCGGAGGAACGAATGGGGCGCTGCTGTTCCGGAAATGGTCAGAGTAAAATTCCAGCAGGCTAACCATCGCACCGAGCGATGGGCTTGAGCTGCCCAGAGTACCGAGGTTCGATCCCCCCGCTCGGCCCCACCCCTTCGAAGTAATGATACTTTAGTACCCCGCAGCTTAGTCCTTAAGGGTCTATGCGTCTCAGCCGGGACGCGGCAAAATAAACTTTCGTACTGTAATTGGGCCCTACAATATGGAAAAGACCTTCGGTACTGCTCTGGCGCCGACCTCGGCCAAGAAGGTGGTTGCACGTGCCGCTCTCGTCAACCTGAAAGAATCTTCTCGATTTCTGCTCACCGAATGCTTCCGGCAATTCGGAATCGAGAGCGTAGTGGTTTCTTCCCGCGCGGCCGAACGCCTGCACCAGGAAAAATTCGAGGCCTGCGTAGTCAATCTCGTCCCCGGCACCGAGGCGATTATGGAGGCCGCCCGCACCTCGCCTTCGAATAGCCGCATTGTGCTTTATGGGCTGGGAGGCACTGCGCAGGAAGCGATGCGCTATTCGAAATACGGCATCAACGCCATGTTCGATGAGCCCCTGGAGCGCCCCGCAGCGCTGAAACTGGTGCGCGCCACGCACATGCTGGTGCTGCACGAATTCCGCCGCTACGCGCGTGTCCCCATCATGACCGAGGTGACCGTGGTCAGCAGTGACAGCCATCGCCTGGTTGCTTCGAGCATTGACGTGAGCTCCGGTGGCATGTCGTTGAAGACCGCCGAGGACATGCCGGCGGGAACGAACGTGGAAATATCGTTTTCCTTGCTCACGTTGCCCAGGGTCAATGTGCGGGCAGTTGTCACTTGGCGCAAGAGCAAGTCATTCGGATTGCGCTTCGATCCCAATGACGATCGGCGGCAGAAGGTTAAAGAGTGGATCGCTGGTTATCTGGAGAGTTAGGGCGAGCCTTCAGCATCTGCGGATGGTGGAGCAGTTCGAATAACATTTCATTTTGCCATTCCGAACCGGCGTTCTTTGCGGGTGAAAGCTTGCCCTGAGCGAAGCCGAAGGGAATCTCATCATTATCCGTGTGGGACAAGCTGGCGTATGATTTTGCTGAGCTCTAGGAACTCTCAGCTCGGCAAAGTCCTACGATGGCGGCTTCCGATTCGCACTCTCAACCCGAACCGCCAATATGCCTTGAGCCGCGCCTGGCGCCCGTTCCCAGCGGCTGGTTCATGATGGGCTCAACTACCGGCCAGGATTGCGAGCGCCCGGTTCATCGCGTATGGGTGGATGCTTTTCTTCTCGCGACCACACAGATTACCAACGCAGAATATGAACGCTTTCTGCGCGCGACGGGATCACCAGCTCCGCCGTTTTGCAACGACCCGAATTTTTACCATCCGCAGCAGCCGGTGACTGGCGTTTCGTGGTTCGAAGCGGACAATTACTGCAAATGGCTCGCATCGCAAACTGGCCGGTCCTACCGGCTTCCCAGCGAGGCGGAGTGGGAGCGGGCAGCGCGCGGCGACATGGAGCAGAAGGAGTTTCCCTGGGGCGACGATGACGATCCGCCGCAATCCTTGCCTGACTATGCCACTCGCTGGCTGAACGGTCCCGAAGTCGTGGCGCAGTATGCTCCGAACACGTTTGGCATTTACAACCTTTGTGACAATGTGCACGAGTGGTGCAGCGATTGGTACGATCCCGCGTACTACGCCAGCTCTCCGGATCGCAATCCTCGTGGGCCGGAGCAAGGCCAGCGCAAAGCCTCGCGCGGAGGATCGTGGCGGCACCATGTGAAAGTTTCACGGTGCTCGGCGCGGTCCAGCATTCCTCCGAATTTTCAGTATGCCGATTATGGATTTCGCGTGGCGTGCAGTCATTAACGCTGGCGCTTGGGTCAATCCCAATGTTGATGGCGTCATCCCGAGCCGAGCCACGCTTCATCAAAGAAACGACCAGGCGTAGCGACGGATCTCCCTCGAGTTGGGCCATCTTCAGGAGAGGCGCCGGCCCCGCCGGGAAACCGCGCGGGCCGTCGAAACCGTGCAGCAGATGGTTTTTCAATATGTGACATCTGCCCTTGCGATCCACAGCCAAGTCATTCCATCATCGCCCAGCACAAAGAACCAAGATCGAGCAGACTCTGAGGTCCATGCCACCAAAAAGCGCCCAGCAAGTTCATGATTCAAAGGAACTAAGCGCCTAAGTAATTTAGAATGTGGCATTTGCCGACACAAATCCGCAAGCACCATGATTCTAAGGATTTTACAAAACAGGGGGAGGAGGGCCCACACCCTCAGGACCTTCGTCATCCCAATATTATTTCTCCCTCCCGGACCGACGAGCACCATCGCAGGAAACTTATGCTAGCCTCTTAAGTTCGACGGCCGGTGCGAGCACGAATGGCATGAGCGTCAAACGACGAAATCCTAACCATGTTCCAGCCAGATCTTCTGCGCGATAAGCGCATCCTCATCACGGGTGGTGGTACGGGCCTGGGCAAAGCTATGGCGCGGCGCTTTCTCGAACTCGGCGCCACCGTTTACATCTGCGGCCGGCGCGAAGACGTGCTGGAGGAAACTGCCGCTGAACTCACCGCCACGGGATCGGTTCATGCTATGCCCTGCGACGTGCGGAACCTCGATGCTGTGGAGGGCATGGTCGAATCAATTTGGCAAGATGGTCCGCTGGATATTCTGGTAAACAATGCGGCGGGAAATTTTATTGCGCGGACCGAGGAACTTTCGCCGCGCGCGTTTGAATCAGTAATCGGTATCGTGTTGCTGGGTACGTTGCACGCCACCATGGCTTGTGGCCGGCGCTGGCTGAAAGAAAAAAATAAGGGAACAGTCCTCAGCATTTCGGCGACTTACGCGCCCGTAGGTTCAGCCTATGTGGTGCCTTCGGCGGTCTCGAAAGCCGGAGTGGAAGCGCTGATGAGAAGCCTGGCAGTGGAGTGGGGCAATCGCGGGATCCGCATGAACGCCATTGCTCCCGGCCCGATTCCTACGCAAGGTGCGTTCTCACGTGTGCTGCCGCGGCCCGAGCTTGAGGAGCTTGCGCTCGACCGTAATCCGCTCCACCGGTTTGGTACTACGGAAGAATTGGCGAATCTCGCGGCGTTCCTGGTAAGCGACGGATCGGGATATATCAATGGCGAAGTGATCCGCATGGACGGCGGAGAATTTTTGCAGGGAGCCGGAGAATTCAGCAACCTGGGACGTGTCCTAACCGAACAAGATTGGGAAGCGATCAAGCCGCGAAAAAAGAAAAGTTAATAGCGCTCCAGTTTTCCTTTAGTCACGCGTGGGATAGACCAGCCACTTCAGCAGCATGTTGACCAGGCTGAGCACGATTGCTCCGATGAAGGCTGCAAAAAATCCGCGCACTTGAAATCCGGGAACCAGCGCTGAGGCGAACTTCAGCATCAGCGCATTGATAACCCACCAGAACAGCCCCAGCGTGATCAGGGTCAAAGGAAACGTAATAATTTTAAGCACTACACCAATAGTCGCGTTGATGAAGCCGATGACCAGCGCGGCGATCAGCGCCGCGGCTAAACCGCTTACGTAAATGCCCGGCACCACGCGCGACACGATCCACACCGCCAATGCGCTTAGCACCCAGTTCAAAAGCATCCGCATGATAGCTCCTTGCACAGCTGACGACGACTACTGCAAATGTTCAGGAAACACTATACCAACTCCCGCCGTTAGGGCTTGCGTTTGTGCAGCTGCCCCTGCAGACGGGGCTTTACGGTAAACTACACAATTCAACGTTGAGGAGGATGTGTATGGCTGAAGCGGCAGTGAGCGGTTCCGAATTCAAGAAGCAACTGCGGCAGGGATCGCCCAAGATGGGGTTATTCCTTAATTCGCATAGTCCCACGGTGGCGGAGCAACTGGCGCACAGCGGATATGACTGGTTGCTGGTCGATACCCAGCATGGGCCGATGAACTATGAAAAACTTTCGGCGATGCTCAGCGGCATCGCGAATGGTGGTGCGAAATCTCTGGTGCGCGTAGGCGGGTACGATGACCGTCCGGGCATCCAGCAGGCCCTCGATCTCGGCGCCGACGGCGTGCTGGTCCCTTATATCAATACAGCCGAAGAAGCGCGGCAGGCGATCAGTTGCACGAAGTATCCGACTGTGGGGACACGTTCAGTTTATTTTCCGCAGCGCAGCATGAACAAGGCGGGGCTTTTAGGCTACGCGGGAAATTTTAACAATGACGGCATTATCGCTCTACAGGTAGAGACCGCTTCCTGCATCGAAAACATCGCGGAGATTGCGGCCGTTCCGGGGGTCGATATTCTGTTTCTTGGCCAGAACGATCTTTGCATGTCGATGGGACTTTACAACAAATACGAATTTCCTCACATGTACACATCCCCCGAACTCGACGCTGCCACCAAGAAGCTTGTCGAGCATGCACGCAAGAACAATGTAATTCTCGGACTTTTCCTGTTCGGCACGGCGCGGGTCGGTGAGTTTCTGGAAAAAGGGTTCACCTTCATCAGCGTGGGTAATGATCTGCATCATGTTCTAACGCAGGCCGGGGCTTACGTCGGCGATATGGAGAATGTGTCGAAAGAAAAGGGCAAGCCGTGGAAGCGGCGTCCGACCGCGTTGTTCTAGAAATTCTTTCCTCAACTTTTGAACTCACCATTTCTCATTATTCAATGAACATGCAGTCTCCGTAGGAGTAGAAACGATATCCTGCGGAGACCGCATGTTCGTATGCGCGCAGAATATTTTCTTTACCACCGAAGGCGCTCACTAGCATCAGCAAAGAAGATTGTGGCAGGTGAAAGTTCGTGAGCATGGCTCGGACTGCTTGAAATTCGAAGCCCGGATAGATGAACAAGTCCGCCGCCGCATCTCCAGCTTCCACACTGCCTGATCCCAGGCGAATCGCGTGCTCCAGAGCGCGGACGGTGGTAGTTCCGATTGCCACAATGCGCCGGGAACTGCGAAGGGCTTGATTGATAGCGGCGGATGCTTCCGGGGAGATCGTGTATTGTTCTACGTGGATCTTGTGATCTTCGACACGCTCGACGCGAATCGGCTGAAAAGTCCCGAGCCCAACGTGGAGAGTGATTTGGGTGGTTTCTATTCTACTTTCCTCGATGCGGCGCAGAATCTCGGGAGTGAAATGTAGCCCTGCCGTGGGCGCTGCCACCGACCCTCTGGGCTCGGCATAAACAGTTTGATAGCGGTCGTGATCCTGGGAAGAATCGGCGCGTGAGATGTAGGGCGGAAGAGGCACGTGCCCAATGCGGTCGAGGATGCCAAAGAAATCCAGAACCGGATTGAAGCGGATGCGGCGTTCGCCAAACTCGCCGCGGGCGAGCACCTCGGCTTGTAAATCATCCTGCGCGCCAAAGAACAACCGTTCCCCTATGCCGATTTTGCGACCCGGACGGACCAGGCACTCCCAATCGTTAGGTTCGGTGGAAAGCTGCTGGGTTAGCAGGACCTCAATCCGGCCATGGAGGAAATCACGGCTCGCAGGATTCTGCGGGCTAACCGGCTGAGCGCGCGCACCCTGGCGTCGTCCATAGAGGCGCGCGGGAAAGACTTTGGTGTTGTTGAAGACCAACAGGTCGCTGGGGCGTAGCAGGTCCGGAAAGTCGCAAAAAGTACGATCGGACCAGATTTGATCGGACCAGATTTGATTTGGCAAAGACCGATCGCGCAAGCTTCCGGTGCCGCGCTGAACGTGCAGCATGCGGGAAGAGTCGCGGCTGGGAAGCGGCTGCTGAGCAATGAGTTCTTCAGGAAGATGGAAGTCGAAGTCGGAAACCCGCACGGATTTAGATTATAGGGTGCGAACCGTTGTGCCTGACGCGAGGCCATCCGACGTCGGGAGATTTGACCTTAGGTGCTCCGTCGAAAAATCTGCATAATTAGGTCGGCTTGGTGAAATTTGTTTGTCGGATTGGATCAACTGAGTTAACATTCGAAAAGTATAGCTTTTGCCTCTTCGTCTATCCCCCAAAACGAGTTTTCCATGTCCACGGAACGGAAACACAGGGAAGAAATCGTTCGCTACGGACGCATGTTGCACCAGCGTGGCTTTGTGGCGGCGATGGACGGAAATTTATCGGTGCGCCTGAAAGGCGACCGCATTCTGGTTACACCCACCTGCGTGAGCAAGGGCGCGATGCGGGCCAGCGATATGGTGATTGTGGACCGCGACGGCACGCGGATCGCGGGACGGCGCAATGTGACCAGCGAAATTGGGATGCATGTACTGATTTACCGCATGCGGCCCGATATTCAGGCGATTGTGCACGCGCATCCCCCCACGGCAACCGGCTTTGCCGCTGCGGGAATGGCGCTGACCGAGCCCCTGGTTTGCGAAGTGGTGATGGGTCTAGGATGTATCCCGCTCGCCGGCTATGGGACCCCCGGGACTTCGGAGTTGGCGCAGACTCTTATCCCCTACGTGCCGCAGTATGACGCCATCCTGATGTCGAATCACGGCGTTGTGGCATATGGCGATACGCTGGAACACGCCTACATGAAGATGGAGACGGTTGAGCACTTCGCGCAGATTGCGCTGGTGACCCATCTGCTGGGAAGGCAGCAGCCGCTCAGTGGAGTGGATATCGAGAAATTACTGCTGGCGCGTACAAAATATTTCGGCGGAAAGATGAATGCCTCCATGCCGATTGCCATGGCCAGGACTCCGGAGAATCCAAGCTAAGATCCCGCTTATTGCTTTCGCGTGGGCTCACCGACAAAGACCAGGCAGCCGTTGGGATCGCTGATGTGGAACTCGGTCATGCCGTAGTCGCGATCGAATAAGTCCCGGATGTGATGGCGCTGTTTAAAAGTCCTCACGTGCTCCCACAGAGAGTCGATGCCGGAAACCTCAAGATAAATTTCAGTGTGGCCGCGAACGCAACGCAGAACCTCATCTGAAGCGGCTTTCATGAAGTGGATGGTCTGGCCATCGCGCTCCACGATGGAATATTCCGGAGACTGCCGGATCGTGCTGAATCCGAGAACGTCCTGGTAGAAGCTGAGAGTCGCTTCCATATCTGCGACAGCCAGCATGGGACTGATTCGTTTAGCAGCGTAGGCGGTGGTCATCATGTTCCGTTCTAATCGGCTTCGTTGCGATCGACAGAGTTTCAACTGCTGTAGGGAAATTCTGGCGTCCCCACCTGACGTATGTGCACTTCGGCGAATTCGCGGGCGCGATCGAGAGAATCCTGCAACCGTTGTTCATACCTGGCGAGATCTGCTTCGTCGGTATCCGGCGGAACTACGATTAGTTTGGCGAAGCGCATCAACACGCGCGAGAACGGCTTCGGAATGATCAAGCGGTCCCAGGTATTGAGCACCCAGGCTTTATCCACGGCGATGTGAAATGCGCTCAAGGGCACGCCGGAGGATCGTCCCAGCGCCACGGGACCGGGTTTTACTTTGTAGCGCGGGCCGCGCGGACCATCCAGGCTGAAGGCGACAGTCCAGCCCTCCTGTAGCGCGCGGCGGAGGCCGAGCAGCGCGCGCACGGCGTTGCGGCTGCTCGATCCTTTGACGGCGACGAATCCGAATTTGCGGATGATGCGTCCCATGTATTCGCCATCGTAGCTGTTGCTGCTCATTACCCGCACACCTTGATCGCGAAAAAGGTAGGTCGCGGGAATGATGCCGGCGTGCCAGAAGGAACCAACCAGTGGCCGCTGGCCGACGGTTTCCTGTCCACCTTCTTCGTGCGAAAGGCAGACACGCAGCGTGGGCCCGACCAGCCGGATAAACCAATATCCCAGGGTGATGATCACGCGAAGAACAATTCTCTGGCGCAGGGTGAAGCGGTGTGGACCGGGCATTGCCTCGACAGCGGCTGGCGCTTCGCGGGTGCTGGCTTCGGTCACGAGCCTATTGTAATGGGATGGATCACCTCTTAGCAGCCAAGTCCACGTAATGTGCGTACGATTTCTGCGACATCGTTCTCCTGGAAGAGGCGAATCGCGGCAATGCCGGCGGCGCCCGCCTGCAAACAAGATGAAGCATTTTCCGGCGTGATTCCTCCTAATGCAAGCACCGGAATATTTGCGCGACAGGCTTGGTGAAGAACGGTGAGTCCCTGAGCGTGAGTGAATGGCGCGTCTTTTTTTTCGAAGACGGGGGCGAATAGGGCCAGAGTTGCGGCGTTGCGCACGGCTTCGGCGGTTTCTTCTGGAGAGTGACAGGCTACGGAGATCAGGGGTTCTTTGGGTGAGATTTCGCCGGAGGGAGCGCCCGCCCCACACGAAGCCTTCCAGATTGCTTGAACTTCGGCGCCCCTGATGTCGTGGGCTGGGAGATGAACTCCTGCGGCGCGAACGGTGAGAGCGAGGTCGGTGCGGGAATTGATAAGGAGAGCAGTTCTCGGTTTGCGTTTTTTAGCAATTTCTGCCCGACTGCTACGAAGAATAGATGCCGCCTCGCGCGCCAACAATTCCAGGTCGCGCACGGTTAAATCCTTTTCGCGCAGCTGGATATAGTCAACTCCCGCGTTTGCGGCCTCCGCAATTTTGTCGAGGAGCTTGCTTCTGCGGGATCGCTCCTCGCCGGGAAAAGCGCTGCGATCGGTGATGTAGTAGAGCAG
>Ga0209221_1000324_pt1 | contig 22833 bp, 25 predicted proteins | sample BlaSpr_A8_Ref_O2_FD_187989 | JGI IMG/M metagenome (GOLD analysis project Ga0209221, IMG submission 187989) | Forest soil microbial communities from Thunder Bay, Ontario, Canada - Black Spruce, Ontario site 2_A8_Ref_O2 (SPAdes) (version 2) | ecosystem: Environmental > Terrestrial > Soil > Boreal...
CTGTTGGCGCCAAGGCATCCACCGTACGCCCTTAGTAGCTTAACCATAAAACTTACCCAACACGTCGCCATCGCCGGCCTCTGGATGATCACTCATGCAGAAGTCCGACACCGCGCGTGGAGTAAATTCGCCTTTCCACATTGCGCTACTCTCGAGCAAATATTTGCGGTTTACTACGCCATACGAGACTTGAAACTCGCATAACGTAGTGCCAGCTTCCTTCAGTTGTCAAAGAACTTCAATCCTGTCAATAACTTCCGACTGGATTGTCTCCCCTCCCGGGGGAGCGCGTCAGAGGTTTGGAGCCGCTGCCGCGAAAACTGTTTTTTGCAATAAAAAACCCGGCGTCGAGCGCCGGGCGGATCCGCCGATCCTGCGGGCCATACTACCGGCCTCTAGGGCGGACGTGCTCGATGCTCGAATTCTTTCTACCCGGTGTTTGTATCCAAACTCACCTCTGATTTAGAAGGCGGAAACCGGTTCGTCTGCGAAGCCCACGCCTTTGCAGGCCTGTGCTCGCATCAGGGGAGTATAGCAAGTTTAGAAATTTCGTCAAGTGTTTATGAATTATTTTTACAGCGTTCTTCTGTGGATTTCACCCGTGACTGTGGATATTCCGGACGCGCGAAGAATGCGGGCTGGGTGTGTTCTGCTTAGCCTTTGTTGTGCTTGAAGAACTCCACCGGGCGTAGGCGCTTTTCGGCTTCCTCGCGCGTCTGGTACGGGCCTCCGAGATTTTTGCCCTTCTTCTCCGACACGACTTTGTAACCGTCCTTCACTTTTTTAATCATGCACTACCCTCCTGCTCCAATTTTCCACGGCCACGTAACGGAATCAATACCGTGCGTACTGTAGACCTTCTCGCCAGCGGCGGCTTTCTGCGATATGTTCTCACCGAGCTAGGGGGAATGCAGTGACGCCGAAGACGCAACAGGGCAATGGCCGAATCGCGCTGGTCAGCGGTGGGACGGACGGTCTGGGCCGCGCTACGGCCGTGATGCTTGCCGAGCACGGCTTTCGCGTCTTCGCCGGCGGGCGCAACATCGCACGCATCGCCGCGCTGCAGCAATTCGCAAGCGAGCGCAAACTGCAGCTGACCGCGATGGAACTGGAAGTTTGCGACGACGCCTCAGTGGACCGTGCGGTGACGCAAATCGAGAAGAGCGCCGGAACAGTGGACGTGCTGGTGAACAATGCAGGCATCGCCATCGCGGCAGTGATGGAGGAAATCACGCTCGCGGATTTACGCAAACAGTTCGAAACCAATTTCTTCGGTCTCGTGCGCATGTCGCAGCGCGTGCTGCCGGGAATGCGGCGGAAACTCAGCGGACGCATCATCAATATGAGCTCGATCGCCGGCAAGCTAGCCTCGCCGCTGTTCGGACCCTACAGTTCGAGCAAGCACGCCGTGGAAGCAGTGAGCGACGCGATGCGATTGGAAGTCTATCCCTTCGGAATTCAAGTGGTGCTGATTGAGCCGGGCTACATCCCCACCAGCATGAACCGCAACGCTGGCGAGCTATCATCGGCCTATGCCAAGGGCGCGGAACAGAGCCCATACAAATCGGTGTATCAGGGATTTCTAAAGTCGTGGGGCAAGACAACGAAGTCGTCGCGCTACACGCCGGAGGATTGCGCGCGGGTGATTCTGCGCGCGGCTGAAGACGATCCCCCGAGAGCACGCTACCCCGTAACCCGCGAAGCGAAAATCGGCATCTTGTTCCGCCGCTTGCTTTCCGACCGCGCGATGGATCGTCAAATGCGCAAAGCGATGGGTATCGCCGACCTTCGCCCCACTCCGCAAACGGACGCACGAAAATAACTGCTGCGCGATTGCGAGCGATTCTAAGCGGCCGATTCTCCGCAGATGCCCGCGACAAGCAGCCCGAGGATGATCATCTGAATTCCGCCGGCAATCATCCACTTGATCACCAGCTGGTAGGGCACGATATACACGACATACTCACTGAGCGCCGTAGGAACCACTATAAACAGAGCGACAAGGATGCCGTAGCGAATGCCCTGCACGAGCCACAGCTTTTTCTCCGCGCCGCGCCTGTAGATGTAAACAAATAGCGCCGCAAATATAAATTGGCCCACAGCCATGGCCCAGAAGCGGTGCATGATCCCCTCCGCGGAGCGATGGCTCGCGGGAATCGCCGCGTAATCACTCATCAGCCAAACCTGGTGCACCAGATAATTCGTGAGCATCAGCACGATATACGCAGCAACAATCGCGAGTAGCAGTTTCTTCATGGCCGTGGTCGCCTCCTGCCGTTGGATTCCTGAGCCGTGGGAAAATGCCTGAGTAGTAAAAGCTCCGAGCGCGTTTTGGCGCGCTGCGGCAGGCGAAGCCTAGCACCGCCGTGCCGCGGGAGATAGAGGTTTCTGCGCCGTACGCAAGCCGATTGGCGATTTGCTCGGAGCTTGCTCGCGTGGCGATTTTTCAGAGGTGCGGAGTTCGCGGTTTGGGGGGTTGCGCGCATACCACGCCGCATACAACAGTGCGGCCGCTAGGGATTCGTCACTTGAATCGAGATGCTCGCGGCGCGCAGCGGCACGTACTGCGCTTCCCATGCGGCATGCGCGGGGCTTTCGGCGTAAGCGTCCGCCGCGGCGCGATCGCGAAATTCGATGGCGTACGCCGCGTTGAAATCGCGCGGCTGCATTCGCTCGCCTTTGATCCAGATATTCTTGATCCCCGGAATTTTGGCGGCCATGTCTTTAATGCCGTCAATGGCTTGCTGCTTTTCGGCGTCGCTCGCTGCGGGGCTCCATTTCAGTTCGACGACGTGCAGAATCGTCTTCGGCTGCCCGAAGCGGTTCTGCCCGGCTACATACCCACCAGCAAACAACGCCGCGGCCGCGAGCGCGCCGCAAAAAACCTTGCCCACACTCGAAAGCTGGATGCGCATATGTTCTCCTCGCCAAAATCGCAGGTTATGAGTTTAAGCGAGGTCGCGCCAGACTCGCAACGGACGTCGAGCAACACGTTGCATTCATGGAACTTCGCTGCGGGTTGCGAAACGATTTGCATTGACCCGCTGCTCGCCGCTTGGATACGATGCGCAGCAATATTCTCGGATGCGCGGCCAGAGCGCGGCTGCGTGGAGGCGCGATGTACTGTTCAAAATGCGGGGCTTCTGTTGCGGACGGTATTGCGTTCTGTAGCGCGTGCGGGCAACCGATGGTGGGATTTTCCGTTGGGCAAGCAGCGGCCGTCCCGGCGTCAGCGGCCCCAGTGCCGCCGGGAAGCACAGTTTACGCACCGCCCGCGCAAGCATATTCGCAAGTTCCGGCAGCGCGTCCCGTGGCTTACGCGGGATTTTGGCTGCGCTTCGTGGCCCTCATCATTGACGGTCTTCTCCTTTATTTCGTTTCGATGATTTTGTTTCTTCCGTTTGCCGCTTCCACGGGCATGGGCATGCGCGGAATGATGACGGGGCGCCCGCCGGACCCGCAAGCTATTTTCCCAATGATCCATGCCTTGCTACGGCTCGCGCTGCTTCGCACGGTTCTCCACTGGCTCTACTACTCGCTGCTGGAAAGTTCCGCATGGCAGGGGACGCTGGGCAAGAAAGCGCTGGGGCTGGAAGTCACGGACCTCGACGGGAACCGCATCAGCTTCGGCCGCGCCACCGGCCGGTTCTTTGCGAAAATCATCTCCGCCATCATCCTCGGCATCGGTTACATCATGGCGGGGTTCACCGAGAAGAAACAAGCGCTGCACGATATTCTGGCCGGCACGCTGGTCATCCGCAAATTGTAGGAACAATCGCAGGTCCGGTGGGGTAATTAAATCGAGGGAGCACAATGTTCTGTTCAAAGTGTGGGACCAACGTCACCGACGGCGCGGCATTTTGCAGCGCCTGCGGCCAACCCACTGCGGGCGCGGCGACGATCGCGCCGGTACCTGCACGCCCGGCTCCGGGTTTGCCGCCTTCCTATCCTCCGGCCGTTCTCGCTACCATTCTTCCATCTCCGTATGCCGGATTTTGGCTGCGTGTCGTAGCGCACTTGATTGACGATCTGCTGCTAGGCATCGGCATCGCAATTTTGGCGCTGGTCGCCGTGGCGATGGTTGGCGTGGGGTCTCTGCGTTCGATGGTCGAAGGCATGAACGGGGAAAACTTCCAGATGCCTGGGGCGCTAATCTCGGCAATCTTTTTACTCGTCCTCGCGTCCATCCTGCTTGTGTGGCTTTACAACGCCGGAATGGAAAGCTCCCAGCATCAAGGAACGCTTGGGAAAATGGCGCTGGGGTTGATCGTAACCGACTCGCAAGGGCGGCCCATCGGTTTCGGCCACGCCACCGGAAGATACTTCGCAAAGATCATCACTGGGCTGATCCCGTTGGGAATCGGTTACGCCATGGCGGGGTTCACTGAAAAGAAGCAAGCGCTGCACGACATGATTGCGGGCTGCCTGGTCCTGCGCAGAACGTAAAGCAACAACGCGGTGCGAGGTTCACGGCTCCCGCCACGCGCGTTCGCTACACTCCCCAGCCGTAACGCTCCGAATGTACCAGCGCATCGTGCAACTCCGCGCGAATATGCTCCGTGAATTCAGAGCTGCGCAACACGCGCCCGCCGATCTCCGCGATATCAATCGTCCGGAACCCGTGATCCAGCACGCGGTCAATCCCCGCTTCAATCCACTGCGCTTCGATCTCCAAACCAAAAGATTCGCGCAGCAGCAGCACCGCGGAAAAGATTGCACCCAGCGGGCATGCAATATCTTTGCCGGCAAGCGACGGCGCGGAGCCGTGAATCGGTTCGTACAACGCGGTTTGGCCGTCGCGGCCGCGGCTGAGCGAAGGAATCAGCCCGATCGAACCGGCCAGCGCCGCCGCCTCGTCGCTGAGGATGTCGCCGAAAAGATTTCCCGTCAGGATCACGTCGAATTGCGCGGGGCGCAGCACCAGCTGCATCGCGGCATTATCCACGTAGAGATGTTCGAGCGTAACTTCGGGATAATCGCGCGCAATGCGCGTCACCGTTTGCCGCCACAGCGCTGAAGTCGCCAGCACGTTGGCCTTATCCACACTGGTCACGCGGCGATTGCGTCCAGCAGCTCGCTCGAAGGCGTAGCGCGCCACGCGCTCAATTTCCGCTGCGCTATATTCGGCAACGTCCCGCGCGCGCGCGCCGTTTCCCTCTCCAGTCAGTGAATGCTCGCCAAAATAAATATCGCCTGCCAGTTCGCGAACAATTTCGAAATCACAATCGTCAATGCGCTCGCGTCGCAACGGCGAAATGGCGCTCAGCGCCGGACGCAGCCGGATCGGCCGCATATTAATGTACAGGCCCAGCGCCTTGCGCAGGCCCAGCAAGCCAGCTTCCGGGCGCTTATCGAGCGCCAAACCATCCCACTGCGGCCCGCCGATCGCGCCCAGCAGAATCGCGTCGGCCGAGCGGCAGCCGGCCAGCGTCTCGGCAGGCAGCGGCGAGCCAAAGCGCTCGATGGCGGCTCCGCCAAAAGCGAATTCGCGAAACTCAAATTTGTGTTCGAACGATTTCGCGCAGTCTTGCAGGATCTGTACCGCGGCATGCGTTACTTCGGGCCCGATTCCATCGCCCGGTAGCACGGCGATGGTCTTCCTCACTCCAGACATGTCTGTGTTCTCCCTTATTGACTAAAATTCTCTAGCGCGCCAGTCCCGCGGCTGCTGTTTGTCGCGCAGGCGGATGCGTGCGCGCGCGGCGCACCTTGTGAATGATCGAAAGCAGGTCGCGATCGGTCACTTGTTTCGCCGCGTCGGCGCGCGCCGTCACCATCCCGTAGCACTCGGCGAGTTCCGCGTCGCTGGTCGTGTAACCCAGCTCCTCCAGGCGAGCGCGCAACGCATTGCGTCCGGAATGTTTTCCCAGAACCATGCGGCGCGCCGGAACCCCCACCTTTTCCGGCAAAATAATTTCGTAAGTCAGCGGATTTTTTAGCATGCCATCCTGATGAATCCCGGCCTCGTGCGCGAAAGCGTTCGCGCCCACCACTGCCTTATTCGGCGGCACGTTAATGCTCGTGATGGCGGAAAGCATGCGGCTGGTGGAGTAAATTTTCTCCAGCGAAATATTCGTGCGCACCCCGAAGTGGCTTTTGCGCACCTGTAAAGCCACCGCAATCTCTTCCAGCGAAGCGTTTCCCGCGCGTTCGCCAATGCCGTTAATGGTGCATTCCACCTGCCGCGCGCCCGCGGCAATGGCTGCTAGTGAATTCGCCACCGCCAAGCCCAGGTCGTTGTGGCAATGTGCGCTGAAGATAATTTTGGGATACGCAGCGAGACGCTTACGCGCCGCGCGGAACATATCGCCATATTCATCAGGCGTCGTGTAGCCGACGGTATCCGGAAGATTGATGATGTTCGCACCGGCCGCGGCCGCCGCTTCGATGGCCTCAAACAGAAAATCCAGATCGGTGCGGCTGGCGTCTTCGGCGGAGAATTCCACGTCGTCGCAATGCCTGCAGCCATAGGCTACGGCCTTGGTGATCTGCGCCCGCGCCTCGCCGCGTGAAATGCGCAATTTGTGTTTCAGGTGCAAATCCGAAGTAGCCAGAAAAATGTGCAACCGCGGCTTTGCGGCGGGTTCGATGCCGCGCAGCGCCGCATCCACGTCTTCCTGTCGCGCGCGGGCCAGCGCAGCCACGCGGCAGTCTTTGATCTCCGCGGCCACGGCGCGTACTGCTTCCAGGTCGCCGGGTGACGAAATCGGGAAGCCCGCTTCGATCACGTCCACGCCTAGCTGCTCCAGTTGGCGCGCCAACTGCAGCTTCTCTTCCGTATTCATGGAGAAGCCGGGGGACTGCTCGCCATCGCGCAGCGTCGTGTCAAAAATGTGGACGTGTTCCATGCAGACTCCTTCAGACCATACCAGTGTTTCGTGTGCGGCGCGAAGAGTCCAATTTATAATTCTTGCATGTAGGATAAATCTCTCTTATACAAGAGGATGGCCTGGGAGGCCGGTGGCATGGACCTGGCGGCATTGCAGATGTTTCAAATGGTGGCGAGCGAGCGCAGCTACTCGCGCGCGGCGGTGAAACTGTTTCGCACCCAACCGGCGATCAGCATCGCCATGCGCAAGCTTGAGGACTGGGTGGGCCAGCCGCTGTTCGTGCGCGGCTCCGGTGCCCGCACGCTCACCGACGCGGGCACGCTGCTGCTGGAATATTCCGCGCGAATGTTGAACATGCGCGAGGAGATTCGCAAGGGGCTGCAGGAACTGCGCGGCCTCGAGCGCGGCCAATTGTCTCTGGGAGTGAATGAAAGCTCCATTCACGCTCTTCTGCCGGCGCTCGAACATTACCGGCGCCTGCATCCCGGCATTCATATCCGCGTGCACCGCGTGTTCTCGCGCGAAGTCCCGCGCGAACTGCTGAATCATCAGCTGGATATCGGCGTGATTTCATACTTGCCGGAAGAGCGCGAGCTTACCACCGCGGAATTCTATCGCGACGCGTTGGTGCTGGTCGTGTGGCCCGCCCATCATCTGGCGAAGCGCAAGGAAGTGGACATTACCGCGCTGGGCGAGGAGACTTTCGTCGCGCACATCGTGGAATCGCCCTACCGCCATCGCGTGGTCCAATTGTTCGCAAAGCATAAAGTGCCGCTGCGCATGGAAGTAGAGCTGCCCACTATCGAGAGCATCAAGCGCTTCGTGGAAATGAAAAAAGGCGTGGCCATCGTGCCGCGCATGTGCGTCGAAGGCGAGCTGGCGCGCGGAGATCTGCGCGAATTGCGAATCAAGCAGATGAAGGTAGAGAGAAAACTTTATTTAGTGTACCGGCAAGATCGCCCGCTCACCGCCGCGGCGCGCGCCCTGGTGGACATCATTCTCCCGCGCAAAAAAACGCCGGCGAAAGTGAAGAGCAGCACCGCGCAACGCTAGCCTGCCGCGGCCAGTTCATCCAGCGCCGCGCCGATGCGCGCCAGCCCTTCGCGCACGTCCTCCGTCTTCCCGCCCACGCCGATGCGAAAGTGTTCCGGCATCTCAAAAAAGCGGCCGGGCACCACGCTCGTTTCGTATTTCTCGCGCAGCAACTGGCAGAAAGCGTCGGCATGGCCGCTGTTGAGCTGCGGAAAGGCGACCGTTCCCGCTTCCGGCCAGATCGCCAGCAGATCCCGGCGGCTCCTGAAAAATTCCTTCAGCAGCGCGCGATTGCTTGCCAGCACCTGCTTCGCACGCGCCGTAATCTCCCGCAGATGCTCGAACGCCAGCACGCTCAGCAGTTCGATGGGATGCGGCGCCATCACTCCGAACAGATCGTTCAGCCGCCACATGCGCTCTGCGAGCGGTTTCGCCGCAAAAATCCAGCCGCAGCGCAATCCCGATAATCCATAAGCTTTCGTCAGGCTGCTGGTGGTGACGAAATTTGGTCCCAGCAAGTACGCCGTCTGCCACGGCGAATCGAAGCAAGCTTCCAGGTACACCTCGTCCACCAGCACGTGCGCGCCCATGCTGCGCGCGATTTCTCCCACCATGCGCAGCTTGGAATCAATCGTGCGCACCCCGCTCGGATTGTGCAGGTTGGTGATCACGATCAGCCGCGTGCGCGCCGAAATGCTGCGTTCCACCTCGCGCGGATCCAGTTGAAATCCCGATTCGAATTTGCGCGGGAAGCGCCGGATCTTCGCGCCCAGATATTCCGCGGTGGAAAGAATTGCTCCGTACGTAGGCTCTTCGATCAAAACTTCGTCGCCGGGTTCCACCAGCGCGGCCATGGCCAAATGGTTCGCCATCGAGGTGCCCTGCGCTTGCACAATACATTCCACCGGCACGCCGGACTTCGCCGAAAGTTTCTGCAGCAGCGGCGGATACCCGTAACCGTCTGCCCCGGAGATCTCCAGATCGGCAAGCTGCGGGTGCAGATTCGCCAGCGGAAAATGCTCCACGTCGCTCACTGCCAGATTGTAACGGGCCTTCGAGCGCAACTTCGCCCATTCAATATAGCCGGAACGAATTTCTCGCCGTTGTGGGCTCATTCGCTGGACTCAACTCATTTGAAGCTTATTTGGAACCGGGCGGACGTCCTGCGCGGCCGCGAAACAGGAAATAAACGGGGACCCCAGCGAAAAGAATACACAGAGCGATGCCTGCATTGCGAGGATATTTATAGATCGTGTTGACTACGACCAACCACGCAACGGCAACGAAAACGCCAGTCGTCCAGGGATGCCCCGGGACGCGGTATCCCGGTTCCCGCGCAGCGCCGCCGCCGCGCTTAGCATCGCGCGCGCGAAAGACAAAAAGACAGCTAGCGGACAAGCCGAAAAAAAGCCAATCCATCACCACCACATAGCTGAGGATTTGCTCGTACGTGCCCAGCAGCACGGTGGCGCTGATCAATGCGCCCAACAGTGCAATCGCTGCAACCGGCGCCCGGTTGCGCGCACCCAGCCGCGCAAAGACGCTCGGCAGCACGCCGTCTTCAGCCATCGCAAATGCCACGCGCGGATAACTGAGCATCGCCTGGCTCAAAAAGCCCAGCGTCGAAATCGCTATCGCTATGGCGATCAACGATCCTCCCATCGAACCCAGCGCCCGGCTCATCACCGCCGACGCCGGAGTGGCAGTGCCAGCGAGGCCAGCGGGAGATAGCGCCTGCACGTAAATGAAATTCGCGGAAACATACAGCACGATTACGCCAATCACGCCCAGCAGCAGCGCTTTCGGCAAGTTTTTGCGCGGCTCGCGAATTTCCCCTGCCACGTAGTTCGAAGTCTGAAAGCCGCCGTAAGCGAAGAGCACTGGGATCATCGTCGCTCCGAAAACCGTCAGCAGATCGAACGACAGCGGCCGATCCATCAGCGGAAACCATGCCGTATGCGCGGCGTTCGGCGGCGGCCACCCGATCGGCCACCCCACCGGCCAGAAGACCAGCCGCGCGCCGCACACAACAATCATCGCAATCGCCACAATGCGCAGCAGCATGAAGACGCTCTGTACGCCACCCCCAGCCCGCACGCCCAGGCAATTCACAACCGTAAAAACCAAAACCACGGCCACCGCCGCGAATTTTTCCGGAACCGCCCCGTGCGAAAACACGCTGAAGTATTTCGCAAACGTCACCGCCACCGCAGCGCTGCCACCCGCGTGAATCACCAGCAAGCAGCTCCATCCGTACAAAAATCCCAGCAACGGATGATAGGCCTCGCGAATGTAAGCGTACTGCCCGCCGACTTTCGGCATGCGATCTGCCAGCTCGGCGTAAATGAAAGCGCCAGCCAGCGCAATTGCCCCGCCCGCAAGCCACGCGCCCAGAATCAGCGCGGGTGTGTGCACCAGCCCCGCCACAACATAAGGATTAATGAAAATCCCCGAGCCCACGATGCCGCCCATCACCAGCATCGTCGCGTCAAATAATCCCAAGCGCGCCACAAGCGTGGGCCGCGGCTCCGTTTGCTGCGAAAGTGTTTGTGCCTCGCGAGATGGAGTGGAATCTTGCAAGAATGAGCGCGCGCGGCGATCGCTAAACTACCGCGCAGCAAGCGGCGCGAATCTACCACCGTTGTTGACGCGGGCCAAGCACCGCGCGTTCATCCTGAGCCGCGGAATGCGCAGTTCCACACAATACCGCTAATAGATCGTCCGGCTCAAACCCAGTTTCTAGTAAATGGCTTAGACACAGTGAGTTATAGGTATTTCCATAGGTATCCATCCTACCTCTCGCGCCGTCTCATTAATAGGGGTGAAATGATGGATAGAGGCGAACAGATGTTACTTGGCTGGCGAAATCAACGCCGCGACACTCGCGACGCCTACGCCAGCTGAAACTCTCGGATTCCGAGAGAAGGGATGAAACGAATGCAAAACCTAAAGCTCAGCAAATTGATGACAAAATATTCCATAACTCTAGCAGCGATGTCCGGTCTATTTCTCGGCGTAATCTCTGCACCGGCGTCGGCTCAGCAAGCAAGCTCCTCCACAGACACCAACGTGCCCGTGCACATGGTGGTCACGGTGAAGCCACACCGCGGCGCACAAGTTCCCGCGGTGGCTGCGGATGACGTGAAGGTGTATCAGAAGGGCCAGCTGGATATGGTCTCAAGCTGGGTTCCGCTGCAGGGCGATCGCGCCGGACTGCAGCTCTTCATTTTGATCGACGACACTTCCAGATCCAGCCTCGCCTTGCAGTACAGCACGATTGACGAATTCATCGAAGCGCAACCGGCCACGACGGCTATCGGCGTCGGCTATATGCGGAACGGCACGGTCTTCACGGCCCAAAACCTGTCCACCGACCACACCTTGGCCAAAAAGGCATTGCGCTTGCCGCTCGGAGTCGGAGCGGCTTACACCAGCCCGTACCTCGCGTTGTCGGATCTAATGAAGAAATGGCCGGAAACCAAAGATCGCCGCGAAATCCTGATGATCACCAGTGGAATTGATCCTCTCGGCGGGGGCTTTTCCAATGACCCATTCACCAACCCCTACCTCGAAGCCGCTCTTGACCGAGCGCAACGAGGCGGATTCATCGTCTATTCAATCTATTCGCCGGGAGCGGGCCGCGCCGGCCGTGGATTCTTCCGCACGAATCTGGCACAGACTGGCCTCGACGTGCTGTCGCAAAAAACCGGCGGAGAAACCTACTACCTGGGATTGGGTGCTCCCGTGGACATCACTCCGTATTTGCGGGATATAAGCAGGAACCTGAAGAACCAGTACGGGCTCACCTTCATAGCTAAGAGCGCAAAGAAGCCCACTCTTGAGCCAGTGAAAGTGAAAACCGAAATGCCGAACACCGGCCTGGTCACTGCGGAAAACGGCTACATCGGCTCCGGGATGTAACACATACGTGCGCGCCGGCGCGGCAAAAGTACCTGCCGCGCCGGTGGCGAACGGACAAGCGGCGAGGTTGCCATCGCACGGCCACCTCGCCAGTACGCAGCTCCCTAAGCATTGCTATCTCCCGCTCTTTTGGTCTATCCTGCCAATCCGGCGTCGCCGCTCCCGGCGGGCTCGTTGCGCTCGATTGAAAGGGGGGGCCGGCGAAAGCGCGAAGAGTGCTGTGACGCCTGCTTTATCGGGTTTGGTTCTCGGCGGCATATATAATATCCGGGCGTCATTTTGGGACTCACTCCACAATCTGCGCCATCGGACGGCATCATCGAAACACGCAGCAAATGAAATTCAGTGCGCGGACGCGTGCGGCTTCCGGAGTTGCGCCCCCCTGCCCGGGCTCGCTGCAGATTCCCGGGAACTTTTCAGCGTGAGCTGCGTTTCTGTGTCTGGTACTTGCCGCTGCCCTGTAGCGTGAGAGCATTGAAAATGTTCAGCAACGCACTAACGCAAAAGATTCACCGTGCTCGCTGCAAGCGCGCGCTCCGCGCCGTAAGCGCAACTGCGCTGCTGCTGGGCGCGGCGCTCATCGCCGCGAGCGTTCCCGTCAATGCGTCGGGTTCGCCGTCGCGCGCAGAACAGACCGCTTCTGCTTCGCAACCTGTAGTGGTGCAGCCGGGTGCGCCAGGCAAACCCAGCAAGACGCTTCCGCCCTCGACCACGGGCACGCTGCCTGCGCGCTCGCAAGCAGACGTCGACTTCATGCAAGGCATGATCATGCACCATTCGCAGGCCGTGGAAATGACGGCGCTGATCCCCTCGCACACAGACAACAAAGATATCCGTTTACTCGGCGCGAAAATCAGCAGCTCGCAGTCCGATGAAATCAAGTTCATGCAGCGCTGGCTGGCGGCTCGCGGCGAATCCACTTCGATGGCGATGCCGGGAATGTCCGGCATGGACGCGTCCGGCAAGCCGATGGCGCTTATGCCGGGCATGCTGACGCCAGAACAGATGGAGGCGCTGCGCAACGCCAAAGGCGCCGACTTCGATCACTTGTTCTTGGTCGGTATGATTCAGCACCACAATGGCGCACTGATCATGGTGAAGGATTTGTTTGACACCGCGGGCGCCGGCCAGGAAGCCGAAATTTTCAACTTCGCAACGGACGCGGACAACACCCAGCGCGCCGAGATCAAGATTATGCAGTCCATGCTAGAGAAAAAATCGCCAGAGGAGAAACGATGAACCGATTCCCCAGCCTTGCCTGTCGTGCAGCGCTAGCCGCGCTAATTTTATTTTCGGGTGCCAGCCGGGTCCATGCGCAGGGATCCACACCTCCGCCAACCGCGCAGCAGCCCGCTCCTGATGCCGCGAAAGCGCCGGCGCCGGACGCCGAGGACAGCAACCCTTTTGCGCCTTCGCCCGCTCCACCGCTGCCCGCTGGAATGACCGGCTCCGACGTCAACGATCCGCGCTACAAGCTCACCCCCGGCCTGTATGACGCCGGTGAAACATCCATGGGCCTGAAGCATCTGCAACTGCTAAAGAAGCCCGACGCGTTTCAACTCGGCACCACCGATCCCGACGATCCGAAAGTCGCGAAAACCGTTCAACAGCTCGGCATCGGCGGCGGAATGAAGATTCCGAAGCCGTTGCAGATCGTCATCGCTGAGCTCGCTTTCTCGAACTCGGACTTGGCGTTCGAAGGCGACCACCTTTTCCAGGGAAATTTTTACGGCATGAATATCTACGACATTTCCAATCCCGCGCACACCGCGCTGCTGACTTCAATGATCTGCCCCGGCGGCCAAGGCGATGTCTCGGTGTACAAAAACCTCATGTTCATGTCCGTCGAAATGCCCAACGGCCGCCTCGATTGCGGCACGCAAGGCTTTCCGCCGGAACCTCCGCCAGCCGCAGGACACGAAAAGGAACGCCACCCGCCCGCCGCTCAAAAAGACCGTTTCCGCGGCGTGCGCATCTTCGACATTTCAGACATCAAGAACCCCAAGCAAGTCGCCGCTGTGCAAAGCTGCCGCGGTTCGCACACGCACACGCTGGTTGTAGATCCGAACGATAAGGACAACGTTTATATCTACATTTCCGGTACCTCGTTCGTACGTCAAGCCGAAGAACTCGCTGGCTGTTCCGGTGAAACGCCCGATAAGGACCCGAACACCGCGCTGTTCCGCATCGATATAATCAAGGTTCCGGTCGCCGCACCGCAGGATGCCAAGATCGTCTCCAGCCCGCGCATCTTTATCGACCCGCGGACGGGCGCGATCAACGGCCTGAACAACGGCGGCAGCCACGGCAAAGACGCGACCAAGCCGGTCGAGAAGGCTGAGGACACCAATCAGTGCCACGACATCACCGTGTATTCGGCGATTGGTCTCGCGGCCGGAGCGTGTTCCGGCAACGGCATTCTGCTCGACATCAAAGACCCGGTTCACCCGAAACGCGTTGACGCCGTCAACGACCCGAACTATTCCTACTGGCACTCCGCTTCGTTCTCGAACGACGGCAGCAAAGTCGTCTTCACCGACGAGTGGGGCGGTGGCCTCGGCGCGCGCTGCCGTCCGAACGATCCGAACCACTGGGGCGCGGACGCCATCTTCCATCTGCATGACGACAAGTTGACCTTCGCCAGCTATTACAAGCTCCCCGCCGCCCAGACCGACACCGAAAACTGCGTCGCGCACAACGGCTCGCTCGTCCCCGTTCCCGGCCGCGATATCGAAGTGCAGGCCTGGTATCAGGGCGGCGTCTCCGTTATGGATTTCACCGACTCGACGCATCCTTTTGAGATTGCCTACTTCGACCGTGGGCCGATCGATCCGAAAATGCTCGTGCTCGGCGGCGAATGGTCAGCCTACTGGTACAACGGCAACATCTACGGCTCGGAAATCGCGCGCGGCCTGGACGTCTTCGAACTTACGCCGACGCAATTCCTGACCCAGAACGAAATTGACGCGGCCAAGACGGTCCACGTCGGCGCATTAAATGTGCAGAATCAGCAGAAGCTCGAGTGGCCTGCGAACTTGGTCGTCGCCAAGGCGTACCTCGATCAGGTGGAGCGTTCGCAGGCTTTGCCGGCAGACCGCATCGCAGCTCTGCGCTCCGCAATCCACAGCGCAGAGAGCTCGCACATGAACAAGGGCAAAGTTGCGAAGCTGCAAAGCATGGCGCCGTCCGTCGAACAAAGCGCCAGCTCGGCAAAGAGCCCGGCCGATGCGAAACGCTTGCAAGCTCTGGCGGACATCCTGAAGCATCCGTCAGCGTAGCCGCATCGCAATCGGGCCAGTTGTCGCTCGCGCTGTATAAAAGAACGAAATGATCGGGGCGCCGGGATTCAATCTCACGATCTCCGGCGCTCCGAACAATTTTCGCTCGACCTCTGAGCCTCGTTATATCCCTAATCCGCCACCAGAACGAAACCGTGCGGCGGCGGTGCGGCGGACATTGAAATATTCAACGAAGAATCTAGCTTTTCGACTCCTCGGAGTCGTTTCAGCCTAATTTGGTCGAGAATTCAAGGAACTTATTGCACGCTGGACAATGGCGGGCAGCTTGCTTGTAGTCCATCGGCCCCGCCGAACGGCGACGGCCTAAGTAGGAGAATCCCGATGGCACCGAAGAAAGGCAAGAAATCCCCGAAGTCTCTGAAACGCGGCAAAGCGCTGAAACCCACAAAGCCGCTCGAAACTTTCTTAAAGCTGGACGGCATCAAAGGCGAAAGCAACACTGACTAGGCGGCTATTTTCTCCCGCTTGTTAAGTAGCGACACGACTCCTTCGAGAGTCCGCACGTGATCTGCTACGCCCGCTTCTATCGCTGGCGTCACGCGATGGCATTTGGTGAGCGTGGCAGAAATTCCTATGCATGAAGTGAATCGCCACCGAATACCGCAAGCCATCAGCCTCTTTGAAAAAGCATTGCTCAAACTGGCCCACTATCGCATTTTCTCGATGGTACCCAAGATTCACCTTTCGTAATAGCATGTCTTGTCATGGCCTTTCGACACTCTGTCGCCCCCTCTCGAAGCATCAACTCCGCTCCATTACACCTGCGTTATCACTCGCATCCTTCGAGGTGCTTCCATGTCTCGCTACACCAGACGTGAATTCCTGAAAACTGGGCTTGCCGCCGGCACCGTTGCCTTCACCGGAAGCCTCTCGCTCGGCGCGACGCGCCAGAAGGCAACCGATTGGATCACACTCGGAAAATCCGGAGTGAACGTGACACGGCTCGCGTTCGGCACAGGCAGCATCAGCGGCCTGGTGCAACGCGACCTGGGACAAGAAGGATTCACCAAGCTCGTGCGCTACGCCTACGATCGCGGCATTCGCTTCTTTGAGACCGCTGAGTCTTACGGCGACATGCACAGGATGCTCGGCGTGGCCCTGCAAGGCATTCCACGTGAAAACTATCGCCTCATGTCCAAAGTCACCACCGTGCCGGGCGTAGATCCGCAACAGAAATTCGACGAGCTGCGCAAGCTCGCGAATACCGAATATTTCGACATTATGCTGCTGCACTGGCAGCACACCGCGACTTGGCCCGTGGACACGGCCAAGTGGCAGGATGGAATTCTCGAAGCGCAGTCGAAGAAAGCGATCGTAAGTCACGGCGCGTCCGTTCACGGACTTCCGGCCCTGCGCCAGGTCCCCGGAAATAAATGGCTCGACGTCGCCATGATCCGCGTGAATCACAAGGGCACGCGCATGGACGCCGAGGATTACAACTCCAGCGGATTAGGTAACGTTCCCGAAGTGGTCACTCACGTCAAGCAGGTGCGCAAAGAAGGCGTGGGCGTAATCAGCATGAAGCTGGTTGGCGAGGGGACGTTCAATCGTGAGGACCGCCGGGCGGCGATGCGCTTCGCTTTCCAGAATGCCGGCGTTGATTGCGTCACCGTCGGCTACAAGAACAATGCGGAAATTGACGAGGCCATCGAGAATCTGAATCTCGCGCTCGCCTAGTGCGGCCGCATGTGCCGGCCCAGTGCCTGCCAACTCGTTCGCATTCAGGTTGCGGCGAATCGTGTGGCTCTTCAAACTGCGCAATTATCGTGACATCTGCGGCGAAATTTCTTCGCCCTTGGATGTGACCTCCGGGTAACCTCCCGCCATCGAAATTCCTTGCCGGACAATTCGGATGGGAGCATATCTCTCTTGGGGTGCGTGTGCACTGGGCGAGGTTTTTCTCCTGGATTGGGGGGAGGCGCGGCCGCCGATTTCGACAACAGGCGGGCAAGAACGTGATCGGTTTGCTGGACGAGCAACGCCGGGCGCAGCGTTTGCCGATATTCCTGCCCGTGCAGGTGTACGGCAAGCTGGACGGCGAGCCCTTCTCCGAGAACACCGAAACCATCAACGTAAGCGCCTGCGGCGGACTGGTACCGATTTCCGCCCGTGTCGTTCGTTCCCAAAAATTGATTCTCACCAACCTGCAGACGGACCAAGACCTCGCCTGTCGCGTGGCGCGCCTGATTCGCAGCGAAAGAGGCCAGATGCTCGCGGGTTTGGAATTTCTGCAATCCGCTCCAGGCTTCTGGCGTTCATCCCCTGCGGGAAGCGGCTTGGTCCTGCCGCTCGCCTCGAAATACCGGCGCAGGCGCCGCTAGTCACAGGGACCGATGTCTCGAAGACCGAGCCAAGCAAGCCATAAAAGTTCACGCAACTTCCCACGGCTCTTTCGCCTCCGCCACCGCCCGAATTCAGCCAAGTAGAAGTTAAATTTTCATTCGCGAGATGCGTCCGGCCGCGGTGCGCGACCGGCGAATTCACCAGCCCATTCGACGCAGGGATTTAGTTCGACAACCGGTGCGGCTGCCTGTGGAATTTCTGTCGAATTTCGGCTCATAGCGAGGCACTGCCGCATGCGGGTTATGCTATAAACTACTGATAAATATACGGTTACTGAGAGAGTATCGCAAATTTGCCCGCGCCCCACAAAATTCACAGGTATGTCGTGGAATTCACAGGAAGGAGCTACTTTCGCACTTATAGAAGTTGTATAATGTGTATTCCAACCCTAAATAAAGTGACTTTGAATTGAGGTGCCCCGTGACCCAAACTACCGTAACGCAGCAATACTCTGGAGTATATTGTCGCGCCTGTGGTGAGCCAATTTCCCTGCCAGCCAGGGCTGAAAAAACCATAGCGGCGCGCCAGGCCGGCGCTTCCGAAGCAGTGGGCGAAAGCCAGCCGGTGGTTTTTAATTTACGGTGCAAAGCCTGCGAGAAGGAAAATTTCTACGGTGCGAAGGACGTAGTCAATATCAACGGTACGCCAAGGTTGGCCCGTCCGCGAGGACGCGCGACGCCGCAGCTGATGCGGCCGCACCTGAAGCTCGCGCGAACAGCCAACGCGTAAACCAACCAGCGCGCGCTGCCGTCGGAAGCGCTGTCGTCAGAACCGATAGTTGAATTCCGTAAAGCCCAGCGCTCCATTACTGTTCACAGGGTAAATCGCTTTGATCACCTGCCCGCCCTGCGCCCAGCCGAAGTACAACCCGATGGAAATTCCGTGCCGCCAGTTGTAGTCGCCGCTGATGTCGTAAAGGTTGGCGAGCTTTGATGCCCCATTCGAGGGCCGGCCGCTGAATCCAAACGTCCATGGCTGAAACGCGCCGCCGCCCGTGTACCAAAGGTCCGCGGAACTCGCCAGCCACAGCCCGTGTACGTCGCTGCGCACCGTGAAGGATTTCGTAGGGCGCAGAATTACTTCGCCGAAAAGATCGCGATTGTTCATCGAATTAAAGAACGGAAACCGCGCATACTGCCGGGGAGTGGGCAGCACCGCGAAAAAAGTGCCGTGCGTTCCGTCGGCCGGGTTGCCATCGCCGCTCGAATAGTAGTAGCCCGTGCGGAACCAAGGACGCACACGCTCCGCGCCCTTCGGCTGAATTCCCGCTTCAATCGCGCCCGCGCCCGAACGTTGCGTGAGCAGTCCCCACTGCCCGCTCTGCAAAACTCCCCATCCCAGCAAATCAAACGTGCCCGCTCCCGTCGGAGTCGCCATGATGTAATGTCCGCCGTAGGTGCCGATTGCAATGCTGTCGTGATCGGCCGCGCGCACATTTGCGGGCCGGTTGTCGGTCTTCAGTACGTTGCGATCGTCGTAGTAAAACAATCCAAAGGCTCGCCATTCCGCATGGCTCGATCCCAAATCCACCTGCCCGGTCACTGCCACATAAGTGATCGGCGTATCTACCCATCCCCAGCCGTCCACCTGGAAGACGCCGCGCGTGGGAATCGCGCTCACCGCGGTGACATTCCACGGGCCATTCGTATAGGAGTAGTGCAGCCCATCGAAGCTGCGCATCACATCGGAAAATCCAAACGTGCCGATCAGCCGCTGCCCGATGCGGGAGTCCTTCAGCGCCGCCAGCGTCGGGTCCGCGGGTTTCACCTCGCTGCCGTCGGTAAATTCGAAGCGGCCGGCCTGCAAACTGGAATGATCCCATTTGAACCGCACAAATAGCTGCTTCGGGAAAATGAATGCGGTGTACTGCTCGTTGTGATTCGCAGCGAAGTAGTTTCCTCCTAGCCCGAGTTGCCCCTGCGGCGCCGCCACCACCGCTCCATTTGGAATTCCCAGCAGGACCGGCACCGCCATCTCGATTTTCCAATCGTAATTGTCCTTTTCCTGCGAGAACGCAAAGCGCATCAGCGTGCCGGAATAGCCGTACAGATTCTGGCCCTGGGCCGGCGTAAACCAATCCCACGCCTCATAGCGCTCACGGATGTTTCCCGAAATTGTGACCCCGTCAATTACGATCGGCTCAGACGGATCGGACTGCGCCAGCGCAGGCGTGCCAAGCATCAACAGCACCAAACAAGCCCAAAATGTCTTCAACGCAACCTCCAGGAAATTAAGTTGGGTGGCAACGCGCCGTAACCGCCGCCCGGCGCCAAATTTCAGCCGCAGCCAGGCATCACGGTGCAAAACCTCGTCACTGCCGCGAAATTTCCGCAGCGCAAAGAAGGCAAATATCCCAACAAGCTATTTACGGATCAAAAGTGGCGTGATTGTAGTACGCAGAAAAACGCGGGCAATAATGTGAATATACTAGAAGCTCATGATCGCGGGTGACTTCTTGGATGCAAGCCGTTCAGGAGGAAGTTCAGAGCGCAGAGGCGATGCTGCTCCAGATTCTATCGAAATCCACAGAGTCCGGAGAGATTGGGAACCCGGCAACAAACTTCTTACCGTGCCCCAATCCCACCGAAATTCAAATGACACCGAAAAATCCCCAGCGACTACTTGTTGCCCGCGGACTCCTTCGATTCGTTGTACGGCGAATTCCGATCTAATACCCGAACCAGATGGCGTCCGGAAGGAGGAACCCCGACCGCTCCGCCAAAAACGATTTCTCTGGAGGTGAGTTTACGTCCATAGACATCCTCGTTGGCGCCGTCGTCCGGGCGCAGCGTGGACCCTTCCAACGACACACCAGCGAAAACTCCACGTGTGCGCGAGTAGCTCAGAATCTCGGCACGCATGAAAGCGTCGGTGTTCGCGGCAGCGTCGCGGCCCACAGGACCCGCGGCGATCGAAGCATCTCCACCCAGCTTGACCTTGCTGCTCAGAATTGATTGCGCGCCCCGGTCATTCATAATCAGCAGGACCAGATCAGTCGCTTGCCCGCCGATCTGGAATCCAACGCTGCCGCCTTCCAGCGCCATCATCGCCGGCGAGCCCCACGGTCCATGAAATTCCTTGCCGGTGCGGCAAACCATCACGCCGCGGCCGTAACTGGCGCCCACCACGAATGCCGCCTTCAGCACGGACGGAAACACGATCACACATTCCGCTTTTTGCATCACATCATGCGGAAGGTTATCCGGGATATTCATGATTTCCTGCATCACCACGCCCGAATTTTCCAGGCGCTTTTGTTCCTTGTTATTTGCATAAACGGACGAGGTTGCGAGCAACCCCAAACCTACGATGAGAATTGATTTGCGTATCATTGCTGACCTCCATGATCAGTGTTGCGGCCCCGGGAACTTGCGATTTCCGAGTCCTGTGTGAGAGCGCTTGGAATCGCGCCGTGAGCCGGGGGAGCCGTCGAATCAAAACCGTTCTTCAGCGATCCCCAACCGGAAACTTCCGTTATGATTTTTGCTTGGTGCCGGCAAAAAGCAGAAAAACCCCGCCCAGAATCGCGAGCCCTCCGACGATCGGAGGAAGCGGTATGTGCTTCTGCTCATCCGTGGTGGCATGGATCGGGCCCACATCCAGCACCGTCTCGCGATGCGTGTAATTGATCCCTTGATAGGCGAGCGCCAGCGCACCCAGAACAATCAACAAAATGCCGGCCAATGAGATTGGTTTCATCGTCACAGCTCCGCGATCAATCCACTACGCTGCGGCCCTGCAGCACCCGTATCAGCAGGACCACCACGGCCAGAACTAACAGAAGGTGGATGAATCCACCCATCGTATAAGAGGTGACAATTCCCAGGAGCCACAAGACCACCAGGATCACAAAAATTGTCCAGAGCATGTTTACCCCTATATCCCCTTTACGTTGTGCGTGTTAGAAGCCCAGTCCCGCGAAAGTATCGGGCAGGCCGCAGCGAGGATCAGCCCCTTCGCCAGACACGAAGCACAAGAGTAGTCGGGATCGGCAAGGGTATCTGTCCTGTTGTGCACACATCTGATTACTTGCTTGTAGTTCAGTTTTCGATTACGCGACGAAGCAGCATCCCGGGATCAGGGAACGGAAGGCCAAAACAACCCTGCTCGATGGGGTGGGCTGGACTGCAAGAAAAAATCCGGCCGCAGGAAAGCTGTTTTTTTCTCGATTCCTTTTATAGTCACAATGGAATGACCGGCTGCGATTCGCAAGCGTGGGTTATGCTGCGGATCCGAAGACCTGCACTACAGAGCCACCAGCGAAAGGAGCTGGTCGATGAAGAGAATAAAGTTTGTTGAGTTGGATGTCCATGCCGAGACGATTTCGGCAGCAGTAGCGGTAGCGGAGCAGGGCGGGGAGATTCGGTCGTTGGGGGTGATACCGAATCGCGAAGAATCGATTCGGAAACTGCTGAAGAAACTGGGGCCGGTGGAGGAGCTGCGGTTTTGTTATGAGGCGGGTCCAACAGGCTAGGTGCTGTACTGGCAACTGACAGGGATGGGGGGCCCGGTGCGAAGTGGTGGCGCCCAGCTTGGTGCCGGTGAAGGCTGGGGACCGCGTAAAGAGCGATCGGCGGCATGCGTTGAAACTGGCGCGAAATTATCGGGCCGGAGAGTTGACGGCGGTATGGGTGCCGGATGCGGCTCTGGAGGCGTTGCGGGATCTGGTGCGGGCCCGCGAAACGGCCAAGCAGGATGAACTTCGAGCACGGCATCGATTGAGTAAGTTTCTTTTGCGGCATGGCCGGTGACCGCCGCTGGGGGTAAAGGCCTGGACGATGAAGTACCTGGAATGGGTGAAGCGGGAAGTACATTTTGAGCCGAGGGCCCAGGAGGCCACGTTGCTGGATTATCGGCACGAGGTGAAGCAGGGAGCAGCACGCACCGTGCGGCTAGAGAATGCGATTACGGAAGCGGTGAAGAGTGTGCCGGCCCAGAGGCGTGCCGTGATCGAGGCATTGCAGGCACTACCAGGGATCGCAGAGATCTCGGCGGTGACCGTCGTAGCCGAAGTAGGAGAATTGTCGCGGTTTGCCAGAGCAAAACAGTTGATGGCTTACTTAGGAATCCTACCCAGCGAAGACTGCCGTGGAGAGCGCAGCCGACGCGGGAATATCACCCAGACGGGAAATGCGCATTTACGGCGGGTGGTGGTGGAAGTTGCGCAGGCCTACCGACAGCGACCGGCCATGGGGGCAAAGTTGCGCAAGCGACCAGCGCAGGTCAGGGAAGAGGTCAAAGAGATGGCTGGGAAAGCACAACATCGGTTGCAGGAACGCTAGCGAAAGTTGCTGGGCAAGGGTAAGAAAAAGGGAGTTGTGATGGCAGCGGTAGGACGCGAGTTACTTGGTTTTATCTGGGCCATCGGGATCAAAGCAGAAACAGCGCACAAGGAGCCTCTGCAGCGG